>ENA-UOYA01001522-UOYA01001522.1-activated-sludge-metagenome-genome-assembly--contig:-NODE-1522-length-24427-cov-6.327876_pt1 | contig 24427 bp, 12 predicted proteins | sample MGYA00238163_ERZ764804 | MGnify/ENA primary metagenome ERZ764804 (study PRJEB28919, sample SAMN05720223) | activated sludge metagenome | isolation source: Anaerobic digester | place: Hong Kong... | reverse complement strand
GTGGTCGGCGGCCAGTTCCTGCGCCAGGCGCTCGAAGCTGGTGGTGCGCACGGTCACGCCGGATTCGACCGGACGGGTTTCGTCCTTGCCCATGCCGCGCGAGGCGTCGAGGGCGCGGGCCACCTTGGACAGCAGGGCGCGTTCGTCGAAGCCGCCGATGTCGTGCAGGGCGTTGGCCTCGAAGCGGATCGTGCGGCTGTAGTCGGGGCTGCTTTCCAGCACCAGGTAGACCACCACGTCGGCGCGATGGGACTGCGCCACGAACAGGGCGTTCATCAGCGTGTGGGCGAGGATTTCGCTGTGCGCGTCCTGGCCCACGGCTGCCCACAGGCGTTCGCTGTCGGTAGGCGCGGCGCGTGCGCGCAGTACAAAGGTTCGCATGCGGAAGGGATCGCAGGTTCGTGGGACGGCGGGCGCCGTGCGCGTATTGTCCACGCGGGCAGAGTGCGCGGTGCAGGGGGTGGGTGGGCGGCGCTCAGGCCTCGCGCAGCACCAGCAGGCGCGGTTCGGTGAGGTCCTCGATGGCACTGCGGATGCCCTCGCGGCCGAGGCCGGAATCCTTCACGCCGCCGTAGGGCATGGTGTCGACGCGGAAGCTCGGCACGTCGCCGACGATCACCCCGCCGACCTCGAGCGCGTCCCAGGCGCGCAGGGCGTGGCGCAGGTCGTGGGTGAACACGCCGGCCTGCAGGCCGTAGCGGCTGGCGTTGACCGTGCGCAGCGCGTCGTCGAACTCCTCGAAGGGCTGCAGCAGGGCCACCGGGCCGAAGGCTTCCTCGGCGCTGAGGGGCAGGCGCGGGTCGACGTTCTCCAGCAGGCTGGCCTGCAGCATGGCGCCCTCGCGCGCGCCGCCGCACAGCAGGCGCGCCCCCGCGGCGACGGCGGCGCCGATCCAGCCGTGCAGGCGTTCGGCCTCGCCCGCGTCGATCATCGGCCCGATGAAGGTGCGCTCCTCGCGCGGATCGCCGGCGACCAGGGCGCGCACCGCGGCCACCAGGCGCTCGCGCAGCGCTTCGTAGAGCGAAGCGTGCACCAGGATGCGCTGCACGCTGATGCAGCTCTGCCCGGACTGGTAGTAGGCGCCGAACACCAGGCGCTCCACCACGCGGTCCAGGTCCGCGCCCTGGTCGGCGTCGACGATGCAGGCGGCGTTGCCGCCAAGTTCCAGCACCACCTTCTTCTGCCCGGCGCGCGCCTTGAGCGCCCAGCCCACGGCGGGCGAGCCTGTGAAGGACAGCAGCTTCAGGCGCGGGTCGGTGGTGAACAGATCGGCGCCCTCGCGGTGCGCGGGCAGGATGGAGAAGGCGCCCGCCGGCAGCTCGGTCTGCGCCAGCACCTCGCCGATGATGAGCGCACCGATCGGCGTGCGGCTGGCTGGCTTGAGCACGAAGGGACAACCCGCGGCGATGGCCGGGGCGATCTTGTGCGCGGCCAGGTTCAGCGGGAAGTTGAAGGGCGAGATGAAGGCGCAGGGGCCGATGGGCACGCGCCGGGTGAAGCCGCGGTAGCCCCTGGCGCGCGCGGAGATCTCCAGGTTCAGCACCTCGCCACCGAGGCGCACGGCCTCCGCGGCGGCCGCCTTGAAGGTGTCGATGAGGCGGCTGACCTCGCCGCGCGCGTCGCGGATGGGTTTTCCGGCCTCGATGCACAGGGCCAGTGCCAGTTCCTCGGCGCGCTCGCCGAAGCGCGTCACGCAGTGTTCCAGCACGGCCTGGCGCTGGTAGGGACGGAAGGCGCGCAGCGGCTCCTGTGCTTCCACCGCGGCGGCGATGCCGGCGTCGATGGCGGCGGCATCCGCGAGGGCCACGCGCGTGGCGATCTCGCCGGTGAATTTGTCCGTGACCGCGAGGTCGGCATTGGCCGCCACCGGCCGGTTGGCGAGGTAGTAGGGGTAGCTCGGCTTGAGCATGGCGGGGCCTCCGTGGGCGGGATGGGCTACGGCGCGCTGCGATGGGGCGCCGTCCGCTCGGTGCGGTGCGCGCCGCTGCGTCCGCGCAGGCGACCGGCGGGATTCTTTGGCCGCTGCGGCCTCGGCGCAAGCGCGCCGGCGCACGCAACGTGGGCAAGGCGTCGGTGCACGGAGCCCCGGCAGCGCGTCCCTAGTCCGGATCGCGCGCGCCCTCGACGCGCAGGTCGAGCTCGCCCTCGGCGAGGCGCGCACGCACGGGGCTGCCCGGCGCGACGCCGCGCGCGCTGCGCAGCACGCGGCCCTGCGCGTCGAACACGATCGCGTAGCCGCGCGCCAGGGTCGCCAGTGGGCTGACCGCATTGAGGGCGCGGGCGAGTTCGCCCAGGTGCCGCGCGCGCCGTTCCAGGGCGCCGGCCAGCTCGCGGCGCAGGGCCTCGCCGGCGTGCTGCCAGCGCGCCGCCTGCGCCGGAATGCGCAGCCGCGGATGGCAGCGCGCCAGGCGCGCCTGCAGGGCGCGCAGGCGGCTGGCGTCGCGCTCCAGGCGGCGTGCGGCCTGGGCCGCCAGGCGCCCGCGCAGCGCCTGCAGACGCTGCGCGCCCAGCTGCAGGCGCGCCTGCGGCCGCTGCGCGGCGAGGCGGGCGGCGACGTGGTCCAGGCGCTGCACGGCGCGCTCGCGCGCGCGGCGCAGCAGCAGATCCAGACGCGCTTTGCGCTGCTGCAGGTGCTGGCGCAGGGCGCCGGCCTCGGGCACCAGCAGTTCGGCCGCGGCCGAGGGCGTGGCCGCGCGCAGGTCGGCGACCAGGTCGGCCAGGGTCACGTCGATCTCGTGGCCCACGGCCGACACCAGCGGAATGGGGCAGGCGGCCATGGCGCGTACCAGGGCCTCGTCGTTGAAGGCCCACAGGTCCTCCAGCGAGCCGCCGCCGCGCGTGAGCAGCAGCACGTCGTGGCGCGCGGCGCGCGCCGCGGCCGTCAGCGTTGCCACGATGGCCGGGGCGGCTTCCTTGCCCTGCACCGGCACCGGCAGGATTTCCACGTCCACCAGCGGGAAACGCCGGCGCAGGACGCTCAGCACGTCGCGCACGGCGGCGCCGCTGGGCGAAGTCAGCACGCCGATGCGCCGCGGCCAGGCGGGCAGGGCGCGCTTGCGTGCGGTGTCGAACAGGCCTTCCGCCGCGAGGCGGGCGCGGCGCTGTTCCAGCTCGCGCTGCAGGGCCCCGGCGCCGGCCTCTTCGAGGTGCTCGACGATGAGTTGGAACTCGCCGCGCGCCTCGTACAGGCTGACCCGCGCGCGCGCCAGCACGTGCATTCCATCCGCCGGGCGGAAGCGCAGCCAGGTGCTCTTGGGCTTGAACATGGCGCAGCGCACCTGCGCCGCCGTGTCCTTCAGGGTGAAGTACAGATGGCCGGAGGCGGGACGCGAAAAATTGGAAATTTCCCCCTCCAGCCAGATCAGCGGCAGGGCGTCTTCCAGCAGGTCGCGGACCAGGCGCGTGAGCGCGGAAGGCGTGAGCACCTCGCGGCCCTGGCCATAGGCGGGTGCGGTTTCGGTCATGGAAAGGCGGACGGGCGGGGCGAAGCCCAGTCTAGCAGCCCGCGCGCGCGCGCCGGCGTCGACCATCGGCCTAGGCGGGAGGCGCGTTCGGGCGGGCTATAGTAAGGACCAGGTGCCGCCGGGGTCGTCCATGTCCGCCACACTCTCCGAACGTACGGTAAAGCGCCGCCTGGAGGGCCAGGTGCAGTCCTGGCGCGCCCTCATCGAGGGGCCCTGGGATCCGGCCCTGGCGGCGCGCCAGCACGAGGAGCTGGACCAGCTCTCGCAGGAGGCCCTGGGCGCCGATCTCGGCGGCGTGGCCGATGCCTGCCTCGACCTGACCGTGTTCCTGTGCGCGCTGATCGACACGGGCAGCGCGCCCAACGCGACGCAGCGGCCGGTGCTGCAGAAGCGCGTGGATCGGCTCGCGGCCGAGCTGGGCCTGAAGGAGTCCCGGCCGCCGGCGCCGGTCGCGCCGGCCAACGTGCGCGTGGCCTTCAGCTTTGCTCCCGCCGACGGCGGCGATGCCGCCCTGCATCAGGCCCTGGGGCAGCGCGGCTACGCGGTGCGGCCGTTCGAGCGCGTGGACCGCGCCCTGGCGCTGGCACGCGAAGTGCCGCCGGACATCCTGGTGGTGGACGACGCCTGCGTGGGCGAACTCAACGCCCTGCTCGACGGCCTGGGGGCGCAGCGCGACCCGCACCGCCCGGGCCCGCTGTGCCTGGTGGTGGCGGACGAGGCCGATCCCTCGCGCGTGCTGTTCGCCCGCCGCGCCGGCGCCGACGCCGTGGTGCTGCGCGGGCAAGCGCAGCAGGCGCTGGAAAAGCTCGACGAACTGCAGGCGCAGCGCAGCAACTCCGGTGTGCGCGTGCTGGTGGTGGACGACGATCGCAGCCAGGCCCTGTTCTGCGAGTCGGTGCTGCACCACCGCGGCATCGCCACGGCGGTGTGCGACAACGCCGGCGGGGTGATGGACGCCATCGCCGAGTTCCGCCCGGATCTGGTGCTGCTTGACCTCTACCTGCCCGACGGCAACGGCATCGAGGTGGCGCAGCGCATCCGCCGCCATCCGCTGCTGGCCCTGCTGCCGGTGGTGTTCCTCTCCGGCGAGCACGATCTGGACCGCCGCTTCGACGCCATTTCCATGGGCGGCGACGATTTCCTCACCAAGCCGGTGAAGCCCCGCCACCTGCTAGCCACGGTGGAGTCGCGCGTGCGCCGGGCGCGGCAGACGGTGCAGGCGCCGGCGACGGAGCGCCGCGGCAACCTGGTGGGGCGCGACGTGTTCGCGGCGGAGACGCTGGCCGCCACGCGCGGCGGCGGCACGGCGGCGCTGGTGTGGATCGCGCCGGACGAGCTCGACGCGGTGCGTGACGGCCTCGGCTTCGTTGCCGCCGGCGCGCTGCAGCAGCAGATCGCCCAGGCCGTGACCGCGGAATTCGCCCTGGCGCGGCCGATGTGCGCGGTGGGCGACAGCGGCTTCCTCGGCCTGCTGCGCCTGGCTGAGGCCGGCGCCGGGCACGACGACATCGAGGCGGCGCGTGAGCGCCTGCAGCGCCGCAGCTGGCCGCAATTGGCCGCCGGCGACATGCTGCGCTTCAGCGTGGCGGTGCTGGAACTGGCGCCCGAGCTGGGCGATTTCGAGCCGGCCTGGCAGCAGGTGAAGGCGCTTGGCGCGGAAGCGCAGCGGCGCGGCGGCGACCGCTGCGTGTTCGACGGCGGTGCGGCGCGCAGCAGCGCGGCCGACCCGCGCGACCGCCTGGTCGCGGCCCTGCTGCGCGGCACGCCCACGGCGGAGAGCGCCGCGCTGGAATTCCAGCCGCTGATTCCGCAGGCCGGCCACCTCATCGGCCAGTACTTGGTGCGCATGCTGCTGCGCCCGCCCGGCAGCCGCATCGGCCTGCGCCTGCAAGAGGCCGACTACCTGCCCATCGTGCAGCGCCTGCAGCTGCACATGGCCCTGGACCAGCATCGCGTGCGCGCAGCCCTGGAGGTGCTCACCGGCCAGCGCCAGGGCGACGGCCTGCGCCTGTTCCTGCCGGTGACCGTGGCCAGCGTGCGCGACGCCGCCTTCGCGCCCTGGCTGGCGGCCGAGCTGCTGTGCCGCGAGGTGCCACCGGTGTCGCTGGCCCTGGTGCTGGATGCCGCCGAACTGCTGCAGGCGCGCCCGCACGAGGCCGCCTTCGATGCGCTCGCGCGCACCGGTGTGCGCCTGTGCCTGCGCATCACCGCGGTGGAGGCGCGCACGCGGCGCATCATGGCCGGTACCGACTACGCCGCCGTGCAGCTGTGTCCCGGGCCGGATCTGGATCTGGACGCGGCCGCGGCCCTGCTGCAGGAGGCCAAGACCCTGGGCAAGATCGTGCTGCTGGGTGGCGCGGACGATGCCGCCAGCATGGTGGCGCTGTATCGGCTGCAGGCGCACTACGTGTTCGGCCAGGCCGCGGGCGGCTGGTCCACCCAGCCAGATTTCGATTTCAGCCCGGTGACGCTCTAGCGGGCACGCGCCGCCCTCAAGGCGGCGGTCCGGGGCGGCGCAGTCGCCACCAGCGCAGGGCGAGGGTGACGGCCAGCCACACCAGCAGCACCGCCGCGGGCCAGCTCAGCGCGCGCGGCCAGTGCACGGCCACGACGGCCGTCAGCAGCAGCGTCAGCGCCGACCAGGGCAGCACGCCGGCCTCGGCGCGGGCCAGCACGCGCTGCTGGGTCAGTGCCGCACCGACGCTGTGGGCCAGGCGCAGGGCGCCGGCGGCCGCGCGGCTGGTGCTGCCGCCGCCGCGGTGCGGATGGCGCGGCGGCGGCGTCTCGCAGCGCACGCGGCGGTCCCGCGCCCCAAGCACGATCTCGGTGCTGTTGCGCAGATCGGCGAGGTACTGCAGCTCCAGGCGCTGGGCAAACTCCTCGTTCTCCACCGCAAGATCGATCTCGCAGTTGCCGATCCAGCTGGCGAGGTTGAGGTTGCTTGAGCCGATGCGCGCCCAGCGGCCGTCGGCGACGGCGGTCTTGGCGTGCAGCATGGAGCCGTTCCATTCGAACACGCGCACGCCGGCCTCGAGCAGGGCGCGGTAGCCCGCGCGCGACATGGCCGCCACGGCCGGGATATCGCTGGCACCGGGCACCAGCAGGCGCACATCGACGCCGTCGCGCGCGGCGGCGATCAGCGCTTGCACGTAGGGCGCCAGGCCAACGAAGTAGGCGTCGGTCAGCCACAGACTCCTCTTGGCCATCGCCGCAATGAGCTGGTCGAGGCGGAACACACCGGCGGTATTGGGCTGCGTGGCGATGACGCGCAGGTCGACCTTGCCGGCCGGGTCTGCCGCAGTCGCAGAGAGGTCCGGCGGCAGGGGCGCGCCGAGCTGACCCCAGGTATCGGCAAAGGCGTGCAGCATCTCGCCCACCGCCGGACCACGCACGGCCACGCCGCTGTCGCGCCAGGGCGGCACGCCCCGCTGCGGATCGCCCAGCCAGCGCGCCGACAGGCACACGCCCGAGAGGAAGCCCAGACGACCGTCGACCACCAGCAACTTGCGGTGATCGCGGCTGAGCCAGCCCAGCGGACTGTCCAGCCGTGCCGGGTTGTACACGCGCACTTCGCCGCCCGCCTGCTGCAGCGGACGCCAGAAGCCCGCGCCGGTCTGGCCCAGGCCGCCGAGCCAGTCGCTGATGATGCACACGCGCACGCCGGCGCGCGCACGCTCCGCCAGGGCGTCGCGGAAGGCGCAGCCGACGGCGTCCTCGCGGATGATGTAGTTCTCGAGCAGCACGCTGCGCTGCGCGCTGCGGATGGCTGCCAGCCAGGCGTCGTAGTGCGCCTGGGCGTCGATCAGCAGCTCCACGGCGTTGCCGCCCAGCAGCGGTGCGCCGGCGGCGCGGCTGAAGGCCTGTTCGGCGAGGCGCTGCACCGGCGTGGCGTTGCGCGCAGGGTGCGGCAGGTCGCTGGGCTGGGCGGACATGGGCGGCAGTGTAGCCGCGCCCGCCGCCGCGCTGATGACTTCAGCCTGAGTGCGTGGCGAGGAATTGCTCAAGCCGGCCCTGGGCCTGCGCGCGCACCTTGGCCTGCAGTGCCGGCGTCCAGCCGAGCAGCAGGCCCGGCAGGCCCAGCGCCTGGCGCGACCAGCGCCAGAAGTCGAAGCGGTCGACGTGATCCACGATGAGGCCGTCGGCGAAGGCGAACTCGGCGCGGATGCGATTGTGCACGGGGCGTCCCGTCTGGCCGAAGGTGTACCAGGCCTGCCACTCGGCGCGGCCGTGGTCGCCTTCGGCGTGCACGCCGTCGAATTCGATGCGCAGGTCCGGCGCACGCCCGCACAGCATGGTCCACATCGCGCCGATGTTCGCGCCGTTGAGCTCGAACACGGGGTCGCGGAACACGGCGCGGCGGTGGTAGCAGGCCGCCATCGTTGCCGCGTCGCGCTGCTGGAAGGCGCGGTAGAAGCGCTCGATGAGCTGCTCCGTGGCGCGGTTCATCGGGGACGTGCGGAGCTCACGGTGCCGCTCGCCGCGGGGAGGTAGTCCTGCACCGTCCACGGCTTGCCGTCCTTGTCCAGATACAGGCGCTGCATTTCCTCCTGGTTGAAGGGGCGCGAGCCGATGCGGCCAAAGACGGCGATCTGGTGTCCGGTTTCGTCCACCGCGCGGTCGCGCTCCAGGCCACGCGAGAGCGACAGGGCCGGCTTCTCCGTCGGGTACCAGGCGATCAGCTGCGGCTTGGGGTCGGGGCTGAAGCCGTAGAACTTCGGCTGCGACTCCGGGCTCGTCAGCTGGATCACTTTCAGGCCGTTCTTGCCGTCGGCGACGTAGGCGAAGAGCGAAGCGTTGGTGGTGCCGACGATCACGTCGCGTGCGTCGTTGAGCTTTCCGTCGGCATTGAACAGCTGGTACAGCTGTGGCGCCTCGGGGCGGGTCACGTCGACGATGGCCAGGCCGTCGGCACCGTCGGCGACGTAGGCATACGTGCGCGCCACGTGCAGCTTGTGCGCATCGCGCAGCGGCAGGAAGCCGCTCGCGACTTCGGCGGGCCGCTCGGGGTGGGTGACGTCGACCACGTGCAGGCCGTCCTTCGCCGTGACGAAGAGATAGCGGAACTGCACCTGGGCGGCGCGCGCATCCGCGATGGGGAGCGTCGCGGCGTGGCGTGGCTTCAGCGGATCGCTCATGTCGAGCACGACGATGCCGGCATCGGCCACCACGTAGAACCAGGTGCCGCCGATGGCCAGGTGACGGGCCCCCTTGAGCACGCCGTTCTCGTTCCAGGTGAGCTGTCGCTCGAGGAAGTTGTTGCGTGGCTCGCCGTCCACCAGGGTGTCGAGGTTGGTGGCGATCAGGCCTTCCTCGGCATCGGTGATGAAGGCGTAGTCGTAGATCGGATGCATGGGCTGCTCCTGGTTGGCACCCTGCATCAGTTCGCTGCGACTGCGCGCCGGTGCCACCGGCTGGGTCGTGGCCAGCACGACGCAGGTGGCGTTCTTCGATGCGATGTGCGTGTCCTGACCCAGCGGCGAGAAGGGCGCGGTGATCAGCTTCTCGGAGAAGCCCTTGTTGTTGATCGAGGCCACGTCATAGACGCGCATGCCCTGGTCGCCCTCGGCCACGTACAGGTATTCGCCGCGCAACTGCAGGCACGAGGCCGTGCCGGCGCGGTGCTCCTGCGCGGTGGGCAGGCGCTGCTGCCGGTCCTGGTGCGCCTTGTACCAGTCGGGATAGGCGTAGCGCTGCAGGTAGCTGCCGATCACCGCCTGCGGCTCGTCCCATTCGGTCACCTGCACGGCGCTGACCTCGCCCTCGCCGCCGACCCAGGCGTTGAAGCCGACGAAGTCGATGAATTTGGTGCCGAGCAGCAGGGTCTGCGCCAGGATGGCGTTGTTGTCGCCGTCACGGGACAGGTGGCAATCAGTGCAGGTCTTGGTCTCGGTCTTGCGCTCGGTGTGCGGGTAGTGCGGCGCAAACGCCTGCGAGCTGTAGCCCGAGGCCGAGATCGGCGGCTGCTGCGTGTAGATGCGCTCGCGGTTGATGTTGGTGGAGGACAGCACCAGGGCCGAGGACGAGCGCACTGGGGCGATCTTGTGGTCCTTGATCTCGCCGTGCACGCCGAGGAAGAACATGTCGTCGCGCGCCACCTGCGGGTTGTAGGTGGCGTAGTTGCGCGTGAAGCCGCCCTCGTACTTGTGCCGCTCGGTCTTGTTGTTGGCCTGGATGGGCAGGTGGCAGCCGCCGCAACTGGTGGTCCACGAGGTGTGGCAGGCATAGCACAGCATCTTGTTCTCGCCGTGGGCGCGGTTGGCCAGGGGCACGTCGGCGCCCCACTGCTGGCCGGCCGGGTCCATGGCCATGGTGTGTGCGCGCGTCGCCTTGGCGTTGTAGCGCGGCGAGGCCGGGTTGGAGACTTCGCGCGTCAGCGACATGGTCCACTCCAGGCCCGGGGTCACCGCCGAGCGCTGGATCAGCTTGCCGTCCACCCACTCGAAACGCTTTTTGCCGTCCGGGTTGCGGATCAGCAGCAGGTCCTTGCCCGCCTGCGAGGCGGCCGGCCCGGAGGTCTTGAGGCTGGGCAGGGCATCGACGGTGCCGTGGCAGTCCTGGCACTGGATCTCCACCGCGCCCATCACCTCGGCCTTCAGATAGCCGTTGCCGTGGGCGTCCTGGGCGAAGTGGCAGTCCACGCACTGCATGCCCACGTCGACGTGGATCGAGGACATGTGCACGGCCTTCTTCCACTTGTCCGGATCGTTGTCGTCGATCTTGTGCTGGCTGGCGTCAAGCAGGTTGCCCTTGCGGTCGCGCGAGTAGATACCGCGGAAGTTCCAGCCGTGGCCGTGGTAGTCGGCGAACTGGGTGTCCTTGAGCTGGGGATTGAGCAGGGACACGTCCTTGAGGAAGTCGAGGTCGCGCCACTTGCCGCGGATCGCGGCCTCTTCGGGGTTGCGCTCCAGGGTCTTGCGGCGCTCGGCGTCGGAGGGGTAGTGCTGCTTCTCCGGCCACATGAAGGGCGCGTCGGACTCGTAGTCCCACATGGTGTAGCCGAGCATGGTGTTGATGAACATGTTCGGCTGGTGCATGTGGCAGATCATGCACTGGCTGGTGGGGATCTGCCGGGTGAAGGCGTGCTGCAGCGGGTGGCCCGGCTCGTCTTTGGGAATGGTCGGATCGACCTGCTGACTCATGCCCATGTTGCCGAACTTGGCGTAGATGGCCGAGTGGCGCGAGTCGCGGTCGTTGGCGTAGATCACGTGGCAGGCGCTGCAGCCCGAGGAGCGGAAATCGCCCGGGTTGTCGTTGGTGCCGAGGAACCAGGTGAAGGGGTCATTGAGGCGCGTCTTGTGGATGTTCAGCACCGGGATCGACACGCGCAGGCCCGTGCCGGGTCCGCGGTTGGACTGGCGCAGATCCGGACGGCCCGGCTCCTCCAGCTTCTGCAGGGCGCCCACCTCGCTGGGGATGCCGATCTCCGGGAAGGTGGTGTTGATGTTCCGCCCGCCGCGTTCGAATACGCGGAAGATGTCGCCCGGCGGCACCGTCTCCCACGCGGGCATCGGATTGATCTTGGGCAGGATGCCGCGCTTGTGCATCTCAGGCGTCAACTCGGCGAGGCCGCTGTCCACCGCGGCGGGCTTGCCTTCGCGGGTGTAGGCCTCGCCGAGGATGGAGTGCTTGTACGGCAGGATGCCGTTGTTGTAGGCCGCTGCGCCCCAGAACATCGCCGCGTTCGCCATCAGACTCTTCTCCGCCTGCTGGATCACCGGCAGATGGCAGGCGCCGCAGGCTTCGCGTGCGATGCGGTAGTCGCCGGGGTTGATGAAGCGGATGAATTCCGGGGCTTCCTGGTGCAGGTGCGTGTAGCTGCGCGGCGGGTTGGCGCTGGACGGCCAGCGTTCCGGGAAGCGCGGCAGTACGTGGGCGGCGTCCATGGCTTGGCGGTAGCCGGGCTCGTAGTGGCGCGCCGCGTGCTCGCCGTCCTTGCCGTCGTGGGCGTCGGCAAGGGCCGTGGATGCGCCGGACGGCCGCATCACGCTGGGGTTGCCGCCGTGGCAGTCCGTGCAACCCAGCACCACCGCCTCGCTGGCGTGCATGGTCTTGCGGTCCGAGGCGGTATGGCAGGTCACGCAGCCGGAGGATTTGGCGTCGGCTTCGGCCCAGCTCTGGAAGGCGGGTGCGCTCGGCGCCGTGGTGTAGCTGCGCTCGACCGGTTTCTCTTCGCTGGCGAAGGCCTGCGGCAGCGCCAGCAGGGCCAGGGCGGCGAAGCACAATCGCAGCACCGGTGCGGCGCCGCGGCGGTCGGGGGACATGCGGTGGTTCCCAAGCGTCATGGCGTCGTCCCTCAGTACGTCACGATCAAGTTGCCCAGCAGCGAGTAGTAGCTGGAATGGCGGTCGCCGTAGAGATCCTTGAAACCCCCGCCCGGCAGCAGGGCCGCGCCCGACACGCGCAGCACGATGTTCTGCGTGAAGAAGGGACGCCAGGTCCAGGCCACGGAAAGGTCGGTGCCGATGCGCCGGCCGATGTCGGCCTGGTTGCGCGCGGCCTCGAGCACCGCCGTGCGGTCGAACCACCACTCGTTGAGGTTGCCCGACAGGCGCGATTGCGGCGTCAGGTCGAGGTCGGCGCCGATGCCGAGCAGGCGCACGCCGGGGTTGTCGAAGTTCGACTGGCCCTGCTCCTTGGAGGGACGCAGGTCCGCCAGCAGGCCGTTGCGCTGCGCCAGGGCCACGCCGCCGCCGCCGATGAGCGGCACGTTCTGGCGTATCCAGTAGCTGGTGTCGGCGCCCGCGAAGATCGGATTCTCGAACACCGCGTCGTAGCCGGTGGAGCGGTCGTCGTAGGGGTTCTTGTCGCCGCTGGCCCAGGCGCCGGACGCGCGCACGCGCAGCCAGTCGAAATCCATCGACGCCTCGGCCGCGGCGAAGCCGGCGCGGATGTCGCTGCCGCTGCGCGTGAACACGCCGTGCGACTGGTTGCCGTAGGCGTAATAGCCCGACACGGTGAGGTTGACCCGCCCGAAGTGGCCGTCGCCGTTGTAGCCGAGGTAGCCGACGTTGTAGCTGCGCGGCGATTCCAGGCCGATCGCCGCCGGGCGCTGGATGAAGCCGTTGGAATCGTAGAAGGCGTCGGTTTCGCGGTTGCGATTGAAGAGCAGGGTGGCCTGCGAGGTGAAGCCGGTCGAGGGGAAATCCTGGTGATAGAGGTTGGCCACCACGATGTAGTCCTTGCGCGGACTCCGGGTGACGTCGTTGAGGCCCGAGTTGAGGTCCTTCTCCAGGCGCCGGAACACGGCGAGGTTGTATTGCCAGCGGTTGTTGTCGCGCGTGCCGAACAGGCGCACGCCGGGCTGGTTGTCCTGGAACAGGAAGCCGCGGAAATCGCTCGAGAACGGCTGGATGCCGATGCGCAGGTCGTCGAAGTCGTAGCGCGTGCCGGGGTTGCGCAGATCCCAGGTGGCGAACAGTTCCTGCACGCCGACGAAGCCGTCGTCGCGCGTCTCGCCGAGCCTGGGGTCGATCTGCAGGGCGCGCGTCTCCTGCGTGCGCACGCGGTTGTAGTTGAAGGCCACAGTCGCCTTGTATTCGACATCGGGCGGCTTGAACGTCGTGTCGCCCTTGTAATACAGCGCGCTGGTGATGAAGGTCTGGGCAAGTATCAGCTGGTGGATGTCGCCCAGCGTGTCGTTCGAGCCGGGCTGGCTCGGCGACTGCGGTGCGATCGGCGTGGGAATGCTGCGCGGCTCCACCAGGGTGTCGGAGATGCCGGCGAGCACCAGGAAATGGTCCTTGCCGTCGATGGGCTTGTCGCCCTTGAGCCGGTTCTGGTTGTAGGGGTCGTACCAGGGATGCTGGAAGCCCAGTGCCTCCATGATGCGCCAGCGGTCCGGCACGGGAATGAATTCGCCGGCCTGGTCCACCGGCGCGGGATTGACCGCGTCGGGATTCTGCAGCGGCGCGTCGACGAGCGGCTCATAGGGATGACCCGGGCGCCGGCGTGGAATCTGCGAGGCGGCAGGATCGTAGGTGGGAGCGGGCAGCAGGCCCACCAGCTCCAGCCAGTGCAGACTTGCGCCGGCCGGCGACTGGGCCAGCGCGGCGGCGGGCAGGGCAGCCGCGGCGATCAGGACCGACAGCACACGCGGGGACGCGGGGCGAATCAGGCAGGAGGCGCGCATCTCACTTGCCCTCGCAGACGTTCTGTTCGTTGGAATCCAGGAAGGGCGACTGCGGACAGCCGACGTAGGACAGGCGCGCGCCGCCGGGCGTGAGCCGGTCGGCGCGAATCGTCGTCGGCGCGTGGCCCACGCCGGTGCCTAGCACCTGGCCGGCGTTGTACAGGCCGAGGAAGGCCACGAGGTCGCTCTGGTCGGTGCCGTCGCCCGAGGCGCCGACCGCGCCGATGAGCGTGTTGCCGCGATAGATCGGGAAGGCGCCGCCGAACAGGGTGATGCCGTTGGGAAGGCGCGGAATGCCGGTGCAGTTTGCGCCCACATCGGGCAGGGGCGTGGGGTTGCCCGGCGTCGGCGCCGGCGCCACGGTACTGCCGTCGATGTTGACGGTGAGGCCGCGCTGGTTGAGGTAGTAGGCGACGTGGCCGGCGATGCCGTTGTACACGAGGTCCAGTTCCAGGCCGTCCTGGAACAGGCTCCACTGCGCATAGGGCAGGCTGAGCGGCCCCGGCGGCGCGTCGGGCACGCCGTCCGGATAGAACGGACGCGAGAGGTTGCCGATCGTGCGCTGGGAATAGGCCACCTGGCCGTCGGCCCAGGCATTGGGCAGGCCCAGGAAACTGCGCAGGCGCGGCACGTAGCTGGCGGCGCTGCTCTGCCCCTGCGTGGTGAAGGCCACGCTGTCGGTGCCCACGGCCGCCCTGAAGAAGCGCGCCGGAGCGGCGCCCTGCAGATCGGCAGCGGTGAAGGTGCCGGAGAAGAAGGCGGCCGAGCGGGCCTTCTGCGTGGTGACGTCGACGGCATCGACCAGTGCATCGCGTGAGCGGGCGAGCGCCAGCACCACGCCCTTGCTGTCCACCACCACCACGGTCTCGCCGGCACGTGAACCCAGCGGCTTGCGCACCTGGGCGCGAGTCCGTGCGGCCACCTTCAGCGCCTCCTGCACGATGCTGCGCACCTCGTTGGCCTTCAGCGACGCGGCGCCATCGGTGCCGTCGCGCGGCGGGTAGCGGTTGGTGCCGGTGCCATCGTCCAGCACGAAGGCATCGAGGCCGGGGTAGTCGCTGGTGTCGGGGCGGATGCCGGACTCCACGGTGCCCAGGGCGAGGCCGCGCAGGATCACGGCGTTGGCGTAGCCCGGTACCGCCTGCAGGGCACCATCGGCGGCGCCCAGCGAGGCGTAGGGCGGGGCCGTGGCCGGATCGCGCGCCAGGTCGGAGAACTCCACGTCGGTGAAGCGCAGGCTCAAGCCGCCGGCGGTGATGCTGTCGGCGCGGCGATCGGTCGGTGCGGCGAACCCGAAGGTGCCCGCCAGGGCGACCAGTTCATCCAGGTTGCGGTCGCGGTCGAGCACGTTGGCATCGAGGCCGTAGGTGTCGTCGGCACCGGCCACGGCCACCGCACCGACCGGCACGCCGGCCTTGTACAGCGGGATGCCGCCGGGGTCGGCGGCGAGGCCGATGGGTGAGCGGTGCGGTCCGGCATTGGTGCCGTTGCCGCTGAAGCGCGCGCTGATGTCCGAGCAGGGCAGCTGCGAGAACTGCACGCCGAACAGCGGACCGGAGGGGGCGGTGCGGTCGCCCGGATTGAAATGTTCCTGCACGATCTGCCCCGCTGTGCGCGAGGTGAAGGCATTGCCCTCGGAGGAGAAGTAGACGGCGGTGAGGGCCTTGGCGATGGCGGCAAACTCGGCCGGCACGTCCAGCCCTTCCAATCCGCCGCTGACGCCGCGGTTGGAACTGACGCGCACCGTGCCGGGGGCGCCCGCCATGCGGTAGGCGGCCAGCACGTTGCCGACACGATCGACCACCACGACGACGCCTGGCTTGCCCTGCGCGCGACCTTCGGCCACAGCCTGGGCGATCACCTTGCGCACGTCATCCTCGCTGAGGAAGGACTGCGCATTGCCGCAAAAGCCGCTGCAGCCAGAGTCTGGCGTGGGCTGTGGCGGTGGCGGCGCGGTGCCGCTACTGCTGACGGAATTGCTGCCGCCGCCACAGGCGGACAAAGCCAGGCTCAGCGCCATGGCGAGCCAGCGCAACTGCGACCTTCCCATCGCATCCTCCCCGCTGCAGGCGGACGCCAGGCGCCCGCCGATCTGGTTCCCTTCGCCGGGCCCGCCCCGTCGCAACGGGTGCGCAGGCAGACCGCGTGCTCCCGCCCGGATCATAGCGCATGCTCCGGGCGGAATAGGGCGGATTGCCGCGGGACGCCCCCGCCATCCGCGACGTAGGCGGCGGACGCTCCGCGCGGCCGTTACAGGTCCTTGAGCTTCAGGCTCGGCGACTGGTGGTAGCCGTGGCAGTCGATGCAGGTGCTGGCCACTTTGCCCGTTCCCCGCTCGCCGGCGTGGCACTGGCGGCAGTTGGCAATGTCCGGGATGAGCAGATCGCTGGCGCGGGTGGAGCTCTCCGCCTTGTGGCAATCGGCGCAGCCCATCGTCGCGTGCTTGGCGTGGGTGAACTTCGCGGCGCCATACCACTGCCCGGCGACGCGCACGGGGGCGATCTTCCAGTCGGCGCCCGCGGCCGGACGGGTCACGGTATGGCAGGTCACGCAGGCGCGCCCGGTGAAGACGCTGTCGGCCACCCTGGCCGCCTTCTCGCGCGCCCAGGCCAGCCCTTCGATCTGCTGTTGCCGGCTGAGCTCGGGATCGCCTGGCCGGCGACGCTGCTGCACGAAACCGGGCGCGGCCGCATCGTTGTAGCCGCCCTCGAGGGCGAGCTTGGCGTAGTAGTCCTGCAGCATGAAGCTGACCTCCGCGACGCGGGCGTGCGGCACTTCGCGCCCCGGCGCAAAGGTGTCGAAACCCAGGGTGTGGCAGTCGTGGCACAGGGCCTCGAAGGCGATCGGCTGCATGCGCAGGCCGCCGGCGTCGGGCCGGTGGCAGCTGGCGCAGGTGAGGGTGCGCTTGCCCTTGGGCGCATTGAGGTCCGGCTTGAGGTGCTTGGCGTGGTTGAACTTGAGACCGGAGTTCTCCTGCAGCCCGGCACCCTGCGTGGTCAGCTGCGGCGTGAACGCGCCGCTGGCGTCCCAGACCGGCAGGCGCACGCGGAATTCGGGGTGGGCGCTGCCGAAGTCGCGCACGGCGGCGAGTTGGCTGGCGCCGCCCGTGCGGGCCGGCAGGTCGCCGTGGCAGTCGCCGCACAGGCGCTGGTCGGTGCGCACCAGGCCGACCAGGCCCTGGTGGTCCTGGTGGCAACTGGCGCAGCGCGCCTCGCCCAGCGCGGGCAAATTGAAGTGCGCGGGATCGGCATGCGCCGCGATGGTCTTGTGGCAGCTCAGGCAGGCATCGTCGCGAACCGTGAGGAAGGCGCGCGGGTGGCACTGCTTGCACTCCGAACCGAAATAGCGGTGCGCCGGATCCAACGGTCCCGGGTTCCAGGAGGCCGTCGTCGGTAGCGGGGAATGGGCCAGCAGCTTGCCCAGGCCCGTGCTCCAGTGCGACGCCGCCGGCAGCACCACGCCGAGCACGAGCACGCCCGCGAACAGAAACCACGAGGGGCGGCGCTTGCTCAGCCAGGTCTGGCTCAGGCGCGTGGGCTGGGCGCGGCGCATCTGCGCCGTGGCCGTCTCGGCCTTGTCCAGCGTGGCCACCTCCACCGCCGCGTCGAAGTCGCGCGGCGGATCGAGCAGGGTGATGCGTGTGGGGCCGATCTCGATGGTGGTGCCGGCCGCGCCGGTAGTGCCGTAGGCAATCTGCCCGTTGACGCGGATCCCGGCCAGGATCAGCGATTCGATCTTGTACTTGCCGGGAGACAGCGCCGTGACGCGGGCGTGGTACAGCGCCGCGCGCAGGTCGGAAAGGAAGATCGCCTGGTCGGCGGCGCGGCCGATCGACAGCACGTCGCCATAGTGCACGTCCTCCTCGTAGGAGACCGCTCCCTTGCCTTGCTTGAGGACTCGTCTGACCAGCCAGCGCACTCAGGGTCTCCCGGGCGCCCGCGGCGCCGTGTGCCTTCCGGCGCCGCGCCGGCCGGTCGCTGCATTCCCCGGCGGTGTCTCGTCGCCGTGGGCGTGGGGTTGTTGCGGCTTGCCGCGCAGGTGCTGCTGCGGGCGCCTGCTGGTGCAAGCGTGCGTTGAGGCCCAGCTCGTGGCGCGCATCCGGGTCACCAGTAGAAGAACACGGACACCACGTGCCCGATCAGGGCCGCCAGCAGCGCGAACGACAGCGGGACGTGGACATAGAGCCAGATTTCCATGAGCGCCTGGTACTGGATGTCGCGCGCCACGCGAGAGGCGAGGGCCTTCTTGCGCGACAACAGGTCGATAAGCTTGCGCAGGGCTTCCAGCTCGCGGTCGCCGGCACCGGCGGAGAGGAAGTCCACCATGGCGAAAATCGTCTGGCCTGCCTGCGGCGCGGCCGCCTTGGCGTTCGTGGCGCGATGGTCGATGGCCTCGCGCACCTTGGCCAGGGCCGCGTCGGAATCGTCGCGTGCGTGCAGCTGGCGCCACACGCCGCCGCCGAGGCGGGTGTTCTGGATGGAACGCAGCACGACCGCATGGATCTTCGGGTCTATGCCGTCGGCCAGGGCCAGGGCGTTCTGGTCCAGCTCCTCGATTTCTTCCAGCATTGCCTCGCGCGTGGCGTTCTCGCGGTTGCGCGTCATCAGCGCCGGGTAGCGCAGGTAGGCATAGACGCCGAAGAAGCCGGAGAGGATCACCGCCAGCATCAGCGCCAGGGCGACAGTGTGCAGGTTCCAGCCAAACTGGAAGCCGCAGTGGAGCAGGGCGACGAGTATCAGCGCGGTGCCGAGGTAGACGTGGGCGGAAAGCCAGCCGCGCAGCACGTTGCGGCCTCCCGCGTAGCGTCGCTTGCGCACGCCGAACAGCATGAGCCAGACGATGAGCAGGGCGCCGACGGTGCCGAGGGTGTAGCCCAGCCAGGTGCCGCCGTTCGGTGCCACGCCCGGCGTGTGCCAGGCATACAACACGATGGACACCAGCGACAGCCCGAGGGCGACCCACAGGTAGCGGCTGCGGGCATGGGTGAGAATGGATTCGTGGGCGCGCATGGGGGTGGTGGCAGCGCTCGCAGCGGCTCAGGGGTAGATCCGGCGATCTTGCCGCCGGAGCGTACACTTGAAGCGGTCAAGTCTTGCCCACGTCGCACTGCACTGCATCTGCTTCATCTCGATGTCCGATGGGTGGCCACGGCCTCTGCTTGCCGCCCCTAGCGGCGCGACTGCGCGTAGGCCGGAAACTCTTCCGGACTGATGCGGATCGCCGCGCCGGTCGGACAGGCGCGCACGCAGGCGGCGCCGCCCGTGAGGTCCTTGCACATATCGCACTTCACCGCCTTCTTGCCGCTGGAGGTCTTGGCCGCCTTGGCATCGTAGGGCGCCTCGCCCGGTCCGCTGCCAAGGCCGAGCAGCAGCCAGGCGAGCAGACCGGGTTTCTTCGGCGGCTTGGCCGCCATGTGGATCACGCCGTAGGGGCAGTTGCGCTCGCAGTTGCCGCAGCCGATGCAGTTGTCGGCAATGAATACCTCGCCGTTCGGCGCGCGGCGGATCGCATCGGGCGGACAGTCCTTCATGCAGTGCGGGTGCTCGCAGTGCCGGCATGAGGTGGGCACGTGCACGTTGGCGAAGGTCGGGCCGGCCTCGCGGTCCAGGCGCGAGGTGCCACCATGCGTCTCGGCGCAGGCCTTCTCGCAGTTGTCGCAGCGCACGCACAGGGACTCGTCGATGAGCAGAATGTCGGTCGCCTCACCCGCACCCTGGGCCAGCAGGAACTGGATGACGTCGCCGCCCGCAGGCAGCGCCTGCATGGCCAGGTTGGCCGCGGCGCGCTGGCGGTACTCGGACTGCAGGCGCAGCTTGAGCACGGGAATCTTCGCCACCAGGCGCTTGAAGCTGTCGCCGTCCAGACGAATGGTTTCTGTGGCGATGGCGGCGCGCGCAGTCGCCGAGCGGCGCGACTCGCCCAGCAGCGCCATCTCCCCGACGTAGTTGCCCGCGGGCACGTAGGAGAGCACCACGTCCTTGCCGCCAATATTGCGCGAAATGGTGAGCGAGCCGATGCGCACCAGGTGCAGGCAGTCGCCCACCTCGCCCTCGTTGAACACCACGTCGCCGGCGGCGTAGCGCTGAATGCTGGCGCCCTCGACCAGGTCGGCGAGCTGCGCCGTCGAGGCCTCCGGCGCGAAGCGCGACTGCACGGCGCGCAGGATGAACACCTTGTCGATCTCGCGCTTGACGGCCGCGACCGAATTGATCAGGCGGTTCATCGAGCGGCGCGGCGTCTCGATCAGCACGCAACCCGGCCCCGCCACCACGGTGGCGCTGCGGCGGCGCCCCGAGATCAGGCTCATCTCGCCGAAGAACTCGCCGCGCTTGAGGACCAGCGGGGCGGAGCCCTCGATCCGCACCTGCACCTCGCCCTCGACGATGGAATAGAACGTGTTGGTGTAGTCGTTGCGCTGGAAGATGGCTTCGCCGGCAGCCGGCGTGCGGATGTCCGAATCCAGCATGAACTCGCGCAACTGCAGCGGCGTGATGTGCGACAGCAGCTTGACGTTCTGCTGCACGCGCGCCAGTGCCTCATTGACGCTGCGGAAGCCGGGCAGGGGGGCGAACTTGGCCTTGAGCAAGGGTTCGTCGGCCGGTTCCACCTTGTCGCCGCGGATGTACTCCACCACCTCGTAGCCCTGGTTCATCGCCTGCTTGATCAGCGGGTAGCCGCCGAGCGCGCCGACGATGTACAGGCCCTTGACGTTGGACTCGTACTGCGGGCTGATGGCCGGTACCGCGGCCGGGTCCTTGGAGGGAAAGGTCACGCCGCAGGCTTCGACGAAGGCGCGCGGCGCGGTGGCGCCGAGGCGGGCGATGATGCGGTCGACGAGGATCTGCGCCTGGCCCTTGGGCGTCTGCAGCAGCAGGCGCCCCTTCTTGCGGCCGACCGTCAGCGCGTCCACGCGCTCGGGCGCGGCGTTGTAGTAGCACTCGATCAGGCCATCGTCGATGGCCTTGAGGATAGCCGCCTCATTGCCCTTCTTGGCGCGGGCGAACTCGTCGCGGCGGTTGACGATGACCACGTTGTTCTGCCGCGCCAGCGCCACCGCGTTCTCGATCGCCGCATCGCCGGCGCCGACCACGACGATGGTCTCGCCGCTGTATTCGTCCGGGTCGTCGAGCTGGTACTGCACGAAGGGCAGATCCTCGCCCTGCACGCCGAGCTTGCGGATGTTGCCCTGCAGGCCGATGCCCAGGATAACGAACTGCGCCTCGAAGGCCGCGCCATTGGCGCACTTGAGCTCGAACAGGCCATCGTCGCGCCGCTTGATGGCGCTGACCTCGTGGCCGAACTTGACGTTCACCTTGAGGCGCTGTGCCGCCTCGTTCCAGGCATCGAGAATGGACTCGCGCGATCCGGCCTTGAAGGGGACGGGCGAACGCAGGGGCAGGATGCCCGGTTCGTCCATCACGAACTTGCCCTTCTGGTAGCGGAAGATCGTGTTGGACAGATGCGGCTCGGCCTCCAGCAGCACGTGCGGTTCGCCGCGTTCGGCAGCGCGCGCCGCCGCGGAAATGCCCCCCGGGCCCGACCCGACGATGGCGATCCGGAACCGCTCTGCCATGCCCAGCTTCCTCCTCGTCCCCGCGCCGATCATACTCGGCCACGATGCCGCGCGTGCCTGCGGGTGGCGCACAGGGGCGGCGTGACACAGATCACGCCATGACGGTGGACGGCGGATCGAGGGAGCGTGGATGGAAGGCGTGCAGCGGGTGGGCTCGGTGGCGGAGGCGGTGGCGCGGATCGGCGCCCATGCGGGCGTGAACCTGCGCGTGGCCGCGCCTCTGGGTCTGGGCAAGCCGAACGTGCTGCTGAACGCCCTCTACCGGACGGTGGAAGCCGATCCCGGCCTGCACCTGCACTTGTACACGGCGCTGTCACTGGCGCGGCCAGCGCCTGCCAGTGCGCTGGAGCAACGCTTCGTCGGCCCCTTCTCGCGGCGCCATTTCGGCCCGGACTATCCGGACCTCGACTACGTCGAGGCGCGCCGCCGCGGCCGGCTGCCGCCCAACGTCAAGGTCAGCGAGTTCTATCTGCAGTCGGGATCGCTGCTGCACAACGATGCCGCCCAGTGCGAGTACGCCAGCCTCAATTACACCCACGTAGCGCGTGACCTCGCCGCCATCGGCATCAACGTGGTGATGCAACTCGTGGCGCGGCGTGAGGAGTCCGGGCGCGAGCGCCTCAGCCTGGCTTGCAACCCCGATGTGACGCAGGACCTGCTCGACGCCATGGCCAGCGCCGGCCTGCCGCGGCCGCTGGTGGTCGGCGTGGTGCACCCGGACCTGCCCTATGTTGGCAACGACGCCGAGGTCGCGGCCGACTTCTTCGACCTGCTGCTCGACGACGCGGCCTGCCGCCACCCCCTGTTCGCTCTGCCGCGCGAGCCGGTGGGGGTGGCCGAGTTCGCCCTCGGCCTGCACGCCAGCACCCTGGTACGTGACGGCGGCACGCTGCAGATCGGCATCGGAACGCTGTCCGACGCCCTGGTGCACGCCCTGTTGCTGCGCCAGCACCACAATGCAGACTACCGCGCGGCGCTGGACGCCCTGGGCGGCGCCCACCCGCTAGCCGCGCGGGTGGGCGGGCTCGCGCCCCTGGCGCGCGGCCTGTACGGCGCCAGCGAGATGGTCATGGACGGCTTCATGCACCTGGCTCGCGGCGGGGTGCTCACACGGCGCGTCTACGACGACTTTGCCCTCGAGCAGGCCCTGGCCGAAGGCGTGATCGAGGATTGCCTGGACGCCGGGGCGGTGGAACGGCTGTACGCCTGCGGCGCCCTGCCGGCGCGCGTGGACCGGCGTGAACTGAGCCGCCTGCTGCGCTTCGGACTGCTGCCGCCCGGAACCGTTGGCGAAGGCGAGCAGCTGGTCCTGCCGGACGGCTCCCGCCTGGACGTCGACCTGACCCGGCCGGCGGCGCGGGCAGCGCTGGGCCGCGCCGTCAGCGGGCGCCGCCTGCGCGACGGCCGTTACCTGCGCGGCGCCTTCTTCCTCGGCTCGCACGACTTCTATGCGTGGCTGCGCGGGCTCGCCGGGGAGGCCTTCGACGGTCTGTCGATGACGCGCGTCTCCGACATCAACCAGCTCTACGGCGGACGCGAGACGCTCGACGCGCTGCAGCGGCGCGACGCGCGCTTCTTCAACATCTGCATGATGGCCACCGCCCTGGGGGCGGCCGTGTCCGACGCTCTGGCCGATGGGCGCGTCGTCAGCGGCGTCGGCGGACAGTACAACTTCGTGGCCATGGCGCACGCCCTGCGCGACGGGCGCTCGGTGCTGATGCTTCGGGCAAGCCGCGGCGAAGGTGCCGCGGCCTCCTCGAACATCCTGTGGAATTACGGTCACACGACCATTCCGCGTCACTTGCGCGACGTCTTTGTCACCGAGTACGGCATCGCCGACCTGCGCGGCAAGTCGGACCAGGACTGCGTGCAGGCCATGCTCGCCATCAGCGACGCGCGCTTCATCGACGAGTTGGCGGCGCAGGCCAGACGCGCCGGCAAGCTACCCGCCGACTTCACCGTGCCCGAGCGCTGGCGCCAGAACACGCCCCACGCTTTGGCGCAGCGCCTCGCCCCCTGGCGCGCGCGTGGGCTGTTTCCCGACTTCCCCTTCGGCAGTGACTTTGATGCCACCGAGCAGCGCCTGCTGCCGGCGCTGCAGTGGCTCAAGCGGGCGAACGCGACGGCGGGCGGGCGGCTGAGTCTGCTGGCACGCTGCGTGCTGGCACCCTCGGTGGATGAGGCCGGCGGCGCCGCGCTGGCCCGGCTCGACCTGGCGCGACCGCGCGGATGGCGCGAGCACCTGCTGCAGCGCCTGGTTCGTCTGGCCCTCGCGGCGACGCGATAGTTCACCCGGAGCGGCTTGGGCCGGGACGGCAGCGGCGGTTAGACTCGTCGACGCGGGACCGGATGCCCGAAACAGGGGGCTAGCCATGATCGAAGCAATGCAGCGCCTGACTGCGGACTGGCCGGAGCGTTACCCACCGGAGAAGGCCGATATGGCCTTCGATGCGCGCAGCCTGCGCGACTGGGTCGCGCACCTGCCCATGGCCAACGTGGTGGCCACCGCGCGTCAGTTGTTCGACGCCCTGGCGGCCATGAACCGCCTGCTGCTCGACCCGCAGTTGCGCCTGGACGCCCTGGAATTCCTGCGGCCGCACGTGGCGCAGGTGGTCGGCGGCCTGGAGCGCCAGCTCGCGGTGGAGTCGCTGCCGCTGCCGCCGGCCAAGCTGCAGCTGGTGCGCCAGGCGCAGGACTTCGAGGCGGCGCTGCGGCTGGGCTACGTGCAGGCGCTGCGCGACTTCCTCGGCGCGCAGGGCAAGATTCCCTTCCTCAAGACTCGCGCCGTGACCCTCGCGGCACTGCGTGCGCTGCAGCACGGTGCGGCCGTGCTGACCAAGGCCTACCTGGCCTACCAGGCGCCTCCCAAGGGGGCCTGGCAAGTGTTGCACGACGTGCATGCCGTGGCCTGCCTGGCGCGCTGCGATGAGCGCGTCCAGGCCGACGCGCTGCTGGGTGATGCCGAGCTGACGCCGCGTCTGGCCTATGTGCAGGCCCTGCTGCTGGAACTGTGCAACCCGTACCGCTTCACCCAGCGCGAGCTGGGGGAGCTCGTCCTGCTGACCCTTGCCTGGGCTCCCCTGTGCCGTCTGCACCCGGGTCTGGACGGCGACAGCGTGTTCGCCGTGCGCAGCGATGCCGACCGCGGCGTGGGCCACGTGCCAGAAGACCGCGAGGCCGGGGCGGCGGGACGGCTCGGCCTGGATATCGCCACGCTGCGCCATGACATCGAGGCCACCCTGGGCATGTTGCCGCCGGGCG
>ENA-UOYA01001521-UOYA01001521.1-activated-sludge-metagenome-genome-assembly--contig:-NODE-1521-length-24433-cov-38.817910_pt1 | contig 24433 bp, 20 predicted proteins | sample MGYA00238163_ERZ764804 | MGnify/ENA primary metagenome ERZ764804 (study PRJEB28919, sample SAMN05720223) | activated sludge metagenome | isolation source: Anaerobic digester | place: Hong Kong... | reverse complement strand
TCAATATCTGGCATACAAGTTTCAATCCTTGTTTTAGTGGATCTTGCTCGCGAATGTTTTTTTATTTTATATTGCCCTGTGGACTCTATCCGTTTCAATCCTTGTTTTAGTGGATCTTGCTCGCGAATTCTTAGAGAGTTCTTCGTCTACCCTCCCCAGCATCACGTTTCAATCCTTGTTTTAGTGGATCTTGCTCGCGAATCCTATCATCTACCCAGTGAGCATCAAAAATGCCTAGTTTCAATCCTTGTTTTAGTGGATCTTGCTCGCGAATTACTCCATGGTATCCCATTATAACCAGGGCTTTTTGGTTTCAATCCTTGTTTTAGTGGATCTTGCTCGCGAATCCTCCAATAGGATCTCAAGAATTCAGAGGAGTAATGTTTCAATCCTTGTTTTAGTGGATCTTGCTCGCGAATGAATCATCTCCGATGGAAGAAGCACATCGAGAGAGATGTTTCAATCCTTGTTTTAGTGGATCTTGCTCGCGAATAATATAAATCTATTTGTTTATTTTTTAAGGGATAAGTTTCAATCCTTGTTTTAGTGGATCTTGCTCGCGAATCCATCGAACTCATGCAGGTTTTTCGAGATGATTACCGTTTCAATCCTTGTTTTAGTGGATCTTGCTCGCGAATCATTATTTCAGTGGCATTCGCCTGTACGTAGGCTTGTTTCAATCCTTGTTTTAGTGGATCTTGCTCGCGAATACCCGAACTACAATACGTATGTATGGTGGGGCAGGGGGGTTTCAATCCTTGTTTTAGTGGATCTTGCTCGCGAATTTATGCGAAAATAATTATTATATTTATCATATATTATGTTTCAATCCTTGTTTTAGTGGATCTTGCTCGCGAATCCGATATTTAAAACTTATGTTGGTGGTATTAAAATGTTTCAATCCTTGTTTTAGTGGATCTTGCTCGCGAATCAAAGGGATTCCCCTGGGACAATGCAATTACTGGCGGTTTCAATCCTTGTTTTAGTGGATCTTGCTCGCGAATTAAATATTATATTAACCACATCCTATTGATTTGAACTGTTTCAATCCTTGTTTTAGTGGATCTTGCTCGCGAATGTAAGAAGTTAAGGTTGTAATATTATAATATAACAACGTTTCAATCCTTGTTTTAGTGGATCTTGCTCGCGAATTGGACTTTTGGGGACATCTGGAAGTATATATCAGAGTTTCAATCCTTGTTTTAGTGGATCTTGCTCGCGAATCTCAATGAAGGGAAACTTATCCCGGTATCAAGGCAGTTTCAATCCTTGTTTTAGTGGATCTTGCTCGCGAATACCATTTCTTTATACAGAGCTTCCTCTGCATTTAAGTTTCAATCCTTGTTTTAGTGGATCTTGCTCGCGAATCCGATATCGGTTAAGTTGTCAAGTAATCCTTTACAACTGTTTCAATCCTTGTTTTAGTGGATCTTGCTCGCGAATCACGTCTGAAATATGTGGTTCATGTGAAAATTATATGTTTCAATCCTTGTTTTAGTGGATCTTGCTCGCGAATGACTCTGGAAAACTTCCAGTTAAGACATCATTTTTGTTTCAATCCTTGTTTTAGTGGATCTTGCTCGCGAATCCCAGAGAAGTAGTCATGAGTTTGGAAGGTTTCACAGTTTCAATCCTTGTTTTAGTGGATCTTGCTCGCGAATCAAAGGAGTCAAAGAACAATGAAAACAGAGACGATGTTTCAATCCTTGTTTTAGTGGATCTTGCTCGCGAATCCTCTCTTTTCGGCTTCTTCTACACATAGATTAAAGTTTCAATCCTTGTTTTAGTGGATCTTGCTCGCGAATCTAATTCGATATCAGCATATGATACTGAAAATGGGGTTTCAATCCTTGTTTTAGTGGATCTTGCTCGCGAATCAGCGAGTGCAGCAGGACTCCTTTCCAATGCAGGGAGTTTCAATCCTTGTTTTAGTGGATCTTGCTCGCGAATGCACTTGATACAACAGTTGGAATCATCTCAGTATATGGTTTCAATCCTTGTTTTAGTGGATCTTGCTCGCGAATGAAAATTCGTATCGCATACCCTTTTCCACGTATCTGTTTCAATCCTTGTTTTAGTGGATCTTGCTCGCGAATTTCCTTTCTAAGCTTGGGAGGTCCTGAATATGGCAGGTTTCAATCCTTGTTTTAGTGGATCTTGCTCGCGAATCCAACTAGATGGACTACCTGCATTATCAGAAGCAATAGTTTCAATCCTTGTTTTAGTGGATCTTGCTCGCGAATTCATACAGGTAGACATAAAACACGGGACAAATATTTGTTTCAATCCTTGTTTTAGTGGATCTTGCTCGCGAATGCCGAAAAGAGACTAATTTTCACGTCTTCTGGTTATAGTTTCAATCCTTGTTTTAGTGGATCTTGCTCGCGAATTAGAATACATCCCATCTCTACAACACCGGTATAATAGTTTCAATCCTTGTTTTAGTGGATCTTGCTCGCGAATCGAATTGTGCCAGGTCTTCATTTGACATTTTTGAGAGTTTCAATCCTTGTTTTAGTGGATCTTGCTCGCGAATCATTCAATACAAGGGTAGTTCCTGAATTTAGGAGCCTAGTTTCAATCCTTGTTTTAGTGGATCTTGCTCGCGAATAGGCGTCTCGAATGCAAATAATAGGTGGAGTGCGAGTTTCAATCCTTGTTTTAGTGGATCTTGCTCGCGAATCTTGCAATTACTCTTTATGAAACTCATCATATTTAGTTTCAATCCTTGTTTTAGTGGATCTTGCTCGCGAATTGACAATACGGTGGGACATATGGCATCAGAAAAACAGGTTTCAATCCTTGTTTTAGTGGATCTTGCTCGCGAATGAATTATGACCTGATTACTTTTGAAGATTTGAACATGTTTCAATCCTTGTTTTAGTGGATCTTGCTCGCGAATTTAACGGTCTTCCAGGGACAGGTAAAACGTTTGCAACTGCGTTTCAATCCTTGTTTTAGTGGATCTTGCTCGCGAATAGAATCACAAGAAAGCAAAATACCGGAACAAGGTGTTTCAATCCTTGTTTTAGTGGATCTTGCTCGCGAATCAAAGAAAGCAGGTGGACGTATTGAGATAATCAAGTTTCAATCCTTGTTTTAGTGGATCTTGCTCGCGAATTTCTTCTTCAAGTGTCGTTGCCTTCCCAAAATCATGAGGTTTCAATCCTTGTTTTAGTGGATCTTGCTCGCGAATTCTTATCCCTCATTCTCTATGATTTTATCTATAGGTTTCAATCCTTGTTTTAGTGGATCTTGCTCGCGAATAATCGCAGAGCATGACAAAAACTACTATTCGAAGAAGTTTCAATCCTTGTTTTAGTGGATCTTGCTCGCGAATCCTCAATCGTCCTCGTATACTTCAAATCCATATTTCTGTTTCAATCCTTGTTTTAGTGGATCTTGCTCGCGAATAATGGGGGGCTATGAATGATTTTGAACAGTCTTTTATGTTTCAATCCTTGTTTTAGTGGATCTTGCTCGCGAATATGTCAGAAAATACAATTATGGAGCGCGACAGGTTTCAATCCTTGTTTTAGTGGATCTTGCTCGCGAATGTTGGGCTTTTAGACAATTACAGGGCTTTATTGAATAGTTTCAATCCTTGTTTTAGTGGATCTTGCTCGCGAATTTCAAACTTCACTTTGCTCCAAATGCATGTGACGAAGTTTCAATCCTTGTTTTAGTGGATCTTGCTCGCGAATTTATGCTACAGCAAGATCAAACAGTGCAGGATACAGTTTCAATCCTTGTTTTAGTGGATCTTGCTCGCGAATCTATAATATTGATAGCTCAATTATGGCAAAGAGTGGAGGTTTCAATCCTTGTTTTAGTGGATCTTGCTCGCGAATATTTCCATTATACCTTTTCGGACCCAATCAAAATCAAGTTTCAATCCTTGTTTTAGTGGATCTTGCTCGCGAATCAGGAAGCCACCCTGCTTTAGCGGGTGGTAGCTCACTGTTTCAATCCTTGTTTTAGTGGATCTTGCTCGCGAATAATTAGACCTCATTGTAAATTCGATCTACGAGTTGTTTCAATCCTTGTTTTAGTGGATCTTGCTCGCGAATTTTGAGAAGTGAAGTTCCTGTTACAAGTGAAAATAGGTTTCAATCCTTGTTTTAGTGGATCTTGCTCGCGAATAGCTAAGAAATTAGCTGAGAAATTAAAATACACCTATGGTTTCAATCCTTGTTTTAGTGGATCTTGCTCGCGAATTTCTCTTCTTATGCTTTTATCAATGCTTATTGTATGTTTCAATCCTTGTTTTAGTGGATCTTGCTCGCGAATAGCAGTTAGGGCTACAAGGTAACTTATATTGAAGTGAGTTTCAATCCTTGTTTTAGTGGATCTTGCTCGCGAATTTGGTTACACTTAACAGAGGGTTGTTATCCTATATTGTTTCAATCCTTGTTTTAGTGGATCTTGCTCGCGAATAGTGCTGAGTAATTCTGCTAATTTCTTTTTTAACCGGTTTCAATCCTTGTTTTAGTGGATCTTGCTCGCGAATTTGATACGATTGGATATGGTATTAACATGAATGCAAGTTTCAATCCTTGTTTTAGTGGATCTTGCTCGCGAATTTAATTCAGCAGAAGAGTTTGCTGAACACTTTGAGTTTCAATCCTTGTTTTAGTGGATCTTGCTCGCGAATCAGAGTATTCTTTCAACAAAGAATGTCCGTTATAAGTTTCAATCCTTGTTTTAGTGGATCTTGCTCGCGAATAAATACCACACTATATGTAAGTACTGTTTTGCTTAGTTTCAATCCTTGTTTTAGTGGATCTTGCTCGCGAATGATAAAAAACACGCCGAAGGATATAAGAATATAAGTTTCAATCCTTGTTTTAGTGGATCTTGCTCGCGAATAACTTATGAACCGGGATATAATAGATTGTACACAATAGTTTCAATCCTTGTTTTAGTGGATCTTGCTCGCGAATCTTAGGGCAATTACTATATACGCTCACAAAGTATTGTTTCAATCCTTGTTTTAGTGGATCTTGCTCGCGAATGTGGTGACGAATACTTCAAAGGTATAGAGTCCAGGTGGTTTCAATCCTTGTTTTAGTGGATCTTGCTCGCGAATGGGATGAAGCAGAACCTCGCACAGTAGTTAAGTATGTTTCAATCCTTGTTTTAGTGGATCTTGCTCGCGAATCGACACACTAACAATCATGGAATGTTGCAATGAGCTGTTTCAATCCTTGTTTTAGTGGATCTTGCTCGCGAATGTATGCAGGATGTGAGTTTGAAATATATGTTAAAAAGTTTCAATCCTTGTTTTAGTGGATCTTGCTCGCGAATATGTCTCCTATCATACTCTCTAATAGCAATTTTGTTTCAATCCTTGTTTTAGTGGATCTTGCTCGCGAATACAATGAAAAAGGATGGTATGATATTTTCGGAGAGTTTCAATCCTTGTTTTAGTGGATCTTGCTCGCGAATAAAAAGAGAAAAAGAGATGTGCCGCGAGATGCGGCGTTTCAATCCTTGTTTTAGTGGATCTTGCTCGCGAATGAATACCGTTGATGTATCCCGTTCTTCCCTCAATAGTTTCAATCCTTGTTTTAGTGGATCTTGCTCGCGAATTGGTTATTTCTTCTGACATAGTATTATCTCTCGTTGTTTCAATCCTTGTTTTAGTGGATCTTGCTCGCGAATCCAGCACTTGCAGCATTCACACCAGCTTGAATAGTTTGTTTCAATCCTTGTTTTAGTGGATCTTGCTCGCGAATCAGACTTTTCTGGCTTGTCCTCTCCAACCATGATTAGTTTCAATCCTTGTTTTAGTGGATCTTGCTCGCGAATGATACAAGCGGAATCCTTGATAGAATGGAGAAACTGTTTCAATCCTTGTTTTAGTGGATCTTGCTCGCGAATCATCGGAATACATGACTCGGTGAGTTTCTGAAGCTCCGGTTTCAATCCTTGTTTTAGTGGATCTTGCTCGCGAATAAGGATTCGTATCCTATGTGTTATCGGATGACTCAAAGTTTCAATCCTTGTTTTAGTGGATCTTGCTCGCGAATATTAGGTGAATTAGTTGCAGCAGTCTATAAAAAAGGTTTCAATCCTTGTTTTAGTGGATCTTGCTCGCGAATAGAGCTTGGAAGAGAGATTTATAGGGTGGGTAAGGGGTTTCAATCCTTGTTTTAGTGGATCTTGCTCGCGAATGCGCTATCATTGCAAAATTCGGCGCTGAGTATAGAAGTTTCAATCCTTGTTTTAGTGGATCTTGCTCGCGAATACTGTGATAGTATTGTAGGAAGATATATATAGGTGTTTCAATCCTTGTTTTAGTGGATCTTGCTCGCGAATCCCAGTCCCAGGGCATCGGCTATCCCGCTTACGACTTGTTTCAATCCTTGTTTTAGTGGATCTTGCTCGCGAATGAAAAACGTGCTTCTTCATGCGGTTATAACACAGGTTTCAATCCTTGTTTTAGTGGATCTTGCTCGCGAATATTTTCACGAAAACCAAAGCCTCCAAAATACAAAAAGTTTCAATCCTTGTTTTAGTGGATCTTGCTCGCGAATCAAGCACGTAAAGACCGGCGGCAACAAGAGCAAGAGGTTTCAATCCTTGTTTTAGTGGATCTTGCTCGCGAATGAGAAAACAGCCGCTAACTTAAGAATAGGTTGAGGGTTTCAATCCTTGTTTTAGTGGATCTTGCTCGCGAATCATGACGTCGAGGCTGCCTTTTGCGTCGATAGGAAGTTTCAATCCTTGTTTTAGTGGATCTTGCTCGCGAATATATAATAATTATTTCCTGCAGGTACAGACCTTAAGTTTCAATCCTTGTTTTAGTGGATCTTGCTCGCGAATTTGATGTTTACAAACTTCCTTACTCTTACATGCGTTTCAATCCTTGTTTTAGTGGATCTTGCTCGCGAATCTTTCCCATTTTTGATTTTGAAGCCACTTTGATTAGTTTCAATCCTTGTTTTAGTGGATCTTGCTCGCGAATCTGTATATGGTTTCTGTAAGAACCATTTGTATAATATGTTTCAATCCTTGTTTTAGTGGATCTTGCTCGCGAATTTGAGTTTGCATATGGGATTCCTTACGAAGAGAAGTAGTTTCAATCCTTGTTTTAGTGGATCTTGCTCGCGAATCAGACCTTCGACAATGAGGCTTGCCCAGGGTTGCCGTTTCAATCCTTGTTTTAGTGGATCTTGCTCGCGAATTTTTACCTGATCCACATGGAGCTTGTAAAATCCCAGTTTCAATCCTTGTTTTAGTGGATCTTGCTCGCGAATCGAGTGACCTGAGCAGATGTAAGCGCACTCAAGTTTCAATCCTTGTTTTAGTGGATCTTGCTCGCGAATGGTTGTTATCCGGGCGCAATACCCAGACAGTAACAGGTTTCAATCCTTGTTTTAGTGGATCTTGCTCGCGAATTTTGTGACCTCCGGACCGTTGCTGCAGGCGGCACGGCGTGGAGTTTCAATCCTTGTTTTAGTGGATCTTGCTCGCGAATTCGACCTGCTGGCAAAGGATAAGAACTCAGAAGAGTAGTTTCAATCCTTGTTTTAGTGGATCTTGCTCGCGAATGCTCTTTCAGTGGCTTCAGTAATGAATAGGCCAGCATGTTTCAATCCTTGTTTTAGTGGATCTTGCTCGCGAATCCTTCTCAAATTCATGTTTTGGATATTAGATATGGGTGTTTCAATCCTTGTTTTAGTGGATCTTGCTCGCGAATAACAAGTCCGGGCAGCATCAACCCGAAAACTGAAAGTTTCAATCCTTGTTTTAGTGGATCTTGCTCGCGAATCGGACGCGCTCTGGAAAATGAAAACAATCGAAGAGTTTCAATCCTTGTTTTAGTGGATCTTGCTCGCGAATGCTACCGGTTTCATTATTGGCTACCCGATGTCAAGTTTCAATCCTTGTTTTAGTGGATCTTGCTCGCGAATTTGTTGCGATATGGATATTCGTTGTCATATATGAGTTTCAATCCTTGTTTTAGTGGATCTTGCTCGCGAATTTCATCACTGAATATCACCTTTCTTACATCTCTGCAGTTTCAATCCTTGTTTTAGTGGATCTTGCTCGCGAATATATCAAATCCTTCTTTTCTGACATCAAAAAAAGTTTCAATCCTTGTTTTAGTGGATCTTGCTCGCGAATCAAAAGATGTCTGAGCTGTCAGATCTCATTGAAGATAGTTTCAATCCTTGTTTTAGTGGATCTTGCTCGCGAATAAAGTTGTTAACTTCTGAGGAAATATGCCAGGGTCGTTTCAATCCTTGTTTTAGTGGATCTTGCTCGCGAATAGGGCAAAATTTTCCGTTATTTGACCAGAAAAAGCCTGAAATGAGCCCTTTTCTGGGGCTAAAATTCTTGCTGGAAAATTATCAAACCCTTTATAAATACAAGAAAATTTTTTCACACGCAGATATTCCGGTAACAGCAATCTACGCATTTTCTAGAAGATCTGGATGTCTTGGGATATAAGCCTTTTTGAACGATATCGAGTATTTCCTCAATAATTTTCTCGGCTTTTTTGAAATCAGAACTGGTAATTTCTATTTCTTTAACAAGGCTGTTGCTGCGGGTAAAACAGATATATGCACGATTTACATCAATATTGTAATTTTCCCGGATCAAAAGAGACTGCAACACAAGCTGGAACTTATACGTTTTAAATACTTTATCTTTATATTCGGCAAATTTGTATTCAAGAGGAGCTGCAGTTCCATCTTCCAGAAATAAAACTTCGTCAACAATCCCTTTTATATGGTTCTTCTTTGAAGCAATAAAAACATCACTCTCTTTCCTGATGCAGTTTAATTTTTTTCGGACATAATCCCGGTTTGTGAGCTTCCTCGTCTCATGAACCTCACGTCCTTTCATAACCTTGAACCTTTTCTCTTCATGTTGAGGGATATCAAGACAGTACATGTAGTAAATAAAACGAGAACAAAACAGATACTCAAGAACATCTGAAATTCTAATTATTGCTTCAGAATCAGTTTCCCCAATTGATTCGCTAAGTGTTTCGTTGCCTATCTCTATATCAATTTCACTCTCCCCGTTTAAAACAAATTCAGAATCTGACATGGTTCTCTCCGAAGAATTCAAAAGAATTTTGTAATTATCTCGTCGCTGACAAGCTCTTTATCAAAAGCCTGGCCGATCAGCTTAACCTGCTTAAATGACTGCTCATCCATAGGGAACACATACACAGAATCCTTCTCTGTATCAATCCACTCTTCACATTCAAGTGCAAGAGAATCTCTATCGTTTGAATTAAGGTCTCCCAGAAAAACACTCTTCTGAACCCTGTAAAGCCCGTAGCTCTTGCAGCAGTCACTTACTTTCTGACGAATCCTGTTATCCGTAATATCATATATTACCCAGACAAGCAAATTCAATCCCCCTGCTTTTATTTCCCGATCAGGCTGTTTGCTATCCTGTGGCAGTCGAACTGGATTGTATTTCCGATTTTTATGTTCCTGCCCCTGTAGCTTATTTCTTTATCAAAAGTTTCATTAACAGCCTGGATAAGGACAGCTTTACCTTCTTTATTAAGAGTCATACCGTTAGGAATCTCATCAAAAAAGCTTTCTGAAACCTGTTTTTTTGAAAAAAGGTTGAAAACCGTCCTGTCAATGTAGATACGGTACATTTCGATCAGGTCAAACACAAACGACTTTTTGTTATAATCATCCGTGTGATTAAAACCAACATAAGGGTCAAGCCCTGCTATAATACAGGCTTTTTCAACCTTTGAATACAGAACCCCATATCCGTAATTCAAAAGGCAGTTGAATTCATCCTTTGCAGGATTTCTGCTTCTGCCGTTAAATTTCCATTTATCAGGCAAAAGAAAACTCAGAGCCTCAAAATAATGCCTTGAAGCCATTCCTTCAAGCCCCATTATTTTTCCCCGCATCTCATCCAGCTTCCCATCAAGGGCTTCAAGCTGAGCTTTCATATCTTCCATTCCAGAAATATAGTCGTCAAGCTCATCCTTCTGTTCAGGCCTGTTCTTTTTGAGGTCTTTCAAAAAAAGTATCTGGCTGTCGATCTTCTGTTCAATCCAGCCCTTTGCAAGCCTGAAGCCTTCCGGCTCTTCAGAAATCTGAAGCTGCCTTCTCCTTATATATGTCGTGCTCCCAAGTTTTGAATGCCAGACTCTGCCGTAAGGGTCCCCAAAGTTGTCCAGAAAAACGATATCAATATTGTTTTCCACAGCAAATTTGATAGCATCAGTAGTTATGGTTGCAGAAGTTGTAATAAGAATGCTGTCCACTTTCTTTTCTGAAACTTCGAAGGTCTTGTCGTCAACTTTTACAAGAAAACAGTTGTTCTGCTTTTTAAGAAAAGAACCGCGGGTGTTGATTACAAGCTGCATTTGTATCACGGTATTTTTGTTACTTTATCAAAGACCAGAGTCCATTTTCAACTATATTAAAAGAGCTTGAATTTACCAATCTCGAACCTGGAACCCAGCAAATATTAGCTTCAGAAAATTGAGCACCGAATCTTCTTTCATCTTCTGTAATTCTTCCTACAAATGGCTCGATATTACCTTCAATTTGCTGTTCAGACTTCTCTTGCTGTTCAGCACAGGTATGTGCAAGAATAAATTTATCTTTTGGGACTTTAATAACCGGTTCAGTTTGGGAAAAGACAAACTCATAATCGAAAAAAGTACTGCACACGTAAGGATCTTTTTCAATAGCAACCCTGCCCCAGCCATATCCCCTCTCTCCTCCTATCTGAATTTTTGGCAAGGCTGTTTTCCAGTCAATAGCACTTCCATTTCTTTCAATTACATAACCGATAAGAAAAACTTGTTTTCCTTCTCTTGTTTTGGATAAAATGTACTCAGTCTCATGGAGCATACCTTCCATAGCAGTTTTGTTTTCCAATGCAGCACTCTGATAACTCCCAATATATTTCCAGGTAAATCTATTATTATCTTCCCATGGAAACTCATTTACTATAGAATCTTTATCGCTTGGATAAAAATAACTGAAGCGGAGACATCTATTTATTTTTTCTCCTATTCCCTTATAGTCAGAACTATTCTGGTCCCGTGTAATTCTGGCTGTTAGAGCTCCCCAGATTGTTTTAGCTGGCACATAATATCTTGTTTGCTGGAGGTTGCTTGTTTTTCTCCAGCCTATGTGAATTGGTGAAAGCACCCGCAAACTAACCTGGTAAAGAGTCCACATATTATGATCTCCCGTCTTTAGCTACTGCTTTAGCTCCATAGCGAGCATACAAAAGGATCTGTTCCCAAAGTTGTTTTGTTAAAAAAAGAGTATCAAGATCTTTACAGATATCCTTTAAAACAAAACTCAATTTGTCGGTTGAGGAGGAATCAACTGGTGGTTTAATTCCAATAACTTCTGTCATTTCAAATAAATTTTTCATCACCGAATTACTAATTTTTGCATCTTTATCACTTCTTGACTGAAGATAAAGAAAACAGGCATATACTCCATTCTCCTGTAAAACACCAAGTGTTTTTGTAACAAGGTTTTCAACGCTGGACGAGTCTATTAAGTTTTCCTTAATCGTTTCATCTATAATTTGCTGAGAAAGCTTTGCTGCTTGGTAATCAAGGTTATCTTTCGGATCAATACTCATCGTTTATAACCTCCAATCAGCAATGCACTTGACGCGCCCAAATCCTCTTGTAGTCATTCCTCCTACCCCTAAAAATTCCATCACCTCAAAACCAGATTTCACAACATCAAGTGGACTATTCCATTCAGATGGAAGCTCATCTCCCGAATTTTCACCCCTAGCAGTGAATTGGTTCTTTGTTTTAGGAAATTCACTTGTGTAATCATCCTGCACAACATCTGACCAGAACCATGTTGCTCTTGGTATTGCCTCATATGTAAATAAAGCTCCATTCTCTGCAGCACCAGTTTCAGGGTCGATTGCTACAGATGTACGAACTTCAAGATTGCTGTTCACTATTTGAGAGAACAGCTTAATAGACACTATAACAATCCTTTGTTTTACAGAATTCCATTCCTTTTTATTTGCTATTTCAAGTGGTGGTTCAACTGCTAACCCATTTTTTGCCTTTAAGTGCAACCATCCAAGGTTAAGAGTTTCTTTTGACCAGTTTAATGAGGTGTGCAAAAAATCATCTGCTGAATTAATTAAATCATTTACTTGAAAACCCGCTGAATCGAGTATTTCGGATGTACTGACCCATACTGGCCCTGCCATAGAATAAACCGGGAAAAACAGAATCTGAGCATCTGAAATGCTGATTTTGCCTTGTTGTCCTGAAACAGCATTATTATCACCATTATTATAAGTTCCGAAAGTATATACAATAGGACAGTCTTTCATTTGTTCAGTTTTCAATTTTTTGTGCTGCCCTGCTGCCTCTGGCTTTCCATAAACCAGTGATGCATAACTCCTTGCAGCGCCCATGAGACTGGTTCCGGGGATTTTTGGAATATTGGTACCAGTTTCCCTGACTATTGTGTTGTCAACTCTTCCAATCCTGGTTTGCCCAGTTCCTATGTGCACCGGATCAAGTGCCATAAATACAAACCGTTGCTGACTATATAATTGAACCATCAAATCCCTCCATTATCATTTTGCTCATTTTCACTGATTCTCAAAATATCCATGTAAAGTTCAATAACGTCTTTCAGTTTCCCGGTAACTGCTGCATTAACAATTTTATCAAAATCTTCTTTTTCTGGTGGTTTTATCTGTTTCCAATTTGCATTCCTGAGTACATCAGAAGCATAGTTTTGGAATACTGGAACATTTTCTTTGTCTTCAACTGGCCATTCCTCTCTTTTTGTTTCCAAAAGATACATGACTTTCTTCAGTTGAGATCTATTCAATTTTTCAGGACCAACAATGCTCCAGATTATATCGAATTCGTCCAGTTCTTCCAGCAAATATGGCCTTAATGACTTCGTTTTATCCCGGCGCTTCCCTTCATCGTCATAGTAAATTTCGAACCTTCTGCTCGATGAATCCAGAAACTCAAAGTCAAAAGTAGATGGCAAAATACGTAAGACGTCTCCTTTTTCTATTTCGGATGCATGAACCAGCCATCCATCTGGTCCTTTGAAGGATTTCTCACGGCTTTCCGGCTTTCCGTCTTCATTATCGCCAAAATAAAAATAGGGATACCAGATATCTTTTGTTTGACCGTCCCTCATTGTCACAGGGACTTTCCATTCAACTCCGTTATCAAACTCCAGAGTACGGAATTTGTGACCTGAATCACAAGGCTCTTCATCTTTAACGGACTTAACTTTCCATTCGTCTTCCGTGCTGGTATTCTTAAGCATTCTCCTGCCAGCATCCATCAGTGATGATATTGGTGTATGGGATTTCGCAAATACCATTCCTAGTGTCAAAGGAAGACGATTTCTTACTTTCCCCATCTCTTCTTCATATTTTTCCTTAATCGCCCTGCTGAGATCCAGTGCTTTGTCCGCAGGTACTATGGCCATGAAGATGCTTGGTTCTGCTAAAATAGGAATGACAGGTACATAGTTTGCATTTTCTGAAATTACATCTGAAACCTGCAAACTGCCAAGAGATTTATCACGTTTTTTACCATCGGGATCATAAATCTTAAGATTCCGACCACGCAAATCTTCTTTAATTAATTCGTACGCTTTTTTGTCAGAATTTTTATATTTGGACTTTAACTTTTTAGCAATCAACTCAAGGTTTTCAATTATGATGTACTCATTGTTCCCTGCATAAAATATAGTAAAACGAATATCATCTTCTGATACTGCTTCGTATGAATTGTTTATTTGAAGCTTGTTCGATTCTTCTGGTTTGAATTCCGCAAATACTTTAATACGTTTCTCTATCCGATATTTGTCCAAACAATTTGTTTTTACTTCTTCCCAGAATTGTTTTGTTGTTCTCCAAACACGAGATATTCGGGCAAAAGATGGTGTTTTCGTAAACTTTTCATAATCCCCATCTTTGTCTGGAAACTTAAAAGGTAAAGTCCTAATATATCCATCTTTTTTCAACCAGTCAGCAATCTCAAGTTTTCCTACAAGCAGGCAGATTCTTCCATTCGAGTCAGCAACTTCATCTATCCATATAGTTGATTCTTGCTGCCTTTTCCATTTAGCAGCTCTACCGGTGACATTTTTCAACCAGTAATCAGAAATATTACGATTGGAGCTTCTGGAATCCGCCGGCCTTAGATGAGATACTGTACAGATCGAACATTTTTTCCCCTCCCACCATTTCTCCACATCATTAGGATTTGCAGAAATAGATGGTATATCTCCAGAAATTATACTCGAAATAGGTGGCACTTTGTTTTTATCAGGATGCTTTTTATAGTTATAGTATTGTCCACACCAGGATTTATCCTGAATTGTAGGAGTTACTTTTATTTCTCCATCATAAGGCATTTCTTCGATTATCAAATCTTTAAGTGTTTTTTCAGATTCAGAATCCACTTTTTTTTCAAGTAAGTCTTTTACATCAGGTACGACAAACACGCTACCGTTCTCATCTCTGTAAACTTCATTTCCAAGAGGATAAGTTTCTTCTAGCAAATGTTTTAATTCATCAAGCCCTTTTTCAATCCATTCTTTTCTGGAAAGTAAAATTGGAATGCTTGAAGAATCCCCCCATATGTCCTCATAATTGAATCTTACAGATAAGAAACGCCATTTTAAACATCTGGGGTCAGGTTCACTTCCATCTTCAATAAGTAATCCTGCCAATGAAGCTTTGTACAAGGCTGCAACGATTCCTGACCAGTCATCAAGGGTAACTTCATTTGTAGGACGTCTGGTTTCACCTAGTGCATGAACAAAAGCTTCTTGTATTGATTTTATGATCAATTTTCGGTTTTTTACTTTGTCAAAAGGTATATCTTCTAATTTTGAATTGAGATTTTCAATTTTTTCATATTCGTACCCAAAAGGAGAACTTATCCAATTGTTATCATTTTTCTGCTTATTCTCTGCTTCTTCTTTTTCAATATGAGCGGCTGCATGGCAGCGTCCAAGTGAACGAATCAGCCATTTTTCATTCAGTTTACTTGAACTACGTGGTTTCCCTTTTTCTATTAATTCTTTAATTGTTACGATTTTTTCGTATTGGAATGAAATTTGTTCGTTCAAAAAATTAGTATCTATGTTTAAACTATTGACATAATCTCGTTTATAATCATATTTTTCGTTTTTAGGAGATGGACACTGAGATACATTATCGATATGTTCGTCTCTACACTTCCCCATATCATGCAACCATGCAGCAACCTCAGCGAGCAGCAAAGAATCCCTGTTCTCTGCAAGGATATTTAGATCTTTGCTCACTGTCCCCCCTCCTTGAAATTTCTCAATTTTTGGCTGATATCTTTAGCAACATCAATTAGTTCGTCGAAAGTTTTGAATGACCAATTTGGCCATTCGGGAGAAGTTTCATTCTTGGATTGAAGGTGTTTCTGCCACTTATGGCCATTATCTTTGTACCAATTTTTGAATAATCTAAATTCTTTGAGGGATCCTCCACCAATTTGAGAGATTTTTTCACCTGTAATATTAGTTATTAGTTTACCGTCAGCGTTTTTAAAGGAGTCTCTCAAAGTCCCATCTTCATTAAGATATTTTAAAAGTGCATTTTCTGGTGGTTTTACGTCTTCATGTACAGAAACAGTAGCATATTTTGATTTAAGGATAATTTTTCCTTCGATAAGATCATTTTTAGCAATTCCAAACCCACTTGACGTTTTGGCACCGAATCCATATGTCAGAAACATGGATTTAAGTCCTTTAGCAACGAGATCTATATCGAAGGCAATTTTATCATTAACATGTGATTTTTCTTCATCAGAGATATAAAAAGGAACATAAAGCAAGCTGAATAAGCCGGTGCTTTTGGCAGGAACAACCTCATAATAAATAGGATTTTTACCTGCTTTTGTTTTTCTGTCATGTGGATTTATGATTTCAAATTTGATATTGTCGAAATAAGTGGGAAATAGCATTAAAAATCCTTTTTTGTTATCATCCTCTTTGTCTGATACATATCCAAACAACCGGTCAATGGATTGAGATTCTAATTCATCGTGCTTTTCCTTATCATTATTAACGATGGCATTTTTTAAGGCACCAGCCCATCCACTTGGTCGCACCATAGGAACTTTAAAAACAGATTCTTTACATATAGGATTGTCAATAATATAGAACTGGTCATCGTCTTTGCTATAAAATGGTCTCTTAAGTATGAATTCAAATTGGACAAAAAAAGAATTTTCAGGAAGAAGATTTATATTAACAGTTGGTTGATACAAATCAAATTCATGCAATAACTGAATAGCACTTTTCAACCTTGAATTACTGTTATTAATTTCATCTTTGTAATATTTTAACTTTTGTTTTTTATTCAATGAATATAGCTGAATTTTTGAATAATAATCGAGGATATCAGTTGTTTTGGACAAACCTGAGAAATGGCTATATAAATCATATGAATGTGCATTAGACATCCTCATTCCTCCCATTTTGAATATTTTGAAGGATGTCATTTCCTATAATAATACGGTTTATGTCTTGTTTTATTTTAGTTTGTAATTTTCTTTTGATAATATCGAGTTCTTGTTCATTTCGTACATAACCAAAAACTTTATTCCCGCTTTTAAACGAAAAAATTTTTTTACTTGAGCCTGTTTTCCCACTTGAAGCACGGTTTCCTCGAAGGAATTCTAAAAATTTATCTTCACCAGTGACAACATTTCCTTTATTGTCCAATCCAAATATTTCATTCATCTTCAATCGATCCAAGTATTCTCCTTTTATTACCCAGTAATACCTAAAGTTGAACCACTTTTTGTTGTTACTTTTTCCACAATTTTCTGTAATCGTCTCAATCCATTTTTGAGTTTTATTATAATCAGATTTCCTTGCCCAGTCAGCATTTACAAGATTGACTTTGATTAAACCATAATCTTTTCCCACTTGATTATTCTGAGGCTTCCTAGTAGTTCTACCACCAAATGCTCCGTAATTTTCAATTATTTGTAATGTCTGATATAATAGCCATTTCTCACTATCTGAAATATTAAAAATCTCATAAAATTCAATTTCAAAGTTCCCACTATAACCGTCATTTCTTTCTTGAGTAAAAGTACCCCCAAAATTGTTGACTAGAATCTTAAATCGTCTTTTCCACCCAGTACAACCAAATAACCTGCATGCAGGACATACTTTCTTCAATCCTGCTTCTAATGCATATTTTGATGCTAGCTCCTTTGATTCATTTGCCTTTAAATATCGTTTATACTCTTCATCATAAGCTTTCGAATCAAATTGACAACTCTGCTCACTCGTTGGATCACAAGCGTACCCACCCATTCCCCTGACAATAGCTTCATACCACCACCGCATGCTGCCGATTATTGCAGTTTCCTTTATAGTTGTGCACTTCCCTTCCGCATCGCCGGTCCAAATTGGAGTAAGGGTTTGGATTTCAACTTTCATAGGCTCGATAACTATTCCTCCTAAAATCAGCAATAGAAATATGCTTAGGTAGTTTGATATCCTCTTAAATTTGTGGAATTCAGTTTTACTTTTATTCTCCTGTCCATTTTTTCACCGTGCCAAAACCACGAGATACAGATTTTCCAATACCAAAATAGTCAGGGATGAGGAAATTAACCATAAATTCTCCTTTAAAAGTGGCAATTTTTACTCCTTTCATTCTACTGCTACCAGGATGCAAATTTATCTCACACTTGATTTTTTCCGGAACAGTGTAACCAAGAGACTTGGACATAGAAAGAATATTTCCTACCAGAGTTTTTCGAAGGAGCTCTTTTTGTTCGGCAACTCCTATTTTTGTATATCGATCTGTAAAATTTTCCTGATTCAAGGCAAACCAGGGAGTTTCGAACTTGTAAGTATGGAACTTATCCGAAATACCAAATTCCTGTTCTTTAAATGAAATTTTCTTTTCCAGAATATCATATGTAGATTCATCTAGCTCGATTTTTTCATATTTATTGAATATTTCTTGGAGGACTTCTACTCCCTCATTTATTCCGATAACTAGAGGAATACCTTTTAAAATTTTATATTGAACTAAAGGATACATGTAAATTACTTTATCGCAATTATGTTGATGCAAAAGTGTATACTCATTAAATCGCGTTGCGAAAAAACCTCGAAGTTTTGATGCGTTTGTTCCTACTTTTCGGTCAGGAACGAGAGTTAAAGTTAGCGTTTTAACTTTCATTTCAACCACACATCATGGTAGGCTTTAGTTCGAAGACAAATCCGGTTTCAGGATCATAATAATGTTTTATTTGCTCAAAAGGAATGTATCCTATGTTGAGATCCTCTAATTCTTCACATGAAAAGTCTTTTTTTGATACGGAAATGACGTATTCATTGAATTTTTTCCTGATAGCCAGGAATTTTTCTTTTCGATCGAGGGGATTTTTAAGAGATTTTATTAAAATGTAATCTTTCCATATTCCAACTGCTTCCTCATCCATTTCAACAAATACATCTATTTTCTCGTATCCGGCTTTATCGTCAATTAGTCTGAAATCGGATGTAAGAGTTTTGAATTTAAGCTCATTTATATATGAAAGTAGCTCTTTGGATTCATCCTCACTTGAAGTATCTTTAACTTTCCGGAAGTAATTGTTATTTAAAAAAAGCAAGTCTTCTTCATAAATTTCCGAAGGAGCCTCCTTTAATACTTCTTTTGTTTTGTCGATGAGAAAACTCGAATATATGTATCGATGAAACTCCTTCCTTTCATCCTTCAAAACTACAATGTTTACCTGTCCTCGATAACCTTTGGAAGAATTCCTGTTACATCTTCCTGAAACCTGATTTATTGAGTCAATTGTAGCAAAATCTCTGTAAACAATATCTACATCAATATCCACTCCAGCTTCTATAAGCTGAGTGCTAACGATAATTTTTCTTTTTTCCGACTTTTCCTTGATTTCCTTAATTCTATTAAGTCTCTCTTTTGGGATAATATTAGTAGAAAGGTAATAATAATCACTGTTTTCAAGTTTTAAATCCTTTAAATAATTAAATACACTTAAAGAAGATTTAATAGTGTTAAATACAAATAAAAAGTCTTTGTCTGGTTTTTCTCTGACTTCGGATCCAATAATTTCCTTGAACTCGTCCAGATTCACTGGATTCAGGTTTATTTCCAGCTTAACTCGATCAAATTCTCTAAAATACTTATCTTTATTTTTCACCAGCTCAGTGATTTCTCCATTTTCAGGATCAAAAATAAGCGGTTGTGTTGCTGTCACAAAAATGAAATACGTATTAAAATGTTCTGCAAAACCCGAAATGATCTGCTTTAACAATAACCAGTATTTATGAGGAATTGACTGGACCTCGTCAAGTATCACAATCGAATTTGCAATGGAATGAAATTTCCGGAGTGAACGATTTTTATTAGATACAATAGTATGGAAAAACTGAACAAAAGTGGTGACAATTATTTCGGAGTTCCATCCCTCAATTAAAAATAAACTTTTAAGCCCTTCGAATTCTTCGTCATCCTGCGTTCGGTAAAAAATATCTGCAAGGTGATGATGCTTAAGCAATACATCCTCAGAAGGATATGGAGTTTCAACTGTTTTAAAAACATCTTCAAAGACATCATAGTTCTGGTCTATGATACTCAAAAAAGGTAGAGAGTAAATAATTTTTGCCTTAATTCTCTTTTCCTCTCTTAATCTCGCTTTCAATTTTAAGGCAAATGAAAGTGATGTGAGAGTTTTCCCTGAACCTGTAGGGACACTTATCGAATATATTTTATTATTAAGGTCAAGTTTTTCAATACTTTCTGTAACCTCATCGTAAATCTCGTTACGCACTTTATTCATTACGCTTTCATTATTTTGGAAGCCTTTTTCTACCTTGTACTTATCCACAAGTTCAGGTGAAATCTCTATTTCACTGGAAACATCAATAGAAGACGCATCAATTTTATCAGAATTAATGAGAATTGAGTAAAGAGTTAATGTAATTAGATAGTAACCTGTAAACTGCTCTTCCTTAAGTAATTTTATGAATTTTCGTCTATTTTTTAAAATCTCGCCTGCAATAGAGCGATATTCATTGCAGAAAGTATCGATGTCAGAAGAAATATTATATCCGTCAAGTAAGTTTTCATATATTATTTTCAATTCATTTATGTCTAATGACTTTATTTGTAGATCAATTATCTCAAGAACATCTTCATCTATTAGTTCTCGGATTTCATCCTCGGCGTCTTTTAAGTTTCCATGATGTCTTTTTACTATGAGGTATCCTATGGCAGGAATATATTCCAGAATATTTTTGTCATTGAGTGATTCTACATATTTATTTAAAATGTAATAAGTAAAAATAGCTGAAATAAGGCCATGATGATATTCTTTTTTATTTTTTAGAGCCTTCTGTACAGAAGTATCGGTTTCAAATAGATATCTCTGGAAATAACTCGTACCCTTTCCAAAATCGTGACAGATTCCTATAAGAAACGATATGTTAGAAAAAGTATTTCCATCAATCCCAAACTTTTCCAGGGAGAGGCTTTTCTCGCTGCTAGTCGAGATAGATTTTCTCCCTACATTGGATAAGTGTGTAAATAGTAATTTATCGGGATGCGAATGAAGATGGAAATCACATGAAGATAATTCCTTCTCCATTCTCAAGCCTCCAGAGATTATTTACATTTGCAAGAATGCATTTTGCATTTTTTTCAAACAAAACTTTTCCGTATTCTGTAACTTCCCTATTTGGAAGCATTTCTATTGGGATGGTCTCTGAAAAATACTCTTTTCCTTCTTCAAAGCTGACTTTTATAAGCTCTTTTTCAGGAATTACAGAATGGATTTCCCTTTCAGAGTCTGAAAGTTCGCTAACAGCTTCCATTTCTCCTATAAATTCATAATTGGCAATGTGTTCACTCAGACCAAGGCACAGAGTATACACTGACTTATGTTCTTTTAACATAGAACAAAGCTTATTGTATACTTCTTCCGAGGAATGAGAAAAATAAACCCTATATTTGACATCTTTTAATACTTCAAATCTTATTTGAGTTCTGGTCTTTATTCTGCTCATCATAGGAGCAATTTTTGTGTCGATTAGATTTTCTGCAATTCTGGTCTTTTTAATAGGACGGATTATTTTTATTGCAATATTTGCATTTTCTTTAGAGAAATACTGCAGATATTCGTCTTTCCCAAATCCTTCTATAGCAGCAATCATTCCTGCAATAGCTGTTCTAGGAGGAATAGAATATGTAAGGGGAGAAGTTGTAGTATAGTGTTTTCGGAAATGACCGAATTCTCCCCATACATCGAACACTAATACCTTCATGTTCTTAGCTCACAATGATAATATTTCAGTATTTATTCCGGCTTTTGCAAGGCATTTTTCGAAGTCAATCTCTTCTCCGCCGTATGTGAACACAATCGATCCATCCATACAAAGCTGGACATTTTGAATTTTATCTTTATTTTTACCCAATATCTCAACCAGCCTCTTGACCTCAATAGTTACCTGTGAAATATCCCGAATCTCTTCATCAATCAAATCAGATTTAAGGCTGAAAAGGTTGTTCAGATCCCCAATGTGATAATTCCCCTCTTTGTAGTTTACTTTAAACAAAAGGCGGGGAACTTGACCGACTTTTGACCTTGAAATAAGATTCTTAGTTCCATTCCACATCCCATCAAGAAGCAGGTCTATATCTTCCTCAGAAAGCTTCGTATCCTTTGCCGCATTTTCATTAATAATCCCGTAAAAATTTATCAAAGAATATGGTAAGAAATCCTCTTCACGGAAAGTTTTCTGACTGGCTCCTTCCTTCGAAGCAAAAGCTCCTGTTCCACGGAAATGTTTCATGAAGACCTTATGCATTGATCTGCCTATTTTAAACTGTACTGGACCAGTGTGGGTTATTGAACCAGTTTCTTTGTCGACTTTGTTTCCTTTCTTGACTTTAAGTTCGAGTGGAACAGTGCCTCCAAATAAACGGACATCAATACAATCAGCCAAAAGATTATCATTAATGATATTCTTGCCAGTTTCAAATGAATCAAGAGGTTCTTCAACTGTTAGAAAATCTCTTGCTCTCATTTTTGCATCTTGAATAGAGCCGTTTTCATCTGAGATTTCCCTGACAAAAATCTCTTTACCTCTAAAATTGTAGAGATGATCACGGATCGTTCTCTTAAACCTGACATCTGTTACAAGGTTTATTCCAGTCTCTTCGTCAATACGTGGTTTATTTTCATCAAGTGGATCTCCATTTGGATTTCCATCTTTTATATCATACAAAAATACAATTTCAGATCTTCTGTTTACTTCAGTCATTTTCTATCTCCTTTTCAGATTTAGGGGATTTTAAAAGGTTTGACAGATTCATGCCGAGAACAAAATAAAAACTGATTTCATCGGTTGACATTTTCCAATCAGTACCAGATTGAATCATGTATTTTGAGATCAGATATTCAAGTTCTTTATAATAATTAGCATCGTACTCTTCGAGTTTGTTTATGATTTCAGGGAAGATTCTCTTCACGGAACGTTCATCCAGATTCAGGCCTCGAAGTTTAGTTCTGAAAGGAGCGCTTCCACGCTGGAATTTTTGAATATTTAGTAAATACTGGACAAGCGCGCCCTCTAAAAAAACAGCCCTCTTTGCATCGGTATTGAAAAAATGTTCAAATTCCGAAAAGATAACATTTATTCGCTCCTCATAACCACTGTTTTCCTTTGGTGCCATATCACCTAATAAAACTGATAAATTCTTAGAGTTCACACTTTTACCTCCTCTGTAATTTCCAAGCAAATGTAACTGAATTAAGAAATCTAACAGTTGAAATCCTAAAAACATAGAATATCTTGTGGGACTTTCATTTCTGAAATCTTTTCTAATACGCTGCATAATGTACTTTAACAGAAAATTATAATCAATTGATTTTCCTGTAAATATCCCGTTTGTGATTTCTAAAAAATACTTATTCAAATCAGGATCATCTAGAGTATTCGGGAAAAACCATCTCACATTACCTAATGTGAATTTGATAGATTTCACTTCAGTATCATTAGAGAAATAATTAGTGAATATTTTTCTCTTGTCAACAATATCTTTAGATTTAAAAAGTTCTCTTAGCCTTGAAGGAAGGACGTCCTCGATGTATAAAAGAATTCGATATGCAGAATTGGATTTTTCATAAAATTGGAAATTAAAATTAATGTAGTCTGCCTCTTCACTTAGGATTTCAAGGATATCATTCTCATTAGCCTGTAAGAAGTTTTGATATTCCTTATTAAATACAAATTTCTTCTCATTAAACTTTTCAAAAATATCAAAAAGTTCCTCGCTCTTACTATTATTAAGTAGCTTGGGAATAAGAAGAAAATTGAATCCGTAGAAACCAAAGGACATGTATTTTTCGATATATTCTTTTCCAGCTGTCATTTTTAAGGCACATTCAAGACAAACTGGATTGTTTCTCCATGCCTTACTCTGGTCAAATCCCCCGCTAACAAATCCCCGCTTATCCACAGTATAGAATTCATAAGGTGTAACGAAACCATAAACCTCTTTATTTGTTTTGCACACAGAACATACTTTATCATCGCCTTTAGAAATGATATCATATTTACTGTAAAACCTGGAAGCCCCATTGTTTTTAAGGATCTTTCGAAATACTTCAAAGTCTCCAACATATCGAGTGAGGTCATTTTCTTCAAGAACTAAAGTTAATATCGAATTTTCCTTTGCATCGATGGCGTTAACTTTAGGTTCAAGATCGAAGAGTATTTTCTCTTCATTCTCTTTTATACATTTTCCAAGAAGCTCCAGGAATTGGACTTCTTCACCGTCTAATATGGGTTTTGCTTCTTTCAAGGGCTTTGAAAACCAGCCTATAATCTTGTTAGAGAACGTTTTTTTGATTTCTGTGACTCGTGCAGTAGGGGTAATGTCTGGTCCGTTAGAGGATCCTCTTTTATAGAGGTATTTTACAATTTTTTCTTTTGAATACTCTTGATGCTCAATTCCTTTAAACTCAAAACTATCTTGGCTAGAAACAAACTTAATGCAAAATACGTGTTTATATGTTTCATTGCTTGCAGGATTTTCGACCAATATTGACACGAAATCGCTTAAATCTTTATTTTCTTTTTCGAGCGCATATTCACCAATTTCTTTCATCGCTTCAATCACAGAAATTACACCCTCATAAAAAGTATAATGAACAATTAAAGTTATAGTAATAAAGTCTTTTTAAATTTAGATGGTACTTGTGAACCCTAAATATTGATTGTTAATATCATATATATACATTTCTAATTTTGATTACAATAATAGAGAGATAAAATTGATAAATAGGATAATAATCACATAGGAAAACATTTAACCCACCCAAACAATACTAATTCTCTAATGGCAAAGCTTACTC
>ENA-UOYA01001519-UOYA01001519.1-activated-sludge-metagenome-genome-assembly--contig:-NODE-1519-length-24456-cov-27.992787_pt1 | contig 24456 bp, 16 predicted proteins | sample MGYA00238163_ERZ764804 | MGnify/ENA primary metagenome ERZ764804 (study PRJEB28919, sample SAMN05720223) | activated sludge metagenome | isolation source: Anaerobic digester | place: Hong Kong... | reverse complement strand
CAAAAACGCGCTGCCCGGGCGCGTTTTTTAATGTCGGTGGTTCTCCCATCGAGGGCTGCAAATTTGCCTTGACAGATCAAGAAACTAATCGGTCTGAAAAAATCAGGACGATACGGCTCAGAATTATTTGGGATTTGATGCGCAGGATAGAAATTGGAGTGGGTCAGGGCAATTCAGGATTTCATGGATGAGGTTTTCCGACTCATGGATAAAATTAACGTTCCCAGATCTGCGCGCTTTATGGAGCATTAAATAAGCCTCGATCATAATTTCCCGATAGGCTTCCATTATAAAACCGGGTTTCGAGTACTCTGGAAATACTTCCTCCATGTTCCCAAGGAATTGTTCTGCCAGTGGAGGTGAAGCCAAATAATGAGTGACCCACAAGGCGGCAAAGTCAACAACTGGATTGCCAATGTGCATCATTTCCAAATCGATAATCGCCAGTTCATTGTTCGAATAATCAACCAGGATATTCCCGCCATGCAAGTTCCCATGGGTTAGTTTTTTAACTTTTCTTGGATTTGCAGGTATGCGAAGAATGGAAATAAATCGTTGGATTTGCTGGTTGGTGAATACGTGTCGATCCTGTTGGATTTTTCTCCAAACCTTGATTGTCCTTATTGGCTGGTATAGCAAGCTCCAAATTTTAAATGGATTAGAAACAATTTGCACAGCTGATAGAGCCTGTAATGTATAGACGCCCATGCGAATGGCTTGTGCCGCCATTTCCGGTCGATACAATCCCACCATCTGCATTTCACCTTGATATCGTCTGGAGTGAATCTCAATCCCGGATTTGGTGAAAAAGAGGGTGTTTTCTGGAACGACAATGCTTACTCCATGGATTTGACTGGGTAGGGCGCGGTGGGCATACTGATAGGCATAACCTTCTCGTACCAGTTGCCAGGAACGGGGATTGTAATACTTTCTTTGTTTGATAATCCACTCGTTTTCAGTTATTGCCATGGTGAGATTCAGTCAGGATTGTTCGCCAGTTGGTGGCATTGAGTAATGGAGTGATCAGGTTCAGTGGGTGATGGACAACAAGCCCAGTAGGTTTTCAATAACAGGGATTTGGAGAACAGGATTTCCAGTGTGTCCAACAATTTTAATACCTGTAAGGAAAATTTGCGATATAGAATAGTCGAAAATAAAAATGCTGATTCTGAACCAACCAAATTTAACCCAACATCATCCATCAATTTACTGACTTGTTTGGGATGATAAACATGCATGCCGGCAAGCGATTCTGGTTTACTGGTACGAGGACTCCATAAACGCGTGTCAAATAATACGGTTCCGTTCCTTTTTGTGACGCGCTTGAGTTCTGATAATATTCTCTTTAAAACAGATAATGGAAGATGTTGGCTTAATCGAAGCATCAGAACGATGTCAAAACATTCATTTGTGAAGGGGGTATGTTCTGCATCACAGAGAACAAAATCATTTTCTCCAATTGATTGTCTGGCGTTTTGAATCATCTGTCGGGATATGTCTGCACCACATACTCCAAACCCCCTATTAGAATAGTAATCTGTATAAATTCCTGTCCCACAAGGGATATCCAGAAATAATCCTGATTGAATGTTACCCATGAGATGATTCAGGATTGCCAGCTCTCTCTCTAAAACATATTTTCCACCTACACCACCAAAATGTCGATCGTTATACTGATCAACAATCCTGGGGTCAAGGTATTTTCTCTTATATGGCATGAAGAATTTCTCAACGAGGGAATGCCAAGATTTATTCTGTTATTATACTATTTTATTTTTCCCACCCTTTGCGGCATTTTAACATCATGAGTTATAAAAAGGATGTTCTTGATACCGAATCAATTCCTTTAATTTTGATTATAAACCTTTATCAAACGGAGTGCTTCCTCTGCCATTGCCTGTCGTAAGGTATCCGGCGACAGGACTTCCACTTCCGCACCCCAACCACGGATCCAGGGCATCATTTCCTGGGGTTCGGCAATCCACGCGCGCCAGAGCAGGCTGCCATCATCCATCCTGGTCACCTGCTCTGAGCGATGCCACCGCGTTTCCCCCACCCGGCTTGCCACACGCGGTGTAAATTTTAAGACCACTTCCACTGGATCTCCCTCGGTATACCAAATTCCCCAGGCATTTGACAGGAGATTACGGGGATGAAAATCATCAGGGATTTCGTAGCGATCCCGTAAAACCTCCACACGTTGAATCCGTTCGATTTTATAGGTCCGAAGAGCGTTTTGAGGTTCGCTATACCCGATTACGTATGCAGATTGCCCAATGGCATAAGGCTCAATAAAGTATGGTGAAAACAAATAGATTTTTTCTTCGGCAGACTGATCTGCCCGGTACCAGAGATTTGCTTTAAGCTGCCCCGCCCAGGCAATGGTGATTTTTTCCAATGCTTCCAGGTAGATTGCATCAAAGTGCCATTGGGGATCATCCATCATATCCGCTGACTGCATCAGGTGGGAAGAAATGCGGGGTGCCAGGCTTTCCAATGCCAGCCCCAATTTACGAAGCGCAGAAGCCCCATGTGGATTCTGGTGGTTCATCCGGGTTGCCAGCAGACGTGCAGCAAGATGAATGGCAAGCGCTTCGTGCAGGCTGAACCGAACATTCACCAGATATGCATCCCGGTCAATAAAATACCGGTTGCCATCCTGGTAGATGGGAGCGCTGATGTATGCCAGGTTGCGCAGGATGGTTGATCGGTGAACTCCCAGCCGTTTGGCAATCTCTGACTGGGACAATCCTTCCGGGTGTGCCAGAAGTAATGCCTCAATCTGGATTAACCGCTCTGCCTTCGTTTGTGATATTTGGGCTGACATGCATCCTCCCTTGATCTATGACACATTCTAGCATTGATATGTTGCAAGTACCGCAACAAATTCCCCGCTTGGCTAAAAACCGGGTCGATCAGAAGCTATGAATAGCATACCAAAAACTTGGAGATCGTTCAATGGTGTGCGGCTAAAATGAGGAAATATTAAGGAGAAGATGACATTTAGTTGCAAAAATACCGAAACTAGTGCAACAAAATCCTTGCCAAATTTTAAATCTTTGATAAAATAATGTTGCAGTCTGTCTGGGTGCCCCCCTCACCCCGGCGGGCTGCACTTTTATAATTTTGAAGGTTTGCCATGATAACCCCCCTGCCAGTTCGATCGGCAGGGGGTTGAAGCACCAGGAATGGGAAATTTCCTGGAATGAAATATTAAACCTGATAAGGAACTTCCACAATCACAATACCGGGCTTGAACAGCAATGCAAACCGTAATAACAGCGCGGTCTGGTTATGAAGCAGGTTTTCCCACCAATGGGATGGCACAAACAATGGCACAACAATGGTGATGATCTCATTTGGAGTACGGCGGGAAATCAACATCTGGATGTAATCCATCATTGGTTCAATTAATAACCGGTAGGGGGAATCCAGAACAACCAGGCGGACACCTTCCCCAAACATGCTCCACTTATCCCGAACTTTTTGCGACTCCTGTGGATTGACGGATACGTGCACTGCGGTTACATCCGCCGAAATGGTTCTGGCAAAGGTTAAAGCAGCCAGTGACCCTCGATGAACCCCGGCTACGAGGACAATAACACGGTTGCGTGAGATGTGGGCGGGAGAGGCATAATGTTCCAGGGAAAGTTTTCGTGCCAGGCGAGTGTAATGGCGGTGAATGGTTGAAAACCCAAATACCAGAGTTGGAATTAATATCACAATCACCCACGCACCATCTTTAAATTTTGTGATGGCAAATACGATCATCACTACCAGAGTACAAATGGCGCCAAAACCATTAATGACCATCTTGAGTTTCCACCGATGGTCGTGTGTAACGATGGATCCTGGTTCCACTACTTGCTCTCCAGGTTGCAGGTGACCGGATTTCCACCACCGGCGAGCCATCCCTGTTTGTGACAGGGTAAAGGACATGAACACACCGATCGCATACAAGGGGATCAGGCGGGTTACACTCGCCTGAAAAACAATGATCATTATCGAAGCAATAATTGCCAGTGATACGATCCCCCATGAGTACACCAGGCGGCTTCCCCGAAAAGTGAGTTGTTTGGGGAGAAAACCATCGTATGCCTGCAGCGCACTCAGACGGGGAAAATCGGCGAAAGCTGTATTGGCAGCCATGATCAGGATTACCGTAGTTCCACCTATTACTGCGAGGTATATGGGTCCCTGCCCATTGAAAATGGTTCGGGTAAGTTGCGAAATGATCGTTTCCGCTTCTGATGGAACAGCCCTGATCTGACCGGATAAGAAAGAAATTCCCAGAAAAAGAGTGGACAGGATACCCGCCATCCAGATTAATGTAATGCCCGCATTTTTACTTCGCGGTTCTTTAAATGCTGTAATTCCGTTCGATATTGCCTCAATGCCGGTCATGGCAGAGGTTCCGGAGGAAAAGGCATGGAGCAGAAGAAATGGGGTTATCACCCCGATCGTGACTGGAAAAGTTTCTGCCGGGGGATTGGTGACTGTACCCAAATTCCCAGTGATGAAGCGGAGGATACCCCAGCCAACGGTAATAAACATTGACACCACAAAGAAATAGGTGGGGATGGCAAAAGTAATTCCAGATTCTTTGACCCCCCGCAGGTTGATCAGCATCACCAGGAACACCATCCCAACTGCAATTTCCACGCGGTAGGGATACAATCCTGGAAACGCAGACGCAATTTGTGCAATCCCTGAAGAGATGGACACTGCAACCGTGAGGATATAATCGGTCAGCAGGGCAGCGCCGGCAGTTTGGGCAGGCAGTTCCCCCAGGTTATCCCGGGCAACGATATAGGCACCACCACCACCGGGATATGCATGAATGGTTTGCTCATAGGATATGCTGACAATAATGATCAAAGCCACAATGGCAAGGGAAATTGGAAAGACATTGCCCAAGGCGCCACTTCCAGCGGCAGCCAGGATTACCATGATTTCCTGAGTGGCGTATGCCGTTGAAGATAGTGCATCCGAGGCAAATACCGCCAGCCCAACCAGTTTTCCAATAGTCTGGTTGGGAGCATCTGCAGTAGGCAGGGGATGACCGATTAATAAATTCCGCCAGCTTTTCGGGGGAGCCTGATGAATATCCGGCTCAAAAATAGCTGTTCCTTTTAACACTTCTGATTTCATTTGTTTGCAACCAATTTTCTCTCTGGTTACTCTTGCGCCGTTGGTTTCATGGCGTGGTGGTAACAATCCATTTGTTTTGTCGCTTGACCAAAACAGTATATTCTTCAGAGATAAATTGGTCACAAAAGAATCGGCGAATTTATAAAGAAAAAATAAAAAAGGAAATGCTATTCCATTGTATGAAACCTGTAACCAATGCCAGATTCAGTGATAAGCAACCTGGGTTCATCAGGATTACCTTCTATCTTCCTGCGCAGCTGCCCAATATAAACCCGTAAATACTCAACCCGATCAAAATATTCATTTCCCCAAACATGTGTCAGAATTGCCTGGTGAGTCAGAACCCTGTCTGCATGGGCGGCGAGATACGCCAGCAGTTTAAATTCTGTGGCTGTTAGTCGGATTTCTTCGTCATAGCGAAGTACAATCCGTTTTGCAAGGTCAATGGTAATCGGTCCCGCCTTGATGATGTTTTGCCGGTTGCCAACAGTTTGTTCGGCATGGCGTAATGCCACCCGGATGCGGGCGAGTAATTCCTCGATTCCAAAAGGCTTGGTCAGGTAATCATCCGCACCTTTATCCAAAGCGGACACTTTATCTCTTTCGCCATCCCGCACCGTAAGCACAATAATTGGTGTGCGGGACCATTCCCGAATTTCTTCACATACCCGGATGCCATCCATATCAGGTAATGTGAGATCAAGGATGATCACATCGGGCGATTGGGTCGCGGCAAGCGCCAGCCCTTGGTCCCCCGTGGGGGCTGTTATGACTCGAAAATGATTACCTGTCAGGATGGTTTTTAATGCCCGCAGGATTTGAGGTTCGTCATCAATTAGCAGGATGAGTGGATCTTTCTCCATCGCCTTCTTCCTTTGGAATATCAGGGAGAGCACCATCCATTGCCAGGGGGAGTGTAAAGTGAAACAGAAAACAATCCCTGCCATTTTCTGCCCAGATTTTACCGCCATGTGCCTCGATAATGCCCTTGCAGATGGACAACCCCAACCCGGTGCCGGTTATTCGGTCTGAATCTGTAACCCGGTGAAATTTTTCAAATATTTGCTCCAGGTGTTCCCCTGGGACAGGTGGGCTGTGGTTAATTACTTGGACATGAAATACGTCATTCTCCTGGAACCCGGTAATTCTAATTTCTGTACCGCATGGGGCATACTTGGCACTGTTACTGAGCAGGTTGATAAAAACCTGCTCAATCAGAGTGTAATCTGTGGGAACGAGAGCAAGCGGCTCGCTAAATTCCAACAGGATTTGGTGATCCACCAACTGGGGTTTCATTTTGGAAAGGGTTCCCTGGACAATTTCAAGGATCGAATTCCAGCGACGTTGTAACTGTAAGGCTCCCGCCTCAATGCGGGACATATCCAGTAAATTACCAACCAGTAAATTCAAGTGATCGGTTTCTTCTTCGATTGACGATAGTAAATCCTGTTGAGCCTCAGGATTCCAATCCACTGCACCACTGCGCAAGCTGGAGACGGATGCCTTGATGACAGCCAGGGGGGAGCGGAGTTCGTGAGAGACGGAATTCAGCAAGGATGTTTTTAACTGATCGCTTTCTTCCAACAACCTGGCTTTATTCTCGCTTTGGACAAGCCGGGTGCGTTCCAATGCCAGGGCTGCCTGGTTTGCATATGCGTGAATTAATCGGTCCTGTTCCTGGGTAAATTGGGAATGGGAGTGACATAGTGATATTTTTCCTTCAATTCCCCGGTTGGTTTCCATGGAAAGGGTTATATTGGGATTTGTATCTGGTATCAAATCCGTTGGCTGGGTAACAGTAATGTTCTTCTCAGTTTTGTCATCATTTTGAATGGATATTTGCACAAATTCCACAGGAAATGTCCTAAGAATATCATCAGCCAGTATTGTGGCGATTTTCCTCAGGTCCTGAATTCCGGCAAACGCTGAAATCAGTTGGTACATATGAACTGCTTCCCATTCCCGGATCCTTGCCAGGCGAATCCCTTCCCTTGCCTGTCCAATTAATTGGCTCATTACAATTCCAACCATTAAAAATATGATCAGTGTGATCAAATCTTGTGTGGTATGAACCCGGAGGGTAAAGTACGGTTCAATAAAGTAGTAGTTAAATGTAAAGAATGCAAGCACACCCGCCATAATGCCCGGTGTCAGTCCACCCATCACGGTGCTGACCATGATGGGAAGCAGGTAAAGCAGTGCAATTTGTTGAATTCCCAAATAAGGTTTTAGCGGAATTAATATTAGTGTGGTGATTAATATGGCTGCACCAGCAACCAGGTGTGCAATGACACCACGCAAATATTGGGGCGGTTTTGAGACTGTCTTTGACTTCATATCATTATTATCATATCATAGGGCAAAGTTTATGTTGTTCCCATGAAAAAAGGGTTTTGTTGGAAAAAGAAGCGGCACAGCGATTTTTCGCTGTGCCGCTGCACCAGGCTGGGTTGCATTGTGCTTCAATGGGCTGCGTTGTGCCAGATTGTTTTGCGTTGTTCTGCGATGATTCTTTGGTGTTTTGTGGTGTCCTGTGTTGCGCTGTAATGAGTGTGCATTGTTCTGTGATGTGCTCGATGATTGTGTGATGCTGCGTTGATGTGCTTCGATGGTTTTGCTATGCGCGTGAACGGGACTTCAGTGTGCTTCAAGGTTCAGCCTGGATTGCTGCCACAAGTTTTTGGATGGCATATAGATCACCGCGCGCCCAGGGTCGGTCCAGCCATTGGATCAATTGAGCTTGGGGATCGCCAACGATATACGCATGCGCCAGGAAGTGCGACCATGCTGCATTTGGACCAATAAACGAACTTTCAAAATTCTCTCCATGTAGACCTGCCCGAGTAAGGTACCACCAACGCATGCTATTCCCGGTTTCCTTGGACGACAGGTAAGCTTCAGCTTGTCCACCAAGTTGTTCCCGGAGATACAACCCAATTTCGGGAGTAAGCCCAAAGAATACCGGTGTGTAGAGACCTGTTTCCTGATTGGGAGGGTCAGGATAATCCATTTCTGCCCGTGTACGGAACGTAGTAAAGCTCAGCCCGTTTTCCAACCCGGAAATCGCGACGGATACGCCAGCGTTATAATCAGACACGTATCCAAAATGCTGGGCCATGCGTGCATAACCAATTGCGCCAGCAATATCTGCATAATATAAAATTGAGTTTTTCCGTGTATTGAATAAATCGGTTGCTTCACTCCAGTGATTCTGAGCATAACTCCAATCCCCTGTGTTTTTTGACCATAACCACAATCCATACAGAGTGCCCAAATTACGGGCAGGTGGAGGCCAACTATTCAGAGAAGATCGGTATGGTACGTCGTAGAACTCGCGGTGAACTCCTGTTTTTAACCAGGAAGGTGTAATCCCATCTCTTGCCAGGTCCTGCAGGGGTGGATATCGATCCCACTCTGACTGCATGTATTCCCTTGAAGCTTGTTGTTGTTCTTCAGTCAGATAGGGATAAGCCATCGCCATGGTGTAAAGCAATTCTCCCGGATCAAACCAGTATGCATTGCCGCTACTGATATGTTGAATGAGGGGGATACCGGGAGGATTTGTGGTATTGTAAGGCCAAATTTCCGATTCCGTATACCCTCGATGAAGGAACAAAGGCGTCAGGTGATCCCCTGCAGAAGTAATGGTATCAACAAGGTCCTGAACTTGTTGAACCAGTTGCGCCGGAGGATTTGGATTGGGTTCAGTAAGGTCGAGGGAAATATATTCAGAGAGTGACCGTTTGACTATGTTCCCGTCCAACTGACTGTCATAAACAAGACTCTCTGAATTTTCTTGATTTCCCAACCATACATAGGGAGCCGGGCACGTTCCACTGCTTTTATGGGATATGCCAGCAATTCCAGCTTCTATCACTCTCCAGTAAAGCATATTATTGGCAATGACAACACCGCCCCGTTGGCTTCCCTCAGTAACGCGTGGTTGAGGGAATGGATATGCGTCGCCCCCATACATTGGAAAGAAGGGATTGTCTGTACCCATTCCGCATTGCGCCCCGCACTCAGGCCAGTCATTGGATACAGCTCCCACATGGATTAAATCGCCATTGGCAAGATTAATGCCTCCCAATCGTTCCCAATTATCAACCCACAATATGGATCCGCCCATGGTTAACATAGCAGGTTCATCCGATGTCATCCGAAATTGTTCCATTCCAGCAATCGGTTCGCTCGATTCCAATCCTGTTATATCCAGACTGGACATATTGAGTGAACCAAGCTCTGCATCATATCGTGTGCTGACATGTTGTGTACCGCTATCATTTCGTATCCCATGTCGGGCGCGATATGTGACAAACACACCCCTTTCGGATACAACTGGTGTATTAGGAATGTCGTTGTTCCCGTAGGTGTATAACATGGGAATGGTTCCTTGGGATTGTCCGGTTGTTCCACTGAGGACAAAGAAAGTTTGTTTGGAAGGTGTATTATTGAGATATGACAGAATTCGAGACCGCACCCCTGTCCAATCAGCGTCCCAATCAGGGAGGACGGGTTGGAAAGTACCCCCATTATAGGTGCCGTCCATTACATCGTCGCCTTCATGAAGTAAAGCAAGAAAATTATAGTTAGGTTGTGATCGATAGATCACCTGGTTTCCAGATACCACGGGATATCGATCTCCAAGACTCATCCCTTGCAACTGTGTTTGCCAAATTTTTGTTCCGTTACTGATTTGAACAGCAATTGCCTGAATTTTTTCAGTACCGAAATAGATGATTTGTCCATCATTACTGAGTGATGGCGAGGTGAGGATGGGAGCATCTGCATAAAATTGCCAAAAGATCTCTCCAGATTGTAAGAGAAGTGCTGTCAGGTAGCCGTTGGATGATGCAACAATGACCAGATCCGGTCGGAAAGGAACCAATGGCGCAGTTACACTTGGACCAGTATATGTCCGCCAGATCAGGCTGCCATTGATGGCATTCAACGCGTACGTATACCCATCATGAGAACCAAACAGGACAGTATTTCCTGTCACAGCCCCGGTATTACGGATTGGTCCATCTGTTTGATGCTGCCAAAGTGGCGCGCCTGTACTGGCATCGCGCGCATAAATTATGCCATCCATTGAGCCAATAAATAGGCGACCATTGGCAACAACGGGTTGGGCGCGCGAGGCAATGGGGGCTTCATACCATTTCCATGTGTAGCAGTACGGTGGATCTACTTGAACCGGGGAATAACCGGTTCTTTGAGGGTTACTTCCTAATTGTGACCAATTATTTGTGTTGGTACGTTGATACATGACCACCGGAAGAAAAATCATTTGCTCTGAGTCCGGGGAGTTTTGATCCGGGTGTAGATCAGTTGCCTGTACTGGGATTGAGCTTATTAACAAAATCAGCAATATAAAGATGCTGGTTATGATTTGAAGAGATGATTGTTTTGTCACCTGCTAATTACTCCAAACAACTGTGATTGTTGGGCGTGCATAACCAATCCAATCCCCGGTATTGGACGATATAAAATATTTTCCGCTATGCAGCCAGTTATCGCTGGAATAGAGAACAAGATTAACCGGATTTCCTGTCTGGTAATATTCGGCAACAGCGCTGGTTACATCCCATGTCACTGGTATGCCAGGTAGTTGGGTGCCCGGAGGTGGGGCAGGAACCCAGGTCTGGCTGATATAGCGATCAATATACGGGGCATTGTTCCAGGTGATTGTATATTCATTCCAAGGCTCATTTACTGTATAGATGTGTACCAGTGAATCGGGCTTGGGAAATGTGTCACCCGAAGATCCCCATACGTGCATGGTCAGGGTTGCTGATAGGATCTGTTTTCCTGCCGGGATTTGATCCATCGGAAAGGATAGATAAACTTTTGAAAAACATGGCCAATCTGCAATATTTCCCTGATTTTGAATGTTAAAGTCAGAAAGTTCAGGATTGTAAAATCCTTCATTTGTATCCCCCCATTGTGACCAAAAATCGGTACCGTTCCCACACACGGCATACCCACCCACCGATGCATCCGGAACAAGCTGATTATTCAACCCTTGTCTAATGACAGTGACGTTGCCGGTTTGTTGCTGGGTTGGGGAAGGTAAACCGAACCGAAGTTGTCCCCAGGAACCGGGACTATTTGGATTCATTGTCCTTGGCCAAACTTTTGATTGCAGGTAGGTTCCTTCCGCATCATCCCGATCATAATTAATGACCGATAGTCCCCAGATTGTGCCTTGTGATGGTGGAGTGGAGAGACCCATGGAGGAGAATGGAATACGAATCACAGCCGTCCATCCCCGGCAGTTGGATACAGGATCTCCCATATATGAATTTGATGAGGTCATTGAGAAGGGCAGGTTTGTTTCAGCCCAGCCAGAGCCATTTCCCTGGAAGGAAAATTTTATTGTTTCCCATGGGGGGTTCCAGGTTGGAGTGGGATCAAATTGGACCAGGAATTGGTAGGATTGCGTGGATGGAGCGCTGCCTGTATTTCCTGAATGGTTTAATAAAATAGCTGCGCCATCCCATCGGGTTGGCTCATCCAATGGTTCTGTTTCATCAAAGAAACATCCCCGGTCAAACACATGCAAACGAAAAAACATTTCCTCGGAATTATATGCTACGCGTACATCAACATAATTCTCGGCATTGCGAACTTCTCCAAACCAAAAAACCGGGAACTCACCAATATGGTCATTGATTGTACTTGGAGGATAATTCACATATGGAATTGATACTTGAGGAGCATCTACCATGGACGAGCCATTGGAGATTACAGGCAGAAAAATTTTCGTTGGTCCCCCTTCTGTTGGAACTGGCGCCGCCTGTACCTTCCCTGCTACTAGTAACAAAATCAGGGAAACGGTCACCAATAAACCATGTTTTACGAATCGATACATCCTATCCTCTTCTGAACTCAGGGTAGGCAGTAATGCAATATTCAAGAATGTGGCTGTGGTGTTTGAATGCCCTGAAGATGGATCAACCGCTTATTGTGTCGTGGTTTACAACAACCATGTTGTTGTCCATGCAGCTTATTTGATCCAGTGCAGTGTGTACTTTTAAGGGTTGGTTCTAATTCAACTTTGCCTAATATACCAGAAAATATACAAAATTGGATTAAATTCAATTGACAATTTTGTAAGGTCATTCAAGATTTGATGCGAGCTGGGCAGGGTTATAGATCATGGATTTATTTGGTGGATGTCATTTTTTGGGGGGGCGTTGGCTGCCATTTGATGGCTTAACAACCGTTCTGCTATGATAATACCCGCCATAATAGTGAGATTGCCCTGTAACGCCATTTGCCACGACACCAAGGATGTTTGCCCCAGCTCTTTTAAGTTGATCGCGCGCCATTTGAACGGTTCTTTTGGTTGTATGGCTTGGGCGAATTACCAGGACCACCCCATCCACCTTGGTGGCGAGTACACTTGTATCTGGAACCATGAGGGGTGGGCAATCAATAATCACGGTATCAAACAATTTCTTCAGTTCATCCAAAATGGATGTCATTCGCTTGGATGCCAGGAGTTCCGTAGGATTGGGTGGGGGATTTCCAGATGCAATGAAAAAAATCCGACCATCCTCCACGGATTGAAGAGCATCCTTTAATGATATTTCTTCAACGAAAATGCTGCTTAAGCCATTTTCGTTTGATACACCAAGCATAGTATGAACGTTTGGTCTTCTCAAGTCTGCGTCTAGGATAACGATGGATTTATCACTTCTTGCAATGGTATAAGCAAGATTGACGGCGATGGTGGATTTTCCATCCGCTGGACCTGGACTGGTAATCAGGATTGTGTGCAAAGGTCGGTCAATGCTCAGAAAGCCAAGATTGACATTAAGCATATGAAAAGAATCTGCAATTGCTGAATCCGGGTTTTGTTTCAGATAATCCCATCCCTTTTCTTTTGGCAGATTTGATACGGTTGCAATTACAGGAGCTTCGATTAAATCTGAAATTTCACTGATATCCTTGATTGAATCATCAAGAAATTCAATAATATATGTAGCAGCAATGGCAAGTAAAACCCCTCCCATGATGGATACCACAACAATCAATAAAATTTTGGGACCGATTGGTTTAACAGGAATACTGGCAGCTTCAAAGACAGAGATAATGTTCGTGGCGGAGCTTACAGTGGTTGTTAACAGGTTAGCATAGGTGGTCTGGTAACTGGTTAATTTGGTTTCCAGAGCGGTCAGATCATTCTGTGCCCGGGTGATTTCCGATGCGCTGGTTAATTCAGCCAGTTCGGCTTCCTTCTCATCGATTTCTTGTTGGGTGAGAATAATTTTTGCCTGTAAATTTGTTAACTGAGTCTGGATAAATTGGCTTACCTGGGCTTGTTCCGCCTGTTGCATATTTGTTGGGCTGATATTTATGATCTGGTTGGAAAGCTCATTTGCAACCCGAGCTGCCATTTCGGGGTTGGTGTCTGTGACAGTTATTTCAAGGAAAGGCCCACTGGAAAGGGCAAGGATTTCATAATCCGGCAGTTCCGGGATGTTTAATGCCTCCATGACCGCAAATCGCACTGTGTCCTGATAACCAATATATGCATAAGTTTGAGCAAGCTGGGATGTGACTGAGAATTGGTAAAGATCGGGATTGGGATCAGTAATTGCAGAACTTACCATAAGCATTGCCCGCGCGCTGTATACCTTGGGTAATTGGCGCGTAATAAGGAACGCACTCACACCCCCAATAATACCAGCCAGAATAATCATCCACCACCATTGCAGAATCGGTTTAATGAATTGTTGAATCTTCATAGCCTGCTCTTTTCCCGTTCAGCGATAACTTCAGTATATATGGTTTCAAGCCTCTTTACAATCCTTTGCCAATGATGATTGGATTCAACATAATCCCGTCCAGCTTTTCCGATGGCAGCAGCTTGTTCAGGATTATCAAGTAACTGGATAATATGATTTGCGAAGTCGGATTTGTTATTGGCGATTAAAATATTTCTACCGTGATTTACATGGATTGCTGATACTGCCAGCGGCGAACAGACAACTGGGGTTGCACACGCCATGGCTTCCAGTACTTTATTTTGGATACCGGCACCATATCCCAAGGGTGCTACTGCAACAGATGCCTGTTGCAGGTAGGGGCGGATGTCTGATACTGTACCGGTGACAATAATCCGGGGATCGCGTGCAAGTTGTTGCAGAATTGTTGGTGGATCCTTGCCTACCACCCAAACTTTCACTTCTGGTCTTTTCTCCCAAACAAGTGGCATAATCTCCCGTATTAATTCAAGAACCATGTGAATGTTTGCGTGATAACTCATCTTTCCACTTACCACAATGGTATGATCCTGCCGTTTGGAAGGTTCGGGTTGAAAATATTCAAGGTCAACACCGTTTGGGATCACCTCAATGGATGGATATTGATTTTCCCCATGCAACAAATCCAATAAAGCAAACCGATCTATGGAAGAAGTAACCAATACTCGTGGAAATTGATTTACAAGCTTCCGTTCATATGCTTCGGTACGGGGTAATTCCAATTGGTTGATCCATTTACTGATTGGTTTGGGATTGGCAACGGCACTTTGACGAAATAAGTGGCTGATGCAATCCACGCTGTCCCAAACAACAGGGATATTTCCTTGTTTCTGGATCTTGAGTCCGTATTGAACCCCCCGTAAATGCTCAACATGAACCAGGTCAAATTTAGTTGCAGACGTATGATTGTTTGTAATGCCGGATAACTTCTTGGCAAATTGGGGGTGGAAACTGTATAAAGACTGCAAGGGGATTTTTTGGGGAATTGCCAATGCTGCATTGAGAATGGATTTCCATTTGGGTAACCTGACAGCCAGTAGGTGGCTGCAAATCTTCTGAACCTCTCCCAGTTCAACGTATTCAGCTGGTGAAGTCCAGATTGTGGCAACGGTCACAGAATGTCCCAGCTTGCCCAACCAGCGAATAAATTCATAGGGTCGTACACGAATTCTGGAGGGCACATATGGAACAATAAAAAGTATTTTCATGAGATGAATTCCTTATAATTATTAAACATTACCTTCTGCGCCGAAAAATGAAAATGAATACAAGAATAATAAACACCAAGGTTGGAAGCAGGGCAATTGCCATAATTTTTATATATTGTGTTTCTTTATATGTAATATTATTGTCAGGGGTATATAAAAATGGGGCAGTTGCACTTTGTGTTGGAACCACCACTGTCTGAGTTGGTTTAACATCCGCAGTTTGGGCAATCACTTGTTCAGGTGTGTTTGTGGGAATTGGTTTTGGGGGAGTATATGTGGCAGTGGTTAACAATTGTGCATACCAGATTGAATACTTCCCGTTTTCCGTATCCCAAATATGTTCATCGTCTCTTAAAAACCATACTACATGAACCCTGTTTCCATTGGAGATGGCGATTTGTGGCCATTCCGGGACAGCCGCAGTGTATGTTACAACATTGTCTGGTTCGGACCAGGAGATGCCATTCCAGGTGACATGAAAGAGGTGTAATTGTCTGTCACGATTATTGGTACGTCCGATTGCAGCCAGGTGAATATTTCCATCACTGTCTTTTGAGGTTGAGTAAGTGTCCAAAAGGGAATTATAGTTCGTAAACCCGCCAACCATTCCTGTGAGTGGGGTGGGATCCAACCATGTATCACCGCCATCAGTGGAAAGTTGATAATAGATCACATCTTCTGGCAGTCCCAACCACACAGCAACAAGTTGTCCATTCATATCTGTGCTGATGGCAGGATTTTTTGCTTCCTCAACGCTAGCGCTGATTACAATTGGCTCTGACCAGTTTTCCCCCCCATCTTCAGATTTGGAATAATTGATATTGGATGGACGCTCCACAGTTCCATACGAACCACCACCAATGTCACTTGATTCCCATATTGCGTGCAAATGATCTTCTTCATCTACCAACAGAAATGGCTTTGCAGATCCTGTTTCCGGTGAAGAAATATCAACCGGATTGGTCCAGGTATTTTCTCCAAAGTATCGTTTTCGGTAAAAAACATGGTAGCAAATTTGGCAAGCAGGTGTAGGTACATTCCATGTAACAAGCATGTGTTGTGTACAAAAAGAATCAATCCCGGACCGGGAATAATACGAGTTTTGAGATCGATCATTCACAATTGCATAGGTATTCCATGCGGACGAGTTTTGCGCGTCTCGTACACTGGCTTCTGCAGTGAAAATGTCATACGAGTGATAGGACAGGTTCAGCGTTTCTGAACGAGGATTATAAAGAAGGTCAGGACGCGTTGCTTCGGATCCTCTATCTGTTGGAATTGCGACAATATCATTGAGTGGTGACCAATTTAAACCATCTTGTGAAGATGTGTACATGACAGTATCATTTGGAGCTATGTTTTGAGACCAAACGACATGAATGGTTCCATATGCATCTGTTTCAATTGCCGGAAACCATGCTGATTGATCTGCCATTGAAAGTTGAATTGGTGAGGACCAAGTGCCCCCCTGATTGTATCCCGCTATATTGGTCGTAATTGTGCTAATGAGTGTAACGACCAAAATAAGGATGCCTGTAACTTTCATTTGGGATTCTCCAAGTTTATCGTCTTCTTTCAAATATTCGATAAGGAGGGAATACGGCAACTTGAATGAATTCGGTTTCAAACAGGCTTGAATGCCAATATAAGCCAATCCAATCAGAGAATTGACCAGTGATCAAGTAATCGGGATCCCATTCCAGAATATTGTAATCGTGATCGGGTTGAATTCTCTTGTAAAATATGTCATTCATCGAATTAAGGATGATTCTATTTGGGGGGAAATGAAACTCCCAATGGTTGCTCATCCCTGCCAATTCCAGTTCAGTACTTTCGACAATTGCATCTGCAGGGATGTTTTCATTAATCCATCCTGCTGCTTGTTCCACGGCAACGGGTCCTTTGGCACGAATAATGGGAGGCAGGTAATTGATTAATGAAATTGCTATTAGTCCCGATACGATCAGAGGATACAAGTGGTTGGGTTTTATGTTGTATCGATTGAATTGTATGAGGGGCATTTTTTCCATAAGCCGCCATAACCACCACCCAAGCAAGAGCAAGGAGAGGATCCATCCACCATAGGCGTGACGAGGCCACCCAATATCAAAGAAAATATGCCACAGGACGCAGATGAACACAGCCGTGGCAATGGATGCGCGTCCCCACTCGCGTGAATTGGACAAACGTGGTCGCCCTTTGTGATGAAGCAAATCCCACCATGTTAGTAATGATATTCCCAGCATGGTGAGATCCATGAATAAGGAGGTTCTGGTAAATGTTTTACCTGAAAAACCACTAAACAATTGAGCCATTGCCGTCTCATAGATGTTTGCCTGATTATATGCAAGGGTTTCCGGTGTTGAAAAAATCCTTCCCATCAGGAACCATCCGACCATTATCAGCCCGCAAGATATAAAAAACAGGATTTCCGGAATTGCCCTTCGACGATTTTGGATGGTTCGCAGGCACCAAATCAAACCCAATGCTGGTAAAAGCCAGATGGCAACCTGGGCTTTGGAAATTAAGCCAAGCCCAAGAAAGATGCCTGCCAATATCCCCTGAAATATTTTGGGTTTATCCCATGAATGAAACCAGAGAGAGAGGGCAAGGAAAACCATGGTCAGTGATGTATTTTCAGATAATAGTTGACGACCCATGATCAGGTAACCCGCGTTTAACATTGGAGGGGCAGCCAAAACAGTCAATACAGCCATCCATCCTCCCCGAGTTCCAAATAATAGGATGGCACCAAATAGCATCAAATAAGCACCAATCAGGGTAAGTGGAAATATGGATAATCGTAATAATGACACGCTTTTTCCAAAAAGTGATTCAAACAGCGCTAGTGAGAGAATATCCAAAGGTCCTGATGCTACTGAAGGGTCAAATGGATTAAATCCAGATACAGAATACGTAGCATATTGACCATATGTCACCAATACCCGGCTCATTAATAGCCTGGCACCCTCGTCATACCATAAACTCGGATAAATTCCATTTTTCCAAGTTAATAAAATGGTAATCATCATTCCATAAATCAAATACGGGGTGAGTTGCCTTGCTTTTGTCCTCATGGACCATCTCCTTCATAAATTATCTGAAAAATTTGAATATTTTCTGAAGAGAAAACAGATGAAAAGGATGATCCATTAAACTCGTTTACTGGAATATCCATATTGGAAATTACATAATTTACTCTAAACATTTTCAGGGTTTCTAATTGTGTATCTGAAACTATTGTTGTGTTGTAAAAATGATCAACAAATTCTCTTTTCTTGTAGAAATCCAGTGTCTGCGCCCAATGTGCCAGGAATGCCCGCCGACCAGTGATGCCGGGGATATACTGTCCAACATCCAGGCTGCTCAAGATGACGGCATTTTCCGGGCTGTTCTCCTCCAACCATTTGAGGGCTGCGACCTCATCCCTGTGCAGGTAGTATGGGTAGCTATAGCGGGACAAGTCATAAAACCGCCAGGCAAAAAGATAGAGATTCGTCAGGGCGCAGAATACCACAAGCAGGATGGACGCTGCCTTCATGATCTTGATGGAACGGAAAAATTTATTAAGCCAGGGCAATACCCAGCGGAAAAAGCCGAGCATTCCCAGCAATATGACCGGTACCTGCCACGAGTTGATCATATGAATCTGGAAATCGGTGGGAATATAGGTTAATGCCCAACCAACAAAAAACCATACCAACAGGAAGAGAATGGCGGGAGATTGATGCATATCAGAAAACTTTGTTTTCCATCCTGCAATCAACAGCTTTATCGCCGAGATGACAGCCATGATCAACGGCAATCCCATCAGAATAAAGAAGTGCAAAAGATTGGGGGTGTACACGCCGGCATTGGCAAATTGTGCAAGCACTTCGTCCCAGGTGGGATCAAGTTGCGTGAGCAGGAAATTATAAATTGCAGGCGGCAGGGAAACCAATCCGGTAATGAGCATGGCTTTGAACCAGTAGGTCGGGAATTGTCTGTCCAGAATCCATCTCATTGCACCAAAAACGCAGGGAATAGCCCAAACAATGATCAAATCATATCCATGCTGCCAGCCCAGTAAAAATGCCACAACACCCGCCAGTACAGCAAAGCGTAACTGGCGTTTTTGTTCGCCAATGAATAACAGCGCAAAAACACCCAGAATAAAAGCCGCCGCTTCCAGGAAATGTGGGTAAGCAAGGATGCATAAGAACGTGTTTCCCTCGGCAATGTAAATATCCAGGGGGTACAATAGGTCACCGTTGGTCAGGGTGTACTTTAAGCCTACCAGGATCCATCCCAAGCCACTGCCCATGGATAGGAGCGCAAAGGTCACTTTACGATGAAATTTGTCAGGAAAGAATAAGGCAATAAACCAGTAAGATATCAATAAAAAGGCAAATGCAGAAAACCATCTCAGAATTTGGTAAACCCAGGGGTATGCCAATCCGGTAAATTTCCCAATCTGAGCCAACGTCCACCAAAGAAGATTAAAAAAAAGTTGTGGATTTGATTCTGGCGTAAGGCGGTTGGAGGTCAGGAAGTTGGATTGAAAAGCCTTATACCAGGATAGATATTGGGCATGGTCCGATACATTAAGGATAAATCCCATGAATTGTTTTTCGGGTGGTGCAGATTGGGCTGCGTATGCGTAGGGAATGCTGGTCAAAATCAACAATATGAGCGTAAAGAGGATGACAAAAAGCCATTCCTTCCGGCTGATGTGGATTTGACTAAACGTGGGCGATGGAGAATTTGGGGACAATTATTGTTCCTTAAAAACAATAGTCGATTGGCTGATTTCAATCCGGGTTCCTGGCGACCAACGCAAATACCGCAGTTGTGAACCATCCAGCAAGTTGATGGTTTGCAAACGGGGATCAGAGAAATCGGGAAATGCCTGGTCATCGAAAAAAACAAGCGTATCTACACGGTTCTCCAACACAATTGGTTGATCGGACAGCCGGTAGGATAAATTCGTCATTTGATAATCTTCCAGGTAGTAATCCGGGTGACGGAAATTCAATCCTCCAGCAAGAATGGTTGTGGAATCCGGATTAAATGTCTCCCGGATGGCAGCGATCCGCGTTTCAAGGAATCGATCTCGTTGCCCAATGCTTGCCCGGGATGGCGTTTGTAGAGGAACTTGATTGGAGCCGAACAGGGATGGGGGGGCTGCCAGGAAAAAGAAGGCATTGATCACAACAAATATGCCTGCAATCACCCATCCGGTCATCTGGCGATGTGCAGACTTCATCCAAACAGATATTGACCATCCAGCCAGCACAAATAAAGCTGGCAACAACAGCATGATATGACCGGATTGGCGGATATGGATGATTACGAAGAACAAGGTGGATGGAATAATCCAAAGGATGAAAGGTAAGAAGCGGGTATCCTTGAGGACCGTTTTCCAGGACCGGATCATAGCCCACACACCCAACACAAGTGAAAGCAAAGCCGCGCCCAATCCATATGCCAGGTATATCGTGAACCTGCCTAAATTGACGGTGAGTTGTTTGATGTCAAAGAAAGAGGATTCCGAGGAAATACCGCTGCTACTCGCCGTCAATGCCTCGAGATAACCGGCAATTCCTCCTGAAAGGAAAGCCATTGGTATCAGCCACGCCAACATGGTGACCAGTAATACCAGGATGCTGGAAATTCTCTGCTTCCAGTTCAAGGGAATAATAGCCAGCAACCATAAAGGACCGAGAAATAAAATGTCCACTTGCCGGACACCGGTGGTTATTCCAAGTAATAATGCTGACCAGAACCAAAGTGTGTGTTGCCCCCGCCATTGGGCGATACACAGCAGGGCAGTAATGGAAACCAGGAAGAAATCCAGGGAATAATTCAGGGCAATTTCGCTCTCAAACCAATGCAGAGGGCTGGATATGCCAAGGAGAGCGGTAAAAATACCGGTTCTCTGGTCAAAGACTTTTGCCCCCAGCAAATATATTGCACCAATACCGAACGATCCAAATACTACGCTGATGATGACCAGGGAAGTATTGGCATCTGAAACAACCAGGTCGAGTAATTTACCCATCATCGAGTAGAGGAAATAGCCGGGGGGATGGGGTTGGTGAAGACGAACATCATACCTTTCCAGGCTGAGTGCATAATTGACAGAATCCCAGTGGTACAAGAACCTGGACATAAATGGGATTCTGAGTAGCAATGCCAGGAAGGAGAAGATGAGGGCAATCCAGGTATCTTTCTTCATCCTGTTTCCTCTTTAATGGAGTCCGGGTATTTCTTGAAATACCAGAACAGTATGCCGCTCAACCCCGCCAGGATGACTATCAGCAGGATCAGGCTTGCCCAGCCATCCAGGTTGAGGATCATTCCCAGGTTCCGGGCAATATCTCCCTGGAGAAGGTTGGGAATGGAGTAAGTAAACAAAGGGTTTCTCCGCCAATCGGGAAAGGATTGACCTCCTATGGTTTCCGCCCAAATTGCCAGAAAAGACCATACTCCCAGGATGCCCACGAGAAACCGGAGCCAACGTTTATCTCCACAGCGATAGATGAACGCGGCCAAACCGAGCATGAGAAATGGCAGCATGGGAATCAGATACCTTGGACCTATGGAATAACCGCCCTGCCACATAATGGAGGAACTATTAAACAGGACGAAGGAAAGTACAGCCCAGATGCTCAGCCACCAAACCGGACGATGCTTGCCAGACTTCCACCAGTACCAGAATCCCGGAATCCCGAGCAACAGGAAGGGGGAAAGGAAAAACAAACCGCGGTAGCTGCTGAAGGTAATTCCCCACAGGGCTTCCAGGCGTGGGATGCCGATGCTGATGATGCCAACCGAATGTTGCTCCTGGTAATTTAATGAATATTGGTATCCGACTGGAAGAATTGTGTGGAAAATGCTCCAGTCATAGATTGCGAGAAGAATACCAGGAATTAAACCGCCCAGAATCAACCAGGGAGTATGACGGCGAAATTCTTTGATGCTTAGAAAATAGATGCCGATGCCCCCGGCAATCAGTGCAGTTGGATATTCGGAAATAATGGACCAACCCAACATAACGCCTGCCAGAAAAATTCCACCAGGTTGGGGTTTGTTCCTTGTCATCAAGCAAATCAACTGGAAGGAACCGAAGAGCAGGAAAGCTGTCAGCTGGTGGCTGAAGAACGCTCCTGAATATGGGAATGCCGGGGTGGCGATCCCATACAGTCCCACCAGGAGAAGCTTCCATCCCCGCGAGAGATGGAACATGGACAACTGATTATATAAGCATACTCCCAAAATGGCTGATGGGATTGCCCCAATGAAAATGGACACAACATAGAGAACGATCATGAAGTATATTTTCTCAACCAGCAGCCCGGTTCCATCTTCGGACAGAGTTTGGTTAAATGCGCTGCTATTGCTTAAGCGAATTAACAGGGTTTCAACGGGGGGCAAATGTAAGATGGGACGAATGGCGGCATATACCGGTACTGCCAGGAATGATGGACCGGGTGCTTTATCGAGGTAGTAATGTCCTTCAAAGTAAGCGAAATCGCCAGTGTTTTGGTAATAATTGTCGATGGATAGTGTTTTTTCATCCACAATTGCCAATGTCAGGTCCAGGCGGGCGTTCTGACTCCAATCCGCCCAACGCGGAAGGAAATATGTATAACAAATCAGCAATAATAAAAAAATCATCCACCGGATTAAACGTTCCGGATTGGTGGATCGGTGGGACTTGCTGGCAGTCATCGCTGGATCCTTTCAGGCGGGTTGCACAAGCCAGAATAAATACGATCCAGCGGGTCAAGTGCTTTTCGGTAATCATATTGATCGCGAATTAATTGTTGACCAGTCTGCCCCAGTCCATTTGCTTCATCCGGATGATCCAGCAAGTACACAACATCCTGAGCAAATTGTGCGGGAGATTCTGCGATTAATAAATGTTTTCGATCTTCAACAGCAATTCCTTCACATCCTATTGGGGTTGTGACAATCGGTAGAGCCTGCGACATTGCATTTAATATCTTCACACGCATCCCGCTGCCAGCATGCAGCGGAACGACCATAACACCTGCCTGTTGTTGAATTGGCAACGGGTCTGGGAGGTATCCATGAACATGAATACCCACCCCGGTATTGGCATAATCAGTAATTTCTTTGGGAGGACGCGCACCAATAATATCAAATTCCACATTTGGTTTTTGTTCTCGGATGATTGGGTATACCTCCCTGAGAAACCATAGGATACCTTCCACATTCGGCTGCCAGAACATGGTGCCAATGGAAAGAATGTGGTTCGCATTTGGTTGACGCCGAATGGTTGGAAAGTCGTCCATATCCACAGTGATTGGGATAATGGTTGCCGGGCAGTCCATCTTCATGGCTTCTGATAATGCAAGGCGATCTTCTTCGCTGACGACTGTGATGGCATCAAACCTGCGGCAAATATTACCCTCATAACTCTTAAGCAATCTCCATTCCCTTTGATACAACCAGCGTTTTGGTCCAGTTCTAAATGTATCTGCCAGGCGTTGATAGAGTTGCCAGAGAGCATTGTGAGCATCCAACAGGGTATGGATGCCATTTGAAGAAATGGCATACTGTCCCATATTTAATTGATCTGCATGAATAATATCTGTCTGGGTTTCAATTGCCAGAGCTTTCACCATGCGATGCATTTCTCTCCGGTTGTCCCGGACAATCAGCCATGGTTTGCCATTGAGAAGACTATGAACAAGGGCACCGGCATCGAGAGATAATTTACGGGTGATGGGGGTGGTTTCAACACGGGCGCACACTTGTTGCAAATGAGCGATTTCTGAAGCCTGATTTCCTCTCGTAAAAGAAACCAGTGTAATTTCGTGTTTCCGGCTCAGATATTTGATGACATTCCAGGTTTTTACCTTGGGACCGCTGTCTGGTGGATATGGCAACACTTGGGTGAGGATCATGACGCGCAAGTTATACCTCCCGTAAACGGATGATTAATTGGTTGAGAGGAATCACTTGGCGACCATGCCTGCCGTTGCTGAGTTTCCGAATCACACCATGGTAGATCAGTTTTGGTGCTGTCAACAGGATGATTTCAATTTTCAATAATTCTGCCGCAATATTGCCGCGATACTTTCGCATTAGTCGGACACGGCTCTGGTACATATCCCCTTCTCGGTCAACAACCCGGTTGCGGCTGCTGGCACCGCCGTGATGAAGTACCCGTGCAAGGGGGTGATACCAGACCTGGAGGTTCATCCGGTGAAGGGTGAGGCAGAAATCCACCTCTTCTGCATACATGAAATATTGTTCTGGCAGACCGCCTGCCGCCTGATAAATATTTCGGGGGATGAACATGCAGGCACCGT
>ENA-UOYA01001517-UOYA01001517.1-activated-sludge-metagenome-genome-assembly--contig:-NODE-1517-length-24469-cov-7.410093_pt1 | contig 24469 bp, 21 predicted proteins | sample MGYA00238163_ERZ764804 | MGnify/ENA primary metagenome ERZ764804 (study PRJEB28919, sample SAMN05720223) | activated sludge metagenome | isolation source: Anaerobic digester | place: Hong Kong... | reverse complement strand
CCTCCCCTGAAGGGGAGGGGTGCTACATGTTGATGCCCCATCGGCCCATGTCCGCCGCCAAGGCCGGGTGCTGCAAGGATCGCGGCGCGCACGAAGCGGCGGGCGCGGTCTATGGCGTCGATCAGCGGCATGCCTTGGCCCAACCCGGTGGCGATGGCGCTGGCGAGCGTGCAGCCGGTGCCGTGCGTGCTTGTGGTTTCGATGCGGGCATCTTCCCAACGGGCGACTTCTCCACTGTGGTCGACCAAATGGTCGATGAGCATCGGGCCATCGCCATGGCCACCTTTTACCAGCAAAGTTCCGGCGTGGCGCAGCGCAGCAGCCTCGCCGCCAAGCGCGGCCAGTTCAGGCAAGTTGGGCGTAGTCAGCGTCGCCATGTCCATCAGGCGGGTGAAGGCTGCAATCGTGTCTGCGTCAGCGAGCGTCGAGCCGCTGGTTGCCACCATCACGGGATCGAACACGATGGGAACCCCGTCGCCCCGGCGGAGGCCAGGGCCGCTGCGAGAGTCTGGTGCGTTACCGTCAAGCGGCCCCGGCCTGCGCCGGGGCGACGTCAGATTTTCAAGATAGTCCGCGACGGCGTTGGCGGTTTGGGCAGACCCTATCATGCCGATCTTGATCGCATCGACGCCGATGTCGCTGACAACCGCATTGATCTGGTCGATCACCATTTGTGTCGGGACGGGATGGACGCCCGTGACGCCAAGCGTGTTCTGCGCGGTGATGGCAGTGATTGCGGTCATCGCATGGCCGCCGAGCATCGTGACGGTCTTGATGTCGGCTTGAATGCCGGCGCCACCGCCCGAATCCGATCCGGCGATGATGAGGATGCGTGCCGTCACCCCTTATGCTTCCGCACAGTTGAGGCGGGGTGCTTCTCGAGCAACGCCTTGGCCCGCGTCGGGCGATCCACCAGCTCACCGCCGCAATTGGGGCAGCGATCATCGAACGCGTCGGTGCACTCGGCGCAGAAGGTGCATTCAAACGAGCAGATGAAGGCGCCCGCCACGTGCGCGGGAAGGTCAGTGCCGCAGCGTTCGCAATCGGGGCGCATCTCCAGCATCAGGCCGCCGCCGCCTTCACGGCATCGCAGATCGTGTCGACGACGCGTTCAACCTGCCCCGCATCATCGCCTTCGGCCATCACGCGAATGACGGGCTCGGTGCCCGAGGGGCGGATGACGAGACGGCCCGATCCGTTAAGTTCGGCTTCGGCCGCAGCAATCACCTGCTTCACGCTCTCGGCCTCAAGCGGCTTGCCGCCCGAGAAGCGGACATTCTTCAACAATTGCGGCACCGGCTCAAACAAATGGAGCACTTCGCTTGCAGGCTTGTTCTGGCGGACCAGTTCGGCCAGCACCTGAAGCGCTGCGACCAGCCCGTCACCCGTGGTGCCATAATCGGCAAGGATCATATGGCCCGATTGTTCGCCGCCGACATTGAAGCCGCCTTCGCGCATCCGCTCGAGCACATAGCGGTCCCCCACCTTGGTGCGTTCCAGCGTCAGGCCTTCGCCCTTGAGGAAACGTTCCAGGCCGAGGTTCGACATGACGGTGGCGACGACGCCGCCCCCCTTCAAGGTGCCATTGCGCGCCCAGCTGGAGCCGATGAGCGCCATGATCTGATCGCCATCAACAACACGGCCATGTTCATCGACGATAATCAGCCGGTCGGCATCGCCATCAAGCGCAATGCCGATCTGCGCGCCGCTGGCGACGACGGTTTCCTGCAGCGTGGCGGGGGCTGTCGATCCGCATTTGTCGTTGATGTTGGTGCCATTGGGCGCAACGCCGATGGGGACGATGTCTGCGCCGAGTTCCCACAGCGCGAGCGGCGCGACATTATAGGCTGCGCCATGCGCGCAATCGATGACGACCTTCATGCCATCAAGCCGCAGGTCTTCGGGGAAACAGGATTTGGCGAAGTGAATGTAGCGTCCGCGCGCATCCTCGACGCGGCGCGCACGGCCGATCTTGGCTGGTTCGGCAAGCGTCGCCGTGCCATCGATCAGCGCTTCAATGGCGAGTTCATCGGCATCGGTCAGCTTGAAACCATCAGGGCCGAACAGCTTGATGCCATTGTCCTGATAGGGGTTGTGGCTGGCCGAGATCATCACGCCGAGATCCGCGCGCATCGAGCGGGTGAGCATGGCAACGGCAGGCGTCGGCATCGGGCCGACCTGCACAACGTCCATGCCGACCGAGGTGAAGCCCGCGACGAGCGCATTCTCGATCATATAGCCCGAAAGGCGCGTATCCTTGCCGATGACGACGCGGTGGAGATGGTCGCCACGCACGAAATGCGCACCTGCCGCCATGCCGACCTTCATCGCCATTTCAGCAGTCATCGGGCTGGCGTTGGTCCGTCCGCGAATGCCATCGGTTCCAAAATATTTGCGGCCCATACGCATGCACTCCTCACCCGGATTTCGCTGCCGCTTTGCGCCAGAACAAGGGGTGGCTGCAATCCCATTTCTTGGCCGCGCACGCGATGATTCGTGATATGGAATGGTTCAGCGGGAATTCACTGTCGGGGGCCTAGCCCTCAACTTGTCGAGAGACCAGTTTTCGAAGGGGATGATCATGAAGAAGCCGTTCCGTCTTGCCGCTTTCGCCGTTGTACCAGCACTCGCCATGGCAACTGCGCCTGCCTCTGCCATTGATCCCAATGTCGCCGCCACATCAGCGCAGCAGGACCGCATGGCAGCCGTTGCTGATGACGCCCCGCGCAAGAGCGGTGGCTTTGGCATTTTCGGCTGCGAGGCCGAAGGCAACAAGCAGACGACGGGCGCTGTGATTGGTGGCGTGGTCGGCGGCATCCTTGGCAATCGTATCGCAGGGCGCGGCAACCGCACGCTCGGCACGCTTCTGGGCGGTGCGCTGGGCGCGGCCGGTGGATCGGCGCTGGGCTGCAAGCTCCAGAAGAAGGATCGCGACAAGGCCGAGCAGGCGATGCAGGATGCGCTGGCCAAGGGCCAGAGCCAGACCTGGGAGAGCGCGGATACCGGCGCTTCGGGTTCGGTTGATGTGTCCGCCGCGCAAGCGGGTGGCACGCTTTCGGGCATCAAGTTCGCAACCGGCGTCGAGCCTTGGTCGGGCTATCGTAAAGTCGGCGGCGCGTTCGTCTCCACGGCTTCGGCCAACATCCGATCCAAGCCGGGCTTGGACGGGCAGATCGTCGGCAAGATTCCGGCGGGTGCGCGCGTCTGGGTTCCTGCTGCAACCGACGGTGCGCCCTGGTATCTCATTTCAGACAATGGCGTAGCGCAGGGTTATGTTTCGAACGCGCTCCTGAAGCGCGCATCAACCGAGACGGCGAGCAACTGCAAGATGGTCAAGCAGACCGTCAGCGTCCCCAATGCGGGCAGCGAGTCCGAGACGTTCCACGCGTGCAAGGACAATGCGGGCCAGTGGGTGCTGACGCGGGTCTGATCAGGCGAGTGGAAGCGAGAGCCGCACCTTTAGTCCGGGTGCGGCATCGCCCAGTTCGATGCGGCCACCATGAAGCCGCGCAACGGCGGAAACGAGTGAGAGGCCAAGCCCCGCGCCAAAGCCGGTGCGAGAAGGGTCCAGCCGCCCGAAGCGGCGCAACGCCTCTTCTCGTTGCTCTTCGGGGATGCCAGCACCCCGGTCCGAGATTTCAACCCAGCCATGGCCGCCGTCCTCGCCGGTCGCGATGCGCAGGCTTTCCGCGCCATATTTGAGCGCATTGTCGATGAGGTTGCCAATCGCCTGCCCCACAAGCTCGCGGTGCATGGGCACAAGCGGGCCGGTGCCTGTCGCAACTTCCATCGCAAAGCCCTTGTCTTCAACCAGCGGCTCGTAAAGCTCGGCAATGTCGGCGACCATCTCGCCAAGATTGGCGGGCATGAAATGGTCGCGGCCAATGCCCGCCTCGGCACGGCTGATCTGGAGCGCGGTCGTCAGCATGGCGAGCAGACGGTCGGTCTCTTCGCCTGCCATATGGATCGCGGTGCGCAGCGAGTCTTCGTCATCTTCGATCTGCGCACGCTCCAGCCGTGCCTTCAGCCGGGTGAGGGGAGAGCGCAGGTCATGCGCCAGCCCATCAGTCACGATCCGCAATTCGGAAATCAGCGCCTCGATGCGTTCGAGCATCGCGTTCAGCGTTTCGCCCAGCCGGTCAAATGTGTCGCCGCTGCCATCAAGGCTGACGCGCTGCGAGAGGCGCCCTGCGCTCACCGCGCGTGCGGTCTGTGCGATGTCATCAACGCGCGCATTGATGATGCGCACGGCTGCAAAGGCGGCAAACAGGGCGAGCGGCAGCCCGAAGATGAGCGCGGTTCCGGTCGCACGGTCGACAATGCCCGAAAGGCGCCGGTCGCTTTCCAGAACTTGCCCCGCCAGCAGCTTCGCGCCATCGGGAAGCGGCGTTACGAGAATGCCCATCTGCTCGAGCTGCCCCGAGCCAGAGCGATAAAGGCCGATTTCGCTCCAGCCTGGCTTTGCCGTTGGCGGCCAGCCCTTCAGGTTGCCCGCAAGCGGCTTTCCATCGGCGCCGACCAGCAGCACGACCGCCGAGCGGCCTTCGGAGAGGAGGACGCGCAGCGCGATGATCTTGCGCGCATTCTCCGCGCCCTGATCAAGATAGACAGTGCCAATCTCGTTCGTCAGGCGCGCGGCAAAATCCTGTGCGTCACGTTCCAGCTCGGCACGGGTCAGCGTACGCAGCGTCAGCGTCATGCCTGCCGCCAGAATCAGTTCGATCCCGAAGACCAGCGTGATGAAGCGCGCCGTCGAGGATCGCCAGAACTTCAGCACCGGGGTGTGTTACTCGCCCGAGCCAAGCCGGTAGCCCGCGCCGCGCACGGTGTGGATGAGCGTCGGCTCGTCCTCGCCGTCAATCTTCTTGCGCAGGCGACTGACATGCACGTCGATGACGTTGGTGCCTGGATCGAAATGATAGTCCCACACGCCTTCAAGCAGCATCGTGCGCGTGACGACCTGTTCCTTGTGGCGCATCAGATATTCAAGCAGGCGGAATTCGCGCGGCTGAAGGTCAAGCGCGCGGCTGCCGCGCTTCACCCGGCGCGAGAGCAGGTCCATCTCCAGATCATGGCAGGTCAGGACAGTCTCGACTGCGTTGGACGGGCCTGCATTGGCACGGCGCATCAGCAGCTTGAGGCGCGCCAGAAGCTCGGCAAAGGCAAAGGGCTTGGTCAGATAGTCGTCGGACCCGGCGGTGAGCCCAGCCACGCGATCCTCAACCGCACCAAGCGCCGAAAGAATGATGACCGGCGTGCTGATGCCCGCTGCGCGCACGGCATTCAGCACCGACATGCCGTCCATGCCGGGCAGCATGCGATCAAGCACGATGGCGTCATAGGTGCCGTCTGTCGCGTGAAACAGGCCATCGCGGCCATTATTGGCGTGGTCCACCGCAAAGCCCTGTTCAGACAGGCCTTTGATGATGAAGTCGGCGGTCGTGTTGTCGTCTTCGACCAGCAGGATTTTCTGCGTCATGGCAGCAGTCATAGCCTTTACAAACTCTCCGGCCCAAGCGGATTTTGGGCCGTGTCGTGAGGGGCTAGCAACTATCCGTAAATATTGGACTAAATCGGTAAAGGCTCAATCAACCAGTTGCTTGCGCAGCGCTTCGCGGCGCGCGGGCGTGATGCCGAGCACTGTTTCGCAATAAGTGTCGATGTCGCCAATCGCCTCGAGCGCCGCATCGAGAAATGCGCCATCGACCGACATGATCGTGCGGACGGCGGCATCTTCCATGTCCTTGCCGAAATTGGCGCGCACCGATTCGGCACCCGCCGCAATCCGGCGTTCTACGTCGCCAGCGACGTTGGTGAGCAGATAATCCTCGACAATGTCGTCATGATGGACGCCCAGCTGGTGGTGGACGAGTGCGACCGCAACGCCCGTGCGGTCCTTGCCGGCCAAGCAGTGGACAAGGCTCGGTCCGTCGCGCTCGGCGAGCTTTTCAAAGAAGAGCCGATAGGTGTTCACCAGCACGGGGCGGAAGGGCATCTTGCGATACAGCTCCACCATCGCGGCATGCGCTTCGGCAGCGGTGGTGACGCCGCGTGCAGCATCAACGTGCGAATCAGCGCCCAAAGTGTTGCCGGGGGCAAAGACGAGTTCGGCGGCATGATTGTCTGGGCGGGGGCAGGGGTACAGCTCACGCTCGGCATCGCTGCGCAGGTCGATGATCGTCGCAAGGCCAAGGTCGCCCACGCGCTGCAGATCGTCGGGCGTAGCATCGCGATGCTGTCCCGACCGGAAGAGAACGCCCTTCTTCACCCGTCCGCCATCGGCTGCCGCATAGCCGCCATAGTCGCGGAAATTATGGATGCCCGTCAGCGGGATGATGCGTTCTTTCATGGCCTGCCTGTTCCTCTCGATCTCGCGTCCGGCTCTAGTCGGCGATGCTGAAGAGTCCATGACAATGTTGCACGCCTCCCGGACGCCGCGCGAGGCCAAGGGCGCACCAATCATGGTTTAATTGTCATTTACGTACGGCGGATTGAAACGAAATTCCGACAGAGCGATTCATCGCCTCGAAATTACTGATGAACTTTCCGGGAATCGGGTTAGATTAACTCAAAGACGAAATACTCCGAGTTTCAGTGTATTTCGCGGGGTCGCATGGAGCGGTTTTAAATCAACTTTGGAAAGTTGGACCATGTGCGATCTACTCCTCAAGGATTTGCGTGTCTTCGTTGCGGAAGACGAAATGCTTCTTGCCATCGATTTGTGCGAAACGCTGGAGCGCGCGGGAGCCATCGTCATTGGCCCGGCGCGGTCGCTGGCGGCGGCGCGCAGCCTTGTCCAATCGGGTGAGGCCTTTGATGTGGCGCTCATCGATCTCAATCTGGCGGGGGAAACGGCCACCCCGGTCGCCTTGGCGCTGGAAGCGCGTGGCGTGCCCGTGATTATCGCAACCGGCTATTTGGCGTCAGAAATTCCGCACGAATTGCGCGGCATGCGCCTGTGCCCCAAGCCATTGTGCGGCAATGTCGTCATCCGGGTGCTGCGCGACGCACAGGTTGCCAATGACGTCTAAATCAATCGATTCTCATCCTGTGATCGATTTTGTCGATCATAGAGACACGACAATCCAATTGGCCTCAGCCGAGTCGGGGGCGTAGGTAGGGCTCCGGCCAGAGCGCCTGCGTATTCAACACCAACACAAGGACAAACTCCGATGGCGATCATCAACACCGAGATCAAGCCGTTCACGGCACAGGCATTCAAGGAAGGCAAGTTCGTCACCGTCACCGATGGCGACGTGAAGGGCAAGTGGTCCGTCTTCTTCTTCTACCCGGCGGACTTCACCTTCGTCTGCCCGACCGAGCTGGAAGACCTGGCCGACAATTATGACGAATTCCAGAAGCTTGGTGTTGAAATCTACGCCGTGTCGACCGACACGCATTTCAGCCACAAGGCTTGGCATGACACCTCGCCCGCCATCGGCAAGATCCGTTACACCATGGTTGGCGATCCCTCGGGCGTCGTGACCAACAACTTTGATGTGATGCGTCCGGGCGTCGGCCTTGCAGACCGCGGCACCTTTGTCGTTGATCCGGCCGGTATCATCCAGGTCATGGAAATCACCTCGGAAGGCGTTGGCCGCAATGCAGCCGAACTGCTCCGCAAGATCAAGGCCGCGCAATATGTCGCGTCGCACCCGGGTGAAGTTTGCCCGGCCAAGTGGGAAGAAGGCGAAAAGACGCTTGCTCCCTCGCTCGACCTCGTCGGCAAGATCTAAGCTTACCCCAGCCTCGCTCTTCTCTCCCCCCTGAACGAGCGAGGCCATCCGGGGCCGGAACATTTTCGGCCCCGGACTTTCCTCTCCCAAATCACCGGAACCCAGACCCATGCTCGATGCGACTCTGAAGCAGCAGCTTGCTGCCTATATGGCGAACATCACGACGCCCGTTGAGCTTGTCACTTCGCTCGACGACAGCCCCAAATCCCGCGAAGTCGAAGAACTTGCGAATGAGATTGCCGCTTTGTCCGACAAGGTGACGGTCGTGCGCGCGGATGATGACAAGCGCCGCCCGAGCATGATGATCCGCCGTGCAGGCACCGATATCGGCGTGCGCTTTGCCGGCGTGCCGCTGGGGCATGAATTCACCTCGCTCGTCCTCGCGCTGCTTCAGGTGGGCGGGCATCCGTCCAAGGCGGCGCAGGAGTTGCTGGATCAGGTCCGCAATCTTGAGGGCGACTTTGCCTTTGAGACCTATTTCTCGCTATCGTGCCAGAACTGCCCGGATGTCGTGCAGGCGCTGAACCTGATGGCCGTGCTCAACCCGCGGGTCAGCCATGTCGCCATTGATGGCGCGCTCTTCCCGCAGGAAGTCGCTGACCGCAAGGTCATGGCCGTGCCGATGGTGTTCCTCAATGGCGAAGTCTTCGGGCAGGGCCGGATGGAGCTGGAGCAGATCGTCGCCAAGCTCGATACGGGCGCCGAAGCCAAGGCTGCCGAAAAGATCGCGGCGAAGGATGCCTTTGACGTGCTGGTCGTCGGCGGTGGTCCGGCGGGCGCGGCTGCTGCCATCTATGCCGCGCGCAAGGGCATTCGCACCGGCATCGCCGCCGAGCGTTTTGGCGGGCAGGTGCTCGACACCATGGGAATCGAGAATTTCATCTCGGTGCCGCACACCGAAGGCCCCAAGCTTGCCGCGCATCTTGAGCAGCATGTGAAGGACTATGATGTTGACATCATGAACCTGCAGCGCGCCGAAAAGCTGATCCCCGCAGCGTCCGAAGGTGGCCTGCATGAAGTGGTTCTGGCCAATGGCGCGAGCCTCAAGGCCAAGACGCTCATCCTCTCAACCGGCGCCCGCTGGCGGCAGATGGGCGTGCCCGGCGAAGATGCCTATCGCAACAAGGGCGTGGCCTATTGCCCGCACTGCGACGGTCCGCTCTTCAAGGGCAAGCGCGTCGCGGTGATCGGCGGCGGCAATTCCGGCGTGGAAGCGGCCATCGATCTCGCGGGTATAGTCGCGGAAGTGACGCTTATCGAGTTTGACAGCCAGCTGCGCGCCGATGCCGTGTTGCAGAACAAGCTGCGCAGCCTGCCCAATGTCCGCATCATCGTGTCGGCGCTGTCGACCGAAGTGCATGGCGATGGCGAGAAGGTCACGGGCATCAGCTACAAGGACCGCACGACCGACGAGCTGCACCACATCCCGCTCGAAGGCATCTTCGTGCAGATCGGCCTTGTGCCCAATACTGAATGGTTGAAGGGCGTTGTCGCGCTCAGCCCGCGTGGCGAGATCGAGATCGACGCGCGCGGTGCCACCAATATCCCCGGCGTGTTCGCTGCAGGCGATGTGACGACGGTGCCCTATAAGCAGATCGTGATCGCGATGGGCGAGGGATCAAAGGCGGCGCTGTCAGCGTTCGATCACCTCATCCGGCTGCCGACGACGAGCGCCGAAGCGCTCGCCGCCTGATCGCTCAGGACGGGTTGAACAGGAACCAGAAAAAGACAGCGGTCGCCGCCGCCATCACGGCGGTCGCTGCCCAGCCCCAAAGGGTCGCACGATGGGGGAGCACAAGCTCCCCCATCGCCTTTTCGTTGCGGACGATGAGCATCATCACTGCCATCAGCGGCGCGGCCAGCACGCCATTGACGACAGCGGCCCAATAAAGCGCGCGCGCCGGATCAATCCCGCCCATATTCGTGAGCCCGCCAACGAGCGTCGTCCCGGCAATGGCGGCATAGAAGAATTTTGCCTGCAAGGGCCGCGAGGCCAAGCTGCCCGTGCGGCCCATCATTTCAGTGATCGCGTAAGCCGCAGAGCCTGCCAGTACGGGCACGGCGAGCATCCCCGTGCCGATGATGCCCAGCGCGAACAGCGCAAAGGCAAGGTCGCCCGCAATTGGCCGCAGTGCCTCTGCCGCCTGTGCCGACGTCTCGATATTGGTGATGCCGTTGGCGTGGAGCGTGGCAGCGGTTGCAAAGACAATGGCGAGCGAGATGATCGAGCTGAACGCCATGCCCGTCAGCGTGTCGATGCGGATGCGTTCAAACTCCGGCCCTGCCTTGCGCGGCGTCAGGAAGAGCGGCTTGGCATGGTGGCGGCGCTGCTCCTCTATTTCCTGCCCCGCCTGCCAGAAGAAGAGATAGGGGCTGATGGTCGTGCCGAGAATCGCGACCAGCGCGGTTGCATAGGCGGGCGTCCATTCGACGTCGGGAATGACCAGACCCTTCATCGCGGTGCCCCAGGGCACGCCCGCGACGAGCACAACCGCGACATAGGTGAAGAGCGAAAGCGTCGTCCATTTGAGGACGCTGGCATAGCGCTCATAGGGCAGCACGATTTCCAGAACGACGCAGACCAGCCCGAAGGAAAGCGTGAAGAGCGCGGCGTTGCCGCCCGTCAGCAGTTCGAGCGCAGCGCCCATCGCGCTCAGATCCGCGCCGAGATTGATGATGTTGGCAATGAGCAGCAGCGAGACGATGACGAAGAGCAGCCCGCGGGAATAATGGCGCCGCACATTGGCGGCGATGCCGCGTCCCGTGACGCGCCCGATTTGTGCAGCCACTTCCTGAATGACCACCATCAGCGGAAAGCTGAAGATGAAAGTCCAGGCCAAGCCATAGCCGAATTCCGCGCCGACCTGACTGTGCGTGCCGATGCCCGAGGGATCATCATCGGCCGCACCAGTAACAAGGCCGGGGCCCAGCCGCTTGAGGAAACGCTTCAGGCCATTTTCGCGATGTTCGATCATGGCGGCTTGATGCCGTGCCGGGGCGTGAATTGCCAGTGCGAAGCGCATTGCGGGCATGGCGATTGCCGCACGCGTGGATTTCTGCAAGGGACGGGACCAACATGACCAGACCAAACCTGCCGCAGCAATTTGCCGGGATATCCGCGTTCGGCTGGCTGCGTGCTGCCTTTGGCGCGCTCCTTGGCATCGGCATTGCGAGCTTTGTCTGCCGGTTGTGGCTGGGCGCCGATCCCTCATCGCTGCCTTATATTGTGGCACCTGTGGGAGCGTCGGCGGTGCTGGTCTTTGCGCTTCCGGCAAGTCCGCTGGCGCAGCCCTGGCCGGTGCTGGGCGGCAACACCGTCTCCGCGCTCATGGGCGTACTCGCCTATAAGTTCATCCCCGAGCCGAGCGTGGCTGCAGGCTGTGCGGTTGCCGGGGCAATCGCCGCGATGTCGCTGGCGCGCTGCCTGCACCCGCCGGGCGGTGCCGTTGCGCTGACGGGAGTGATCGGCTCTGCCTCGATCCATGCCGCGGGATGGAGCTTCGCGCTCGTCCCCGTTGCGCTCAACACGGCGATCCTCGTCGGCCTTGCGTGGATCATCAACAATGCGACGCGCCACAGCTACCCGCACCGCGCGATGGCAGCGCAGGTGGTTGCGGGGCCTGAGATTACGCTCGATGACATAGATGCGGCGCTCGACGCGTATGACGAGATGATCGACGTCTCGCATGAGGATTTGCTTGCCCTGTTCCGCGCGGCAGAAGGCCATGCCGAACAGCGTAGCGCCAAACGCTGATCCCTCGGGACTGGACGTGGAAGCGCGGCCTGCCTAACCCCGGCGACACATCACGCATCCGGGAGAATGACACCATGGCCATCGACAATTTTGCCGGAAAGACCGCGTTCGTCACCGGCGGCGCAAGCGGCATTGGCCTTGGCATCGCGCGGATGCTGGTCGCCGAGGGCGCGAAGGTGGTGATCGCCGATTTGCGCGCGGACCATCTTGAAAAAGCCGTGGCCGGTTTTGCGGCGGCTGGGCAGGGGGATCGCGTTGTTCCGCTCCAGCTCGATGTCACGGATCGCGCGGCCTTTGCGAAAGCCGCTGACAAGGTGGATGCGGAACTCGGCGGCATCGACATTCTCGTCAACAATGCAGGCGTCGGCGTGGAAGGCCCGTTCCGTCAGGCAGGCTATGCTGATTGGGATTTCGGCCTTGGCGTCAATGTGGGTGGCGTGGTCAACGGTATCCAGACCTTCCTGCCGCGCATGCTAGCGCGCGGCGCGGGCGGACATGTCGTCAACACGGCGTCGCTTGCCGCAACCGTCGTGATGCCGAGCTATCTCGCCATTTATGCAGCGGGCAAGGCGGCCGTCATCGCGCTGTCCGAAGCGATCCGCGCTGATCTGGGCGAGGCACGCATTGGCGTGAGCGTGCTGTGCCCCGGCTTCGTCAAATCGAACATCCATGAAGCCAAGGACAACCGCCCCAGCCATCTGCGTGAGGGTTCAGGCTTTGCCGAGGCCGAGCAGAAGCTCTCCGAGCGCGTCGTGGGTGACAATTGGATGGAACCCGATGATGTGGGCCGCATGGTCGTGGAGGCGATCCGCAATGACCAGCTCTACGTCATCACGCATGGCGAGTTCCGCAACCGGATGAAGGAGCGGATGGACGCGATCCTCGCGGCAACGCCGCATGCCGACATGCAGTTTTGAGGCGTTCGGGCAAATCGGTGGCAATCGTGCCACTTTGACAATTGTCAAATCAATGCGCGTTCCGAATCGTCACAGTCGCGTGCGATACTGACGAGGAGAGGACCCGCAGATGATTTCCACCGATCTTGCCAATACGATTTCCGACCCGCGCGCCTATGCCGATGGCGACAAGGTCGATGCCGCTTTTGCGGCCATCCGGGCCACCGCTCCGCTCGAAAAGGCGCAGCCTGACAATTACGATCCTTTCTGGGTCGTCAGCCGCCATGCCGACATCATGGAAGTCGAGCGCCAGCCCGAATTCTTCCACAATGGGGATCGCTCCACCTTCCTCTCCCCGCGCGAAAGCGAAGCAATGGTGCGCGCGCTGACAGGCGAGCCCAACCTCATCCGCTCGCTCGTCTCGGTTGATGGCAAGGAGCATAAGGACCTGCGCGGCATCGTCTTCCCGCACGTCACGCCGCGCGCGCTCAAAGGCATGGAAGAGCAGATTCGCGTCATCGCGCGCGAATTTGTCGACCACATGCTGAGCTTTGACGGCGAATGCGATTTCGCGATGGACGTCGCCTTCCTCTACCCGCTGCGCGTCATCATGACGGTGCTTGGCGTGCCGCAGGAAGACGAGCCCTTCATGCTGCGGCTCACGCAGGAAATGTTCAGCAACGCAGACCCCGAATTGAACCGCGCGCAAAAGGAAGTGACGCCTGAGGAAGGCCTTCAGAACCTCGCCGCCGTGGTGCAGGATCTGGAAAATTACTTCGGCGAAGTGACCAAGAAGTTCCGCGCCAACCCGACCGAGCATGTGAACAGCCTCATCGCCAACGGCATGATCGATGGCGAATATCTCAACCATCGCCAGATGATGGGCTATTACATCATTGCCGCGACCGCCGGGCATGACACGACCTCGAACACCACGGGCGGTGCGATGTGGGCGCTGGCTGAACGTCCTGATCTTCTGAAGAAGATGCAGGATGACCCCGGTTCAATCGCGGGCTTTGTCGAGGAATCGATCCGCTGGGTGGTGCCGGTGAAGCACTTCATGCGCACGGCAACGCAGGATACCGAAATCGGCGGTCGCAAGATCGCCAAGGATGATTGGCTGATGCTCGCCTATCAATCGGCCAATCGCGATGAGAGCGTGTTCGACCGTCCGTTTGATTTTGATCCGACGCGCGCGCCCAACAAGCAGATTGCCTTTGGTTATGGCGCGCATGTCTGCCTCGGCCAGCATCTCGCGCGCATGGAAATGCGCATCCTTTGGGAAGAGCTTTTCCCGCGCCTCAAGTCGATCGAGCTTTCGGGCAAGCCGGAACGGACGATCTCCAACTTCGTGTGCGGGCCCAAGCACGTGCCGATCCGCTTTTCGGCAAACTAGAGAGGGCTGCATGTCTCAACCCTATCGCCGCTGGCGCTGCCTCAATTGCGGGTTCATCTATGACGAGGCGGAAGGCTCGCCCGAAGATGGACTCGCACCGGGCACGCGCTGGGAGGACATTCCCGAAGACTGGTATTGCCCGACCTGCGGCACCGAAAAGATCGACTTTGAGATGATCGAAATCGGCTGAAGCGACTCTTTCTGGCGCGCGCCTCTTGCATCTGCCCCGTGCAAGCGGGGAAGGTGCGGGCGCGGATAAGGGTGCGGCCAGACGGAGATTCGGGATAGTGGGCAGTGAAGTCGATGGTTGGACAGGACTGACATCGGCGGAGGCTGCCGCGCGTCTGGCAGCCGATGGCCCGAATGAGCTGCCCCGCGCCGGGCAACGCTCCTTCTTCGATATCGTCCGCGATGTCCTGAAAGAGCCGATGCTGCTGCTCCTTTTGGGGGCAGGCGCTGTCTATCTCGCGCTGGGCGACCGGACCGAGGCGATCATCCTGCTCGCTTTTGCATGCCTGTCGATTGTCATCACCATCGTGCAGGAAGCGCGCACCGAACATGCGCTGGAGGCGCTGCGCGACCTGACCAGCCCGCGTGCGCTTGTCGTGCGTGATGGCGCGCGCATCCGCATTGCGGGGCGCGATGTCGTCTGCGGCGATCTTGTCGTCCTGTCCGAAGGGGATCGCGTGCCTGCCGATGGCTGGCTGTGCGCGGCGGACAATTTGCACGCCGATGAGTCGCTGCTGACGGGAGAATCGATCCCCGTGCGCAAGACCGCCAGCCTGTCAGGCCCGCCCGAACAGACCGCACGCCCCGGCGGCGATGATCTGCCCTTTGTCTATTCCGGGTCGCTCATCGTGCGCGGCAGCGGCCTGTGCATCGTCGCGGCGACTGGCGCTGCCAGCGAGATCGGGCGGATCGGCGGCTTGCTCTCGGGCCTTGAAACCGAAGCGCCCCGGCTCGCGCGCGAAACGCGGCGGCTTGTCCTCTGGGCGGCAACGCTCGGCATGTCGGTCAGCGTGCTCGCGGCAGTGCTCTACGGCCTGTTCCGGGGAGACTGGCTTCAGGCAGCCCTTGCCGGGATTGCGCTTGGCATGTCGATGCTGCCTGAAGAGTTTCCCGTGGTGCTTGCCGTGTTCCTCGCCATGGGGGCGATGCGCATGTCGCGTGTGCGCGTGCTGGCGCGGCGGGCGGCGGCCATCGAAACGCTGGGCGCGGCAACGGTCTTGTGCACCGACAAGACCGGCACGCTGACTGAAAACAGCATGCGCATTGCGCAGCTCCGTCTGCCCGATGGGGCGGTCACCGACCATCGCGGCGGCGATGGGGATCGGCTGGGGGCCGAGTTCACGCTGCTCGCTGAATATGGCATTCTGGCGAGCGCGCCACAGCCGGTCGATCCGATGGAAATCGCCTTTCACGCGCTCGGCGAGGCGGAGCCTGCCGCACTGATGCCGCGCCAGCAATCGGGCTGGCGATTGCTCCATCATTACCCGCTGGATCCGGCGCTGCTGGCAATGTCGCATGTATGGCAGGGCGGTGCCGAGGGTGAGCCGCATGTCGTTGCCTCCAAGGGCGCGCCCGAGGCGATTGCCGATCTGTGCCGTCTTGAGGGTGCAGCGCGTCAGCGCGTGCTCAATGCGGCCAGCGATATGGCGGCGCAGGGCCTTCGCGTACTCGGCGTCGCCGATGCGCGCTGGGCGGAGGATGCCGCGCTGCCGCCGTCGCAACGCGATTTCAGCTTTACCTTTCGCGGGCTGGTGGGTCTGGCTGATCCGCTGCGTTCGAGCGTGCCCGATGCCGTCCAGCAATGCCGGAGTGCGGGCATCCGCGTTGTCATGGTGACGGGGGATTATCCGCAGACGGCACTTGCCATTGCGCGTCAGGCCGGGATCGATGCCAGCGTCGTACTCTCGGGCGATGAGCTTGCGCAACTCGACGATGCGACGCTGGCCGCGCGGCTGCGCGATGTCTGCGTCTTTGCGCGCATCATGCCGGAACAAAAGCTGCGCATCGTCAATGCGCTCAAGGCCGATGGCGAGATCGTTGCGATGACGGGCGACGGCGTGAACGATGCGCCCTCGCTCAAGGCGGCGCATATCGGCGTCGCAATGGGCGGGCGTGGCACCGATGTCGCACGCGAGGCAGCGGCGATTGTCCTGCTCGACGATGATTTCGGTTCGATCGTGAAGGCGGTGCGGCTGGGGCGGCGCATCTATGATAATCTGCGCAAGGCAATGGGCTTCATCCTTGCGGTGCACATTCCGATTGCCGGGCTGGCGCTTCTTCCGCTGCTCACCGGCATGCCCATCTTGCTCGGCCCGTTGCACATTGCCTTTCTGGAAATGATCATCGACCCCGTCTGTTCGCTCGCCTTTGAGGCCGAACGCGAGGAGCGTGATGTGATGCGCCGTCCGCCGCGTGGGCCCGACGCGCCCATTGTCTCGCGCAATCTGGCGGGCTGGTCTTTCGTGCAGGGGCTGTTGGTGATGGCCGGCACAGGCGGGTTCACCTTCTGGTCGTGGCAGCAGGGGCATGATGCCGCAGAACTGCGCGCGATTGCCTTTGTCGGGCTGATCCTCGGCGTCTTCATGCTCATCCTCGTCAACCGGCGCTTCGGCAGCTCCTTGGGCTCGGCCTTGGGGCGGCGGAATACGAGCCTGTTTCTCGTCGCGTTCGTGGTCGCAGCCGTGCTGGCACTTGTTCAGGCCGTTCCTGCCGTGGCGCGCGTCTTCAAGCTGTCGGCGCTCGATTCGGGGCATTGGCTGATGCTCGGCCTGTTTGCAGGCGCAACGCTGATCGCGCTTGAGGCGATGAAGCGGTTCTTCCGAAAAGGACTGTTTGCCTGAACTTGGGCGCAGCCATTTCTGTTCTGTGTTACGCAATCGGACACTGAACACAGTGAATTGATGATTGACGAAGCCAAAAAAGCGTATCAGTCTTCGCAAATCAAAACGCGACCAGGGGTGAGATCGCGTTCAGGAGGGAGAGGGTCCAGGGATGGATGGCCTTCACAACGCAGAGGGCGCAGCGGCTGCGCAATTCGGTCTGATGTCGGACGCTGCCTATCAGGAGCGCGACACGGATGAGATGAAGAGCATGGTGATGGGGATGATCGCCGTGGCTTCGGTTCTCGCAATCGTCATCGGGTCGATCCTGCTGTCCAACGTGCTGCACGGCATCGCTGGCACGGTGTGCGACATTCTCGACATTCCGGCGCTGTTCAGCCTGAGCTGACGCCGCACCGGCGATCCGTATCTTCTCGCGTTCTACGACGCGCGCAGGGACGACATTTGTTGTCCCACGCCGTCAGGCGGATTGCTGGCTCACATGCGCACAAAGACCATGCTTGCCATCTGGGCGGGCCCGCAGCGTCAAATCCAGACCATAGGAATGGGCGATGTCCCGCGCGATCGCGAGGCCGAGGCCGAAGCCGGGGGTTGCCTCGTCAAAGCGCATGCCGACTTCGCATGCCTGCATCATCTGCTCGGGGCTGAGGCCCGGGCCGTCGTCAAGGATCATGATCTCGCACGGCGTCTCGCCGGTCACCGTGATGGTCACGGTGTCGTTCGCCCATTTGCCGGCATTGTCGAGCAGGTTCGACAAAAGCTCGGTCAGGTCGACGGGATCGACAGGCAGTGTCGCCGCGTCATTCACATCCCCCTCAATCTTAAAGGCGACATCAGGATGCAGCCGCTGCATGGCCGAGATGATGCGCGGCAAGACGTCCGGGATCTTGCTGACGGCCCCCGGCAAGCCGCCGGCCGCCGCAAAGCTGGCCCGGGCGAGGCGAAACTCGATATGCTGGGCCATGAGACGCGCCTGATCGAGAAAGACATGGGCTGCCTCGCGGGCTTCGGGACGCAACGCCAGACGTTCGGCTTCATCGATCATGACGGCAAGCGGTGTGCGCAGCGCATGGGCCAGGTTGCTCGCTTCGACGCGACCGCGCTCCACCGATTTGCTGTTGTGGACGATAAAGGCGTTGAGGTCTTCGACCAGCGGGGCGATTTCGCTCGGGTAGCGGCCCCTCAGGCTGTCGCTGTCGCCACCGCGAAGGCGTGAAATGGCACGTGCCAGCCGGTCAAGCGGGCGCAGGCCGAAGGTGACGACGGCAAAGCCGGTACCCACCAGCGTTGCTGCGAGAATGCCAAGCCAGACCAGCAGTTCGCGCGTGAAGGCGCCAATCGTTGTGTCCAGCAGCTTCTGGTCGGTTGCGATCACATAATGGACGAGGCGCCCGTTGGGTTCGCGGCGGACCATGCCATAGGTAATGGCAGGCCCGGTTGGCCCGCTTTCGACATGGTGGAGAATGTGCGCCGAATGCGCCACGCCTTCGTCCAGCTTGCCGCGCGTCATGGATGCTGAGCGCAAGGATGGCCCGCCATCGATGTTCACCTGCCAGTAAAAGCCTGACAGCGGCATGAGGTAGCGCGGGTCTGACAAGGGCCGGATGAGTGAAAGCCGACCATCGCCGCCGACCTGCACCAGCCCGGCCAGCTCGACGATGTGGACTTCCAGCTCTTCATGATATTGCGCTTCCACGTGCTTGGCGAACAGCCGTGTCGCCGAAAACCAGATGCCGCCGATACCCAATGCCACCCAGGCAAGGATCGCCAGCATGGTGCGCAGGCGCAGACTGTTCCATGTCCAGCGCGGGGGCAGGCGGGTGGTGCTCGGAGCAGGGCTCATTTGCCGAACCTGTAGCCAAGCCCGCGCAATGTGCGGATACGGTCTGAACCGATCTTGCGGCGCAGGCGCGAAACAAGCACCTCGATGGCGTTGAGATCGCGGTGGCTATCGAGATCATAGAGATTTTCTGCAATGTCGCCTTGCGAAAGCACCTGCCCGGCGCGCCGCATGAAAAGGTGCAACAGGCGGAATTCCTGCTTGGACAGCGTCAGCATCTCTCCGTCGCACACCGCTTCGCGCGCCACGGGGTCGAGCCGGATGCCACTGTCTTCCAGCACGGTGCTGCGCGATCCACCCTGCCGACGGAGCAGCGCGTGCAGGCGGGCGAGTAGCTCTTCAAAGCGCACAGGCTTGACCACGAAATCGTCGGCCCCCGCATTGAGGCCTTCAACCTTGTCCTGCCAACTGCCGCGCGCCGTGAGGATGAGAACAGGGCAGGTCATTTTGCGCGCGCGCCAATATCGCAGGAGATCAAGCCCGCTGCCATCGGGAAGGCCGAGATCGAGTATGACGCCCACAAACTTGTCAAGGTCGGGCCATGCCTCGCCTTCGGCGCGCGTGCGCGCGATATCGACGGCAAAGCCTGCCCCGCGCAGCCGCTCCGAGGCGCGGCGCGCCAGTTGTTCGTCATCTTCGACCAGCAATACGCGCAACCGAGGTTCCTTCTCTGGGGTGCATAACCCATGTTTCTTTGTGCTGATCCTGACGATAGCGCTGCAAACTGACAAGGTCCTGTCAGATTGAAGATGCAAATGCCGTGCATGGTAAATCTTCCTACAGACAAGCGGATCGTCGCGGGCGGCCTCGCCCTTCTTCTGGCACTGGGTGGCGGCTATTGGGCGCTACGACCGGCTTCCGACACGCAAGCCCCCCGTCAGGAACAGTCTGGCGACCCCGGCAAGTTGAGCGACGCGCAGATGCAGCGTCTGGGCATTCGCCTTGCGGCAGCGGCAGAGGCAGGCGCCGTTCCGCTCGGCACTGTGCCGGGCGTGGTCACGCTGCCGCCCGAGGCACGAGTAGCCGTCACGAGCCCCTTTGCGGGAACAGCAGTGCGCGTGCTTGTCATTCAGGGGCAGGAAGTGGAGCGCGGCCAGCCGCTCGCCGTCGTGCGTGCGGCGGAAACGGTGCAGTTCGGCGCCGAGCTTGCGCGCGCTGAAGCTGACCTTGCCTTTGCGCGGGTCAATGCCGGGCGGCTTGATACGCTTGCGCGTGAAGGGATCGTGGCGGGGGTTCGCGCCGATGAAGCGCGCGCCTCGATGCGCCGCACCGAAGCGACCATCCGCGAAAACCGGCGCCTTCTCTCCATGGCGGGCTCTGGTGGTGATGGCACTGTGACGCTTCGCGCCCCGATCAGCGGGCGCGTGGCGAGCGTCGCCATTGATACCGGCGCGGCTGTCGGCGGCGGCGGGGCTGCTCCTTTCGTGGTTGAAAACAGCGCTGCGCTGACGCTTGACCTGCAAGTGCCCGAGCGTCTGGCCGGGCAGGTTCGCCCGGGCATGGCGGTGGATGTGGTGCTTGATGGCGCGGGTGCAGGCGCGTCCACGGTGCCGGGGCGCATTCTCTCCATCGGCAGTTCGATTGACCCGATGACGCGCTCTGTGCCTGCCAAGGCCAGTCTCGTGAGCATGGCGGGGCTGGTCCCCGGAAAGAGCGTGATGGCCATCGTCAGCGGCGATGCGGAAAGCGGCCAACGCGGCATCTCCGTTCCGACGCAATCCGTCGCTCGGATCGAGGGGCAGGATTATGTCTTTGTCCGAAATGGCGGGCGCTTCGAGCGTCGCAAGGTAACGGTTGTCGCCGAAGCGGGCGGTCGCAGCGTGCTGTCTGCCGGGTTGAAGCCGGGCGAGCGCATTGCCGTGAGCGGCGTTGCCGAACTCAAGTCGCTCCTGGCAGGACAATAAGGCGATGCTGCGCAAACTGGTTGAGCGCGCGCTCGCGCTGCGTCTCGCTGTCATCGGGCTTGCCGTGCTTTTGGCAGGGCTTGGTGCCTGGGCCTTTGTCCGTCTGCCGATCGATGCCTTTCCTGACATCAGCTCGACGCAGGTCAAGATCATCCTGAAGGCGCCCGGCATGACGCCCGAGGAAGTGGAAAGCCGCGTCATCACCCCCATCGAGATGGAGATGCTCGGCATCCCCAAACAGTCGAACCTCCGCTCGGTCGGCAAATATGCGATTGCGGACGTCACCATCGACTTCAAGGACGGGACCGACATCTACTGGGCCCGCAGCCAGGTTGCCGAGCGGCTGAACAATGTGATGGCCGATCTGCCCGCGACCGTTTCTGGCGGGATGGCGCCCATTTCGACGCCGCTCTCCGACATGTACATGTTCACGCTCGAAGGTCCGCAATCGCTCTCTGAAAAGCGCCGCGTGCTGGATTGGGTGATCCGCCCCGCGCTCCGCACCGTCCCCGGCGTTGCCGATGTGAACGCGCTTGGTGGTTTTGCCGAAACCTTTGAGGTGGCGCCCGACGCGCAGGCGCTTGCCGCCGCCGGACTGACCGTCTCAGACCTTTCCGCCGCAGTTGAAAGCGGCAACCGCAACGATGGCGCTGGGCGCCTTGTCGCGGGCGAAGAGGCACTGATTGTCCGCGCGACGGGCGCCATCAAGACGCTTGATGACCTTGCCGCCGTCGTGGTGCGTGCGCAGGACGGCCGGATCGTGCGCGTCGGCGATGTGGCGACCGTGCGGACGGGAAGCCTGACGCGCTATGGTGCCGTCACGAAGAATGGCAAGGGCGAGGCGGTCGAAGGGCTGGTCATCGGCCTGCGTGGCGCTGATGCGAGCCAGGTTGTCGGTGGCGTCAAGCAGCGTCTTGAGGAGATTCGACCAAGCCTGCCCAAGGGCATGTCGGTCTCCGTCTTCTATGACCGCTCTGACCTGATCAGCCGTGCGGTCGGCACGGTCGAGGAAGCGCTTGTCGAAGCGACGCTGCTGGTCGTCGTGCTGCTCCTTCTCTTCCTGGGGGATGTGCGTGCGTCGATCATCGTGGCGCTGGCACTTCCCTTGGCGGCGTTGCTGACGTTCATCGCCATGCAGGCGGTTGGGCTGACGGCAAACCTCATGAGCCTTGGCGGCCTTGCCATTGCGGTGGGCATGCTGGTCGATGGCGCGGTCGTCGTCGTGGAGAATGTTGTCGAACGGTTGTCGGACCCCAAGCATGCCCGTGGTGGCAAGCTCCACAATGTGTTCGTCGCCTCGGCAGAGGTCGCAGAGCCCGTTGCCTCGGGCATGGCGATCATCGCGCTTGTGTTCCTGCCGTTGCTCACGCTCGAAGGTCTTGAAGGCAAGCTCTTTATGCCAGTGGCGCTCACCATCGTGATGGCGCTGCTCTCGGCCCTCGTCCTGTCGCTCACCCTCGTTCCCGTGCTGGCCTTTTTTGTGCTCAAGGTGCGCGAGGGGCATCATGAACCCTGGCTCATGCGCCAGTTGGGGCCGCGCTATTCCCGGCTTCTGGCAAGCGCGTTTGGCCGTAAGCGGCTGGTCTTTTCGGTTGCCGGTGTTTCGCTGCTGCTCACCGGGCTTGCCTATTCGGTGACGGGCAAGACCTTCTTGCCGACGATGGACGAGGGCTCGGTCATCGTGCAGTTGACCAAGCTGCCATCGGTGTCGCTTGCCCATAGTACCGAGGGCGACATGCGCGCGCAGCGGGCGATCTTGTCGCAAGTCCCCGAAGTGACCGATGTCATCGCGCGCGTCGGCTCGGATGAGCTCGGGCTTGATCCGATGGGCCTCAACGAGACTGACAGTTTCCTGAAGCTCAAGCCGCGCGATGAATGGCGCGTGCAGGACAAGGAATGGCTGCTGGGCGAATTACGCAAGGTGCTGGCCGAGCTTCCCGGCATTGAACCAAGCTTTACCCAGCCCATCGAGATGCGCATTTCCGAAATGCTCACCGGCGCGCGCGGCGATCTGGCGATCAAGCTGTTCGGCCCGGACATTGCAGAGCTGTCGCGCCTTGCCGGCAAGATCACGGGGCGGATCGACCGGATTCCCGGCACCAGCGAGGCAATGACGGCGGCGGACTCGCGCGTCGATTATCTCCAGCTCGATATCGACCGCCTTGCCGCAGGCCGCGCGGGCATGCCCGTTGACCAGTTGCAGGATGCGATGCGCGCGCAGGTTGATGGCGTGCGGGCTGGCGTGGTGGCGGATGGAATCCGGCGTGTGCCCATTGTCATCCGTGGCAATGGGCAGGCCCTGTCGGCACAGGCCTTTGCAGACCAGCTCTACCGGACGCCCGGCGGGCAGCTCGTGCGGGCAAGCGATGTGGCGCGCGTTTCGCGCATCGAAGGGCCAGTCAAGCTGGAGCATGAAAACGGCTCGCGCTTTGCCCTCGTCCAGGCGTTCGTTTCGGGGCGTGATCTGGTTGGCTATGTCGAGGAGGCCAAGGCAGACATTGCGGCCAATGTGCCGCTGCCGCCGGGCTACCGCATCGTCTGGGGTGGCCAGTTCGAAAACCAGCAGCGCGCCTCCGCACGTCTGGCGCTCGTGCTGCCGATCTCGCTGCTGATGATCTTTGCGGTGCTTTACGGCACGCTCGGTTCGGTGCGCGCCTCGCTGCTCATTCTCGTCAACATTCCCTTTGCGATGGTAGGCGGCATGATCGCGCTTGCCCTGTCGGGCGAATATCTCTCGGTTCCCGCCTCGGTTGGCTTCATCGCGCTTCTGGGCATTGCGGTGCTCAACGGCCTCGTCATGGTCAGCTATTTCCGCCAGCTGCGCGAGGCGGGCATGTCGCTGACCGAAGCCGTGCGGCGTGGCGCCGAGCGTCGGCTGCGGCCAGTGATGATGACGGCCTCGATTGCCGCCTTTGGCCTTGTGCCGCTGCTCTTTGCGAGCGGGCCGGGCTCGGAAATCCAGAAGCCGCTCGCCATCGTGGTCATCGGCGGTCTTATTACCTCGACGCTGCTCACGCTCGTGCTGCTCCCCATCCTTTACGAGCGCTTCGGGGAGAGCCAGGCCGAGCGCGAGGCGGGGGACCTTGAACATCCAGCTACCGAAGGGGAGACGGCCCATGCGTAAGTCCGTTTGGATGGCAGCTGCCGCGCTTCTTGCGCTTCCGATGCTTGCGCAGGCCGAGCCGGGTTTGCCCGATGCCGCTGCGGTCGCCGCCGCGCTTGATGCGCACCCTGCCGTGATTGCCGCACAGGCCCGGACCGCCGCTGCAAAAGCGGAAGCGACAGCCCTTGCCCGTGGCACGCACGAGTTCACGCTGACGGCGGGCTATACCAACCGCACTGTGGACCGTGAGGGGCGCTTCAACGAATATGATGCGCTGCTCACGCGTCCGATGCGGCTGCCGGGCAAGGCGCGGCTTGACCGCGAGATCGGCACCTATGGGGTGAGCGCGGCCGAAAACCGGGCCGAGGATGCCCGCCATCAAACGGCGTTGCTGCTCGCGCAAAGCTGGTGGGATTGGCTGGGTGCTGCCGAAGAGGCGCGCGTCGATAAGCAGGCGGTTGAGAATTACACGACGATGCTCGCTGCGGTGCGCCGTCGCGTTGCGTTGCGCGATGCGGCCCAGCTTGAAGCCGATCAGGCGGAGGCGGCACTTGGCGCTGCACGACTGGCGGCCGGGCTTTCCGCCGGGCGTGAAGCCGTGGCGCGCGCGCGGCTCGTCGCCCAGTTTCCGGGCCTCGCATTGCCTGCCTTGGCGCCGGACGTGCCGCGTCCGGAGCTGCCCGCAGACAGCATTGAGGTTTTTGGCGAAAAGATCGTTGCGCGCAGCCACGAGATTGCCGCCGCCCAGGCAGAGGCGTTGCGGCTGGGATCAGTCGCCGCCCGCGTGAAGCAGGACCGGATCGCCGATCCTTCGGTTGGCCTGCGCGTTCTTTCCGAGCGGAACGGGGCGGAGCGCGGGGCGGGTGTCGTCTTTTCGATGCCGCTGGGGGGTGGCCATCGCCGAGCCTTGTCAGACCGGGCAGGGGCGGAGGCAAGCGCCGCGCAGGAGATCGGAAGAGCACACGTCTGAACTCCAGTCACATGCCTGTAT
>ENA-UOYA01001516-UOYA01001516.1-activated-sludge-metagenome-genome-assembly--contig:-NODE-1516-length-24479-cov-8.015722_pt1 | contig 24479 bp, 19 predicted proteins | sample MGYA00238163_ERZ764804 | MGnify/ENA primary metagenome ERZ764804 (study PRJEB28919, sample SAMN05720223) | activated sludge metagenome | isolation source: Anaerobic digester | place: Hong Kong... | reverse complement strand
CTTATTGTTTCGGTTGCGGCCCAAGGCGCGCCGAAGCCCGGCAAGTGGATCAAGATGTTCGACGGCAAGTCGCTGAAAGGCTGGCAGGCCGGAGACAACCCGGAATCTTGGAAAGTGGAGGACGGCGCGATCGTCAGCTCCGGCAAACGCAGCCACCTTTTCTGGATGAAGAAGCAATGCGAGAATTGCGAGTTCAAAGCCGAGGTGATGACCAAACCCAAGACCAACTCGGGCATGTATTTCCGTACCCAGTTCGGCCCCGGCTTCCCGAAAGGCTATGAAGCGCAGGTCAACAATAGCGGCGGCGACCCGGTGCGCACGGGCAGCCTGTACAACTTCGTGAAAATCTTCGACCAGTTGGCGCAGGACGACGTCTGGTTCACCCAGCACATCATCGTCGAAGGCAACCACATCACCATCAAGGTGAACGACAAGGTCGTGGTGGACTTTGTCGACCAGAAGAATACGTACACCAAAGGCTACCTGGCGTTGCAGCAGCACGATCCGGGGGGGGCGGTGCGCTACCGCAATCTCATGATGCGCACGCTGCCGGTAAAGAAGTAACCGCCATGAACAAGCGAAACAGTGAGCTGATAACGCGGCGGGCCTGGCTTGCCGCGCCGCTCATCGTGCCGGCATCGGCCCTGGGGTTGGGAAAGCCGTCGCCATCGAACCGCATCACGGTGGGCATGATCGGCGTGGGACGGCAGACTGTCCAGGTCAACCTGAAGCAGTTGCTCGCCATGCCCGACGTCGACGTCGTGGCGGTTTGCGACGTGGATTCGTGGCGTCTCGAACGGGCCAAAGCGCAGGTCGAACAAGCTTACAACAAGACGGGTTGCAGGACGTTCCGCGATTACAAGGAACTGCTCGCCGACAAGAGCATCGATGCGGTCATGATCGCGACGCCGGACCACTGGCATGTGCCCATGTCGCTCGACGCCGTGAAGGCGGGCAAGGACGTGAGCTGCGAGAAGCCGCTGACGCGCACCATCGCCGAAGGACGCGCGCTGGCCAACGCCGTCGCGAAATACAACCGCGTGTTCCGCACCGACAGCGAGTTCCGTTCGCACGACTATTTCCACCACGCCATCGAACTGGTGCGCAACGGCTACATCGGCAAGCTGCACACGATCCGCACGGGCGTGCCGGCCGGAGATGAAGGCTGCCCGCCGCAGCCGGAGATGCCGGTTCCGCCGGAGCTCGACTACGAGCGCTGGCAGGGCCCCGCGCCGCGAGCGCCGTACACCGAGAAGCGCGTGCACAAGCCGAAGTCTTACGAACGGCCCGGCTGGATGCGTAACCTCTACTACTGTGACGGCATGGTGACCAACTGGGGCACGCACTTGAACGACCTGGCGCAGTGGGGCAACGGCACCGATCGCACGGGGCCGGTGGAAGTCGAGGGCCGGGGTGTGTATCCGCCCGCGGACAGCTTCTGGAACGTCCTGCTCAGTTTCGAGATCCAGTATCGTTACGCGAACGGGGCGCGGCTCTATTACAAGATCGATCAGCCCTACGTGCGCTTCGAAGGCAGCGAGGGGTGGATCCACGCGGAGTACGGCAAAGCGCTGGTCGCCGAGCCCGCGTCCGTCTTGAAAGCGGAGCTTGGACCCAACGCCATCCGCTTCCCGTTGAAGAGTGACAAGCAGGATTGGATCGACGCCGTCAAAACGCGGGGCCGTACGCTGGAAGACGCCGAGGTGGGCCACCGTACCACGTCCATGTGCCACCTGGGCCACATCGCCATCCAGCTCGGCAAGCGTTTGGAATGGGATCCCACGCGCGAGCGCTTTACCAATAATGAAGCAGCCAATGAATACATCGCGAAGCCCATTCATGCGCCGAAGCGTGCGTAGCGCGGTACTGGCGTTCGTGGTCGCAGGCTTACTGCCGGCGGGCGACTTCTACGTGTTGGACAATTGCGCCGGGCGCGGCCGGCTGGCCACCGCCGAACAAGCGGCGCTGCTCAAGAAAGTGGGCGTTCAGGGAATCGGTTCCACGCGCCCCGCCACTGTCGCGGCGGCGCTCGAAGCGTTCGACGCGAACGGGGTCGCGGTGCGGGCGCTTTACACCGTGGCCGACATTTCTGCCGAGGGCGTGCGGATCGATCCGGAAGTGGCGCCCGCAATCCAGGCTCTGAAGGGGCGGCCCACCATTGTGCTCTTGGGCATTAACGGCAAAGCGCCCGAGGGCGACAAGCTGGCGCTGGACGTCATCGGCCGGGTGCACCGGATGGCCGCGGCGTCGGGGCTCAAGGTGGCACTCTATCCGCATTACGGCTTTCACATCGCCAGCATTGACGACGCCCTGCGATTGGCCGACAAGTACAATTCACCCGATGTCGGCATCTCCTTCAACCTCTGCCACTGGCTCCGTGAAAGCGGCGGCAAGGAACCCGTCGAGAACGTGGTGCGCCGTCTGCGCCGCCTGCAAACCGTCGTCATCAACGGCGCCGATTACGAGGGAGGGTGGGATCGCCTGATCCAGACGCTCGATCGCGGCCAGTTCGACATCTACCGGCTCCTGCACTTACTGAAGGCTCGCGGACTCGACGTGCCGGTTGGCTTGCAGTGCTATAACGTTCCCGGCGAGCCGGAGGAGAACCTCACGCGATCATGCGCTGCGTGGCGCGCCTTCTCTGAGCGCCTGGCCGCCGAAAAATAGCCCGCCGGCGGCACACTCTGTGTGCTACTTGGGAACCGGTAAGCCCATGGCGTCGGCCACACCCCTCCCGTAGGCTGCGTCTGCCTTGAAGCAATTGCCGATGTGGCGCAGCTTGACCTCTTCAGGCGCATCGCCCAGAGCGCGAGCGGTGTTTGCGAAAAGCACTGCCTGCTGCTCCGGAGTCATCAGGCGGAACAGTTTACCCGGTTGGGAATAGTAGTCATCGTCCTCCCGCTGATTCCAGTGATCGGCGGCTCCCTCGAGGCTCAGCGGCGGTTCGGCGAACTCCGGCTGCTCCTGCCATTCACCGTAACTGTTGGGCTCGTAGCCGAGCGTGCTCCCGTGGTTACCGTCCACGCGCATGGCGCCGTCGCGATGATAGCTGTGGAATGGGCATCGCGGCATATTCACCGGGATCAGGTGATGGTTCACCCCGAGCCGGTAGCGCTGTGCATCGCCGTAAGAGAACAGGCGCCCCTGCAGCATCTTGTCAGGCGAGAAACCGATGCCCGGCACGATGTTGGCCGGATTGAAGGCGGATTGCTCGACCTCGGCGAAGTAGTTCTCCGGATTACGGTTCAACTCCAGAACGCCGACTTCCATGGGCGGGTAGTCCTTGTGGAACCAAACCTTGGTCAGGTCGAAGGGGTTGTAAGGACAGGTGGAGGCTTCCTTCTCCGGCATGATCTGGATGAACATGGTCCACCGCGGGAAGTCGCCCTTCTCGATGCTCTCGTAAAGGTCGCGCTGGTGGCTCTCGCGGTCCTTGCCAATCAACGCTTCGGCTTCCTCATCGGTCAGGTTCCGGATTCCCTGCTGTGTCTTCAGGTGGAACTTGACCCAGTAGCGCTCGTTGTTGGCGTTGATGAGGCTGAACGTATGGCTGCCGAAGCCGTGCATATGGCGGTAGGAATACGGAATACCGCGATCGCTCATGACGATGGTCACCTGATGCAGGGCTTCGGGGAGCGACGTCCAGAAGTCCCAATTGTTCTTCGCGCTCCGTAAGTTGGTTCGAGGGTCGCGCTTGACGGCGTGGTTCAGGTCGGGGAACTTCAACGGATCACGCAGGAAGAAGACCGGCGTGTTATTGCCGACCAGGTCCCAGTTGCCCTGCTCGGTATAGAACTTGATGGCGAAGCCGCGGATGTCGCGTTCGGCGTCGGCCGCGCCTCGTTCGCCGGCCACCGTGGAGAAGCGGACGAAGAGTTCGGTTTTCTTGCCGATCTCGGAGAAGATCCTGGCTTTGGTATAGCGCGTTATGTCGTGCGTGACGGTGAAGTGCCCGTAGGCTCCGCTGCCCTTGGCGTGCATGCGCCGCTCGGGAATCACTTCACGGTCGAATTGGGCGAGTTTTTCCAGGAACCACACGTCCTGAAGCAGCATCGGACCGCGCTTGCCCGCGGTCATCACGTTTTGGTTGTCGGCGACCGGAGCGCCGGCGTTGGTGGTCAGTTTCTTTTCCATCGGGTTCAGTCTCCTTGCCCTTCTCTGGTAGTGCACCGGTGACAAACGCCCGTGACTTCGACCTGCACCTTCTCGATGCCGCCGAAGTCCCTCACGGCGTCCGGAACCTGCAGCCGGTTGAACTCTTCGCAGCGGAAATCGCGCGTCATGCCGCACTTCGAGCACACGAAATGATGGTGGGGCTGGAGGTTGGCGTCGAAACGCATGCGGTCACGCGGCGGTCCCAGAGTTGTGATGAGGCCGAGATCGGCAAACAGCCACAAGGTCCGGTACACCGTGTCCAACGAAACGGTGGGAAGCCTGTCGCGTACTCCGGTGAAGATGGTCTCAGCATCGGGATGCTCCGTCGAGCCAACGACTTCGCGATAGATCTCCAGGCGCTGGTGGGTCAGCTTCACACCCGCGCGCTTCAACTCGTTTCGAAGATGGGCCAGTTGTGGTTTGGTTTCTTCCGGCGATACCACTTTTGCGGGTTCCTTTGGATACAAGTAATTCTTAGTTAAGAATAAACCCACAATTACAGTCTGTCAAGACCGAACCCCGCACCTGTCCGCGTCCACTGCTATGCTGTACACCATGACACGCCGGACCTTTCTGGGTACCTCCGCCGCGCCCGCGTTCTTGAGGGCGCAAACGCGCAGCCGTCCCAACCTTTTGCTGATCATGACGGATCAGCACCGTGGCGATTGTCTCGGCGCGGATGGCAACCGTGCCATCCAGACGCCGAACTTCGACCGCATCGCCAGCGAAGGCGTGCGTTTCCGTTGCGCCTATTCTTCCACGCCAACCTGCACGCCGGCGCGCGCGGCGCTGCTGACCGGCCAGTCGCCCTGGAACCACGGGATGCTCGGCTACGGGCGGGTGGCTGAGAAATACCCGGTCGAGATGCCGCAAATCATGCGCGACGCGGGCTACTACGGCCTGGGGATCGGAAAGATGCACTGGTATCCGCAGCGGAACCTGCACGGTTTCCACCGCACAATCCTCGACGAGCAGGCCATGCAACTCACGCCGGATTTCCGTTCGGATTACCTCGGATGGTTCAACAGCGTGGCGCCGAATCTGGATTTCGCGGCCACGGGCCTTGATTGGAACGGCTATGAAGCCCGTCCCTACGCGCTGCCCGAACAACTTCACCCTACGACCTGGACGGCGCAGACAGCGGTGAATTTCATCGAGAGCTACAACCGTCCCGAGCCGTTCTTCCTGAAGGTTTCGTTCGTCCGTCCGCACAGTCCCTACGACCCGGCGCCGCGTTTCTGGAGGATGTACGAGAGTGTAGATCTGCCCAAGGCCGCGGCCGGCTCGTGGGCTGCGAAGTACGCGCCGCGCAGTGACAATGGCCGCTCGATCTGGCACGGCGACCTGGGGGCGGAGGCGGTGCGCACGGCGCGGCAGGGCTACTACGGGTCCGTGTCACAGATCGATGATCAACTCGGCCGCATCTTCGGGGCGCTCGAAAAGCGGGGCTGGTTCGACGAGACGCTGATCGTCTGCACGGCGGATCACGGCGACATGACCGGCGACCACAACCTGTGGCGCAAGTCGTACGCCTACGAACCTTCGGCGCGCATTCCGATGCTGATGCGCTGGCCCTCGGGCCTGGTTTCGGCCCGGCGCGGTCAGGTCCTCGAGCAAACCGTGGAACTGCGCGACGTGCTCCCGACGCTGGCGGAAGCCGCCGGCGCGACGGTGCCGCGGCCGGTGGACGGCAAGAGCATGCTGGCTCTGGTACGCGGAAAGACCGATGGCTGGCGCAAGTGGATCGACCTGGAGCACGACGTCTGCTACGATCCCTCGAACCACTGGAACGCCCTCACAGACGGCCGCACGAAGTACATTTTCCACGCGCCCGATGCGAGCGAGCAGTTGTTCGACCTCGCAGCCGACCCGCACGAAATGCGCGACCTGGCGGGCGATCCGGCCCACACGGCGCTGCTCACACAATGGCGCTCACGGATGGTGGAGCACCTCAACGTGCGCGGAGAGAAGTGGGTGAAAGGCGGAAAGCTGCAGGCGCGTCCCGAGCGCCAACTCTACTCGCCGAACTACCCGGGCAAAATGTAAGAGGGAAAGGAATCACGCGATACTGGTAGTGTTGTGGGAGTTTCACGCATCGCTGCCCTCCTTCTGGTTGCCGTCACTCTCGGCTGTGCCGCGCCGCTCGCGCGTATTGCGATCGACTATCCGGCCGATGGTGCCATTTTTCCGCCGGAGATCACGCCGCCAGTGTTCGAATGGCGTGATGGTTCCAAAACAGCGGTCACGTGGCGCATCGCCATCTCGTTCGCCGACGGCGCGCCCGGAATCATGACTCTGACGAAGGGCCCCCGGCCGAAGATAGGCGAAATCGATCCGGATTGTGCGGCCGATACCAACGAACCGCCGCGGCTCACGGCGCGCCAGGCCGCCGCGCACACCTGGACTCCCAATGCGGCGGCCTGGGAGACCATCAAGAGACGGTCCAAGGCTGGCGCTGCCACCATCACAATTACGGGCTTGAGCGGCGCCAAGCCAGGCACGGCGGTCTCGCGCGGACGGATCCGCATACTCACCTCCACGGACCCGGTGGGCGCGCCCATTTTCTATCGTGATGTTCCGCTGATGCCGTCGGAATTGAAGAAGGGCGTGATCAAGCCCCTGTCGGCCGCCGCGGTGCCGCTCATCATGTGGCGTATACGCAACATTGGCGAGCGGCGCGGCCGCGTGGTGATGGAAAACGTGCCCGTGTGCGCCAATTGCCACTCGTTTTCGGCCGACGGCAAGACGATGGGTATGGATTTCGACGGCCTGCGCAACAATAAGGGCCGCTACATGCTGGTCCCCGTCGAGCAGCACATGCAGATTCGCGACGAGAACATCGTGCAGTGGAGCTCCAACGAGCACCGCCTGAAAGGCGCCATCCGCGTCGGCTTCATGTCGCAGGTTTCTCCGGATGGGCGCTTCGTCGCAACCACTGTAAATCCGGCTGCCATCGACAGCACGGATTCCGCGGAGCCACCCAGCAACTATTACGTCGCCAACTTTAAGGACTACAAATTCCTGCAGGTCTTCTATCCGACGCGCGGCATTCTGTGCTGGTACAGCCGCGAGACCGGGGTGCTGACGCCGCTTCCAGGCGCGGACGACAGGCGGTATGTGCAGATGGGCGGGGTGTGGAGCCCGGACGGCAAGTACCTGGTGTTCGCGCGCGCCGAGGCCCGGGACCCGGATCAGAAAGGCGCCCCGCTGGCGCAATCGGCCAACGACCCAAATGAGCTTCAGATGCGCTATGACCTCTACCGCGTGCCGTTCAACGGAGGTAAGGGCGGCGCGGCGGTTCCTATCGCCGGCGCATCAGCCAACGGGATGAGCAACAGCTTTCCCAAGGTTTCGCCCGACGGCCGCTGGATCGTGTACGTGCGCGCCCGCAACGGGCTGCTGATGCGTCCCGACAGCGAGTTGTGGATCGTGCCGGCCGGGGGAGGCTTGGCCCGGCGCATGCGCTGCAATACCCGGCTGATGAATTCGTGGCATAGCTTTTCGCCCAACGGGCGCTGGCTGGTCTTCTCTTCGAAAAGCGAGTCGCCGTACACGCGCATGTACCTCACGCACATCGACCAGGACGGCAACGACAGCCCGGCGATCCGCATAGACGACGCCACCGCGGCCAATCGCGCCGTGAACATCCCGGAGTTCGTGAACATCGCGCCAGGGCAGATGCAAAGCATCGGCGGGCCGGCGCTCGAGTACTTCCAACTTCTCAACAGCGCCATATACCTGCAGAAGCGCCATCGTTACGACGAAGCTATCGTGAAGTGGAACAAGCTCCTCGAACTCGCGCCGGACGACGAAGCGGCGCACCAGAACCTCGGCATGCTGCTGGTTTACACGGGCCGCCGCCAGGAGGCCGCCGAGCACATCCGCAAAGCCAAAGAATTGAGGCAGCGGCAGGACGCGGCGGCAAAGTAATCCGGACCCGCCGCGGGTACAATCGTTGCTGTGAATCCCCTCAGGTTTGTGTTGGGCTTGGCGATGATCGGCTGGCTCGCCTGTGCCGCCCAGAAGCGCCCGCTGGAGTTTCGCGACATCATCGAACTCCGGGAGCCATCGCAACCGCGGATTTCACCGGACGGAACGCGGGTTGCGTTCGTGTTGACGCAGGCGTCGCTTGCCTCGAACTCATCGCGCTCAAGTCTGTGGGTCGCGTCAGAGGGAGCGCCGCCTCGCATTCTGCTGGATGAAGCGGTCGCAGGCCCGGTTGAGTGGACACCGGATGGCGCGGCACTGATCGTCCGGCTGTCGCGGCACGGTACGGCCGCGTTCATGCAGGTCCCTTCGGATGGCGGTCCGCCTTCGCCGGTATTTGAGCACAAGGATCCGGTTGTGTCGGCCTGGTGGTCGCCGGACTGCAAGCGGCTGCTGTTCACGACAATGGAAGCCGTTCCGGAAGGCGAGCGGAAGCGCATCGAGCAAGAGGGCGTGGTCTATGACGAGCGCGTCCACGGCATCCGCAGTTTCACGCGAGGCAACTGGACAAGGCCACCGAAAGTCAGCCTTTGGCTCTGGCGCGCGGGCAGCAAAGATGCGGAGCAGGTTGCCGTGCCAATGCCAGCGGTCGGCAACATCGGCTCCGTCGCATGGTCGCCGGACGGACTGAAGGCGGCGATCGAGTACACGCCCACGCAAGGTGCGCGAGGTTTCGGGTCAGGACTGGGGATCCTGCACTTCGAACAAGGGACGGGAACACCTCTGCGCTTCCAGCCGCTGGTATCGTCGGATAACACCAATCGGGGCGTTAGCTGGCTGCGCGATTCCCACGACCTCGTCTTTACGAGGACCGGAGACCCGGACCGCTACTACGTTCCCAGGAGCCGGATTCATACCATCAAACTCGATGGAACCGGCGGCGCGGAAATCCCCGGCAACGGACCGTGGTTCTATCTTGGCCGCACTGAAGTGGATCGCATGGGAGACAACATTCTGATTGAGTACAACAATCTCTCGTGGACCACGCTGTACCGTGTTCCCCGTGCCGGTGGCGCGGCCACGCCTGTGGTCGCCGGCAGTGCTGACCTATCGTCATTCCATTTCACGCCCGACCGCCGCCGCGCCGCCTGCATCCGGCAGTCCTTCACCGAACCGCCGGAAGTGGCGCTCGTGGACATGACGGCCGGCCGCGTGGATGTACTGACGAAGCTGAACCCGGAATTCGACGCGATCGCTCTCCAACCCGCCACGGAAAGGCGCTGGCGCAACCGTTATGGGTACGTGTCGAACGGTTTTCTCGCCCTGCCGCCGGATTTCCGCAAGGGCCGGCCAGTCCCACTGGTGGTGATTCAATACTACGTTTCGAATAAATTCACCACGCAGGCGCAGTGGATGACCAGCTATCCGGTGCAGCATCTCGCGCAGGCCGGTATCGCCGTGCTGCTGCACAACTACCCGCGGGAACTCGGTTGGAAACCGGGCGATTTCCAGGCGGCCGCGCTTTCACAGGCCTACAATCCACAGGCCAGCTTGGAGGCCGCCGTCGAATCGCTCGTTCGGGAAGGCGTCGCGGATCCGAAACGGCTGGGCATCGCGGGATGGAGTTTCGGTGCCTGGCTGGCTGAGTTGGCGATCACCAAGACGGATCTGTTCAAAGCGGCATCGGCGGGGGAGGGCGGCTTGAACAACGCCGGCCAATATTGGGTGACCGGCAGCGCGCAGATGCAGGAGTACCTGGATGCCTTCTTCGGCGGGCCTCCGTTTGGCGAGGCGTACGCCAACTACAAGAGCTTGTCTCCCGCCTCGAACGCGGACCGCGTTCGAACGCCGTTATTGCGTGAATATGGCACCGATGTCGGCGTGCAGTCCCTGGAGTTCTACATGGCGCTGCGCCGGCTCGGCAAGCCGGTTGAGCAGATCATCTATCCCGGTGCGCCGCACGTGCTTCAGATGCCTTCGCAGCGACTGGCGTCGATGGAGCGCAACCTGGATTGGTTTCGCTTCTGGTTGCAGGACTACGAGGCTCCCGCTCCCGCCAAGAAGGAACAGTACTCACGCTGGCGCGCCCTCAGTTCGCACGCATCTTCACCGGCAGACTCAGCTCGTTAGCAACTGTTACGCCCCCCGTTGTCCCGGCACCCTTCGTGGGCTTATGATCTCATGCAAAGCCTGGAGGGGCGTCGATCCATGCGAAGCAGAAGACGGATCCTCTTCGTAGCGGCCGGTTTGCTGGCCTTGGCGTTTTGGCGGCTGGAACTCCCTGTGCAATCGCAGGGCGAACTCGAGATGGCCCGGTACAAGCGCGTTCCGGGGGTTGTGCGCGAGTTGCTGGACCGTGCGGGTGCCAGTTTCACCGCTGCCGACCAGCGCACCCTGAGCAACGCGGTCCAACAGTTCCAGACCGGATTTGCGGCCCCGCCCGTAAACCTGCCGCAGGCGCGCGGCCTGTGCCCACAGTGCGAAAACGCCATGGCGCGAATTCTGCCGGTGCTCGATGGCGCGGAAATCTCCGAGAGAATCTGGCTGGATGCGGCCAAACCTGTGGAGCACCGCATCGAGCGGCGGTGGCCCACCGGCGGCGGGGCCGTCATTCTGCGGCTGGGCTCGGCGGGCAGTGAATTCGACCCCGTGCCGGATTTCGTGGCCAAGGAATTCGACCTGTCGCGCACATCCGCGGGCGAATTGGAGATCCCGGCGGCGCGCACGGTTTACGCCGTCATCTACCTGGAGCACGGCGCGCCCGGTACGAATGCGTTCACGCTGAAAATCGTCTCCGGCGGCCGGCAAGCCGCCCGGCTGGATCTGCGCGCCGAGGTGCCGGCGGCCGGCGAATTGAAGGTAACCATTGCCGACGCCGGCACCGGTGTTCCCACGGCAGCAGCGGTGGGCCTGTATGCCGCCGACAAGCGGATTGTTGTTCCGCCGCAGGCGATTTCGTTCGATGAGGCGGGCTTCTCCTATCGAAAAGGACAATCACGTCCTTATAACGTGCGGTACTGGGCCGGGGACGCCTCCCAGCGGCAGGTCTTCTTCGTCGACGGCGGCTTCTCGCTGAAGCTGCCGGAAGGCGACTACACGCTCATCGCAGGGAAAGGGCCGGAGTACCAGCCGGTGACTCTCAACATTCGCGTCGCTCCAGGTGGCGCCGTCGAACGTCAAATCACGCTGAAGCGCTGGATCGACATGGCCGCGCGCGGCTGGGTCTCCGGCGACGCGCACGTGCACTACGCGCGCAGCGGAGAGGCCTCGAACCGTTTGTTGTACACCTGGGCGCGCGCCGAAGACGTGCATGTCTCGAACGTCATGCGGATGGGCGATGCACGGAAGACGTACTTCGAGCAGTACGCTTACGGGAGCGCCGGCCGCTATGTGAAAGACGATTTCGCCCTCGTACCCGGCCAGGAGGATCCGCGCACCGACTACATCGGCCACACGCTCCACATGAACATCCAGGCGCCTTTCCGGGCGCCGGAGCGTTACTATCTCTATGATCTCGTCTTCGACGAGATGCGCCGCCAGCGTGCCATCAGCACCTACGTTCACACTTATCAGCCGGCCATGTTCTCCTTCTTTGTCCGGCTGGACATGAGCCTGAACATCATCAAAGGCAAGGTCGACGGCGTGGAGATCTGCGAGTTTGGCGACATCGATGACACTCTCTACAACGAGTTCTTGAACCTGGGCCTGAAGTTGGCCGCCACCGCCGGCAGCGACGTGCCTTGGGGGCAATCCGTCGGCCAGTCGCGCATGTACGCTTACACGGGCGGATGGCGCAATCCGGACGCCTGGTACGAGGCGGTGAAAGCGGGGCACACCTTTGTCACGGCTGGTCCCATGCTGGAACTGTGGGTGAACGGCAAGCCTCCGGGGACCGAGATTGAAGCGAAACCCGGCGATGTGCTGGAAGTGCGCGCCACCGCGTCGAGTCCACTGGTTCCTCCGCGCTATCTCGATGTGATCGCCCAGGGCGACGTGCTGCGTTCGATCAAAGCCGAAGCGGATTCGTCCGAGCCGCTTACGATTCAATTCCGCTTGAATGCGACCGAAAGCACGTGGATCGCCGCGCGCTGCGCTCACGCGCACACCACACCCGTTTACGTCCGCGTGAACGGCAAGCCTTTCTGGAAGGTGCGCGCGGTCCCCGAACTGGTGGAGAAACGCTTGAAGAACTTGAAGCAGATGGAGGAGTGGCTCAGTGTCGGCCCTGGGCCGGGCGGCGAGGGCAACTACGACATTCCTCCCGGCGGATTCGCGGCGTGCGTCGAGCAACTGCGCGCGCGCATCGAAGAAGCGCAGCGCTTGTACGCGGATCTCGCCCAACGCGCGAAACGAGAACGGTGACGATATACTTGTGTCGGATCGGCCGCTGAACGCACAGTCCCTTTCTAAGGAGAATCGCTTCATGAAACGACGCCAGTTCCTGAATACCGCCACGGCGGGGAGCCTGTTTCTGCCCGGACTCGCCCTGCGTGGGCAAAACGCGCCTTCCAACAAGCTGAACATCGCGCTGATCGGCGTCTGGGGACGCGGCACGGCGCATTATGACGCCATCTCCACGCAGAACGTGGTGGCGCTTTGCGACATCAACGAGAACCGGCTTCGCGAGGCCGGGCAACGCTGGCCGCACGCCAAGACTTACGTCGACTGGCGAAAGTGTCTCGACCAGAAAGACATCGATGCCGTGGTCATCTGCACCACGGACCACACGCACGCGTTCATCGCCAACTGGGCGTTGAACCGCCAGAAGCACGTTTACTGCGAGAAGCCGCTGGGCATCACGGTCGAGGAAGTGCGGACCGTGCGCGCCAACTACATCAGGAACCGGAACAAGGTGGCCACGCAACACGGCACGCAGCGTCACGCCTATCCGAACTTCAATCGCATCCGCGAGCTGATTCTCGACGGCGCGATCGGCGAGTTGAAGACCGTTTCGCTTTGGGGCACGAGGCAGATCCGCAAGCCGGGCTACCTGCCCGTGGAAGGAACGCCGCCGTCCCATCTGAACTACGACTTGTGGATCGGCCCGAGCGAGTACCATCCGTACAATCCGGGCTACTTCTCGGGGAGCGCCGGTTCCAATTGCCTGAACTGGAATATGTACTGGGACTTCGGCGTGGGACAGATCGGCGACATGGGCGCGCACACCATGGACATCGCGTGGAACGCCATCGACGCCAGGCTGCCGCTCTCGGCCGAGGCGGATATGACGGTCAGCGAAAAGTTCAATCCGGAGGTCACGCCCGTCGAATTCAAGGCTACCTTCGAGCATCCGGCCAACTCCTGGCGCGGGCCGATTCGCGTGGTCTGGTATCAGGGCGGCCCCATGCCCAAATCGCCGCACCCGGCCATCGATTTGAAGACCGTCGGCCATGCCGCGCTGTTCGAGGGCACCAAGGGAGCGCTCATCGGGCATTTCGAATCCCGCATCTTGCTGCCGTCGGTGAAAGACGGCGACATGACTTACTACAAGCCGCGTCCCGCCTCGCAGCTTATCCCGCCCCTCGGTTGGAAGACGCCGCCTATGCCGGCGGCGCCCGGTGCGCGTCCGGCAAGAGAGTCGATCTTCCAGTGGGAATGGATCAATGCCTGCAAGACGGATCTCAAGACTTCCTGCGACTTCGTCTACGGCGGTGATCTGATCGAGCAGATGCTGCTCGGGCTGGTGTCGTACCGCGTGGGCAAGAAGCTCATGTACGACGGCGACGCCGGGCGCGTGACCAACGTCCCCGAGGCGAATCAGCTCCTGCGCCGCAAGTACCGGCCCGGCTGGACGTTGAATGGATAAGTAGAGGTATCAAGGATCTTTAGGTGAGAAAAACCACATTGCTAAAGCAGTACATCCTGGCGCCGGAGATCCTGGTGATCCCGGGCGTGCCGGATCCGTTGTGCGCGCGCATCGCCGAAATTGAGGGGTTCAAGGCACTTTTCCTCAGTGGCTATGCCTCCAGCGCGGCCTACCTCGGCGCGCCCGACGTGGGTTTGATGACCATGACCGAGATGGTCGATTGCGCGCGGCGCATCGTGAACGCGGTGGACCTCCCCGTTTTTGTCGACGGAGACAACGGGCACGGCAACACGACCAACGTCGCGCGAACGATGCGCGAGTTCGAGCGCGCGGGCGCGGCCGCCATCTTTTTCGAGGACCAGGTATCGCCGAAGCGCTGCGGCCACATGTCCGGTAAGCAGGTGGTGAGCGAAGCGGAGATGGTTGCCAAGATCAAAGCCGCCTGCGACGCGCGCTCGGACCAGGACCTGATCATCATGGCGCGCACCGACGCGCTGGCGATCGAAGGCATCGACCGCGCCATCGAGCGCATGCACATTTACCTGGCGGCGGGGGCGGACATGGCTTTTGTCGAAGCGCCCAAATCGCCGGAGGAAATGCGCAAGATCACCAGCAGCATTCCGGCGCCCAACATGGCGAACATGGTCCCGGGTGGCAGGTCGCCCGCCCTGAGCGCCGCCGAACTGGCGGAACTCGGCTTCGCCTGCGTGGCGCACCCCACGGCGCTCAGCTACGTGATCGCCCGCGCGGCCCGGGATCTTCTCCATGACTTGAGAGAAACGGGGTCAACGCTGGGGGCCGAACCCCGCATGATGCGATTCGAGGAGTTCAACCGGCTGCTCGGATTGGAAGAGATTCGCGCTCGTGAAGCGAGGTTGAACGCCGCAAACTAAAGCTAGCGCGCCAGGTCCACCACGGTCTCGATGTGGTAGGTCTGCGGGAACAGGTCCACCATCGTCGTCCGCTCCATGCGATAGCCTCCCGCCAGCAGGAGAGCGAGATCGCGCGCCAGGGTGGCCGGATCGCAAGAGACAATGACGAGGCGGGGCGCTCCCAGGCGCAACAATTCTCGAACCACCTGCTTGCCCAGGCCGGAGCGCGGCGGGTCGGCGACAATAAAGTCCGGCGTAACTGTAACCGTTTCGAGGAACAGGTCCGCCGCGGCGCGTTCGGCCCGTACCGGCAAGCCGGCACGCTGCGCGTTGTACGCCAAGTCCTCACAAGCACCGGCGCCCGCTTCCACCGCGACTACTTCAGAAAAGCGTCGTGCCAGCGGCAGGCTGAACAAGCCTACTCCCGCATAGAGGTCCAGGGCGTGCTCTCCGGCCGCTGAAGCCGTGACGCGTTCCACCAGGCGACCGACCAGGAACCGGTTCACCTGGAAAAACGAACGCCGCCCCACGCGGTACACCTCTTCGCCCACGCGGTATTCGATGGCGCGGTCTTCCGCCACCGGCGCCTGCACACGTGTTTCGTCGGTGAACAGCTCAATGGATTCGACGTGGCGGGGAAAACGGCGGCCGGCGACGTTCTCGCGCAGCGCCTGGTTGATGCGCGGCGAGGCGATGGGGCACTGGTCGACAGCGCACAAGCGGTGCGAGCCTGCTTCGCGGTATCCGGTTCGGGCGCCATCGACGTGCAGTTGAATTCGATTGCGATAGCCGTAGGGCTCGCCGGCGATGATCTCGATGTCGTCGGGTGCCTCGATCTTTCCGACTCGGCGCAGCGTCTCGCGCAGGATCTCGCTCTTGAGGTTCAACTGCGTCTCGTAACCGGCGTGTTGATAGTGGCATCCGCCGCAGCGGCCGAAATACGGGCATGCCGGCGTCACGCGTTCCGGCACCGGCGCGAGAATCTCGACCGGCACCGCGCGCAGCATGCTCCGCTGGCGGCTCACTACCCGGGCGCGTACGGTCTCGCCAGGCAAAACGAAGGGAATCAGGACGATCTGGCCGTCCAACCGGGCCAGTCCGTCGCCGCCGTAAATCCATTTTTCAACCGCCAGTTCGATGTCGCCGGCGCCCGTCTTGTTTGTATCCTGAGCCGCCATCACGTACGATGAAATTTCACCCCTTATTAGCATGAAAGCACGAGTCTTCTCCGGCGTCCAACCTTCGGGCAACCTTCACATCGGCAATTACCTAGGTGCGTTAAAGAGTTGGGTCAAAATTCAATACGACTACGAATGCATCTATTGCATCGTGGATCTTCACGCGATCACGGTCCATCAGGAGCCGGCTGAGCTGCGAAAGAAGATCCGGGAGACGGCGGCGCTGTTTTTGGCGTCGGGCATCGACCCCAAGCAATCGATCGTCATGGTGCAGTCCTCGGTTCCCGAGCATGCCGAACTTTCCTGGATGCTCACATGTGTCACGCCGGTGGGCTGGCTGCAGCGCATGACCCAGTTCAAGGCCAAGAGCGAAGCGCAGGAGACGGTGGGCGACGGCTTGCTGCAATACCCCGTCCTGATGGCCGCCGACATTCTGCTTTACCAGGCCGCCATCGTGCCCGTGGGCGACGACCAGTCGCAGCACCTCGAACTGACGCGCGACGTGGCTCAGCGCTTCAACTCGCTGTACGGCGAAACCTTTGTTGTGCCCGAGACGCATCTGCCCACGGTGGGCGCGCGCATCATGGGCCTGGACGATCCGGAAACCAAGATGAGCAAGTCGGCCCCGGGCTCCGGACACGCCATCGCGCTTCTCGACCCGCCCGACGTCATCCGCAAGAAGATCATGCGAGCCACCACGGACTCGAAGCCGGCCGTCGAATTCGGCGCGCTGGGCGCGGGCGTCCAGAACCTGCTGGGTATTTTCCAGGCGTTCGGCGAGTGGTCCGACGACCAGGTACAGCGCCACTTCGACGGCATGCGCTATGGCGATCTGAAGAAGCAGGTGGCCCAGATGGTAGTGGAGAAGCTGGCTCCCCTGCAGCAACGTTACCGCGAAATCACGGAAGACGAGGGCTACATCGACCGCGTGCTCGCTGAAGGCGCCGCGCGCGTCGAGCCTATCGCCCGCTCCACCGTGAACCTGGTCAAGCAGCGCATGGGTTTGTACACACAATCCTGATGGACCACCGGCCGGGCTCCCTCTCCGCATATCTTAGGCTTGTCCGCACGAACCGCAATTTCCGGCTCTTGTGGACCGCGCAGATTGTCAGCGAGATCGGAGACTGGCTCTATTCGATTGCCATCTACAGCCTGCTGTTCGAGTTGACCGGCAGCGCCCGCTCGGTGGCAACGGCATTGGTACTGCAGGTACTGCCTCAGTTTTTCATCGGACCCACGGCCGGCGTCGTCAACGACCGCATGAGCCGCAAGCGCGTCATGATCCTGGCCGACCTCGGGCGTTCCGTCGTCGTCCTGGGCATGATCCTGGTGCAGTCGCGCGATCTCATCTGGCTGCTCTACCTGCTGCTGTTCGTCGAAACGACGATGTGGGCGTTCTTCGAGCCGGGGCGCAGCGCCATCATCCCGAACATCACATCCGGCGAACAGGAAACCTTGACGGCGAACTCGCTCAGCTCCATCACCTGGTCGTTCAATCTCGCTTTTGGGGCGACGGTGGGCGGATTCGTGGCGGTATGGTTTGGCCGCAACACCGTATTTGTACTCAACGCGGTTTCGTTCCTGCTTTCGGCCGTGCTCCTGCGCCGCATGCGCATCGATGAGCATCACACGCGAAACGCCGCCCCCTTCCGTGCGCGCGATTTGGCGGATTTCTCGCCCATCCTGGAGGGGGTACGATACGTGAAACGCGATTCGCGCCTGCTTGCCACGCTGTTGGTGAAAGCGGGGCTGGGGTTGCTGGGAGCGCACTGGGTGATTTTGCCGGTGTTCGGCGAGCGTGTGTTTCCCGTGTCGATGGAGGGCTTAGGGCCGCGCCGCGCCGGCATGCTCGGCATGAGCCTGCTGATGGGATCGCGCGGCGTCGGCGCGCTGATCGGTCCGCTGGTCGGCGGTTACTGGGCCGGGTCGCGCCAGGAGCGCATGCGTTCGGGGATCTTCTGGGGCTTCCTCTCGGTGGCGGCTGGCTACATCGCCCTGGGCGTCGCGCCCACGCTGGGCTGGGCCGTGGCAACCGTGGTGCTCGCCCACGCAGGCGGTTCCCTGATCTGGGTTTTCTCCACCACCATGCTGCAACTGCAGACGGAGGACCGGTTGCGCGGGCGCGTCTTCTCGGCTGATTTCGGGTTCCTTGTGATCACCATGTCTCTGGTGACCTACGTGGCGGGCATCGCCATCGATGCGGGGCTTTCCGTTCGCATGCTTTCGGTCGCCGTAGGCGCGGGCGCCTTCCTGCCCGCCATCCTGTGGCTGCTTGCCCTGCGTTTATGGCGCAAGCCTTCCGGCTCCACTCCGATATCATAGTAGTTGGTCATTGCATGAACCTCCCCACGGAAACCAGCCAGCGGCGCGGACTACGCAAGTGGATCGCCCCTGCCCTGGGATATCTGGTTTCCCTGGTTTGCCTGGTTTGGGTGTACCGAGGCTTCGATTGGCATCAGGAATTCACCCGCCTCAGTTCGCTCGACTGGCGCTGGCTGGCTGTGGCGGTCGTTGCGGACGTGTTCGTTTACGTCAGTCAAGGCTGGCGCTGGCGCTTGCTCCTCAAACCGGTAGGCGAAGTCTCCCTGGTCCGCTCGGTCCAGGCGATTTACGTGGGCCTGTTCACCAACGAAGTGCTGCCCCTGCGCGGAGGGGAGCTGGTGCGGAGCTATCTGCAAGCGCACTGGAGCGGCATCCCGTTTAGCGTCGTCTTTTCCTCGGCAGTCGTGGAACGCCTGTTAGACGGCATATGGCTGGTGCTGTTCACCATCGTGTCCACCTCGATTGTCCAGTTGCCGGCCTACCTTGTGGATGGGACTCGAGTGCTGACGGGTGTTGTGGCTGGCCTGCTGTTCCTGCTGGCCATCGCCGTATTTCAGAAGCACCACGCGCACGCTGCTGTGGCAAACAGCCGGTGGGCTGACAAGCTCTGGCACGTCGTGAATGCGCTGCACGACATGGGGCGCTCGCCCAGTTTCTACCTGGCGTTCCTGGCCAGCTTCGTCTACCTGGGCCTCCAGTTGGTGCCCATTCATGCGCTCATGTTGGCCTATGGCCTTGACCTGTCCTGGAGAGCGACGCTGGTGACGCTGGTGGTTCTGCGCCTGGGCACATTGCTGCCGCAGGCCCCCGGAAATGTCGGATCCTTCCAATTCTTCGCCGTGGTTGCGCTGCGGCTGTTCGGGGTGGACAAACCCGAGGCGATCGGCTTCGCCACGCTGCTGTTCTTTGTGGTCACGGTGCCCTTGTGGGTCGTGGGTTTCATCGCGACGATGGCCAGCGGCATCGGTTTCGGCGACATACGCCGCCGCGCCGCCGAAACACACCGCCAGACGAGCGCGCCGGCCGCGAGTGTGTGAACAGTTCCACCGGCTTCGCGCGCTATAATTCCGGCTGGAGGTTCATTCGTGACACGCGATCCTGAAGCCGTATCCAGAAGAGGGTTCTTTCAACGCACTACCGCGGCGGGCGCTTTCACCATCGTGGGCGCGCAGGCGGTGCGCGGCACCCAGGCCAACTCGAAAGTGACGTTCGGGCTCATCGGCACGGGCAACCGCGGTTCCTACGACGCTTCCATCGCCAACGCCGATCCGCGCGCGCAAGTCACGGCGCTGTGCGACCTGTTCGACGACCGCATCGAAACCGCCACACAGAAGATCAAGGCGGTGAACCCGAAGGTTTACAAGGACTACGAGAAGCTGCTCGCAAGCGACGTGGATGCCGTCATCATCGCAACCCCTCCGTTCGAGCATCCCCGCATGCTGGAAGCAGCCGTCCAGGCGCGCAAGCACATCTACTGCGAGAAGCCCATGGGCGTGGATGTGGCGGGCTGCAAGAAGGTAATCGCCGCCGGGCGCAAGGCGGACCCCAAGAAGTGCCTCACTACGGGATACCAGCAGCGCTACGGCCCAGTGTATCTCGAAGCATACAAGCGCATCCAGGAAGGGCAGATCGGAGAACTGGTGAACGCGCGCGGATACTGGATCAGCAACGACCCGTTCAAGCGCGTGCCCTACGACGATCCCAAGATCGAGAAGATACGCAACTGGTTCTGCTATCGCGAACTCTCCGGCGACTTCATCGTCGAGCAGGATTGCCACAATATCGACGTGCTCCACTGGTTCCTGGGCCACCGTCCCAACCGGGCGGTCGGCTACGGCGGCCGCAAGGTGCGCACGACCATGGACCTGATGGACCACCTGAGCCTGTGCTTCGAGTTCCCCGGCGGCCTGCACGTGAACTTTGAGGCCAATCAATTGACGCCTCCCGGTTGCGGCCGCGTCGGCGAGGAATTCACCGGCACCAAGGGCGTTATCCTGACCTCCCGCAGCAAGATGACTCACATGAGGGGACCGGGGAAGCAGGAAGTGATTCCGGCCAAGCGCGACATCACCATCGACGCGTTCGAACTCTTTATCAGCCGCGTGATCAACGGGGAAGTAGAGAATGTGGCCGAGCGTTCGGCGATAAGCACACTAACGGCCATCCTGGGCAGGACGGCGCTTTATACCCAGCGGGAAGCCACCTGGAAGGGCGACATCGGCGTTTAGGCCGCAGCGGGCCATCCGCGCTCAGGCGCGTTCGAGGTAGGTTCCCTCGGCAGTGTTCACGCGGATCTTCTCGCCTTCGCTGATGAACGGGGGAACCTGCACCACCAGGCCGGTTTCCAGCTTGGCGGGCTTGGTGACGTTGGATACGCTGGCGCCCTTCAGACCGGGCTCGGTTTCCACTACGGTCAATTCGACGGCGGCGGGCAGTTCCACACTGATGGGCTTCCCCTCATAGAATTCCACTTTGACGTTCAGTTGAGGGGTCAGGTACTGCACGGCGTCGCCGAGCAGGTCCTTGGTCAAGTGCATCTGCTCGAACGTTTCGGTGTTCATGAAGTAGTAGAACTCGCCGTCGTCGTACAGATATTCCATCTCGTGCTCGTCCAGGGCGGCCCGCTCGACACGGTCTTCGGAGGAGAAGCGGTGCTCGGTCATGTTGCCGGAGCGCAGGCTGCGCATCCTGGCTTGCACGAAGCCGCGGAGGTTGCCAGGTGTGCGGTGGAAAACGCTGAAGACGGAGTAAAGCTCGTTTTCGAACTTAATCACCATCCCGGGGCGCATTTGGGTTGCCTGAATCATGAATCGGAAACTCCCTTGCCTTTCGGGGATTATACTCGAGGGCTACTATCAATTTTAGCACCAGGCCAAGGGCCCTTGCCTACGCTATAGTAAATGTATTCACCCCTATGGTTCCGGAACACGTGGCTGAAGGTCTCACTTTTGACGATGTGTTGCTGGTACCGGCAAGGACCTCGATCGTCCCCGCCGAAGCCGATACCAGGACACAATTGACCCGGCGCATCGATCTGAACGTCCCCATAGTCAGCGCGGCTATGGACACGGTCACCGAATCGCACCTGGCTATTGCGCTCGCGCAGCAGGGCGGCATCGGGATCATCCACAAAAACATGACGGTCGAGAAGCAGGCCGAGGAAGTGGACCGCGTAAAACGCAGTGAAAGCGGCATGATCGTCGACCCGGTGACCATCGGCCCGGATGAGAAGATCTCCGATGCGCTCGAAGTAATGAAGCGCTTCCGCATCTCGGGCGTGCCCGTCACCGAAGGGCGGAAACTGGTCGGCATCCTCACCAACCGCGACCTGCGGTTCGAAACCCGCTACGACCTGCCTATCCGCTCCGTGATGACCAAGGAGAACCTGGTTACGGTTCCGGTCGGCACCACGCTCGAACAGGCGCAGGAGATTTTGCACCTGCACCGGATCGAGAAGCTCCTGGTGGTGGACGAGAATTACAATCTCAAGGGGCTCATCACCGTCAAGGACATCCAGAAGAAACTGAAATACCCGAACGCGGCCAAGGACGGACAGGGCCGGCTTCGCGTGGGAGCGGCCATCGGCGTGACCGGGGAGTTCCTGGAACGCGCCCAGGAACTGGTAGCCCGCAAAGTGGACGTGCTTGCCATTGATACGGCGCATGGCCACAGCGAGCGCGTCCTTCAGGCGGTGAAAGCAGTCAAACGTGCGTTCCCCGACGTGGAACTGCTGGCCGGCAATGTAGCCACTTACGAAGGGGCAAGGGACCTGATCGCGCTCGGGGTGGATGGCGTCAAGGTCGGCATGGGACCGGGATCGATCTGCACGACGCGCGTGGTGAGCGGCGCCGGTGTCCCGCAGATTACGGCCATCACCGAATGCGCGCGCGCGGCCCGCGAGTCGGGTGTGCCTCTCATCGCCGACGGCGGCATCAAGTTTTCGGGCGACATCACCAAGGCGATCGCCGCCGGCGCCGATTCGGTCATGATCGGCAGCCTGCTCGCTGGCGTCGAGGAAAGCCCCGGCGAGACCATCCTTTATCAAGGCCGCACCTTCAAGAGTTACCGGGGCATGGGCTCGACCGGCGCCATGGTGCAAGGCTCGGCCGACCGTTACGCGCAGGACGTCAACGCCAAACTGGTGCCCGAAGGCATCGAAGGCCGCGTCCCGTACAAGGGAATGCTGGCGGACTTGATCTACCAGCTTGTGGGCGGCTTGAAAGCCGGCATGGGTTACTGCGGCTGCGCCACCATCAAGGAACTGCAGCAGCGTGCCCGGTTCCTCCGTGTCACCGTGGCGGGTCTGCGGGAAAGCCACGTGCACGACGTGATCATCACCAAGGAAGCGCCCAACTACCGGCTGGAGTAGCTTAGTAGCGCCGGCGCCCAGGCGCCTGTGCTACGCTGGTCCTTTCTCAGCACCTCCGATGATCTGGACGTCCAGTCGCGCCCGCGCAACGTTTATAAGCGCACTTCTGCTGGTTGCGGTCTTCGGACTGGCGCTCTTCATCACCAGTCCGTGGCACATCCACAACCGGCTATCGGCGCAGCCATGCGCACTGACATCTTTTGAGCATGCCTCTTCCACCGGTGAGTCGGTCCTGCTGCCACCAATTGCGCCGCTGCTGGATGAGGTAGCGATCTGGATCGGGTGGAGCCCGCGGCCCGTTGAGCCGACGTTCATTCTTCCCGCGCCTGTCCGCGCCCCACCCTGCACCCTCCCTCTCGCCTAGTCTCCATTTTTTTGACTGAAGAAAGGATATTTATATGCGGGTATTGGGATTCCCTACCGCGGCGTTCATGCTCTTAAACGCCGCGGCATTCGGGGCCAGCCAGCCGCGGGCTTCGCTGACGGTGGACGACGCCGTGGCGGAGATGCTTGCCAATAATCTCGGCCTGCTGGCCGACCGCGCCAACATCGCCATCGCCGCGGCGAGGATGGTTACCGCCGGCTTGCGGCCGAATCCAGTCGTGAGCTCCGGCGCGGACCACCTGGACGTGTTGGGCACGCAGTTCGACGAAATAAACGCGGGCGGGCCGACGGAGGTCAATCTCCGCACCGATTTCACCATCGAACGCGGCGGCAAGCGGAAACTGCGGGTGGACACGGCGCGCCAGGCGCGCTCGGTAGCCGAGCTGAACTTCCTGGCATCGGCCCGCGCGCTGATTCTCGACACTCAGAACGCCTTTCTGGATGCGGTCGTGGCCCGGGACGCGTTGCGGCTCGCACGGCAGGATTACGAGACTTTCCAGCGCATCGTCGAGATCAACACCGCGCGCGAGAAGGCCGGCGACCTCTCCAGGGTGGAATTGACGCGCGTGAGGCTCGCCGCCCTGGAGGCCCGCAACGCCGTGCGCACGGGCGAACTCCGCTGGCGCAAGTCGCTGACCCGCCTGGCGACGTTGGTGGGCCGCGCGGATCCGAACAGCTTGCGCGATATCGAAGGCGATCCGCGGCGCGACCCGGATGTCCCCGCGTTCGAAGCCATTCTCGGACAGGCCCGCGAGCAGCGCGCCGATCTGCAGTCATTGCGCGCCGATCTGGCCCGCGCGGTGGCCGAAGTCAACCTCCAGCAAGCCATCGCCAGGCAGGACGTGACCGTGGGCACCGAGTATCGCCGGCAGCAGGGCGTCAACGGCACCAGCAACTCGCTCGGCTTTTTTTCCAGGTTCCACTGCCCGTGTTCAACCGCAACCAGGGCGAGATAGCACGCGCCGTCGAGGAAAGGCGCCAAGCGGAGTTGCGCTTGCGGGCGCGGGAACGGGCCCTGACCGGCGAAGTGGATGACGCCTATCAACAATGCCGCACGGCCCGCGAACTCCTCGGGGAGATCGAGGGGACTATGGTTGGGCAGGCGCGCGAGGTGCGCGACACCACCGAATACACTTACAAGCGAGGGGAAGCGACCTTGCTCGAACTGCTGGACGCGCGGCGCGCGTTCAATGAAACCATGCAGAGCTATCACCAGGCGCGCGCCGAGTATGCGCGGGCCCTGTACCTGCTCGATTCCGTCACCGGAAAGGTGGTAAAGCCGTGAAACCCTTCGTCTTTATAGTTGCTATCTTCATCCTGGCCGGATGCTCGCGCCCTCCGGAACAAGCCGATGCCCCGGCGGAGCGCCGTCCGGCAGCCTCGGCTCCCGCAAAAGCAGGCTGGGTGCGCTTCAGCGCGAGATCGGAAGAGCGTCGTGTAGGGAAAGAGTGTATGCCTGTGTGTAG
>ENA-UOYA01001514-UOYA01001514.1-activated-sludge-metagenome-genome-assembly--contig:-NODE-1514-length-24519-cov-5.841563_pt1 | contig 24519 bp, 28 predicted proteins | sample MGYA00238163_ERZ764804 | MGnify/ENA primary metagenome ERZ764804 (study PRJEB28919, sample SAMN05720223) | activated sludge metagenome | isolation source: Anaerobic digester | place: Hong Kong... | reverse complement strand
AATAAAGTGAAAATAAATCTTTGCATACTGTTTATTTTTGGTAATTAAGAAAATTATATTTCTGTTTCAATTCAGTTCTATTTATTAGGATGTAGCAAAGATACAATTTTCGCAACATCTGGCAAAAGAAAAGATTGCAAATAATGTTCGTTATAGAAAAGGCTAGAGCTGGATATCATTGATTCATAATCAATTAGAAAAATAGTACACAAAAGTACACTTTTGCTATAATTCTCTGATTTTTATATCTACTTGCTTTGTTCCGTCAAGCTGAAACAGCTTTTTATTAATAGATGCACGTATATTCGTCATTCGTTGTTTTGAAATCTCCTCTAATAATTCAAAACTGTTTGCGTTACTAAAGTCACCTTTGTCGTAAAATCAGCTATAAGAAAAATATCATGCTTTTTACAGAAGTTATCTGCAAAACTCAACCTATGAATCAGCATTCTACCATCTGTATCCAACAGATAAGTTGGCCGACCATGTTTTCATATCGTATTGCGACTGAATCTTCTTCAGTCCCTCCTTATAGCTTGCGGAGAAGGTGTAGTGATTTGCAAAAATCATGTTGACACCACCTATCACGCCATAGTCAAAACGCTTGAATGCGTCTATGTGGTGGCTGTCTTTGTCATAGTCATCTGTCGACTTCCATTTTTGAACTTCGCCATCAGCCGTTATAACATTGCCCTTGATGGAGGCGACGGCATATCGGGCAAACAATCCTGCATTGGGGATGATGGAGAAATTATTGCTTACCTTGATGTCACAGCCTATCTTTACAGGAATCTCAAATGAAAGCACCTTTGTATTGACCTCCTTAAATTCTGTCGCCTGATTACCAGTAGTGCTTATGTATGGACTCATGGTGGAGAATTTACCACCTGATTGTGAGAAGTCTACTCCTGAAAGAAGCATAATATTGGAACCAAGATGGTAGCATAAATCCGCACCAAGATTGTACCCAGTCTTTGCTTTCTCGTCATATACTTGGTATTCGTTGCCAACATGGTAACCTGAGAAATTAATACCCACATGCGCACCGTATGTAAGTTTCTGAGCACTGGCATCCAGACGGAATACCGTAAATAGAAATAAGGTGAAATAGAAAAACTTTTTCATTATTGTATAATTATTTGTTATTATCTATAGCTAAGACTCTGTCCTACAAAAAACACTTATTGCAAAACAAATATTTTTATTTCAACCAGGCAGAAGTTGTGCAACCATAACCAGCTACACATCCATAGCCGCCTTTTATGTTCGTATATGTTGGTTGTATGAACGCAAGCCCATGTGCGCCCATGTCATTGTTGCTCATGTCATTGATTGACTTCAACATATAATAATATTCAGGAGACAACGAAAATATCTCAACGCTATAAGCGGAGGTATACCGTTGCAGAACGGTGCATAGGTGGAGCGTGACAGTCTGAGAGGCTACTTTAGAAGCGTCAAAGGCGTACATTAGATGGTAGAACTCGTTTTTATTACCGAAATCAAGTTCCGTATCCGTTAGACCATTAAGCAAAGGCTCAAGACTGGTCTCGACCTCTTTAAACTCATAACTAACGGAATCAACGGACTCGAAGGAGTCCATGCCTTTTACCCTTGCTGCATAATAGTTAACACTGCCTGTCTTCCTGAACGACACTTTCAGACTTGAGTAGTAATCCTCTTTATGGAACAATGTGTCCAAAGAAACGCTATCGATGGATGGAGACTCTGGTATCTCTGTCTCACCCCATGCTTGGGTGACGCCGTGGCCAGGCTGATGACTGCCAACTATTGTTGACTCCACTGAAACTTTTACCCAGTCTCTTGTGTGATGCTTGCCAATAGCGTAATATGTGAGGACAGGAGAGCCGGAAACATTGGTTGAGTCAGCAAATGCTACTTTGTCCTCCTTCCCATTGACCAAGCAACTGACACTTGTTGTTAAGTGTGTGAGTGAATATACATTAGAACCAACAGGCTTTGTCACGGAGACGGTGATAGGGATAGTGTCATTAACGCTTGGGAAGGCATAAATGACGAGTTTCGGGTTCTCTGATTGCTTGATGTCAATGTTGTCACTGCAGGATGACAGCAGGCAGGTACCGAGAAATATGAGAGATAAGATATGTCTTGTCATGTTGTTCAGAAGTTAATGGTGTAGCTTATTGATGGAATGATGGGGATATAACCCTTTGCCGTGGCTGAAAGACATCCATCATCAGTTTGCCTTATCTTGGCGTACATGGTGTTAAGGTGACAGTAGGCGTTGTAAACGCTGACGTTCCAAATGGCTTCGCGCCCTTTCTTGGTTGTATGTTTGAAATTGAACCCGACATCCAGCCTATGGTAGAGTGGCAGTGAAAGACTATTGGGCTTCCCGTAAATGTAAGACGACTCTTGTTCGTTCCTGTCATTCGGCATCTGTGGATTGACAGCCGAGGCAATAGGAAACGACACACGGTTGCCACTCCTTAATGTTAGGGCAGCGTAAGCTGAGACTTTCCCTGAGAGAGCAGAGCGTACCAAGACGTTCAGCCTGTGACGGTTGTCAAACTGGTCATCAAACCAACCACTGTAGAGCTCGGGGAAGTTACGCTTACTCCATGACAATGTGTAAGCGGCTTGCACAGTCAATCGCCGAGTGCGATATCGTGCATCAAGCTCTATGCCATAAGACTTGCCACGGCCCTGCGTCACGTTTTGTTCCCAATAGGCCGCAGGAGGCTGCAAGCCCATCCAGTGTCGGTATTGTAGCAGGTTGTCAGTGAACTTGAGATACCCCTCAAGTGAGACGTACAGTTTCGAGCCAAGTTGAGTGTATATTCCTGTGGTAAACTGGTGTGACTTGACTAACGGTATATTTACTGTCGAGGGAACCCAGAAATCGGAAGGTATGTCAAGGAACGTACTCGCTATTCTGTGAATACTCTGCGACATGTGGGTATAAGACAACTTGAAGGTTATTGATTCCACCGGGTGCCAGCGTATTGATAGTCGTGGATCAAGAGATTGGAATGTCTTGTCGGACACCTGGTAAGCGGTATAGCTTGTACCGATATTAAGGTTAATCCAACGGCAAAGAGTTATGTCGTCCTCCGCATAAAGTTGTGCTTCCAGGGAGGACATATTCGTGTGCTCGGATACGCCAGTTGTGTCAACATGTTCATTCGGATCGCCTAAGAAGAAAGCCTGTATGATAGTCTGTGGGTTAAATTCGTGGTAGGTGAAAGACCCTCCGAACCTTATGTCATGACTTGGGTGTGGAATAAGGATGAAGTCGGTCTTTATACCCAAATCATACATTTTGGTCTTGTTGTTTCTTATGTCGAGGCTGCTACGATGGCGGATACCGGGCTCCGAGAAGTAGATGTCATCCTCTTTCGTATTCTGGTTGGTATAGCTGTATGTGGCTATAAGAGAAGTGCTGTTGGATAGGTGACTTGAGAGATGGAAGTAGCCAGCCAATGTGGCATTGAGATTACCCCAGCGGAATTTGTTATCTGTGGTGTTCCGGTAGTTTGACCAAGAATCTTCATCTTTTATCCCATAATGATCTCTACCTGAATACAAGCTAAGCCAAAGTTTGTCATTGTGATCGAGCTTGCGTGTTATCTTCGCATTGAAGTCGTGGAAAGCGTAGTTTAGCTTGAATTTGCTGCCATCATCCTTTGAACTGTTGATGATGGCATAAGCAGGAGCTAACAGTAAATCTATCCAACTTCTTCTTAAAGCTATATTATATGATGTCTTTCCCTTTACGATTGGTCCTTCAAAGTGTAGCCTTCCATCGATAAGTCCTAAGGAGAACGACCCATGGTGTTCTGTCATGTTACCGTCTCTTGTCCTGACATCGGTTATAGACGACACCCTTCCACTGTATCTTGCAGGGAACCCTGATTTGTAGAAGTCGACGTTATTGATGATGTCGGCATTGAACGTGGAGAAAAGGCCCAGTGAATGATTGGTCTGATATATTGGCGTTCCGTCCAGCAGAAAGAGGTTCTCATCCGGGCTGCCACCATGCACAAGCAGACCACCTGAAAGCTCTGTACCCTGTGCTACTCCTGATGTGCGCTGCAATGTCTTCACAAGATCTGGTGAGCTGAGCAGCGAGAACTCTGTCTTGATATCCTGCTGCCTTAGGGTGAGCTTACCAGTCTGCGTGGTATTCAAAGGTGAGTTGAGGTCTCCACTTACGACAACCTCGCTTAACTCCATCACCCCCCTGATAACGATATCAAGGCTCGTCTCTTTTACAATATTTACACGAAATGACTTCTGTTTCCGCCCGAACCACGATACATCTATATTGTGCGTGCCCTTGGGAAGTATCAGCGTGTAGTGTCCGTATTCATCTGTCAGAGTACCTGTTCGTGAAGCCCTATCATATAGTGAGACATTGACTAAAGGCTCGCCCAAAGAGTCACGCGCCATGCCCTTTAGAACGTACCTCTCGACTTTAGCCTTTGCTATAGTTGGTGGCCGTCTGCCTTGTGTGAGCAGTATGTTTGAGCCATGGATGCTGTAGGCTATGCCATTCTGCTTGAAAACTTTGTCGAGTGCTTGCTTAAGTCCCAAAGTTTTGATGTCACTGCCTTTGTATGGAATTTTAAGGTTAAGCTCTGAATCGTACAGAAAGTGAACCTGATGTATGCTCTGCAGCCTTAGCATCTCACTGTAGACGGTGCTCTCCTGTGCAGATACTCTCAGACAACAGAACACCATCAGAATATAAAAAACTAATGCTCTCATTTTCTTCTGATTTCAATGCCGAGTGTTATTTCTAACATTTTTATTGCCTCACTGATATCATGAGGCTCAAACTCTCCAGTTACCATCTTCGTAGTATCATTGGTCGTTAGCTGGACTCCGTAATAGTTGGACACCTTGTTAAGTGCCGCATTAACAGGAGTGTGGTCAAAATGAAAGACTATGGTCTCCTTCTTTGCTCTGGCAGAGTTCGTTTTACTCTTTGGAATGGAGTCTGGGATAACTTGTTCGGTATTGGGTGACAATTTCTTGAAACCCATGCTAATGTTTCTTATTACATAAACGGTGGCGGCAGTAGCCATAATTACTGCAAAGACAATAGATGCGGCTATAAAATGCGCTTATATGAATTCTTCTGCTTAACCCGAGCTAAATTCTTGAATTCTCTCCAGGCTGAGTACACGTCCTTATGACCTTCTTGATAATGGTCGACTACAAATTGCAGTTCTTCTTTATTCTCGTTCATATCTTATGTATTTGTTTCGCTATTATAGAAATATGATAGTATATATCTCATGCGCCTTCCCTTTGAGGATGTGGTAAGCTTTGTAAAGGTGTGACTCCACCGTTCTGACTGAGATGCCAAGGCTGTCAGCAATCTCTTCATTATGCATCCCGTCACGCTTACTCATGAGCAGCACTTCACGGCGAACTGGCGGGAGATTATCGATCATCTTCCATAGCTTTGCCTCACGTTCACTGCGCTCTGACAAGTCGTCGACATTCTCCGGCGTGACGCTTGCCTCGTCAAGCACAGTGACCTCACTATTCTGACGAGCGTTCTTCTGTCTTATGGTGTCAAGGCTCCCGTTCCGCACCATTTGATAGAGATATTGTTTCTTGGCAAGTATCTGGTCACCATGCTCTATTTTTTCAGAAAGTTTCAGAAAACAATCCATGACAATATCCTCTGCCGTATATATGTCTTCCACGTAGTGCCTGGAATACATGCACAGAGCATCATAGTTGTTCTTAAAGAGGTTTTCTATATCGTCTGTATCTGACATCACTCTATCTTTTTATTGTTATGACTCGATTTTTTCAAAAACACTTACTGAATTGGAGTACAAAAATACGCATATTTTAAGGAATAAAAAAATTAAAAACGAGTAAGTAGTTGTCGTTTTCTCTCCGTCTATAGAAATAAAAATAAATTATTAAGTTCAGAATTTTATGAAAGACAAAATTTTTTTGGTTTTAATGTTTGTCGTTATGATTGCTGCATGTGACAACGACGAACAACTATCTGTCAAGACAGGAAACGCTTTACCCGCAGTATCTACTGTCATTGTAAGTAATGGAGAAATTGTACATTCTCAAACAAGGGCCTCTGACGCCATGGGGCAGCCGGCTTTGATATTCAAAGACTCGGAGTCGCTTCGCTCATTTAAACAATCTTTCGAGAATGAGACAGAAGAAGAACGAATCAAATCTGTCGAAGCGTTGGGAGTGAATACTCTACATGAGATGGCTTTGCAAGCTGATGACGAACTGGAGGAAATAGGAAACACAGCTACGTCAGAAGAGCAGTTCCGGAATTTGTACGAAAAATACAAGGCTAAATATGACGGCATACTTGTTTCCAATCCGTTAGACGAACATGACTTGACTCTATATGTACCGGACGGAGATAATGTGGATTCCTATATTGCAAACACTGATGGCATATATGTCGTTGGAAACCAAGTTGTTAAAGCAAATCTTAAGAACAATATCTCAAAGACTGTTGCGAATATGTCAATGGCTTTTAATGCTCCGAATACAACTGCTCCCACAAATTATTCCATTTTTAAGCCAAAGAAAGGCAAACGTGTTTACCTTCAGGCATACATGATTAATATCGGGATGTGGGTTAGAATGCACTGCGAGAAGGAGATGTGGTATGGTTGGAAAAATGATCCAAACCGCACTTATTATCTTGTTACGAGTCTAAATAACATTACTTATCTCGGTCAAGGCAAATATGGTCAAGAAGTTCCGACAGTACCTTTATCTATGTTTGTATTTGACAATCATAACAAAGTAAAAAATGGTTTCAATATCATCCTTGGTAAGATGAATGGTCAACGGATTACAGGTACTCTTTATGCATGGACAGATATAACGGCAGAATATGACACAAATGGAAAAATGATTATGATTACGGACAACGGAATAACGCATCCAAAATGCTTAGTGGAAAAGGCGCAAATCGTAAATGTAAATCTCACTTCTGCTAATCCGTAATTATACTATAAGCAGGGAGCTCTTTGTTATATGAGTGAACTTTTTATACACTAGGAATCGGATTTCGAGAATATGCTTCAAGGCTAATCGTAAGCGATACCTTTACAGTTAATTTCCTTCAATTTTAATTATATATATAATTTATATGAAACATCCATATTTAATAATTTTCTTGCTATTGGCTATATCTTTGTCTTCTTGTAGTGACGCTCAAGAAGATATAAATAATGATAATCGTCAGGCAAAGGTTGAGAATTTTTTAAATTCCAATGAACGAGACAGTGATAGCATTTCTGTAATGCTGGAAACAGATGAAATGAAATCTCTACAAAAAGAGGTGAAACTAATCCATTCTGCGAAAACTAGAGCTTCTTCTAATTACGTAGAGAACTATGATCAATCTTTTAGTTCTAATATTTACGCAATTCGGGAAATACCTCTAACCATTGTCGCTCGTGGCGTTGGAAAGGACGCCTCAAATAAGTATTTCTATTGTAATGGTAGTAGACAAGAGGTTAAATTGACCAATGCACAGAAACCTTCTGACATAGCACAGCAATTTTACCTTAAAATACTACCAGCCACCACAGGTATTCCTTATTTGATATATTCCCAAAAATCAAATACACCTCTCACCGTTGGACATTACAGAAAACATTCGGATATAAGTGTGTTGATGTCCAGTTCTGACAATAGTACGGAGAATTCAATGGCTGGATGGGATTTATTAGCATCGGAGACCCCGGGTTATTTTGCGATACAGAATGAAATGTATTTAGGACAATCTGATCCAAAGAATTACTGGACAGTTTTTAATTATGTCCTTGAAATCAATGATAATGATGAAATTCGTTATGCCAAATACTCAAAAAAGGCACAGCAAGAGTTTTTAATCCAACCTGTGGCAAATTTTGAATTGAATGATATTTCATTCGATATTGATAATGCCAAGATTAGTGATGCAAATCCAGTGGAAGTCTTATTCACGTCTGTGAATAGAAGTGGTAAACAAGAGGTTTTCACTGACAGTGTGAAAAAGAACGTAGAAGATACTTATAAGTTCTATCAAAACAGAAGTAACATTAAGTTCAATCTCATTGATATGGGAAATATACAGCTTCCAACAGTACTTGCCAGAAAACTGGTAATTTTAAGTAAAGATAAAAACAGAAGAACGTATTATAATGCTGATAAAAACCAAACATACCATAACTGTTTTGAAATTGGAGTTAGTGGCAATGCACCAGCAAAAAGCCTCATAAAAGTAACTGTCCAATTAACAGCATATAATGTTGAAGCAAATTATGTAGCGACGGCTAAGTACAAAGATCGTATTATAAAGTTCTCAGGAGTATGGAAAGGATTTATTGTCCCCGATCCTGATTTAGTTGAGCCAACAATAATTACTCGCTTTTTTAATTGCACAACAGGTGAGGAAATATATAACGCGGAAGCTGCAAAATCATTTAAATTCATAAAACAATGAAACATATATCAGTTTTAATATATTTTGCTGCTATTTTGGTATTAAGTGCTTGCACAGATGACGAAGTAAGTAAAAATTCTTATTCTGTAGAAAAGAAAAGTATGCAAGATGTCATTTTCCAAATGAGAAATAGCAAGCTGCCAAATGTCACAGATAAGGGAACTGTGTCAACAGCACAGACAAGAGCCATCGATTTAAATGGAGTGATAATTGGAAATTCTGATGCTGTATTAGGATATTCCTATAAGATTGGGAACTCTATCTTGGGAGATTACAATAACGTAGGCTTCCCCATAATAGATATTGCGAAAGTGAAGAATTATGATCCAACTTATATAGCCTCTACAGGTTTGAAAACTGCGACAGCGGAGTCTTTTTCATATAGTGACATTGACAATTATCTGAACAAATCCCAGGTCTTAAAAAAAACATCAAGTGGCTTTAGTATCAATGTTCTTAATATTTTCCGTATAGGAAGGAAGCATAAAACGACTCAGTTGTTTTCTTCTTATGAACGTGATTCTATCCATTCTGTATATGGAGAGATGAATCTGAAATTAAGTAATAGTAAGTTCCAACTTTTGGCTACTCAGGAGAATCTCCACACTTATACTCAAGGATTCCTGACAAAATCGTTTATGAAGAACCTGTATGGAAGCACTCCTGCTAACATCTTGAGTCAGTATGGAGATTTCCTGATGGCTGGCTATATCACAGGAGGAAAAGCTACCGTACTCTTAGCGGGACTCTCTGCTTCCAGTGTAAATATAACTGATAAAGAGAAAATGATGGATCAATCTTTCAGTGGCTATATTGATTGGAAAATCAAGAAGGTTTCAGGTAAGATTAGTTTAGACAGCCTTAGCATAGGGAAGAACAACGGAACAATCAAGGCCCATACCCATTATTTAAATATGAATCGAGGGTATGTTTATACCTACGGAGGAAAACAAGGCTTATCGGCAGTAGGAAAGTTCGTGGATATGGATATTTCCACAATAAATCTTACACCATGGGCTCAGTCTTTGGACGATGAAAATACGCATACCTTAATTGATATCACTGATAACGGCTTGCTCCCATTAAGCAGCGTTGTACTTGAGGATAATTACAAGAAACGGTTGGATTATACCTCGGCTGGAATACTTCCGAGAGCCACGAAACCAGAAAATCCATATATAGAAATAGCCAAGTATTATGTAAGATATTCTGATACTTATAGAAAACCGTTATACAATATTGCAGCAATATTGAATACACGTCAGGGTGACAAGATTATCTTGTGTGATACTTTAGGGAAAAATTTACCTGATGCAGAGCTTGTCAAGAATTCGGATAATACTATCTTTATAAGAAAAGCGTCAGAGATAGCGAAGAAGATGGAGAAATATTTTGAAATTGAAATCAAATCAAATGTCTATGCCAAGTATAATCCTGTACTGTGCAATCCTTTATGCGAAGTCGTAATATGCAATGGAGATAATCTACATTGGTGTCAAGATAAAAACTCAGGTCTTTATTATATATATGACAAACAGAACAAGGTCGCTTTTTCAGTATATGATGATGACATTGATGGCGATTATGTTTTAGACGATTATGGCATTAGGGACTGGTTCGAAAGTAATTGTATAAAGCGTTCAATAAATACAGGAACTATAACGAGGTCATTTAAAATAATAGGATTATAAAGAATTATAATTATGAAATACAATTATCTATTTCTAGTAGCTCTGTTTTTTGTTTCTTTTCTTCTATCATGCAGTGATGATAATGGTACAGTTCCTTTAGATGCTAACACTCATGATATTATTGAAAACGGTATAACTGTATCTGAGAATGGATGTGATACAGCTATAGTTTTCCCTTATTCTGAGAGTGGTTATCAGACAAATGTAGAATATCAAGGAGAAAGATTAAACTGGTGTGTCGTAAAAGACAGTGTTACTCCAGATAAGGAATCTTCAATTATAGATTTGAAAGTGCTTCCTTCGGATACAAATCTATTTGCAAGGAAAGCCATACTTGACGTGAAGTCTACAAATGGTAGCACTTACAAAATTAGTATTTCACAGGCCCCTTACGACTCTGCCTATCCAGAGAGCTCTATCTACACGGTTTCGTCATCAGGGGGAGATTTAACTGTAAAAGTAAAGGCTAACTGCGCCTTTAAAACTAAATTCGTATGGAGAATTGACGGATATGGTGATTCTGCCCATATCAGAAAAGTTGATTGGATTCATGGTGACGTTGGCAAGGCTATACAACCTTCAGAGAATGGTGAGACGACTCTTCATTTTCACATAGACCTCAACACTGGGTGGGGAAGAAATGCGAACTTGCTTTTTGTTGGCGTTAAGCAAAGTGATGACTGGCTTAAGTCAAAAAGTTTAGAAATTCGACAGGAACCAAGAGCCTTTCAGACAAGTGAAGGGTATACCATTCCATCTGTGACAGACCGTGATCCTTTGAATGTAGTATTCGGACAGGACAGGGATAATTTGAATAGAATTAAGTATCTGTCCATAAAAGGATTAGTGGATATGGGAGATATGCGTTATTTTGCCGATTTTGCAAAGGACTGCTCCCCGCAGTCAATGGACCTTTCAAATACACACTTTGATCAAAGCGCACGCCTTAACGACACAGAGAAGTCCGTCTCTGAAAGAATGTTCTTCGGTTGCGCATGCTCTAATATAGCAATCCCTTCCAATACTGTGTATATAGAAAAAGAAGCGTTTGCTGAATGCGGCAAATTGACACACTTTACAATACCCAAATCTGTAAGGTATATTGGCGACAGGGCATTCGCTTTTTGCGGAAATTTACGGGATATTACGATAACGTATGACACAAAATTGTCAAGCATTGGTGATGAAGCATTCAATACAGGCACTGTACTTAACAGCCTGAATATTCCCTCTACTGTGCATAATATATCAGACAGGGCCTTTGTGGGACTACATGCCATGGAGATTCATGTAGAATGGGCGGTACCTCCAGTCTTAAAAGAAGGATTCACCTCAAAAGGATGTGTCCTCTATGTTCCTAAAGGATGTGTCGATAAATATAAGTCTGCAAAATTTTGGCAGGATTGCGACCAAATACTTGAAGAACCCTAAATAATAAGTCAGATTGGAGGATGGGGGGAAACTAAATAGAGAGCTTTCTGAAGTTACTAAGTGTAACAATTTAATGTAAAAGAGCCATATCAAGCACTATATCCGAGTACTGATATGGCCCTTTTTCTTACCTATAAATAGAGATCGAGTTTCAGATTGTATGTTCGCGTCTACACGAATTTAGTTTTGATACGCGTCCTCCACATAAGTCATATTAAGCATTCATTTAAAATAATGCCATTAATTCCGCAACACATTGATTGAGTTTTTTATAAGTAGATGGCGTGTTAATACTAAAATGAGTGTTGCCTTTAAGAGTGGTCAAGTCTTAGATTATAAGTCCGTTCCTATCAAAATTAATATTGACACTCCCTTAAGAAGTTATAATTGATAAATATTATTTTGGCTGTGATTCGGCCGATTGCGGATCGTGGGATTGTCGTCATAAGCGCGGTTGCTGGCAAACCATGCACCTTTACTCTCTTGTGAATTAGGTCAAACTGTATGATAGCCTCGTCATCCATCCGGATATTGAACTTCTGAAGTTTCTCATCACCAAAGACCTCAAAAAGTAGACGATGAGGGAACTGCCCTTCGGACTCAGCAACAAACTGTTGTATTTTCCATGCGTCTCTTGCGGTTGTCTCAGATTTTGGTTTCACTACTGCTATAATTTTTCCTTTAAATTCCATATTGCTACACTACTGTCTGAAGAAAACCTCCCATATCCATAACAGACCATCATCGGTAGGTGAACATCGGGCGTTTTAACTTTGTCAAACAGCTCGCTCAAGTCAATCTTCTGAAAGTGGACAGACTTTATTGCAGCTGAAATAATGTAAAGATTTTTGTCGATATGATAAATTTTTTTAGCAATAGCAAGCAACAGGTAATCGCACACGGCAATCCAAATCTGTGTGTAGACTGCGTTTTCAGTCGTACCGAAGAACGACTTGATGTGCAAATGCCGTTTTATCCATTTGAAGAAAAGTTCGACGAGCCATCTCTCCCTGTAAAACACCGCAACGGTCAGGGCTTCTACATTGAAGTCATTGGTGAGATATTCATAGTGATTGCCATTGGAGAAATCCTCATATTGAACATATCTGAGAGAGTCGGGGTACTTCTTTATGGAATAATATCCAGTGAGTCTAATGGTCCTGTCAAAGAGAAAACCTGCATGCATATCAGCGTCTCGCTCCTCAATCACCTCATATTACATATTGAATTTGCCTCTGGTGACGAAATAAGCGTTTTGAAGTTGGAACAACTCATAAAGTTTTTTGTAATTGCAGTACCCTCTATCCATAAGGTAGCGTGCGCCAGCTTCTACAGGTATTTTGTCCATAGCCTTCGAGTCATGAACGCTGGCAGGAGTAAGATAGACCAAAGTGGGAATGGAACCTCTGAGATCAAGGAGTGTATGCATTTTTATGCCACCTTTGTTCTTACGGAACTTTGCCCAAGGACAGAGACACAGGCAAAGACTGATAGTGCTGCTATCGAAAGCATAGACGGCATTTTCAATATCCAGACAAAAATCATCGTCCTTATACAAATCTTGGACTCTCTTTATGAGTACTTGCCCAAAGTCTCTGTATATGCGCCAATCCTTCTTGCTGTTCATTTCTGCAAGCGAGGATTTTGGCATGGGCTTCAGTCCTGACAAGTAAAGTTTGGAAGACAAAGCCGAGAACGTGGCCTCAATGCTTCGCAAACTATCCAGGTCTGTGAACTGAGCAAAACTCATCGCATAAAACTGGTCTCTGCAAGTGAGACGGATACTATGCCGATTACCCTTATACTTGTCAACACATTTTTCAAATGTGTAGCGAGGAATGAGCGACATGATTTGAGAGAAAACGGTCTTTCTTTGATTCATAATAACGTAGTCGATAAACAAGAGCATTCGTAGATGCCCATGTAAAGGTGCAAAATCAAGTCGTGAAAAATAAAAATCGTTGTAAATCATTGTATAATAATTAATTATGAATATTTTTAAAATTTTCTCCAGAAACTAGTTGTATTTCTTATCAAATGCATTGGATTTATATAATAATCTTCTAAAAGTCGGGGATTAATACGCAAATAAAATATATACTTTCAACTACACTGGTGTCCCGTTAAGACGAGACGATTTTAATTTAAACTATTGACATATAATGATTTAACTCATATTTTTTGTGTGTTCGATTTGAATTTGTACTTTTGCATTCCTAATTAATTTAGGTTTGCGATGAACAAAGGAAGAACCATATTTTCTCAGATTATGTCACTTATACCAGAACGAGACTTTATGAAATGCATAGACCGATATAATGGTGATTACCGGACGAGGAACTTTTCTTGCAAAGATCAGTTTCTAGTCATGTGCTATGCTCAATTAACTAATCGCGGAAGTTTGCGTGACATAGAAAACTGCCTTACGGCTTTGTCTTCCCACCTTTATCATTGCGGTATCAGCTATGCTGTTCCTCGCAATACTCTTGCCAAGGCGAACGAACTTCGCAATTGGAGGATATATGCAGATTTTGCTCAAATGCTCTTGAAAAGAGTTCGCCCTTTATATGCGGCAGACGATTTCCGACTTGATTTAGACAACCTTGTCTATGCTTTTGACAGCAGTACAATCAGTCTTTGCCTTAAGCTTTGTCCTTGGGCTAAGTTCCGCAAACATAAGGGTGGCATTAAGATGCATACATTGCTTGACCTGAGAGGTAATCTTCCAGTATCTGTTTATTTGACCGAAGCCTCCGTTCATGATGTGAAAGCATTGGATGGGCTGTATATTGAACCAGAAGCCATTTATCTGATGGACAAGGGGTATGTTGATTTTTATCGTCTGTTCCATCTGATTCACATGAAACATGCTTTCTTCGTTACTCGGGCGAAGGACAATATGCTTTATGAGGTTGTAAACAGTTCTGAGGTTGACCAAAGTACTGGTGTCATTTCTGATGAGGAAATACGTTTGATTGGAACTAAAACCTCTAAACAGTATCCTGAAAATCTCAGAATGGTTACTTATGAAGATTTTGCTACAGACCATGTATATCGTTTTATCACGAATAATACAGAGTATGAAGCACTTACCATATCTGAACTTTACCGCGAACGTTGGAACGTGGAAATATTTTTCAAATGGATCAAGCAGCATCTTCATATAAAGTCTTTTTATGGGACTTCGGAGAATGCCATCTTCCTACAAATCTGGATTGCCGTGTGCACTTATCTGCTTCTTGCCTGGGCAAAGAAAGCTATGCACATCGATCAATTGTTACACACTATTTCAAAGAACGTGGGGCTTTTCCTTACGGAGAGAATCCCTATTAATGAACTATTTAACAAGTCTGTTCTGGAGGAACCTTCTTTTGAATATCCGAGTCTTTTCGGACCAAAGGATTTCTAAACGGGACAGCAGTGTTTCAACTATTTTAATTTATTGCTGCTTTTATCTAATTTTTTATTATTTTTGTGAACTGAATAAATGGAAAGTGAGGTTTCTATGACAAATGAAACAAAATGCAAAATCCTTGAAGAGGCTAAGCAGGTCACTTCTTCTAAAGAGGCTGCCACCGATTTTAAAATCGGCTGGTATTTTAACGAAATCAGGTAAATTGGCCCCACATTTATGATGACGGCATCGTTATATTTGCACAGGTCCAATTTAATTATCGGTTTTCATGGATGCGACAAATCGGTTGCTGATTTGGTCGTATCTGGCAAAGGCAAACTTCTTACCAGTCGTAACGATTACGATTGGTTAGGATATGGTATCTATTTTTTGTAAAAACAACGAACATCGATGTTTAATCCAATTTGTGGGTGTTTTACTAATTGACGTGGTAGTGTGGCAGTAACGTCAAGAAGCGATCGCCTGAGCCAGCGTATCACCATACTTTAGCTGAATAATATTATTACTGGCCTTGGTTGAACGAATATAGGCCTGCAACATTTCAAATATCTCAATAGTCTCATTTAATTGTGATGATAGAAATAGTATAAGACTCGAAAAAATCCTGTTAAAAATAAGAAGCTAATTTGATAATCTTTCAAAAAAGATTGATTCTATGATGGTCTATAATATTACATTGTATACTAAAAATACATAAAAGGTGACCCAATATTTGTTCAGTGTAATGAAACAAAAAGGAGTTACATTTCTGTAACTCCTTGTAAATCAATGCGCTTCAAGATGGGCTTGAACCAACGACCCCCTGATTAACAGTCAGAAAATGGCAGTTTGCAGCATTTTTCAGTATTTTTCAAATGAAATATAACTAACTGAAAATAAAGTATTTAAAAAGTTTGTTAGTTTGAAAGATATTGTTTATCTTTGCAAAAGAATTGATAATTTGTTGTACCAATGTTGTACCAACTTTGATATGGCAACAAAAAGGTTATAAAATGGAAAGTCAAAGAGTATTCAAAAAAAACAGTTACAAGAAGATTAGTTATACTATGATGCTTGATAACCACAGAAGCCGTTATGAGTCCAAAGGTATGCCGATACCAATGGTAATCCGTATCACATTTAACCGTCAGAGCATATTCATACAAATTGGCAATAGTTATACCTTTGCCGACTATAATGCCATGTGCGAGGCTGAAAGCGACCCCAAGAGCCGTGCAATGCTTGCCAAGAGGAAAGAACTATATAAGATTTTCAATCACGTGGAAAGTATCATTAAAGGGCTATCAGGTGAAGAGAGTGATGATGATAATCTTTTCACTTTTGAATCATTTAAGGTTAAGTTCTACGGACTTGCAGCAAACAACGAAATGACCTTATATCAGTTGTGGAGAGATACGGCTGATAGTAAGAACACCAAGACCAAAGAATGTTATCTGCAAGCATTAAGCCGATTTATAAAGGACATGGGCAAGGGTGTCTCCTTTAATTCTGTTGGGCGCAATCTAGTAACTAGGTGGAGAGATAAGATGCGGTCAGACTTATCAAAGACCACTTGTAATATATACCTTCGGGCTTTTAGCGTGGTATGCCATGAAGCCGAGGCGCAACACCTTATAAAGATAGAGAGCGCAACTCTATTCAAGGGTCTAACAATCCGTGGCAAGAATAGCAGTAATAGCCGAAAGCATGAATATTTAGAGGTAGAGGACTGGCAAAAGTTATGGCAGTTCTATGAGAGTGAAGGCGATGGCAATCCGATTTTCAATGTGTGGCGGTCAGACTATAAGGTCAGTCGCATTGAAGCACTGGGGATGATGTTGTTTATGTATCTAGGTAATGGAATGAACCTTCGTGATGTATTCTCACTTCGATACGATAGCTACTACTATTCCACTGGCAAGAAGCAGTTCAGATTTTTCCGTCATAAGGTAGCCGACCGAACAACGGCTGCGGAGATAGTATTCCCTATATTGCCCGAACTGCGTACAATCATAGACAGATACAACGAGGCACACCATATTAAAGAGACAGAAGGGTCACTTGTATTCCCATATCTTAAAGGTATTACAGATGAAGCGGAACAGATAAGAATGACCGCACTTGCTAATCATGTGATACGTGACAGCATGAAGGCAGTGAGTGAGGCAGTTGGGCTATCATGTGTGCCAACACCTACATGGGCAAGACATTCTTTTGCAAGTAACCTTACCCAACTGGGGGTAGATAAGGACTATATCAGCGCACAGATGGGACACGTGGAGGGCAGCAGTACGACAGACAATTACGTCAATAGATTTGGTTATAAGTTAATGGTGGAGTATAACAGTAAGTTGTTGCACAATGATAGTAAGACCTCTCTACTGGCAGCACTGCAAGCCCTATCAGCAGATGAACGTGAATCACTGTTGGCGATGGTTGGTGGCAGGTGATGGGGTGGGGACACCCCCCAAGCTACCTATTATTATATAGAGCATTCAATTCCGAAAAATATTTTTTCTAAAAATACAAAGCACATGGATTTTTCAATGAATAAATCAAAATCAGAGGAAGAGCCTCAACAGAATATATATGAGCAGTATATCCTCGGAGATAGTGGTTGGCACAACTGGCTATGCTATATAAAAGGTGTAATCAAGGAAAAAGGCAGTGATTGTGATTACATCAAAAGCCAAATAAGCGAGTTAGACACATATATGCTTAATAGCGTATTAGGCAAAAAGTGGTACGAATGCGAGTGCCCTAACCTAATGGAAAACGAGCCTCTCTCAAAACGATTCCTATTTTTTTGGGAAAAAATGTACGAAGGCAAACTAAATCATATAGGCGATACGAAGAGCAGGACGGACGAATGCAATCTCTTCTTTCTAAATTATAGCAAATGGATATATCTTAAATCTTTAATCAGCGAAAATAGCGAGAAGAAAAAGATTGGTAGTAATAATCAAAATGAAATAAAAGACACAAGAAGAAATGTGATTGATTACTTTTTAGATTCATCAAAGATGGAATTAGTAAGAACGGAAGCTGATGGAAAAACTGGCGCAACTCTTGTATCTGTTTTCAAAAAGTTTATTGATAACGGAGTTATGGAAACTTATCCGTCTTATGGCTCTTTGGTCAAAGATTGGAATTTCCCAAATGATACAACACTAGAAAATAGATATAAGCAGGCTAAGAAAGGCAAGCTATAAAGACTTATAAGATACCCCCAAAATACCCCTATTCTACCCGTGTAGTTTAGGGGTATTTCCTTTTGTTGCATATCGATTTTTTTCTGAATATATTTGCATCGTCAAACAACAATGGCGATGTATCTAGCCACTGGAGGCTGCAAAGGTCGATACCCTGCGACAGTCGATAATAAAAAAATAAAATAGATATGGAAGCATTGAACCAAAATCAGATTGTGTTGGTCAGTTTAAGCGACCTTACAACATTAATGGAACGCACATTCAATAAGTGTATGGAGGAAAATTCCCGTGAAAATCTAGAGGACAAGCAGGAACTAAAACCGCTTAACTATTGGCTTGACAAGAAAAACCTTGATAGAACAACTGTGTGGAGATGGGAACAAGAAGGAAAAATCAAACTCACTAGAATAGGGCGAAAAATCTATGCAAGTGAGGAAACCTTCTCAAACTTCGGCAAGGAGGGATAACGTATGATTGATTTAACTGCGGAATACCAAAGATGTACCGAGCAGGTCAAGGACGAGCCTATAAATGTAGGAATGTTCCGTATAATGACCGCCAACGGTACTATAAAAGAAGCTGCAATGGTCGCAAATCCTAAATCTCTCTATCTCTCTTTTTGGTATCAAGGCGAGGTATGCTGTCTTTTTGCGGATTGCAATTTGGGAAAGTCCATTCTTGCTGTGCAGATAGCCAATGAGATTGCGAGGACTGAAAAAGTATTGTATTTTGATTTTGAACTTTCTAACAAGCAATTCCAACTTCGATATTCAGATGAGCAAGGCAACTTATATACATTTCCTGATAATCTATATCGTGTAAGTATAGACCGTGACGCAATGGATATGAACGACCTAAGCAACTTTGAAGATGCAATAATCAAAGATATAGAAGATACCATTACAAGCACTGATGCAAAGGTCGCTATAATTGACAATTTGACGTATTTGTGCCTTCAAGCTGAAAAAGGTGACTCAGCAGGTAGCCTCATGTTTAAACTCATGGCGCTTAAACGTAAATACGGACTAAGCCTTCTTGTACTGTCACATACTCCTAAGCGACCAATGACCGCACCTATCACACAAAATGACTTAGCAGGTAGTAAGCGTTTAATGAATTTCTTTGATAGTAGTTTCGCCATTGGAAGGTCTGCAAAGGATGAGAATTTGAGATACCTCAAACAGATTAAATGCCGTTACGGTTCTTTTCAATACGATGGCGATAATGTTATAGTATGTAGCATTGAAAAGGTCGGAACGTTTTTACAATTCATCAATCAGGGCTATTCCACCGAACGGGAGCACCTGAAGGAATTATCAGATAAGGACGCTAATGGACTGGTTGAAAAGGTCAAGGAATTAATATCTCAAGGAAAGACTTATAGACAGGTTGCATCGGATTTAGGTATTTCACTGGCTAAAGTTCAAAGACTACTAAAAAAATGATGTATCGGTTGTATCGCACCGATACAAGTGATACAAGTGATACAAGTGATACAGTGATACAGTGATACAAAATGAAAATGAAACAGAAAAATATTGATACGATACCATTTGAGATGGTCGAGAAATATGCAAGCTATCAATCTGATTTTGTATATTTTTTAACGATGGAATTTGGTGCAGATATAGCCAAGCGGATAGTTGATGATTATGCACTGGGTAACATTGACGGAAAGACAATACTTTGGAACATTGGCACAGATGGCAAGGTGTTTGGCGGTCAGATTATAGGTTACAATCGCCAAGGATATATCCGTAATGACTGGCGGGATAAGATAACGGTTAATTTGTCAAATGATGATGCAATGTTGGTCGGTTGGTATTGCAAAGAAGAAGGTTTGCACAATGACGTTGAGCCAATTGATAATCTTTCTATTGGCGATGTTGATGAGCGATTTGTGGCTACACCTTCTATTTTCGGACTTCACTTATTAAAGGTATATCCACAAAAGCCGATTGCACTTGTTGAGGCTCATAAGGCAGCATTGATCGGCTCATGCCTACAACCACAATTCAATTGGATGGCGACTGGTTCTAATCTTCGTGATATGGACTTGAATACATTAAGACCACTGCAAGGAAAGTCCGTTATCGTATTTCCAACTAACCATAATTTTTATGAATGGAATCAGGTCGCCAAAGATGTTGACTGGTGTCACATATCGGTTAGTCATATTATGCAGGACTTTCAGACGGAATGGATGCAGGACATAGGTGACATTCTTTTATCTGATTATAGGCAGAATGGAGGCGATTTAAGCACACCAAAGGAAGAGCCTCAACAAGTTATCGAGGTGCAAGTTTCACCCCGACAGAAGGCACTACAAACAATTATAGAGCAAAATCCGTCTGTAGGTATTCTCATTGAAAAGTTTGAGTTGGAGGTTGTGTAATATTAAAATGTTATGATATGATAGAATATAAGATAAGCACCCCACTTTGGTTGTCAAAAAGAAGATGCAAGTTACTGGTCAATCATATTTTGATAACAGTCTTTGTTGGGAAAAAAGGATACGTATTTCACGGTATTACTTATTTCGATGAGGACGAATGGGATGACATAAGAAGAGAGATTTTAAAGAAAATAAACCAATGTCCGAAGGAGTAAGAGGGCGAATTAATATTATTATTATGAGAAAAAATTTTATGGTAGAGCAGCCGACCTTATTGGCAGCAAGTTTTAGTGTGAAAACAAATTGTGACGATGAGCCGATTATCGCCAATTTCGATGAGAATGGCAGGTGTAGTTTTACCGTGCCAAGTGATATGGATGCACGTTTGTTGAGTATGGTGCAAGACCTGTGTGAAGCGGAGTTTGTTCCGTCAGTATTCGCACGTATTCGAGCCAACAAGTTTTTTGATGAGGCTATTGCCGAGGCTAAGGATATTTCCACACCTGATGACGAGTTTGAGAAGGCAAGGCAGGTTGTCATGGATGATGTTTTGGCAACATTGCTAAGAGAGGTTGACGATGATGATTTGCGACTTTTCAAGGATTATTTCACGGAGAAGCACCACTCCTTTGAGAGTATGAGCCGAGTTTTGAGTAAATTAGTTTTATACAAAGAATTAAAAAATAAGGAGAATTAAGAATGGAAAATGAACAAGAATTGACAGAAGCGCAAACAAAATTAAATCGTGAGAATTTCAAAAAAAGGTTGAAAGAAGAAGGGCGACTGGAAAATCCTTTTGCGCCAAAAGTTCCACAAAAGAACACGAATTTCAACGGATTCTAAGTAGTAACTTTCGGGATGGTGACAGCATCCTGATTAAATCAAAAAAAAAGAAATATTAATTTAAATTAGGAGAAACAAAAATGGGAAAGATTAAGAATGAACTTGAAAAAGTAATTTATGATGAGGTAGCGTTTAATGATTCGGTTTCAGCATTATGCCAAGACATTAAGAGCCAATCCGCAAAGGCAATCGAGAACTTGAAGAAAAATTTTGGGACAGAGATTACAAATGATGTTAGTAGTCTGAAAAACTTTTCGGATGAGGCTTTGTTTAAGACGTTTGTTGACGATGCACGCAATAGTTATCTATCAGCGGTTAAGTTTATGCCCGATGGTGAGAAGAGCCGTATAAACACGATGTATGACACTTTGTATAACACTTGCATTGATAGTGTTAAGTGCTTGCAGAAACTTTTTGCACTTGGGTACGAACTAACATACGATGGTCTGTGTTTGACTGTAAATGCTGATGAGGTTTCCGAAAAGATACGACCAAATTTTGTAATCAATTTCACGGATGATGAACGGCAATATTTCACACTGATGGCTAATGCGGTCAATGCGCTTAATGAAATGTTAGCTTTCGAGAAAGAACACGGTTACGTGCAATTTAGTTTCAATGGAATTAATAGCCTCAGCAAGTACGGATATTTCCGTAAAGTTAATGCTATGAGTTTTTATCAGACTTTTAGCGTTGAGCACTTTGTAGATTCCATCAAAAATGGCACGATGGGAAAGGAACGAGATATTTAATGAACATTGGAAGGGTGTAATGTTTGGTTACACCTTACCTTAATTATATAGGAGGAAATTCTATGCAAGGTAGAAATAAAAAAACGGAAAGCGATTTATCTATAGAAGAGAGGATATGTTTGCACAGTTATTTTGTGGATGCAAGTACACTTGATGAGGCTTACCACCTTTGCCATCCTAGGAGCAAAACTGATAAATACCTTCATGCGCTAGCCCTCAGATGGGTCAGGAAAGGAACACCGCAACGAGCATACCTAGATGGACTAAATAAGAGAATCGTAATTGTAGGTAAACTCGAAAAGGACGGAAGCAAGGATACGTCAGCCGAAAGTGAATACGTTGATTTCAGCAAGCGAGATAACGTTATTGAAGCATTATCTAAGAGTGCAAATGAAGAACGAGACAATGTTAAGCGCACTAAGATTTTGAGTGTGATAGCAGACCTGCAACGCATGGATAAGGAAGAGAGCAAGGAGGAAGCGAAACTCATACACTTCTATGTTCCACTAACCTGTAAACGTTGCAATCTGTATTGTGCCGAGAAGGAGAAACGGACAAAAATGTAATAGAAAACGGGGATGATGGTTTATAGCCATTGCCCCGTTATGCCTTCGCTATTGTGTGGTATTGTTACCATTCTCCTTTTCCTTTTCCTCCTCTCTGTACTGTTTGCTTTGCATGATTAAATACATCTTGTGCAAGTCTAACTTAATATCCTCAATGGAATTGCATAACCTGAAATAACATTTATAAATTTTAAAGGTGAAATATACCAATACAACCGCTATGATAATACATAGAACGAATGACACAGCACCTCCAGTTCCTGCTACTTGTAAAATCAGATTTCCCATATTATAATAAAGATTAATTAATATCCACAAATTTCCCGTAACTCATACATCTTGATAATGCACAAAAATTTATGTATTTGTCTTTATCTCCTGCGCAAAATGGATTAGATGGGTCTATTGTTCTAACTATAGGAAGTAAATTATCCATATTCTTATATGGAGATGTTTTGTATATTGCATCCATATAATTTTCAGTTCCATTCATTCCTTTTGTTTTTAATAACACAAATTCAATATCTGATTTACCCGATTCCATTTTTTCATCTTTTATTTTAAAGTCTATTATGCATACTGAATCTTTTGAATAGACTACATTCACGTCAGATATGTCGTTTTCATTAAGAGAAAGAGAGGATATGAGCAGCTCTCTTTTCATTAGTTTCTTCGCATTTCGTTCTATACTGCTTTCGCATGATGTAAGACACAACAGAATAGATGCGATTATCAATATTGTCCTATTCATATTATTACCTCCTATATTCTATTCAGTTTTTAAGACCCAATCCTTAGCTTCTATATACTTCGTTTTTGTCTTATCTGTATATACCAAATCTACATAGGTCGTTGTTTCTCCAGTATTGGGTGAATATATTTTATATCTGTGGATAAATGCGTATTCACTGAATGGTATATTACTTCTTTCTATCATCTTCTCCATTAACGGGAGTCTTTCTAAAGAAGAAACGTCATCTTTATCAGTATCAAATCCTGTGCAAGTGTATATGCTCCCAAAATTATATTGCATATTGTATTTCCCGTAAGTTGAAAATAACTTTTTGAAATACTTATTTTCTACTTTTGCTTTATAGAATCTGCTTATGTATAATTTTGTATATTTGCATCCACTTGAGCTTGCACTACTATCCACGTAATGAGTTATATATGTAACTACTTTTGGCTCTATTTTCTTAACCACTTTATTTTCTTGCTTTTTTGAGCAAGAAATAACGATAGTAAGCAATGATATTATTATTAATATTGTTTTCCTCATAATCATAAAGTTTAAAAGTTATAGCAAAGATAGAACTAATATTTCAAAAAAGCAAATAATATTGAATATATTTAGATTTAATGAAAAATCCCATACAGATACAACATTTTATCGAGTTACCCCAAAAAGCACAATTTGAGAGTGCCTAATAGACAGAAAGCACAATTACCATGCTTTTTTATTTATTGTCGTTAGACTGAGAATAAATGCCGTTTTGATGTTTGAATTATTATTTGTATCTTTGCAGCAACATTTTATAACCGTGGGTTGTTAGTCGTGAGATTGGCAGCCCATTTTGTTATACCAAGGATGATAGAAGTTCCAAAATGTTGTACCTATGTTGTACCAACCATTGCATGGGGCAAAATAAAAGGGAGGTACATTTTGCTGTAACTCCCTTATTATCAGTGCTTTACGCTTGCGCTTCAAGATGGGCTTGAACCAACGACCCCCTGATTAACAGTCAGGTGCTCT
>ENA-UOYA01001508-UOYA01001508.1-activated-sludge-metagenome-genome-assembly--contig:-NODE-1508-length-24562-cov-11.751989_pt1 | contig 24562 bp, 20 predicted proteins | sample MGYA00238163_ERZ764804 | MGnify/ENA primary metagenome ERZ764804 (study PRJEB28919, sample SAMN05720223) | activated sludge metagenome | isolation source: Anaerobic digester | place: Hong Kong... | reverse complement strand
ATTTGAAGCTTTTGCCGCTAAGCCGCGGTTTTAAGCTCCGCCGTGTGCTGGAGCATGTTTTCGATAAAGATGCCGTAGCCGCGCGCGGGGTCGTTGACCAGCACATGCGTCACAGCGCCTATGAGCTTGCCGTTTTGCAATATGGGACTGCCGGACATACCCTGCACGATGCCGCCCGTTTTTTGGAGAAGCTCGCTGTCGGTCACGCGGATGAGCATATTTTTGGTTTTTTCATGCCCGCTTTTATATGCCCTGACTATCTCTATCTTATAGACCTTGGGCTGAGAACCGTCGATACAGCTTAATATGACGGCCTCGCCTTCGGTCACGTCCTGCTTGTAGCCAACCTTCACAGTCTTAAGGCTCTTGTAAAAGCCCTCGTTTAACTGGCCGTAGATGCCTTCCTCTGTGTTTTTATAAAGCCGGCCGGTGTTTTCCGTTTCCATGAAGATACCTTTGAGCTCTCCCGGGTCGCCGGAAACGCCTTTGCGGATGTCTATGATAACCGCCTTTAAAACGCTCCCGGTCGAAAGGGGCATGATCTCTCCGGTGTCAATATCGCTGATGCCGTGGCCGAGGGCGCCGAATCTGCCCGTGGCGGGGTCGATATAGGTGATGGTTCCTATGCCCGCCGTGCTGTCGCGCACCCACAGCCCGGCCCTGTAAAGGCCGTCCTGCGCCGATTTGGCTGGCGACACCTGTATTTTTATGGTGGCGTTGTTGCGCTTGACAGTTAGCGTTACGGCTTTGCCGCCCGATGCCCTAAAGTGTTCGCCTAACTCCTTTGACGATCCTACCTTTTTGCCGTTTACCTTTAATATGATGTCCTTGACCCGCACTCCTGCGTCATACGCCGGATTTTTAAGCCCGTCTGCGGTTTCCACGTTTCCCATGCCCACCACCATCACGCCGTCGGTGACAAATCTGATGCCGGTGGGATAACCGCCCGGAATAAGCTCCATAGGCTTTGTGACGGTAAGGTTTACCTTTTTTAAGGGAACCACGCCGAAAAGCCTGAAGGAAGCCTCCGAGGTCCCTGCGCCCGCAGTCTGCTCGATGGGACCAAACAGGTTGAGTCCGTCGTCGAAGGTGTATTGCGAACCCTCGTTGATCCATACGCCGTCGGGCAGCCCGGAGACGGAATACGCCCCGATGCCCAGCGACAGCATGCCTAAGAGCACCAGAGACCGGACCTTTCTCCGTCTTAAAAGACGCATTTGCATACCCCCTTGTTTTTGTTGATGTCACGGGCAAAAAAGCCTTCCCGCACGCCGTGGAAGACGGCTTCTTCATCGGCGCAAAGGAAAATTTTTGTTTTTAGATGTTGTTTGCCCGCTATATTAGCCTTGCCTTTTTTGACGGTATTATTGCTGCTAATATTACCGCAAATCACAAAAATAAGGGGAAAATAATTTGTCGGGCTTTGTTATGGGAGATTGAAATTTTTATATAATTTTGTTATTCTTAGAACATATCAAAAAAAGACCGTTTCGAAAGGATGGTCGTATTTATGAGGGTTGCGGTAGTGGGCTCGCGGACCGCCACGCAAAAGGATTACGCCGCCCTTGTTGCGCACATCCCCGCCAACGCTTCGGAGATCGTAAGCGGCGGAGCGCAGGGCGTGGACACCTTGGCGAGGCAATACGCGAAGGAGCACCGCCTCATACTGACGGAATTTCTTCCGGACTACGAGGCGGAAACAGAGAATCCGCGCGCCGCGCCGATTCTGCGCAACCAGAAAATCGTGGATTATGCGGATTATATAATAGCTTTTTGGGACGGACGTTCCAAGGGCACGCGATACACCATACAATACGCGCACAAGCAAAACAAGCCTGTCAAGCTGGTGCTTTTGAAGGCCGGAACCTGCGGCGAACGGCAAATATGATTATTCACCGTGCAGTCCTGCGAATTTCACAAAAAATACATTTATTTTTGAAAAAACTGTGCTATACTGTATGTAGATATCACCGCTGAAAGGGCAAAGGCTCAACCCTTGACAGAACACATTAAAGGAGCTGAGGTTATGAAGCTGACTTACTCAACGAGGAAAGTCGCGCTTAAGCAGTCCATGAAGCAGAGGGCCGAGCAGAAGCTTTCTAAGCTCACGCGGTTCTTCGGGGACGCGTACGAGGGCCATGTCGTCTTTTTCCGGGCTGACGGCGGGGAGGACGGCTGCGAGATCACCATCCGTTACGGGGGTATGCTCTTCCGCGCCAACCAGACGGGCCCCAATATGTACGCAGCTATCGATTCGGCAACCGACCACCTTATCCGGCAGATACGCAAAAACAAGACGCGGCTTGAAAAGCGTCTGAAGGCCGGCGCATTTGACCTTTTGGAGGCGGAAAACGGCGCGGCGGAGCCCGAGCGCGATTACAGGGTGATAAAGACCAAGACCTTCTCCGTAAAGCCCATGGATGTGGACGAGGCCATCCTGCAGATGGAGCTTTTGGCGCACAGCTTTTTTGTGTTCCGCGATACCGAGACCGACGAGATAAACGTAATCTACCGCAGAAACGACGGAGGATATGGACTTATAATTCCCGAGACTGGGTAAGCCGCGTTAAGGCGCGAATTTGCCGCATAAAGAAAACCGGCCGCTTTGGTCTACGTCCAAAGCGGCCGGTTTTTGCCAGCTCTAAAGGCTTTTAAGGCAAATCTTCTTTGGGCCTTTTTATTATGATGAACACGGCAGCCGCGGCTGCCGCGGCGAACACTATCGCCAGCGCCAGCCACAGTATGCGCAGCGAGCCGCTCCCCGAGACCGACTCGCCAGCGGCCGGCGCGCGGGATATGTATCCACCGCCTTCGGAATAGGCGCCGTAATCTCTGGACACATGCCCCGGGCCGCTGCCGGCCGATACCCCGGGCTGGGACACGCCGCCCCCGCCCGGCAGCGATATACCAGGCGCGACGGAGACGCCGTGCCTTGAGGGGGCCGCGGCGCTCGAAGAAATCGCGGCGGCTGAGGAGAGCGCGCCCGTGTGGCTGCTTGAGCCCGGAGCGCTTGACGGGGCGGAGCCGTAATCGTACGGAGCGTCGGGTACCTTTGACCTGTTCCAGCTATGGTCTTTTTCCATGGTTTCGTCGCCCTTGAGGAAATAGTCATATATTGCGGTTTCGCCGGCGTCGTCCCAGGTGACGTCCATGTGGTACCAAAAGCCGCCTATGCGCACCAGGTTCCACATATGGTAATCGGGACCTTGGTCGTTAGTGGCTTTAGCGTCCACAAACACAAGGCGCGACTCTATGCCCGCCTCGTCGAGCAGGGCGCGCGCCAACAGCGAATAGGCCTCGCACACGCCCTTGCCGTTTGTCAACATCCCGTGGGCGGTGTGGATTAATAAACTTTCGTCATAACTGTAGTTTTCGACAATAAAGTCGTGGATTTTCTCTACCTTTTTAAATTCGTCCGTTACGCCTTCAAGGTTTTCGGCCACCCATTCCTTGGCCCGATTGCGCACAGCGTCGGTCTGGTCTTTGGTTTCGTCCCATTCTATGGTGAAGGCCAATATAATCTCAGTAGGAGTGCTGGGCAAAGGAGCGTAATATGAAAAATAGATGTCCATAGACATACCATCGGTTCCATTTTCAGAGATTCCGTATACAGCATAAATATATTCGTTTGAAGGGTCGCGGGAAAACTGGTCTAAAAGGTATTCGGGATGCAGCACCGGATCGGGCTCGCCGGTGCTTTTTAACACCAGATCTGTTTCCTCCGAACCGACCTCCACGATTTCATAGAGCCCCAGCACGCCGCCCTCTATTTTTATGGCGAAGTTCTCGTTTTGCAGATGCATTTGCTCGGTAAATTTTTGCTGGAGCTGCTCCAGCATGGAGGCGTGGTTATCGGCTGTTATTGTAAAGTCAGGCGTTGGTGGTTCCTCCGCAAAAACGGCGGTGGAAAGCAGCGTAAAGGCCAGCACCAGCGCGAGCGCGGCGGCCGTCAGGGCTTTGGCGGGATATTTCACTGTAAGCGCCCCCTATTCATAAAATCAAAGCGGCGTGTATATCACTATTAGTATAGCGAAAGCGCGGCTTATTTTCAAGAGCTTTGCGGCCGGTTGGCCTTTTGGGCGCAAAACAATTCCGCCGCCGTCGATTTTTCTTGAACAGGGCAGGGTTTCGTAGTATAATGTGCGTGTAGGGTTTCGGCCGTTTATAAGGAACGCCTGGCTTACGGACGCGCGCTTTGAAGGGGGAAGCAGAATGTCGCTCGGTTTTTGGAACCATCTCACAGCCATTGAAAGGTTTTTTTACATAATGGCCATTCCAAGCACCTTCCTTTTTATTATACAGACCATTCTCGCCCTTCTGGGCTTTGACCAAGGCGATATGGCCGACCGAGCGGATACCGACGCCGGAGGCGACGTCCACGGCATGCCCGACGACGGCTTTCAGCTTATCTCTATCCGCACCTTAGTGGCTTTTTTCGCGCTCTTCGGGTGGACGGGCGTCGTGCTGGCCAAAACGAGCCTGCACATAACGGCCGTCATTATTTTAAGCGGGCTGGCGGGCCTTTGCGGTATGCTGGCGGCGGCCGGCATCCTGTACGCCGTGTCAAGGCTGCAGGAGGAGGGCAACCTCGACATCAAAAACGCTGTTGGCAAAAACGCCACCGTACATCTCACCATCCCCGAAAAGCGCGGCGGCGTCGGTAAGGTGCATGTGATGGTGCAGGAGCGTCTCGCCGAGCTTTTAGCCGTCACCGACGACGACGAGCGCATACCCTCGGGCGCGGGCGTGCTTATAACGGGCACGGCGGACGATTCCACCGTCATCGTCACAAAGAGATAATATAAGAGCCGCAAACGGTTCAGCCGAGGGCCCGACTGCGGCGCTTTTCGCGCATACCTCCCGCCTTCAAGCGGCCGGGCGCCGCGGCTCCTCGATAAAAATTGTAGCAAAAGGAAATAGTAAATGCTGGTTGTAAACAATAAAAAAAAGCTGCTGACGGACGGAGCGCTCATCGCCATTCCCATTTTGTGGGGAGGCGGTTTTATCGCCGTAAAATTATCCTTGGACGCCGGCTTGTCGCCGGGGCTTGTCAACCTTTTGCGTTTTTCCATCGCCTCCGTGTTTATGCTGCCCTTCTGCCTGCCCGGCTTAAGGCGCGCCGGACGCAGGGAATGGCTTTACGGGTTTTTAGCGGGATTTTTGCTGATTGCGGGCTTTATTTTCCAGACGGTGGGGCAAAAATACACAACGCCCAGCAATAACGCCTTTTTGACGACGTTAAACGTCATTATAGTACCGTTTGCCGCGTGGGCCTTCACAAAAAAGCGGCCCCAGAAAAGGCATATCGTATCCGCTTTTGTATCCCTTGCCGGCATATTCCTGCTTACCTATTCGCTTTCGCAGGGGCTGCGCTTTAGGGTCGGCGACATGCTCTCCGTCATGTGCTCGGTCTTTTTTGCGTGCCATATCGCCTTTTTGGGGAAGATATCCGGCCTTTGCGATATAAGGACGCTCACCTTTATACAGATGCTGACCGGCGCGGTGTTTTCACTGGGGCATTTCCTCCTTTTGGACAGGGCATCGGCCGTGCCGGCGGACATGGGGCGAGGGCTGTGGCCGGTGCTATATCTGGGCGCTACTGCCTGCGTGTGCTTTTTCCTGCAGACCTTCGCGCAGAAACACACCCATGCGGCCAAGGCTGCCGTGTTTTTTTCCACCGAGGCGCTGTTCGGCAGCCTGTTTTCGGTTTTGCTCTCCCTTGAACCCATGACGGTAAACCTTGTGGCAGGCGGCGCGGTAATGTTCATCGCCGTTCTGCTGACCGAGCTGCCCGGCAAAAGGGCGTCCGAGAAGCGCGTCCGCGCTTCGACAGGCTGCGAGGCCCTGCCGCAAAAATCCGAATCCTGATGCGCCGACGGTAGGGCGCGGCTGCTACGTTTGGAGGGATACCATGGAATACAGCCAGGACAAAATGGAGATCCGCCTCGATATCACGGAGGACGAGGTCAGCGACGACCCCTGCCGTCCGCTGACGGAGGCTATTCGCTCCATCCGGCGCGAGCTTAGGCTTCAGCGCAAGCATATTGAGGAGCTGGTGGCGCGCATGGACGGCCTTAAAAAGCCTGAGGGTGACGAAAGGCGCGGGGCTGACGGCGACGGCGAAAATGAGCGCGTGCTGGCGCACGCCCTCACCCGCGCCATCGACGAATTCACCTGTGCGCTGGAGCGTTTCCAGTCGGCGCTGTCTTTAGCCAAAGCGGAAGAGACCGGGTCGTCCCGCAAAGCGTGCGCGCCGGCACAAAGGCTTCGCCCGGGCGCTGTGAAGGCGCGTGTCCGGCGCAAGAGCGCCCCGGCGACTTTGCGCGTCAGGGTCGCGGCGGTGAAGGGCGCGGCGGGGCAGACAGCAGCGCCGGCCGGCGCGGAGCTTGGTCCGGCCGAAGGTGCGGAGGAAGCCGCCGGGGTTTCGGAAAGCGCGGCTGTCTGCGCTGCGGTATCGGACGCCCTTTTTGAAGCGAGTTCGCCCGATGCCCCGGCCAATGATAAAGAGAAGCCCTGCCGAGCGGCAGACGACGCAGGGGGTGCAGTATCTTTTGAGGGGCCTGTCGGCGAGGGTGGAAACGGGTTGACGCCTAAGCCCCAAGAGCCGGAGGAAAACGGGCCGCAGCACGAGCGGGCGCGCGTCGACGGCGTTTTTGAGCCGGCGGGTTTGTCCGACAGGCTGGCGGCGGGCGCGCGGCGGCTGCGCGGCGTCGCGGGAGAGGTTTCTGGCGCGCTTTGACAAAAGGCACAGGAGTTTGCCACAGCAGCGCGGGAGGGCTTATGTAAAGCGCCAAATTTTACGGTGGCCGTTTTTGGCGGCTTGACATAATATAAAAAAAAGGATATAATTAGTGGTAATATCGTTAAATGCGATGACGGGGAACAGTACGCCTGGCCAATCGCTTAAGAGAGCCGCCGTTAGGGTGCGATGCGCGGTGCGAAGCCATGCCGAATCTCACCTCTGAGCATACCGCTGAAACGCCATTTTTTCGGTCGGATTAGGCTGTGTACGCATCTCCTGCGTTACGGGGAGCGCTGTTGTAAGACAGCGGCAGAGCGGGCGTGTTTTTTATACGCCAATAAGAGTGGTATCGCGGAGTATAGCCTTCGTCTCTTCAAAAGAGACGGAGGTTTTTTGTCATCTGCGTTTAAACGTCGGCGACATCTAAGACAAAGAGCCTGAAAAGCCTTTAACTGAGATTGGCAAGCCTTACGAGGGGGAATGAACCAAATGCGAATGACAGGAGCAGACATCCTGGCGGCGTGTCTTATCGAACAGGGCGTGGACACCGTATTCGGCTTTCCGGGCGGCGCGGTGCTGTATATATACGACGCGCTGTTCAAAAACAAGAATAAGATACGGCATATCCTGACCTGCCATGAGCAGCACGCGGCTCACGCGGCCGACGGCTACGCGCGCGTAAGCGGCAAGCCGGGCGTGGTCATCGCCACCTCCGGGCCGGGAGCCACCAACCTTGTGACAGGCATCGCCAACGCGTATATGGACTCCATTCCCATGGTCGCCATCACCGGCAACGTCCCCGTGGCGCTTTTGGGAAAGGACAGCTTCCAGGAGGTAGATATCGCCGGCATCACCATGCCCATAACAAAGCACAACTTTATCGTCAAGGACGTGAATGTGCTGGCCGATACCGTCCGGCGCGCCTTTAACATCGCGCAAAGCGGGCGGCCGGGGCCGGTGCTTATAGATATTCCGAAGGACGTCACCAACACGCCCTGCGAATATACGCCCGCAAAGATTGAACCTTTGGAGCCCGTCGCCGAAAGCATTACGCAAAAGGATATAGAGGCGGCCCTAAGACTTATAAGAGAAAGCCAAAAGCCGCTTGTTTACGCGGGAGGCGGCGTCATTTCCTCGGGAGCGCACAATGAGCTGAAGGAGTTTGTCGACAAAATCGACGCGCCGTTTACGCAAAGCCTTATGGGCATAGGCTCTATGCCCGCGGCACATCCGGCAAACCTCGGCATGATAGGCATGCACGGCTCAAAATGCTCGTCGCTGGCCGTGTCGCAGTGCGACCTTCTCATAGCCGTCGGCGCGCGCTTTTCCGACCGTGTGCTCTGCGACCCGCGCCGCTTTGCGCCGAAGGCCAAGATACTGCATATAGACATAGACCCGGCGGAGATAAACAAGAACATACGCGCGACGCAGTCGATGGTCGGAGATGTCCGCGAGGTTTTGTCGCGCCTAAACCCGCTTATAGAACGGACCAAGCACCCAGAATGGATGGACCAGATAGCCGATTGGAAGGCGCGCTATCCCATAGCAAAGCCTCACAAGGAGGAGATACTCCCGCAGAAAATCATACAGAAGACGTGGGAGATAACCGGCGGCAGCGCCATCATCACAACGGAGGTAGGGCAGCATCAGATGTGGGCGGCGCAGTTTTTCCCCATTGAAAGGCCGCGCACTTTTATCACCTCGGGCGGGCTCGGCACCATGGGCTTCGGCTTGGGGGCGGCCATAGGCGCGGCTACCGCGAGCCCCGGAACGACCGTGGTGAATATCGCCGGCGACGGCAGTTTCCATATGAACCTTATGGAGATTGTGACGGCCGTCAAGAACAAGCTGCCCGTGAAGGTGCTGGTAATGAACAACAACGTGCTGGGCATGGTGCGGCAGTGGCAGCGCATGTTCTACGGCAAGCGCTATTCGCAGACCACCCTTGAGCGTCCGACGGACTATGTCAAGCTGGCGGAGGCCTTCGGCGCGGAGGGCTACGAGATGCGCGGCGAGGAGGATATGGAGCCGGTGCTCAGAAAGGCGCTGCTCTCTTCCGGCCCCGCCGTGGTCAACTGCCGTATAAGCCGCGATGTAAACGTGCTGCCCATGGTGCCTCAGGGCGGAGCGATAGACAGTCCCATACTGGAACTTGAGGATTAGGAGGGGATACCGATGATCCGGCGATATGTGCTTTCGGTGCTGGTTGCAAACAACCCCGGCGTACTGACACGGGTGGCGGGCCTTTTTGGCAGGCGCGGCTACAACATCCAGAGTTTAACCGTAGGCGTGACCCAGAACCCCGACGTCTCCCGTATCACCATAGAGCTTTACGGCGACGAATACGTCCTGGAGCAGATAAAAAAGCAGCTCGCCAAGCTCATAGAGGTGATGAGCATCACCGAATTAAAGCCCGACAAGGCTGTTTACAGGGAGCTTCTGCTCGTTAAGGTGGCCGCCGACGACATGACCCGCGGCGCGGTGGTGGAGATAGGAAACATATTCAGGGCCAAGGTCATCGACCTGTCGCGCCAGTCCCTTACCATGGAGATTACAGGCGAGCCTACAAAGAACAACGCCTTCCTCGAGCTTTTGGAGCCGTACGGCATCCGCGAGATAGCACGTACGGGCATTACGGGGCTTGAGCGCGGCGCTATGGAGCTTACAAAGCATAAGAAATTCGAAGAGGAAGAGGACGTCTGACAGCAAAATAAGCGCTTGGCGGCGCGCCGCCGAAGAAGTGGAAATTTCTTTATAGGAAAGGATGATTGGTAATGGCAGCTACCATGTATTATGAAAGCGACTGCAATTTCGAGCTTCTCAAGGACAAAACCATCGCGGTGATCGGATACGGGAGCCAGGGCCACGCCCACGCGCTCAACCTCAAGGAATCGGGCGCCAATGTCATCGTGGGACTTTACAAGGGTTCCAAGAGCTGGGAAAAGGCCGAGAAAGCCGGACTTAAGGTGGCGACGGCCGCCGACGCCGCTAAAACGGCCGATATCGTCATGATGCTCGTCAACGACGAAAAGCAGGCCAAACTTTACAAAGAGAGCATCCAGCCTGCCCTTACGGCGGGGAAATCCCTCGTCTTCGCCCACGGCTTCAACATCCATTTCGGCCAGATAGTGCCCCCCGCGGATGTCGACGTCTGGATGGTCGCGCCCAAGGGCCCCGGCCACACCGTCCGCTCCCAGTATCTTGAGGGCAAGGGCGTGCCCTGCCTTATAGCGGTGCACCAGGACGCGACCGGCAAGGCGAGGGAGCTCGCTCTGGCTTACGCGGCCGGTATCGGCGGCGCCCGCGCCGGCATTATCGAGACCACCTTCCGCGAGGAGACGGAAACAGACCTCTTCGGCGAGCAGGCCGTGCTTTGCGGCGGTGTGTCCGAGCTGATGAAGGCCGGGTTCGAAACGCTGGTCGAGGCCGGATATCAGCCGGAGATGGCCTATTTCGAGTGCCTGCACGAGATGAAGCTCATCGTCGACCTTATCAACCAGGGCGGGCTTTCGTACATGAGGTATTCGGTGTCCGATACGGCCGAATACGGCGATTATGTGACGGGTAAGCGCATCATCACCGAGGAGACACGCAGGGAAATGAAAAAGGTTCTCAGGGAGATTCAGGAGGGAGCCTTCGCCCGCAACTGGATACTGGAAAACCAGGCCAACCGCCCGTATTTCAACGCCAAGCGCGCTATGGAGCGCGAGCACCTTGTTGAGACGGTGGGCAAAAAGCTGCGGAGCATGATGAGCTGGCTGAAAAAGTAAGGGTAAAGACCCTTTTAAGACCCGTACCGTTATTCCGGCCAATCGTGTGCCGGAGGCGGCCAACGCTTTGCGAAGGAGCTGATAGACCGTGGAACGCATCAGCGACAGGGTGACAAAGGGCGTCACGCGCGCTCCACACCGCTCGCTTTTTTACGCTATGGGCTATACCGAGGAGGATTTGAGCCGCCCGATTATAGGGGTGGTCAACGCCCAGAACGAAATAGTGCCGGGGCATATCCACCTCGACACAATCACAAAGGCCGTTAAGGAAGCCGTATGGGCAAACGGCGGCACGCCGGTGGAATTTCCGGCAATAGCCGTGTGCGACGGTATCGCAATGAACCATGTGGGCATGCATTATTCGCTGGCCTCGCGCGAGCTTATCGCTGATTCGGTGGAGGCCATGGCCATGGCCCACGCCTTTGACGGGCTGGTGCTCGTCCCAAACTGCGACAAGGTGGTCCCGGGCATGCTGATGGCGGCAGCCCGGCTCAATATCCCGTCGGTCATGGTGAGCGGCGGGCCGATGCTCGCGGGCTCGTCCTCCGGGCGAAAGCTAAGCCTTACCCAGGCGCTTGAGGGAGTGGGAGCGTATTCGGCCGGGAAAATGGACGAGGCGGCTCTTCTCGAAATCGAGCGCAGGGCCTGCCCCGGTTGCGGTTCCTGCTCGGGTATGTTCACCGCCAACAGCATGAACTGCCTGGCTGAAGTCATAGGCATGGCCCTGCCAGGCAACGGCACCGTCCCCGCCGTTTACGGCGAGCGCATACAGCTGGCAAAGGCCGCCGGCAAGGCCGTTATGCGCCTTGTGGAGGGCAATGTCCGCCCGCGCGATATATTGAAGCCCGAGGCGTTCGAAAACGCGCTGGCTGTCGACATGGCGCTCGGCTGCAGCACCAACAGCGTGCTGCACCTGCTGGCAATCGCCCGCGAGGCCGGCGTGCCGCTTTCAATGCGGCTTGTCAACACCGTCAGCGAGCGCACGCCCAACCTGTGCAGGCTCTCCCCCGCCGGCCCTCACCATATCGAGGACCTTTATGCCGTGGGCGGAGTGAAGACCGTCATGGCAGAATTAGCGCGCCACGGCCTTATAAGTACCGGCGCGGTCACCGCGACGGGGCGCACCGTCGGCGAGAATATAGCCGGCGCGCCGGCGCCCGACGGCGTAGTTGTCCGCACCGTCGACAAGCCTTACTCCGCCGCCGGAGGGCTCGCAGTGCTCTACGGCAATATCGCACCGGAGGGCTGCGTGGTCAAGCGCTCGGCGGTCGACCCCTCAATGCTTAGACACAGCGGACCGGCCCGCGTGTTTGACAGCGAGGAGGACGCGGCTGATGCCATATTGAGCGGGCGCATCAAAAGCGGCGACGTGGTGGTCATACGCTACGAGGGTCCCAGGGGCGGGCCCGGCATGCGCGAGATGCTGTATCCCACGGCCACGCTGGCCGGCAGAGGGCTCGACAAGGAGGTCGCCCTTATCACCGACGGGCGTTTCAGCGGTGCGTCCCGCGGCGCGGCTATAGGGCATGTGTCGCCTGAGGCCGCTTCGGGAGGGCCTATCGCGCTCGTAAGAGAAGGCGATATCATCGAGATTGATATAGATAACTACGCCATCAATTTGAAGGTGGACGACGAGGAGTTGGAGCGGCGCAGGAGCGCGACAAAGATTAAGGGCCCCAAGATAAACACCGGTTATCTAAAACGCTACGCGGCCCACGTTTCCTCCGCGTCGAGCGGCGCGGTCATGGAATAACTCCGGACCGCAGCGTATATGTATGGTAACATAAAATCTTATTGCAGCGAAAGGGTGAAGCAAATGGCACGGCAGATCAAAATATTCGATACGACCCTGCGCGACGGCGAGCAGTCCCCAGGATGCAGCATGAATCTCAGCGAAAAACTGGAGGTGGCGCGCCAGCTATGCAAGCTGCGCGTGGATGTCATCGAAGCCGGCTTTGCCATCGCCTCGCCCGGAGATTTTGAATCGGTCAAGGCGGTGGCGGAAGAGGTGCGCGGCTGCAAGGTGGCTTCCCTCGCCCGTGCCATCAAAAAGGATATCGACGCCGCCTACGAGGCGGTGCGCGGCGCCGAGGACGCGCGAATCCACACCTTCCTCGCAACCTCGCCTATCCATATGCAGTATAAGCTCAAAATGACGCCCGACAAGGTCCTCGAGCGCGCTGTTGAATCGGTGGCCTATGCTAAAAAGCTCTGCTCCGACGTGGAGTTCTCCGCTGAGGACGCAACCCGCAGCGACCTCGATTTCCTCGCCAAGGTGATTCAGGCAGTCATAGAGGCGGGCGCCACCGTGGTCAATATCCCAGACACGGTGGGCTACGCCACGCCCGAGGAAATGTACGAGCGAATAGCCTATCTCATGGAGCATGTGCCTGATATCGGCAAGGCGGATATCTCTGTGCATTGCCACAACGACCTCGGCATGGCTGTCGCCAATTCGCTCGCCGCCATGCGGGCCGGCGCGACCCAGATAGAAGGCACCGTAAACGGCATTGGCGAGCGCGCCGGCAACGCCGCCATCGAGGAGATTGTCATGGCGATCAACACCCGCCGCGCCTTCTATGACGCCGAATGCGGGGTGGATACCACGCAGATATACCGCACAAGCAAGCTTTTATCGAATATAATCGGCGTTGGTGTGCCGCCCAACAAGGCCATAGTCGGCGCCAACGCCTTCGCCCATGAATCGGGCATACACCAGCACGGCGTCTTGGCCGAGAGGACTACCTACGAGATTATGACGCCGCAGTCCATCGGCCTTCTCGAAAACAAGATGGTGCTTGGCAAGCATTCCGGGCGCCACGCGGTGGAGAGCCGGCTCATAGAGCTCGGGTACAATTTGAAGAAGGAGGAGCTGGACACCCTCTTTGAGCAGTTCAAGCTTTTGGCCGACAAGAAAAAGACGGTCACAAACACCGACTTAGAGGCGCTTGTCACCAGCCGCCGGGTGGAGCAGCCCGGGCCATACACCCTCGACCGTTTCGTCACCAACTGCGGCAACACCATAACGACCACTACCATCGTGCGCTTAACCCATAACGGCGAGCTTGTTGAGGAGATAGGGGTGGGGGACGGCCCCATCGACGCCGCCTATAAGGCCATCGACCGCATAGTGGGGCTTGACAACTGCCTGCGGCATTACTCCATACAGGGCGTGTCGGAGGGAGAGGACGCCCTCGGGGAGGTTATCATAAAACTCAAAAACGGCGAGGATATGGTGACCGGCCGCGGCCTGTCCACCGACATCATCGAGGCCAGCATCTTGGCGTACATAAACGGTATAAACAAGCTGCTGGAGCAAAGGCAGTCTTAAAAGGAGGCTGTGTCCGTGAGCAATATCGAAATATTTGACTCCACGCTCCGAGATGGCGCCCAGGGCGAGGGCATTGCCTTTTCGGTGGAGGATAAGCTGAATATCGTTAAAGCCCTCGACGATTTCGGCGTGGCTTACATAGAGGCGGGCAACCCCGGTTCCAACCCGAAGGACCTGGAGTTTTTCGGGCGCGTCAAGGGTATCGCACTAAAGCACGCGCGCCTGTGCGCCTTCGGCAGCACCCGCCGCCGCGACATACTGGTGGAGGAGGACGCCAATGTCCGGTCGCTCTTAAAGGCTGACACCGGCACCGTCGTTATATTCGGCAAGGCGTGGGATTTGCACGTGACGGGCATCCTCAGGGCGAGCCTTGAGGAAAACCTTGCCATGATAAGCGACACCCTGCGCTTTTTTAAAGAAAAGGGCAGGGAGGTCATATTCGACGCCGAGCATTTTTTTGACGGCTACAGGGCAAATCCGGACTATGCCATGGAGACCATTAAGGCTGCAGCCCGAAGCGGGGCCGATGTGCTCTGCCTTTGCGACACCAACGGCGGCTCCTACCCGACTGAGCTTTATGAGACGGTAAGGGCGGTGTGCCGCGCCTTTCCCGATATGCGCATAGGCATCCACTGCCACAACGACACGGGCACCGCTGTCGCCTGCTCCATGCTGGCGGTCGACGCCGGTGCCGTGCAGGTGCAGGGAACCTTTGTAGGCTTCGGCGAGCGCTGCGGCAATGCCAACCTAAGCACCGTCATACCCAACCTCGAGCTAAAGCGCGGCATACGCTGCCTGCCGGAGGGGCATCTGCAGCTTTTAACCCAGACGGCCCGCCGTATCGCCGAAATAGCCAACATCCCGCTGCCGAGCGGCACGCCGTACGTAGGCACCAGCGCTTTCGCTCACAAGGGCGGCATGCATATAGACGGCGTGAGCAAGATATCGCACTCCTTCGAGCATGTGGCACCCGACTGCGTGGGCAATGAGCGGCGTTTTCTCATGTCGGAGGTGTCGGGGCGCGCCACCATATTGAGCCGCATCCGCGAGGTCGACCCGTCCCTCGGCAAGGATTCGCCCGAGACGGCGCGCATCATGGCGCGGCTTAAGGAGCTGGAGCACGAGGGATATCAATTCGAAGCCGCCGAGGAGAGCTTCGAGCTTTTGGTACGCAAAGAGCTCGGGCTCTACCGCCCGTTTTTTGAGCTGCGTCAATTTAAAATTATCGGCGACCAGCCTGTGCCGGAGGGCGTCCATTCCTCCGCGGCCATGATACAGGTAACGGTTGACGGACGCACCGAGATAACCGCCGCACAGGGCGACGGCCCCGTCCACGCGCTGGACACCGCGCTGCGCAAGGTGCTTTTGGGCTTTTACCCCTGCCTTGCCGACGTGCATCTGACAGACTACAAGGTGCGCGTGCTGGAACCCCAGAGCGCTACGGCCGCTAAAGTCCGGGTGCTTATAGAGTCCACCGACGGCGACGATGTGTGGACCACCGTGGGCGTTTCGCGCGACATCATCGAGGCGAGCTGGATAGCGCTCGTCGATTCCATCGAATACAAGCTGACTAAGGACGCCTCACGCGGCAAAGGGTGAACCTTATCGGCGCCCTTTGCGGAAAGGAAGATATCTATGGCTATGACCATGACACAGAAGATACTGGCCGCCCATGCCGGGCTAAGCGAGGTGAAAGCGGGCCAGCTTATCTCGGCTAAGCTCGATCTGGTGCTCGGCAACGACATCACCGCTCCGGTGGCCATAAGGGAGTTTGAAAAGACCGGCGCTCAAACGGTGTTTGACAGGGAAAAGGTCGCGCTGGTGATGGACCACTTCACGCCAAATAAGGACATCAAGGCCGCCGAGCAGTGCAAATTCATACGCGAATTCGCGCTGCGGCACGGCATAGCCAACTTTTTCGACGTCGGAGAGATGGGCGTAGAGCACGCCTTGCTGCCCGAAAAGGGGCTCGTAGGCCCGGGCGACCTCGTCATCGGCGCCGATTCCCACACATGCACTTACGGCGCGCTGGGCGCGTTCTCCACCGGCGTCGGCAGCACCGATATGGCCTGCGGGATGGCGACGGGCACAGCCTGGTTCAAGGTGCCTGCCGCGCTTAGATTTATCCTGAGAGGGAAACCGGCGCCGTGGGTGAGCGGCAAGGACATCATTTTGCATATCATCGGCATGATCGGCGTAGACGGGGCGCTCTATAAGTCCATGGAATTTACCGGCGACGGGCTTTCGCACCTTACCATGGACGACCGCCTGTGCATGGCCAACATGGCCATAGAGGCCGGCGGTAAAAACGGCATATTCGAGGTGGACGACAAGACGGTCGCGTTCTTTGAGGAGCGTTCCGCCCGGCCGTACGCCGTTTACAAGGCCGACGCTGACGCGCAGTATGAGAACACCTATGAAATAGACCTTTCCTCCCTGCGCCCGACGGTGGCGTTCCCGCACCTGCCCGAGAACACCCGCCCGGTCGACGAGGCGGGCGGCATCAAGATACACCAAGTCGTTATAGGCTCCTGCACAAACGGGCGTCTGGAGGACCTCAGGGTCGCGGCCAAAATACTGTCCGGAAAACGCGTGGCGAAGGGCGTGCGCGTCATTATAATCCCCGCCACCCAGAAGATATATCTTGACGCCATGCAGGAAGGGCTGCTTAAAATCTTTGTCGAATCGGGGTGCGCCGTGTCCACGCCGACATGCGGGCCCTGCCTCGGAGGGCATATGGGCATCCTCGCCAAGGGCGAGCGCTCACTCGCCACCACCAACCGCAACTTTGTGGGCAGAATGGGTCATCCCGAGAGCGAGGTGTATCTATGCAGTCCGGCCGTCGCCGCCGCGTCGGCTTTGACCGGCTTAATCACGGCACCGGACAAGGTGTAGGCCGATTGCAAACAGCCAACGATTTTAAACGAGCTTAGGAGGGTTCTGCCGTGAAAAAGGAAGGCACAGTCATAAAATACGGCGACAATGTGGACACCGACGTTATCATACCCGCGCGCTACCTTAACACATCCGACCCTAAGGAGCTGGCCAGCCACTGCATGGAGGATCTGGACGCCGGGTTTGTAAAGCGCGTAAGGCCCGGCGATATCATGGTTGCGGGCAAAAACTTCGGCTGCGGCTCGTCGCGCGAGCACGCGCCCATAGCCATAAAGCAATCGGGCATAGCCTGCGTTATAGCGGCCACCTTCGCGCGCATATTCTACCGCAACGCCATCAATATCGGCCTGCCTATTCTGGAATGCGAAAAAGCGTCGCGGCGCATAGACGACGGCGACCGCGTGGAGGTTGATTTTGACACCGGCATCATCCGCAACCTCACCAAAAACGAGGAGTATAAGGCGGAGCCGTTCCCTCCGTTTATCCAGCGCATTATGGCGTCCGACGGGCTTATAAACGCCGTTAAAAACAAAGCGCTGTAATATCACCATAAAAAGCGCGGGCTTTGCCGGCGCTTTCGGCGGTCTTGAAAGGGTGTTTACATGTGAAATACAAAGTGGCGGTCATAAAGGGCGACGGCATCGGTCCGGAGATTGTGGACGAGGCCATCAAGGTGCTCGACCGTGTCGGAAAGCTTTACGGGCACAGCTTTGACTTTTGCGAGGTGCCGGCGGGCGGCTGCGCCATAGACGCATTCGGCGTGCCGCTGCCCGACGACACGCTGCGCGTCTGCAAGGAGAGCGACAGCGTGCTTTTAGGCGCCGTAGGCGGGCCCAAGTGGGATACCCTGCCGGGGCACCTGCGCCCCGAGCGCGCGCTGCTCGGCGTGCGCGCCGGGCTGAACCTTTACGCCAACCTGCGCCCCGCGGTGCTTTACGAGGCGCTGAGGGACGCGTGCCCGCTAAAGTCGGATATTGTCGGCGGGGGGCTTGACCTTATTGTAGTGCGCGAGCTGACGGGCGGCATCTATTTCGGCGAGCGCGGCAGAAGGGACAGCTCGGGCGGTACCGAGGCGTTTGACACCGAGGCGTATAATGTCCGGGAGATAGAGCGCATAGGCAGGGTCGCCTTTGAGACGGCGCGAAAACGCTCAAGGCGCCTGGTTAGCATAGACAAGGCCAACGTGCTGGAGTCTAGCCGTCTGTGGCGCGAGGTAATGCACGGACTTCGCCTTGAATATCCCGATATAGAGTACAGCGATATGCTGGTGGACAATGCGGCCATGCAGCTTATCAGAAATCCGGGGCAGTTCGATGTTATCGTCACCAGCAACATGTTCGGCGACATCCTGTCCGACGAGGCCAGCATGATAACCGGCTCTATTGGCATGCTGCCGTCGGCATCCTTAGGCGAGGGCACCCTCGGCATGTACGAGCCCATACACGGCTCGGCGCCCGATATCGCCGGAAAGGATATCGCCAACCCCATCGCGACCATCCTGTCGGCGGCCATGATGCTGCGCCTTTCCTTCGGGCTTTCAAGAGAGGCCGACGCCGTCGAGGCGGCTGTGGTAAAAACGCTTAACGCCGGGCTGCGCACCCCCGATATATTGGGCCGCGGCGAGGGCCTTAGAAAAGTGGGTACGCGCGAGATGGGAGACGCAATAGCCGCAGCTATGGCGTGACGCCGGGCGGCCGTTTGCGAGGCTTGCCGGCAACAACTGCGCCTAAGTCTTTTTGGTATTGGCTTTTGAATAGCGAAATAAGCGCGGCTGCCGTTTCGGCAGCCGCGCTTTCAAATGGTAAGGCAAAAAAGCCCGTCATTTGCCTTTTCGTGAGATATTGAGAACGGAAAGAGTATAAAAGACCGCGGCCGAGCCGAGGAGGACGAGCGCGCTCATCAAAGGCGTAAACGTCAAATCTCCGAACTTGAAGGAGACTCCCATCAGCAGCTCAAACTTCTCCCTCACGCCGGCCGGGGCGTTGGAAAATGTGCTCATAAGAGCGTCTTCCATCATTACGCGGCGGAACAGTACGGCCGCGTGGGACACCGGGAACAACTTCACGACCCATTGGACGGCCGACGGAAGCTGTCCGATAGGCAGATATATGCCTGTGAGAAAGCCTATGAGGGTTCCGATGACGGTGCTCGCCGCCGCGAATGCACTCGCGCTCGCGAAAAACGAGGCCAGAAACAGTACGAGCGATATGTTTGTGACGTTGGACAGCAGGATAAGCCCCAGAACCTTAAAGAGGGTCGCGCCGTCCATAAGACGCCCGCCGTTTGCGGCGATATATATCTCCGCCAGCACCAGCGTGACAAGGCTTAGAACTATTCCCACGGAAATAGAGCCGAGTATGTATCCGCCAGCTATGCTGCCCTGCCTGACGGGAGACGAGCGGAAATCCTTGACGAGCTTTTTTGATTTGTCCTCAACCATTATGCTTAAGGCGCCCATTGTGGTTGTCACGGAGGTCACGGCCAGAATGCCGGCCATGATCCAACTGTCCATCATATACCGTACGCCGGTGAAACCGGCCAGGCTGCTTACCCATACGTCGCCCAAAAACAGCGCGTACAGCCCTATGATGATAAACACTGCCAGAAGAGAAAAGAACACGGCCGATTTATCCCTGAAAAAGATTTTGAGGCAGCGCGATGCAAATCTGATCATTCCCTCAGCTCCTTTCCCGTAATGGCGATAAAAGCGTCGTCCATTGTCCCGCTTACGACCTCGAAGCCGCAGATGAAGGGGCGGCATTTTTCAAGAAGCGGCAGCGCGTCCAGCGTGCAGGGAATGGGGACGGTCACCGTGTCCGCCGTAAGCGTGTGCGAAAGCCCCTCTGCAGCCGCTATGGCGCGCACTCTTTCAATATCGGTGCAGACGAGCGTCACCTTGTCGCTTGTGTAAGACTCCTTTAGCTCGGCAGGGGTGCCCTTTGCGGCTATCCTCCCGTCGTCGATTACAATCACATAATCGGCCTTGGCGGCCTCCTCCATGTAGTGGGTGGTCAAAAAGACGGTCATGTCGGTATCCCTTTGGAGCCTTTGCACCGTTTCCCAAACGCTCTGGCGGGTCTGCGGGTCAAGTCCGGTGGTGGGCTCGTCCAGAAACAGGATTTTTGGCGTGTGCACGAGTGCGCGCGCTATGTCGCACCGTCTGCGCTGTCCTCCCGAAAGCTTGCCGTACGGCCTTTTGAGAAGGTCGTGAACACCCGTGACCCTGGCTGCGTTTTGCACGGCCTCGTCGAGCGCCTTTCCTTTAAGTCCGTAAAAGCTTCCCCTTGTTTTAAGATTTTCCTCCACTGTCAAAAGAGCGTCCAGAAGACTGTCCTGGAACACGGCGCCTATGACGGAATGTATAGCCCTGTCCTCCCGCCCGACCATGTGGCCGTCGACCATGACCTGCCCGCTGTCCTGCCTTAAAAGGGTGCAGATGATGTCGATAGTCGTGGATTTGCCCGCGCCGTTGGGGCCTAAAAACGCAAACAGCTTGCCCCTCTCTACATAGAAGCTGATGCCCTTGACGGCGTGAACATCGCCGTAGGATTTATGCAGGTCGGCCACCTCGATTATTTTATCCAAAAAAACACCTCCTTAATATTACCGTACATTACTTTGACGAAAACCGCTGCAAAGCAAGATTAAAAGGCTATCGTCATTTTCGTTTGATCGGTACGCCAGTATAAACTTGGCTTTAATCATTTTACATCACTAAGAAAACAAAAGCAATATTAAGATTAAGCCGGGTTTGCGCTTGTATTGCCGGACGTAGTTCGGGGAAAATAATGCTGGGTTCGGCAGCAGGCACAAACGCCGAGAATCCTATCCGCAAGAATTTTCGGCAGGGGCTTTACAAACGGGCGCAAATAGTATACTATATTGCTATACTTTTCCGGGAAAAAGACGTAAGGGGGGGACGGCCGGCATGTCGGCGCTTGACGATGCCATTACTAAAGACCGCAGGCGCTTTTTAAGGGGCCTGATACAGATTGCCGACCCAAAGATATGGGTGGCCTCGGCTGTGCCCTTCGCATTAGGACAGGCGCTGGCTTACGCGTGGGCACGCGCCGCTTTCCGTTTTTTCGATATCGTCTTATCCGTTTTGGCAATGGTTGCGCTTTGCCTGATAGAGACGGGCAAGAACGCGGCCAACGAATGCGTCGATTACACGTCGGGCGTCGACCGCTTTGTCGATCCCGCGCACAGAACGCCCTTTTCCGGCGGCAAGAAAACCATTGTGGACGGCCGCCTTTCCTACGGAGAGAACGCCGTTATCGCGGCCGTATGCTTTGCGGCGGCTGCGCTTTTAGGGCTTATTATAGCATCTTTCAGGCCCATAGTTCTCCCGTTCGGCGCCGCGGGCATTCTTATCTCGATATTTTATTCCCTGCCGCCGTTAAAGCTGTGCTACCGCGGGCTGGGCGAGCTGGCGGTGGGGGTGGTATTCGGGCCGTTGGTGCTGCTCGGTTCCTACGCGCTTACAGCCGGGCAGCTCGGCTTTTTGCCCTTTCTTGTTTCGCTGTCGATGGGGTTTCTTATCGCCAATGTGCTTTGGATTAACGAGTATCCCGACTATGAAGCGGACAAAGCCGGCGGAAAGCGAAATTTAGTGGTTCGACTCGGCAAGCAAAGGGCCGTCTTTGGCTACGGGGCGCTGTTTGCATTGTCCGGCCTTGTGACCGCAGCCGCAGCTGTATTTGCCCGCAATCCGGTCTGGCTGCTGCCCCTGCTGAACGCTCCCAAGGCCGTATCGGCAGTGCGAAACTGTCGTGCCAACCACGGTGATATACCAAGGCTTGTGGCGTCCAACGCGATGACGGTTACGATATATATTCGCGCCGGCGCGCTCTTTTCGTCGGCGGCGGTTGTGGATGCGCTGCTGTGATGTGCAGCTTGCGTATAAACTCGAAAGGCGGGAAAGGCCGACCCAAAGGAGGAACGATATGGGCAGGATTATCATTGTCGGTGCCGGTTACGCGGGCGTGGAGGCCGCGCTGACCCTTTGCAAGCACAAAAAGCAGATGAAGACGCTGGAGATCGTCATCATCGACAAAAACCCCTACCATACCCTTTTGACCGAGATTCACAAGGTGGCGGGAAACCGTGTGGCGGAGGACGCCATACGCGTTCCGCTCTCCGAGATATTCGAAAATACGCCGGTGAAGGTCGTCACCGACACCATCACCCGGTTCGCTTTCGAGGAAAACACGCTGTATTCCGAAACCAAAAGCTATACCTATGACCAGCTCATACTGGCTCTCGGGAGCACGCCGGAATTTTTCGGCGTACCCGGCCTTAAGGAGCACGGCTTTTCCCTCTGGTCGTATGAGGACGCCGTCCGTATCCGTGAGCATATCAAGGAATGCTTCGTCAGGGCTGAGGGCGAGGACGACCCCGATAAGCGGAAAAGCCTTTTGACCTTTACGGTGGTGGGGGCGGGCTTTACCGGCGTAGAAATGGTGGGGGAGCTTATACAGTGGACCCGCGACCTTTCGAAAAATCACGGCATACCCTATGGCGAGGTGCGCCTCATAAACATCGATATGCTGCCCTGCGCGCTACCTGCCATGCCGGAGAAAAACCGCGCTAAGGCAGAGCGATACCTTAAGAAAATGGGCGTGGAGCTCTTGCTGGGCAACGCCGTCAGAAAGGTGACGCGCGAGGGGTTTTCCACCGATTCGCAAAGTATCGCCTCGCATACCGTAATATGGGCGGCCGGCATACGCAGCAACGAGGCGGTCGACGCCATGCCTTTTGAAAAAGGCATGTGCCACCGGGTGGTCGTGGACAGCTTTTGCCGCACCGGCATCCAAAACGTCTATGCGGCGGGGGATATGGCCGCCTTAAAGGACGAAGAGGGAAACCCGTATCCGGCGCTAGTGGAAACGGCGTTGCAGACAGGCCGGGGCGCCGCCAAAAACGCGCTGCTGGCGCTGCAGGGAAAGGAGCCTGAAAGCGTTACGGTAAAGCTCCACGGCACCATGGTATCCATAGGCAACAGCTACGCCGTGGCCGACCTGATGGGCTACAAGCCGCCCAATCTCATCGCTCGTGCCATGAAATTCATGGTCAACGCCCATTATCTGTGGGAGATATGCGGCTTTTGGAAGGTGGCCCAATACTTTTATCATGAAGTGTACGAGCGCAGGTACAGGAAAGGCTTTTTGGAAAAGCATTACTCCACGCGCGTCCAGGCCTGGTGGCTCGCGCCTCTGCGCGTCTTTTTCGGGTCCATGTGGATATTCGAGGGAGTCAAAAAGATAGCGGAGGGGTGGCTTACCAAACTGCAGCTCCAGCAGTTTTTAGGCTTTGCCGACGCCGGCACACAAGCCACCGCAGCGGCGACGGGCGCGCCGGAGGGAGCTGCCGTGGCAGTCGATACCTTTAAGCTCATAGACTGGGGCTTTTTTCAGGTTTTGTACCAGGAGTACGAGGTTGCCGTCGTCAAGACGCTGAGTGTATTTAAAATCAATATTCCCCTGCTCAATGATTTCCTCAAATGGATGCTTGAAAACGACACTGTCGAATGGGTAATGCAGGCCTTTGTGACCATAGCAGAGATAGCTTTGGGGCTTTTCATACTGGGCGGCGCCTTCAATTTCCTCGCTAACGCCGCCACCGCCGGACTTTTAGCCATGTTCATCTCGACCACGGGGCTTCATCAGGGTCAGTGGTGGATGCCCTTCACGGCGTTTGCGCTAATGGGCGGGGCGGGGCGCGCTTTTGGCGCCGACTATTACCTTTTCCCCTGGCTTCACCGGGTGTGGAACTACCGGCATAAAAACAGGCGCTGGAGGCTTTTCCCTAAAAACAGCTTCAGACGTCCCGAGTGACGGTGCCATTCCGTTTTACAAAGACATGAGGCCGGCTTTTTGGCATTTGTCTTAAGGCGGTAAAAAAGGATATGATTTAATTGTGGCAGGAGTACCCGCTCATTAAAGTGGAGCTAAGGGCGCTGGAAGATTTTCTTGAGAGCTCCTTTTCCTCTAAACGCAACCGGCTTGACGCCATAAGCAGGGGGGTGCTTTTTGCCGGCGGCAAGCGCATCCGCCCGGCCTTTACCATCCTCTGCGCCATGTGTGGAAAATACGACCGGGAGCGAATACTCCCGTTGGCGGCCTGCGTGGAAACCCTGCACACCGCCACCCTCGTGCACGACGATATTATCGACGACGCGGACCTGCGGCGGGGCGCTCCCACGGTTGTGCGTGAACAGGGGGCGGATATAGCCGTTTTTACGGGGGATTACCTGCTTGCCAAAGCGCTTGTGTTTTTCCTTAAAGGCGGGCTTGAAGATATAGACTTGGGCCAGATTGCGGCTGCCATCGAGGCCATGTGCAAGGGCGAGGCCGACCAGTTCTTTGACAGAGGACATATACCCGATTTCAGGCGTTATTTAGGGCGTATCATGAAAAAGACGGCGCTTTTATTTGCGGCGTCCTGTACCTTGGGCGCCCATGCCGCCGGCTGCGACCAAAGCGTTGTCCGCGAGGCCAGGCGGTTCGGGCTCTATTACGGCTGCGCTTTTCAGATAGCAGACGACCTTTTGGACGTTTCCTCCGAGCGGCATGTCGAGGGCAAACCGGTTATGCACGATATAAAAGAGGGAGTTTTCACGCTGCCGGTGCTTTTGGCCACAGCCCGAAATCCCGAAACAGCGGATATTTTCCGGTCGGCGGGTAAAAAGGGCGCTGTCGCGTCAGAAGTGCTGGAGGCGCTGCGCGCCACGGGCGCTATCGACGCTTCGCTGGAGATTAAGGAGCGTTACCGGAAAAAGGCGCTTTCGCACCTTTCAAGGCTCCCGCAGGGAGAAAACACAGA
>ENA-UOYA01001503-UOYA01001503.1-activated-sludge-metagenome-genome-assembly--contig:-NODE-1503-length-24626-cov-6.223556_pt1 | contig 24626 bp, 21 predicted proteins | sample MGYA00238163_ERZ764804 | MGnify/ENA primary metagenome ERZ764804 (study PRJEB28919, sample SAMN05720223) | activated sludge metagenome | isolation source: Anaerobic digester | place: Hong Kong... | reverse complement strand
CGATGAGCAGCTTGTTTGTGGGAATGAGGGGGATCCCTCTCCAAGCGATGAATGGAGCGCCGAATAAAGTCACTGTCGCCGGCGGAACTCCCCGCCTCGTGCATTCCCTTCCGAATGCAGCGATGGCTCTTGGATGAGCCAGAAAAAAGGACGGCTCCTTCCAGACCTTTGCGATCAGTTCGTCCAGATCGTCGGGAGTCGGATACCCGTGTCTGGTCCGGATCCTCTGTGAGTCTGCGGCATTTTTTAGAAGTCCGTAGTCATCATTGTTGATCAGTTCGTAATCCTGTCTTTCCCTAAGGCATTCCACGCTCAGGCGCAGCTGCTCCTCGCTCTGATCATAGGGCTTGCTGTAAATGTCGGAGACCTGGGTGCTGATCTTTACGATGGTGGAGATCGGGTTCAGAACATATTCTCTCGGGTTGCTCTCGTAATCGATATAGCCCTGCGGTATGGACTGATACCCCATTTCTTTATTGAGAATGTTCAGAGGGGATCCATCCTCTTCCTTCACTCTGTTCAAACGAAAAATACCGTTCTCCAATGGCTTCCATTCCAGCAGCTTCGAAAGCCAGCGCGGCGTAATAGATTCAAATTGGGGGACGGTTTTTGTAAACTCAGTCAGCTGGTAGGCAGCCTGCGAAGTCAAAAAATCGGCCTTGCCGCCGTTTTCAGGAAAATCGTTCTTACCGATATCATTCTGATCTGACATGTCATTGCCTCCTTTACCATGCACTCTTAATAGTATGGTTAAAGAAGGCAGTTTCTAAACACAATTGCCATAGACTCTCTTTGTTCCGAAAGGAAAATTTTCTTCAGATTTTAAAAAAATTTTATCAGTTATTCAACGAATGGTATCACGTTTTTCTGCCCGGTTTCATAGTATATAGTGTATGTTGCTAATCCTTTAGCTGCATCATTAAATCTTTTCAAAACAACTTAATATATAAACACCTCGAGTTTCTGCGCCTGCGGTCAACGCAGGCGCTGTTAATTTTGTCATCTTTTTTATCAAGAACTTTTTGCACCCTATTTTTCAACCTTCATAAAATGGTAGGAGAAACCTATGAAAGGAGATCATTCACCTTGAATAATATAGAAGATCAAGTAAAAAACCTTACCCGTAAGGAAGACCCTTATATGGGAAAGCCGATATTAGGTCTTGACTGGAATAGGGAACATCGCCGCCATGAACGCGATTTTGACCGCCGTGAACGCGATTTTGGCCGCCATGACCTGGATTACGGGCGATGCCGTCCTGATCCGGTGGCAGTAATGCCGCTCGCGATGGCCTATGTTCCCTGGCAGTGCTGGTGCGAAACATACGACCCGGCATTGGGACATGATAGAGGCACCATTTTCCCGGAACTGGACTTACCGTTCCTGGCAGGAGGAGGCGATTGTTAAGATGGACGGCCGTACCGAATTGCTTAGAAAGATACAAATCCTTGAATTTGCCATGTATGACGCCGCTTTGTATCTTGACACCCATCCCTGCGACCAAGTCGCTCTAGACTACTTTCATCACCATAAAGCATTAAAGGACAAAGCCGTTGCTGAGTATGCGGCATGCTACGGTCCACTCACCATGGACACAGTAGAATCTAAGAACAAATGGACATGGATCGATAGGCCATGGCCATGGGAATTGGGGGCATAGTTATGTGGACCTATGAGAAGAAATTACAATATCCTGTGAAAATAAAATGTCCGAATCCTGCAATTGCTAAAGTCGTAATCACGCAGGTGGGCGGTCCTGACGGGGAACTGGCCGCTTCCATGCGTTATCTTTCTCAACGATACTCCATGCCTTATAAAGAGTGTGTCGGAGTGTTGAACGACATCGGCACCGAGGAGCTGGCCCATCTTGAAATGGTCAGTGCGATCGTACATCAGCTCACAAGGGATATGACCATAGAACAGATCAAGGAAGCAGGGTTTGACACCTATTTTGTCGATCATACCGCGGGAATTTATCCCCAGGCGGCGTCAGGCGTTCCGTTTACCGCGAAGTTCTTCCAGTCGAAAGGCGACGCGATCACCGATCTGGTGGAGGATATGGCGGCAGAACAGAAGGCAAGAACCGTCTATGACAACATTCTTCGTCTCGTAGACGATCCCGACGTGAGAGAGCCGATCAAATTCCTGCGTGAACGGGAAGTCGTTCACTTCCAGAGATTCGGCGAAGCGCTGAGGGTTGTGCAGGATAATTTGAATTCCAAAAACTTCTACGCGTTCAACCCGTCATTTGATAAGCCGAGACGAAAATAATTGGGCCGACCGGTATGAAAGTACCTGTTCAAGAAAGAAAAAGCAGCAACGGGAATTTCCCTTGCTGCTTTTCCGATATTTTTATCCGTGTTTTTCCTTAGCCATGTCCGGCCGAGCTTACAGATCAGCTGGCAATCTCTTCTTCAGATTGAGAAGATTGAGAGGCTTTCACTGCTTTGGTGATCCTGGCGATCACTTTATCCTGATTCACCAGCAGCCTCACATTTTCCGGCAGAGAGAGATCCTTTGCCGTAATGATACTTCCGTCTGCCATCGACGCCACATCCACAGCAATCATTTCGGGCAAATCCTTTAAGGCTCCCTGGATACCGATTTCATCCTCCAGAACCTGCAGAACCAGATGATTCAGTGCAAGCTGTTCCTTTCCCTTAAATACCACCGGCACATTTACCTTGGCCTGCTTATCTTCCGAGGTTGCATAAAGATCGATGTGAATAGGCTTATTGCTGATTGGGTCGTATTGAATACTCTTGATAACGCACAGAAGATTATTGTTGTCGAGATTGACGATTGTTTTTGAACCGATGGAATGGCTTTTCAGAAAGTGATTGATTTCCTTTTCTTCAAATCGAACATTGATGTTCCGGTTAATTCCCGGTCCGTAAATATTGCCGGGAACCCCGCCCTTCTTTCGGATTTTTTTTGCGCTTTCCATCCGTTCGGCGGCATTGATTACGGAATCCATAAAATCATCCCCCGTTTCTCTTTTATTGTTATTGTTCATAAACCGTTACACCGCAATTTGAAAGGTTGAACTAAGGTGCTCGGCTCCGGCTATGTTATTCATGATTTCGTCATTGGTATAACCTTCACTGATTAACAGATCATATTCATTCATGACATTTTCGACCGGAAAGATCTGCAGCGCACTGAATCTTCCCTCCATCCTATATTTGCCCAAAAATGCGGGAATTAATACCGTATCGAGAGCGCTCACGCATACTTTTTCAGCTTTGGAAATGATTTCGGCCTCACCGCTGAGAAACATCCATGCGGATAGCGTTCCGTCCGCATTCAATTCTACAGGATCACCCATGCTTTCTATCTGCCGGACACAGAAATTTCTGCTCATCGCCAGATATTTTCCGGTGATTTTATCTTTTCTTATTGCAAGCCCTCCGAAGACAGCCTTATAGGTTTTATAATCCAGCACGTTTAATGCCTTTTCTATATGAAGCGGCCTCTTCTCCCCTGCGGTGTCAGTCCTATCATAGTCGTAAAGCCTGTAGGTCAGGTCCGACGGCTGCTGAATTTCGGCTACCACCAATCCGCCGTTCAGTGCGTGGACGGTACCTGCAGGCACAAAAATCACATCTCCTTTTTTGACAGCCACCTCTCTGTACAAGTTTTTGTGCTTGCCTTTTTTAATAGAACATTTAATTCTTTTAGGCACCAAACCTTCCCGGAATCCGTGGACGACCGATGAATCCGGATTGGCGTCCAAGACATACCACACTTCTGTTTTCCCTGATTTGCCGTTTTCCTGCTTTCGGGCATATTCATCATCCGGGTGTACCTGAATCGAAAGGCGGTCATTGGCATCGATAAACTTCAGCAGCACCGGCAAGCCGGTATCTGTGGAATTTGACGCCGGATTTTCGCCGATAATCAGCTTCCCGTATCTTTGTATTAACTCCGTCAGATTCTCTCCTCTTAAAAATCCATTGGCAACTCTGCTTTCGCTTTCCCGCATATCGGACAATTCCCAGCTTTCCGCCACAGGTCCTTCCGGAACGACTTTACCTAATCTTTTCAGGTTATATCCTCCCCACAAATAATTCTTGTATACAGGCATCATTTTATAAGGATAAAGCATATGAAACACCTCCGTTTAAAACAATCCTTGTATATCTTGAATATTAAATTGCAGCATCTCTGAGATCATGTCACGGAAGCAACGAAAGCTACGTTGCCTTCAAAGGATGGATGGATCGGAATATTTCCCGTCTTATCTCCTCAAGTCCGTCTTCTGTTTTTGATTCGCAGCGCACAATCAACTCCGGGCCGGTATTGGAGGCTCTTACCAGGCCCCAGCCGTTGCCGAACGAAACGCGAACCCCGTCCACTTCGAGGATTTGATATCCCTTCTCTTTAAAATATGTTCTCGCCCTTTCAACATAAGACGACTTTTCCTCCTCAGGGCATTCGACCCTGATTTCCGGTGTGGCGTAAGTTTTCGGCACATCGGACAGCAGTTCGTTCAGGGTTCTGCCGCTATTCGAAATGATCCGCAGCAGCCTTGCGCATGCGTACAAAGCGTCGTCATAACCGTAGTACTCGTCGGCAAAAAACATGTGCCCTGACATTTCTCCCGTAAAAACCGCATTCAGCTCCCGCATTTTTGCTTTAATGAGCGAATGTCCGGTCTTATAAAATATGGGATTCCCGCCGAGCTTTCTTATCTCATCCACCAGGGTATCGGAGCATTTCACCTCGACAATGGCGCTTGTCCCCGGATATTTTGGCAGGATTTCCCTCCAAAACAGGATCATCAGCTGATCTCCCCATATGATATTGCCTTTCTGATCCACCACTCCAAGCCTGTCTCCGTCTCCGTCAAAGGCAACGCCGAGATCCGCGCCGTTTTCCTTCACCGCAGCGATCAAATCACGCAAATTTTCCGTTTTGACCGGATCAGGGAAATGATTCGGAAAATCGGGATCGGAATCGCAGTAGAGGGGAATCACCTCGCATCCAAGCTCGCTCAGCAGCCTCGGCACGAAAAAACTCGCGGTGCCGTTTCCGCAGTCCGCAACGACTTTGAGCCTGCGTCCGGCAAGCTTGATTTTTTCTTTTATCATGTTGATATAATCATCGACCGGACATTGTGACGTCAGCTCTCCCTGCCCGGTTTCATAATCTCCGTTCCTGATGATGGTTCTCAATTCCTGAAGCTCTTCGCCGTATAACGTCCTGCCGTCGTACTGCACTTTGAAGCCGTTATATTCCGCCGGATTGTGGCTGGCCGTGATCATAATTCCCGATTTGATTTGATAAAGATGTGTCGCATAATAGAAAATCGGTGACAAAACGACTCCGGCATCCCTGACATGGATCCCCGATTCCAGCAAACCTTTTACGAGGCTTTGGAAGAGCTCCGGCGAGGATTTCCGGTTGTCCATGCCGACAATGGCTTCCGTCTCGCCTTTCCTTTTTATATAGGTTCCGAACGCTTTACCGATCCGCTCCGCGTCCTCATCAAGCAGCTCCTTCCCATAGATGCCCCGAATGTCATACTGTTTGAATATGCGCGCATTGATATCATTCACCGCTCATCACCCCTCCTTGTGTCATATCCGAAATTGCCAAATAAGAAATCACGTAGGAAATCTGGCTTTCGGCGCCCTTATTGAGATTGACTCCTTTTTCTGTCAAGCCGTCATAGCAGCCCCCCGTTTCCCTGTCGATCAGGCTGATTCCTTTGGAGTTGGCGCCCAGATACCAGGAATGGCACTGTTTTGCTTTTTGAAGATAGGAACTGTTTCGGGTGATTCGATACGCCTCCAGATAGGTCAGGACCGATTCACAGGCTTCCACCGTCTGTTCATCATACTCCGCGGGCTGAAACCCCTTGCGGTACCATCCCTTACAGCCGACCGGCCTGAAACAGCCGTTACGGAAGGTTGCTTTTTCAAGGAAGGCAAGGCTCGCCTCCGCCGTTTCCAGAAAGCTCTTTTTTCCCGTCACGCGGAAAGCTCTGATTAAAGAAAAGGGGAGTATGCTGTTGCAATAGGCGATAATGTCCTCAAACCATTTCCATTCACCGTCGCTGTGTTCCTCGTACATCAGGCAAAGCGACCGCCCCAATTCAAGAATAAGGCTTTGAACATCACGGCTTTCCGTCATGGAAAGGCCGATCAGCGAATACGCGCGGCCTCTCGGTGAATGCAGAGAAGCCGCGTGAGGCAGGGACGCATCCATCATATATCGCAAACCCTGCTTGATGTCTTGCGGACAGGAATCGCTTGACAAACCATACCCCATCGCCCACAGGCACCTTCCGAAGCAGTCCTCCGAGCCTTTCTCTTCCAGCCATTCTCTGTTGTGGCCCATAAAGTTTTTGAACGTGCCGTCGGGATTCTGCGCATTTAACAGAAATGACGCATACCGGTATGCGAGCCCGGTGTATTTTTTCTCTTTGAACCGTTCATTCAGCATCAGCGCCATGATCAGCGCCCTGGCATTGTCATCCGTCGTATAGCCGTGGCGGGGATCGGGAATCCCGCATTTCGAGTGCTGAAGCATGCCCGTGTCATCCGTAAGCCTGAAAATATATTCGTCTTTCAACGAATCACCGGATATCAGCCTGCTCCTCATACCGCAACGGTAGCCTCCCGGGCGGATTTCTTCAGCGTATCGGCAAAGAGCTTCGCATACTGCTCCGCCACATGGTTCCAGGTCATTGTTTTTCCGATTTCAAGCGTCCGGTCTTCCATCCTTTTTTTCTCTTCCGGATGCTTCAGCACATACAGGATCTGATCGGCGAGCGAGCCGGCATCGTTGAACCTGGCCAAAAGACCCCTTCCCTCCGACAGCATTTCTCTTGCATAGCTGTAGGGCGTCGATACGATGACTCTTCCATATCCGACGGCATAAGCCAACGTTCCGCTCACAGCCTGATCCTTGCCGAGGTACGGCGTCATATAGATGTCGGTCAGCCGGAGATATTTGATGATTTCATCCTTTGTAAGATATTTATCGACAAATCTGACATGTTCCCCAACGCCAAGCCTGTCTACCAATTTGATCAGCATATCCCGGTAGCTTTCACCCGATTCGCTTTTGATGGAGGGGTGCGTCTGTCCGAGGATCAGATAGATGACGCCCTTATGTTCCTTTGCCACCCTTGAAATGGCTTCAATCCCGTATTCCAGCCCTTTGCCCGGCCCTATGAGGCCAAAGGTGCTGACGACGCTGCGGCCGGAAAGCCCGTGCTTTTCCTTGAGAATTTCTCTCGACTCAAGAATTCTGTGAGGCACGCCGTGGTGTATCATCTCGATTTTGGAAGAAGGAATGCCGTAGACCTTTTCGAGAACGGGCTTTGTATTTCTCGCCATGGTAACTATTTTTTCACTCTTTTCGCCGATCCGGGACAAAATCTTCCTCTGTTTTTCGGACGGACTCGGAAGGACCGTATGAAGCGTCGCAATATATGGAATCCTCAGATGATCAATCAGATCCAGAATATATTCCCCCGCCTCCCCTCCGAATATGCCATATTCATGTTCCACCACAAGCAGGTCAAGATTGGAGCTGTTAATGGCCTGTGCCGTCTTGATATAGCTTTCTCTGTCATGCTGGATGAGCTCCATGACGACTCTGGCGCTGTAGCAGTAACCGCTGTTGCTTACGGCGACCACCTTTGGTTTTTGCAGATGCTCTATTTTATCAAGTCCCTGGACCAGATCCTGCGTAAAGGTTGCGATGCCGCATTCTCTTGGCGGGTAAGTGCTTAAAAAACCGATATTAATTTTTTTGTTTAATACCATGTGAAATCATCCCCTTTGTTATTGTTTAAACCGCGATCGGCTGATCAAAATCCTTTGTCAGCACAGCGTTATGCTTTTTGCTGTTCCGGGCGACCACGCAGTCGGACATCACCACGGAGTTCTCCACCGACGCGCCGTTTTCGATTTTTACGTTGTCCCAAACCACGCTTCCGACAACAGATGCTCCGCTTCCGACAACTGCGCCGCGGTATACGACCGTTCCCGGACCCACAGAGGCATTGGGACCGATTTCCGCATCGTCTCCGATGTATACGGGTTCTGTTATCCTGGCTGTGGGATGCATTTTTGCTGTCTTGCTGATATGTTTTTGATTCTTTGTATAATCACATTCTCCGATCGAAATCAGACCCTCAAGGATATCCCGGTGAACCTTGAGGTACTTTTGCGGCGTTCCCAAGTCAAGCCAATAAGAGCACCGGTCGTAAACCGCCATTTTATACCCCATTTGAAGCAGCAGCGGATACGTTTCTCTTTCAATGGAAACCGTCCTTCCCTGCGGAATATGGTCCATAAGCTCCGGCTCAAATATGTAGACTCCTGCATTGATCAGCCTGGAATCGCTTTCATGAGGCTTGGGTTTTTCCTTAAACCCGGTGATAAAGCCGTTTCCGTCATGCTCCATCACGCCGTAATCGCACGGGTTGTCAACCTCTGTCGCCGCTATCGTCGCCAGCGCTTTCCGGTCTTTATGGAACCTTATCATTTCGGTAAAGTCGATATCGCTCAGGATGTCCGCGTTAAACACGAGAAACGTATCGTCGAAGAAATCCTGTGCGTTTTTAATCGCCCCGGCCGTACCGAGAGGGGTCTCCTCCGTCACGAAGGTGATGTGTACGCCGAATTTTTTACCGTCTCCGAAATAATTTTCAATTTTATCCGGTTGATAACACATGCTCAAAACAACGTCGTCAATGCCGTGTCTTTTCAGATTCTCAAAACTCCTTTCCAGCAGAGGCTTGCCCATAATCGGCACCATTGGCTTGGGAAGGTCGTTCGTGATAGGTCTGAGACGCGTTCCGAATCCGCCGACTAAAAATAATGCCTTCATATGAATTCCTCCTTTTCAAATGTCAAAAGAATCTTGCTGATTAATAATCATGTTCACCGGGCGGCTCAGGGCATTTTTTTATGTACTCCAGCAAATCCTTAAGGTTTGTTGTCGCTGCTGCAATACAGGTATCCGCCGCGCCATAGTACAGCTTGATTTCCCCCGTTTTTTCATCATGGACCCAACCGCACGGAAACACGACGTCCCAAACATCCCCTTGCCTTTCGTAAATTTCCTGCGGGCCGAATACCCATTCATCGCTTCTTTTTAATACCTTGAGAGGATTGTCAAGATCAAGCAGCGCAAGTCCAAGTCTGTAAATGGCTCCGGCCGCAGTCTGCTTGACTCCGTGATATAAAATGAGCCAGCCCTCCGGAGTCTCCAGGGGCGGCGTATTGAGACCCACCTTGTTGGCGTCCCACCATCCGCCTCTTCTCGCGTTGATCAATAGTTGATGCTCGCCCCAATACTTCAAATCATCCGATTTTGATATCCAAATGTGGGCTCCCGGCGTATGGTAAACCGGGATCGGTCTGTGCACCAGCAGCCATTTCCCGTTGATTTTCCGAGGAAACAAGGCAGCGTCCTTATCTTCGGGAGGCATGATCGGACCAAGTCTTTCAAAGGTTTCAAAGTCCGAAGTCAAAGCCATGGAGACCAGGGGGCCTCCCTTTGAATAAGATGTGTAAACAACGGCATATTTTTTCAGCTCTTCAACCCAGGTGATCCTCGGATCCTCAATCCCCCATATCTCTTCCGGATAATTCTCCGGATCCGGCTCCAGCGTAGGCTTTGTATCAATCATCCAATTATTGAATCCGTTCAGGCTTACGGCTTTTGTAAAATGAGAGAACCCTCTCCGGTCTTCAACCCTCGCCAGCAGAAGAACCTTACCCTCATACATGGTTGCGGCCGGGTTGAAAACCGTATTTGCAGCATACGGCCAATCCTTCGACGTGAGAATGGGATTGCCCGGAACCCTTTTAAAAAGTTCCCGGTAAGAATACTTGTTGTCGCATGACAGTTTCGTCAGAAATTTTTCACTCAAAGGCGTTCACCCCTTTCTGCAGAATTTCCAATTTTCCGTATAAAAATGAAAAAGCGCTTTAAACTCCTTTTAGTTTAAAGATATGAATTGATAACGCATAAACGCCAAAAATAAATATCAGTCTAAAAAAAGGAATATTAAAACGCTATTAGCACTCATATATTTCGAGTGCTAACAATATTTTATTTGCCAAAAATTTTCCTGTCAAGATCTTTTTATAAATTTTTATATCGGTATTTGTTTTTGGAGTATATATTGAAACAGTCCCAGTGCAAATTCGTTTCCCGTATTTTCCGCATGCGTCAGGATGCGGGCAAAAATATTGATATTACGGTCATATTCACCGCTCAGAAATGCTGTGGCCTCTTCAATTGTACTTCGTATAAAACTATACAGCCGGTTCCTCCATACCGTTTCATCCCAAAAGGGATTAATGGAAGCCAAAAAGGAGGCGTTCTCTTCCGCATTTTGGTATAAAAGCCGAACCGCTTCATCTGCCGCATCAACATGATGCTCTATCTGCGCGGTGATCAGGGCGGTAATCAATTCTACATGCGTATACATTAAATTCATATACTTTTCTGTAATTTGATCGCCGAATATTTCCCTTAGCATGGCTCCATACTCTTCGACCACTTTGTTCAATCGGGCCAGGACAATATCCTCATTGCCGATCCCTATGTATCTGCTGATGAAGTAATATCTGGTCCAGGTGGCCAATTCAAACCAAAACATTCTTAAAGAATATATCGCATCAACCTGGTCGCGCGTTATGCACTGCGGCATACGGGATACCCTGTCGGCCGGATCCGGAGGCCGCGTCTCGGAAGCCTGCAGATTTTCAGTGCCAATCGGAACGTAAGTTAAAAAATCAAAAATTCCTTGTGCAAAATAATCCCCGATATAATTGGTAAAAGCCGTGAGTCTGTCGTAAGCCTCCGCATCCCTGCTGAAATCGCCCGTAATAAATGAATTGATCATTTCAATTGTATATCGGAGATAAGTTTCAAAGATGTTTCTCCATGTGCCTTCATCCCAGAAAGGATTGGCTTCCGCCAGAAAGCGGGCTCTTTCGGCCGCACTATTATACAGACGTTCCAGAACTCTGTTTACTTCGTCAGCATTTCCTTCTCTTTGAGCATCGATAAGATCACGCAGCGCTATTGTGTACTCGTTTAAGAGCCATATAAAATTTTCTGAGAACTGCGCGCCAAATACCAATCTCAGCATATCTCCGAATTTTGACGTTTCATCATATAAACGCGTGAAAAGTGCTTCTTCGGTTCCGAGACCCAAATACCTGCTGATCACATACGCTCTGGTCCACGTAGATAAGGTTCTCCAAATAAACCTGGAATTATATATTAAATTCATTTGGCTGAAGGTGATACATTGTTCATTGAACGACCTTTTTATTTTCATAATAATACGATCTCAACCCCCCCCCGAACGGTTCAATATAATATTATATTCCATCTTATTCTGATCCGTTACAGCGGGATAAGGCCGGATGCTGAACTTGAACTCCTTATAATAACAGCCCTCCGGCAAGACCGGGGGCCGTTATCGCGAGAAAGAGGATAAATTAAAAAGATGATATGAAATCGTTTCTTTGTCATAATTTTCCCTTGATTGCGGGATACAGGCTGCGAAACACCTGATATTTCCTCTGATATGCCTCTACCCGTTCTTTTCGCGGCGTAACGGTCTTCCTAACCTTTACGATGGCTTTTGCGGCTTCCTCCACCGTAGCATACTCGCCGCACGCCACGGCCGCCAGGATTGCGCCGCCGAGAGCGGGCCCTTCTTCCGTTTCCAGGATCTCGACGTCAAGGTCGAGAATATCGGCCAGGATCTGCTGCCAGACAGGACTTTTTGCACCGCCGCCGCAGAACTTTGTTTTTTTAATTTCTATACCGAGAGACCGCGCGATTTCCACAGAATCCTTCAAGGCGAAGGTTACCCCTTCAAAGACGGACTCGGTAATCTGCGCTCTCGTGGTATCGAGGCCCAGCCCCAAAAAGGCTCCTCTGATATTGGGATCGTTGTGCGGCGAACGTTCGCCCATCAGATACGGCAGGAAGTAAACGGGGTTGTCTCCCGTTCCTTTAATATCTTTTTGTTCTTCCTGGTAATCCTCCGTCTTCAGGATATCCTCCAGCCACCACTTCAGGCAGGACGCCGCGCTGAGCATGCAACCCATCAGATGATATTTTCCGTTTGCATGCCCAAAGGCATGAATGGCGTTGTTTTCCCCGATGGTGAACTTGTCGCAGGCGATGAACACGGTGCCCGACGTTCCGATGGATACGTTGCAGCTTCCGTTTTCCACCGTTCCGGTTCCAACGGCCGCCGCCGCATTGTCGCCGGCTCCCGCCACGACGGCGATCTTCCCGGACAGACCCAGGGATTCCAGGATCTCTTCTTTGACATAGCCCGATATTTCATAGCTCTCGCGGACTTGGGGAAGGATCTCCTCCCGGACGCCGCAGATCGCAAGCATCTCCTCAGACCATTTCCGGTTTTTCACGTCGAGGAGCAGCATGCCGGAGGCGTCCGAAACGTCGGTGGTAAATGCTCCCGTAAGCATGTAAACCAGATAATCCTTCGGCAGCATGATCTTGCTGACAGCCGCGAACTTTTCCGGTTCGTTTTTTTTCATCCAAAGGATCTTCGGAGCGGTAAAGCCGGCAAAGGCAATGTTACCCGTGTATTCGGACAGTCTTTTAGCTCCGATATGATTGTTCAGAAACTCTGTTTCTTCCTTCGTTCTGCCGTCGTTCCAGAGGATGGCGGGCCGAATCACCCGGTCTTCCTGGTCCAGGGCTACAAGTCCATGCATCTGTCCGCCGACTCCGATTCCCCGGATTCGGCTTCTTTCCGCATGCTTCGTCGACAGCAGTTCGCGAAGACCCTCAAGGGTCTGGCGGAGCCAATCCTCGGGATTTTGCTCCGACCAGCCTGGTTTCGGGTAGCTGACGGGATACTCTTTGGAAATGGAGGACATTACCGTCCCGTCATGTTGCATGAGGAGTAATTTAACGGAGGAGGTTCCGAGATCGATCCCAATATACTGCATTTTATTCATCCTTTTCAGCATAACGTCCGGTGGGAGCGGGCCTCCCTTCGGACCTGGTTTATGTTTATTTGAACATTAACGTATTTACAATGGCTTCCAGCTTCTCCTGGCGTCCGCTTCCCGGCAGCTCGGGTTTCCCGAGCTTCTCCGCATAGGCCGCCAGGTCTTCCAGTTTAGCCTTTCCGTGAATGATCTCAGCTCCGATCCCGCTCTCGAAGCTGCTGTATCTTTCTTTGACAAATTCGTCGATCCTGCCGTCTTCAATAATTTTTGCGGCATTCAGAAGACCGAGGGCAAAGGCGTCCATTCCCAGGATATAGCCGTAGAACATATCCTCGTCCGTATAGCTCGGACGTCTGTCCTTGGCGTCGAAATTCAGTCCGCCGCCGATTCCGCCGGCCTTCAGTACTTCGTACATGCACATGGTGGTCTCATATACATTGGAAGGAAACTGGTCCGTGTCCCAGCCGAGCAGCATGTCGCCCTGATTTGCGTCGATGGAACCGAGCATTCCGTTCATGGCGGCCACGCGCAAGTCGTGCTGGAACGTATGACCCGCCAGGGTCGCATGGTTTGCTTCGATATTGAGCTTGAAGTCTTTGTCAAGCCCGTATTGCCTCAGGAAGCCGATGGCTGTCGCCGCATCAAAGTCATACTGATGCTTCATGGGTTCCTTTGGCTTCGGTTCGATATAAAAATCCCCTTTGAAGCCGATTTTTCTGCCGTATTCCACGGCCATTTTCATAAGATTTGCAATATTGTCAAGTTCCAGTTTCATATCCGTGTTCAGCAGGGTTTCGTAACCTTCCCGGCCGCCCCAGAACACATAACCCCTGCCGCCGAATTTTACCGTCAACTCCAGCGCTTTTTTGATCTGAGCTGCTGCAAAGCAGTATACGTCGGCTGAATTTGAGCTGCCGGCGCCGTTCATATATCTCGGATTGTTGAACAGGTTGGCCGTTCCCCACAGGCATTTGATGTTTCTTCCCTTCATCCTTTCAACGATATAATCCGAGATCTCGTCAAGTTTTCTGTTCGTCTCCCTGATATCGTCGTCATCCTCCTGAACCAGATCCAAATCATGAAAGCAGAAGTACTCGATTCCAAGCTTCTCCATCATTTCAAAGCCGGCGTCCACCTTGGCCTTCGCGTGATCCATCGTCTTCTTTTCCGCTGCGCCAAAGCGTTTATCCGCGGTCTCGTCTCCGAAGATATCGTCTCCCGCATTGCACAGGTTGTGCCACCATGCCATGGCAAAGGGGAGATGCTCTCTCATGGTTTTTCCCAGAACGATCCGGTCAGGATTATAAAACTTGAATGCAAAATCATTCTTGCTGTCCGGTCCCTCGTACCGGACTTTTTTGATACTGAAATATTCGGTCATGGCGTTCCCTTTCTCGTATTTTAACGTGCAATTTAAATTATATCAAGAGCTATGCTTTTACTTTTCTTTTCGTGATGACGTCGAGGGCTACTGCGGCGACGACAATAAATCCTTTGACGGCTTTCTGCCAGTTGGCGTCGACTCCCAGGATCGACATCCCGTTGTTCATGACGCCCATAAAGATCGCTCCGATTACGGAGCCACCGACGGTGCCAACACCGCCGTATGCGGACGCTCCGCCGATGAAGCAGGCGCCGATGGCGTCCAGTTCATACATGTCGCCGAGACTCGGCGCGGAAGAATTGAACCTTGCGATACAGACCAGCGCCGCGATGGCACACAGAAAGCCCATATTGGTATAGGCGAAAAACATCATCTTCTTGGTGTTTACGCCGGATAGTCTTGTCGCTTTTGCATTTCCGCCCATGGCATAAAGATATCTTCCGGGAACGGTGTTGTTTGTGAAGTAGGCGTATACCAGTACGACGACGGCGACCAGGATCAGCACCACCGGATATCCTTTGTAATTGCCGAGCAAATAAGCAAAGTACAGGATGGCAGCGCTGACGGCGGTGAGTTTTGTCAAAAGAGCAGGCAGACTTCCGACCGTGTAGCCTTTCCTGATCTTTGCTGCTCTTCCCGTAATCGCCAGCACGACATAGGCGGCGCATATGATCGCGGCGATGACCATGGTGACCGCCAGCAGAAATGCGTTGTTATCCGTCTTGGGAAGAAAGCTTGTGAAGTATTTGAGATAGGTATCCGGGTATGGCGCCAGGGTCATTCCGTTCAGAATGACCTGCGCAATGCCGCGCCAGAGCAGCATGCCTCCCAGAGTCACGATAAACGGCGGGATCCCGACATACGCAATACAATACGCCTGTATGGCCCCGATTCCCGTACCCACCAAAAGGCAAATGAGGATGGTCAGATACACATTCATATGCATATTGATGATCAGCGTTCCTGCCACCGCTCCGACAAGGGCAACAACAGCGCCGACGGAAAGATCGATGTTGCCGCCGGTCAGAATGCAAAGCAGCATCCCTGTTGCAAGAATAACGACATAGCTGTTCTGGGCAATGATGTTTGATACGTTTTGTGGTTTTAAGAAAGAACCCTTGCCGGCCGCAATAATCAGGACCTGAAACAGGATAACAGCTACGATCAATGCAATCAGCATGGTGTTCTCTTTGAGGAAGCTCTTAACTCTTTGCATTTTCATTCTCCATTTTACTATTTTCCCGCATTATGCATGACATGATCACTTCCTGGCTGGCTTCTTCCCGCTTGAATTCTGCGATCATGCGGCCTTCGTGCATCACAAAGATACGGTCGCTCATTCCAAGAATCTCCGTAAGTTCGGAACTGATAAGCACGACGGATTTTCCTTCGGCAACCAGTCGGTTAATGATCAGGTAAATTTCATATTTTGCTCCCACATCGATTCCTCTCGTGGGCTCGTCTAGAATCATGATTTCCGGATCGGCAAACATCCACTTGCCGAGCAGCACTTTCTGCTGGTTCCCTCCGGAAAGGTTTTCCACGTTTTGCATGACGCTTGGAGTTTTCGTATTCAGTTTTGTCTTGTATTCATCAGCCACCAGGATTTCCTTGTCCTTGTCGATCACCATGCGGCTGCTGACTTTATCCATCTTGGCCAGCGAGTTGTTGACGTAGATGGGGTTGGAAAGGATCAGTCCGTTTCCTTTCCGATCTTCTGTTACATAGGCCAGCTTTGCGTTGATGGCCTGTCTTACGCTGTTCAGTTTGACTTCCTTGCCGTTTATTTTTAATGTCCCGGTAATATTGGACCCATAGCTTTTCCCAAAGATGCTCATGGACAGTTCTGTGCGTCCCGCGCCCATCAGGCCGCAGATTCCGACGACCTCGCCGCGCCTGACGTTGAAGTTTACATTATCACAGACCTTGCGTTCCGAGTACAGCGGATGATACACGGTCCAGTTTTCAACTTCCATCGTAATTTCGCCGATATTTGATTTCCGCTTCGGATAGCGGTCTGTGATTTCACGCCCGACCATGCCCTTCACGATACGGCTTTCTTCGATGTTGTCCTCCCCTTTGACGAGGGTTTCAATGGTGGAGCCGTCCCGGAGGATGGTGATTTTATCCGCCACATAGGCGATCTCGTTGTCATAGGTTTCTGTGTCGTTGATTTCCGGTTCGCCGCCCTTGATGATAGCGTCGACCATTCCGACAACCTTGCTGGCCAGAGTACGGGTATCCTTAAATACGGACATGCTCTGGAGTCCCGCAATCATGTTCTTGGTGTTGGCTTTGTCGCAGTCCTGACCGGTGATGATCGGCATATCTTCAGCGGTGTATCCAACGGATACCAATGCGTTGGTTACGCCCAGCGCGGTGGAGTCGTTGCTGCACATCACGGCGTCAAGCTTCTTTCCCTTGGGGCTGTAACCGCAGGAGGTGATGAGGTTTTCCATTCTGGTCTGGGCGTTTTCCGATTTCCAGTCCGCAGTGGAAACCTGGGCCTGGGTGGTCTGTCCGGAAGGTACTACCAGTACGCCGCTGTCAATGTAAGGCTGCAGGATGCTCATTGCTCCGCTGAAGAAGAAGGTGGCATTGTTGTCGGCGGGATCGCCTGTGAAGAGTTCAATGTTGAAAGGACCAGTCTGATTCTTGAGGTCTAAAGCGGTTTCTATGTACTGTCCCTGCATGACGCCGACCTGGAAATTGTCGAAGGTCGCATAGTAGGAAACCGCGTCGCTGTTCATAATAAGCCTGTCATAAGCGATTACCGGAATTCCCGCCTCTTTCGCAGGCTTCAGGACTTCCGTCAGAGAGGATCCGTCGATCGCTGCAATTACGAGAACCTTGCAGCCTTGAGTGATCATGTTTTCGATCTGGGCTACCTGGGTCGGGATATCGTTGTCGCCTCCATATTGAAGGTCAACCGCATAGCCGGCCTCTTCCAGCATGGCTTTCATGTTGTCGCCGTCCTGGTTCCAGCGCTGTAAGCTCTTAGTCGGCATGCTTACCCCGATCATTACCGTTTCATCCGTAGCTTCTTCTTCGGCCGCTCCGCCGCCGCAGGCTGCCAAAGAAAAGCAAAGGGCAAGAACCATAATTAAGGCAATCAGTTTTTTCATTTTTTCTCTCCTTTTCTTTCTGATCAGTTTATTAAATAACTTTTGAAAAACTATTTTCTAAAAGTTGGTTTAATAATAGCATCCGAAAAAAAGGAAGTCACATGGTTTTTTTAATTTCATCTTCACTTTTTTAACCTGTTTTATTATCACAATATTGATTCTATATGTTGTATCCCTTGTGAAATCCTGGTGCCGGATATAATAAAAAGAGGCCCGGTTCTTCCGGCGCCTCCAATCTGAACGTTGTATTTACAGGCACTATACGGTCTTTACAAATTCATCCACAAAGTGCAGCGCCGTACCGATGGCGCTTTCGTTGGATGTATGGTTGCTTAGGTGAAGAAAGTCTGCGTTGGTGTCAAAAACCGTGATTTCACATAGTCTTTTCTTAATATCATCAAAATAGTCTCCGACGTATCTCGACAAGGTTCCGCCTAAAATCACATCGCAGTCGATGATCGTCCGTATATTGTTGATTCCCAGACACAAATAGCAAAGGTATTCTTCCCATCTGGCCTTGCATGCGGCGTCGCCCGCCTTCAGCTTCTCGAAAAAGGTATCCACCTTCCGGTCTTTTCCGCAGGCAAGAACAGAGGTGGAAACATAAGCCTCCAGGCACCCGTGCTTTCCGCAGGCACACTGCTTCCCGCCGTTCACGACGGTCATATGTCCGAATTCGGCGCCCCGGTTGTTCATCCCGTTATACAGAACGCCGTTGTTGATAAAGGAACCGCCGACGCCCTCGGAAACGCTCAGGAAGGCCATCGTTTCCATATCCTTTCTGCTGTGGATCTCCGCAAAACCGCCGGCATTGGCGTCGTTTTCAATAAATACTTTATGGGTGATATATTTCGTAAACGGTTCGACGGGGACGTGCTTCACCTTTAACGTCGGCGCATTGATAATGTGCGCCTTGTCTTCGTCAAGTACGCCGGGAATGGAAATGCCGACGCCCAGTATGATGCCGGGATCGATACCGCTCTTCTCAATGTAGCGCTCGATTTCTGACGCGAGGAACTTTCCATAATTTTCGCTGACCTCGAAGTCATGTTCCAGGCGGTCGCTTGGCAGCGTATTTCCCTTCAGATCGATCGCCAGGATATTGATGTGTTCCATCTTGATTTCAAGGCCGATGACCATTCTCGCATCGGGGATGATTGAAATCTTTTTTGGTTTTCTTCCGCCGCTGGATTCGAATTTACCAGCATAGCGCAGAAGTCCCTGGTTAAACAGTTCCGTCAGGTTCTGGCTGATCGTCGGCAGGCTCAGGCCGAGCGCAAGGACGAGATCCTGTTTGGATACTTTATCATTTTCGTAGATGTACCGATAAACCTTGTTTCGGTTGATCAACTTCAGATCCGTGGTTGTTGCCGTAGTTCTTTTCATTTATTTATCTTTCACTCCAGATCATTGTTATTAAGGGAAAGTTTTGTAAAATACTTTTGTAAAACAGTTAACTTATTATAGCCCTAATCTTTTTGCATGACAAGCGGTTATTTTATTTTTTTTCCATCCATGCTAGAATAAAGTATCGAAAACAAAATGGAGGTACCATATGGCCTTTGGATTTTTTAAAAAAAGCGAGGCGGCGGATATCATCTATACGGGCGGCAGGATCTATACCCAAAATCCGGAACTGCCGTGGGCGGAAGCCGTTGCATGCAAAGACGGCCTGATCCTGGCCGTAGGCGATGCTGAGGATCTGGCTGAATTTGAAGGAAAGCATACGCAGGTCGTCAATCTTGACGGGAAGTTCATGCTGCCGGGCTACATTGATACCTGCGGGCATCCCGTTACCCATTCATTCCGGGACTCCTGCCTGTTTCTTGCCGGCGGCGGTCTTGACGAGATCCTGGCTCAGATTTCCGAATATGCATCCGCAAAGGCCGAAGCGGAGATCCTGTTTGCATACGGCTATGACGAGAGCATTTTAAAGGACGTTCCGGCGGAACAGATCAGGGCCCGCCTGGATGCGATCTGTCCGGACAAGCCTGTCGTTATCCTGGGAAAAAGCGGGTTCCATTGCTTTGTCAATACGGTCGCAATGGAAATCGTAAAAACCGCCGCGGAGGAGGATGAAATCGGCAATGCGGTTACCATCTCCTACATTCTGGGTGTTCTTCAACCGCTTGACATCGATTCCATACCGGAAACCGTGCCCGAGATCATGAGGAAATATGGGGAAAGAGGTTTCACCTCGGTATTCGATTGTGGCGCGCCCGATTACTTTGCATCTCTCTACCAGAGTTTCATGGTGCACTTTTATCAGGAAAATATGCTTAGACAACGGTTTTTCGGTTCCCTGCTCATCCTCCGGGACGTGAATCCGAAGGGCGTCATGTATAAGCTTTCCCAACTGAGGACGAACTGTGTGGAGCTGAACGGATACGTCAATTTCAAAACGTTAAAGATGATCGTGGGAGGCGATGAGGAAAACCTGTCCATCTCCTCCGATGTGCTCAGAGAACTCTGCGTTGAAGCCGGCGATAAGGGCTTTGACGTCCATATCGACGCATTGGGAGAGGACGCCGTCGATTGGTCGATCGAGGCCATGGGCGCTGCAAGAACGGCCGGATATAAAAAGAACGCCCTGATCCTGGCCCACAGCGAGGTTGCCGATCCACAGACGCTGACAGACGACTGCTACCAGCTGGATATCGCCGAATCGGTCAGTACGCTCGTGACGGACGACGACTGGCTCTGCATCGAGGGTACGAGAAGCGTGGAAGAAGCCGTCGACATGCTGACGATAGACGCGGCGCTTATGTTGGGTATCGGCAACGAATACGGGTCTATTGACAAGGGCAAGCACGCGGATTTCGCTGTTTTCGAAGAAAATCCGCTGGAAGCGAAGACCCTGGATGAATTTAAAAATATCAGGGCGTCCATGACCATCCTCGACGGAGCGGTCGTATACGACGCGGAGGGAGACTAGAGCCTGTTGTTTCCCATACATGAGAATTCCCGATTCGGTGCATACTATAACAAAAACGAAGGAGGAATCTTATGTTTCGACATGAAAAGCAAATGCTGAATCCGGTCAAAATCGACAAGCCGAACCCCCAGTATGCAATCCTGCTGCAGGAACAGCTGGGCGGGGCAAACGGGGAACTGAAAGCCGCCATGCAGTATATCTCCCAAAGCTTCCGGGTTAAGGATCCCGAAATCAAAGATCTGTTTCTTGATATCGGATCAGAAGAATTATCCCATATGGAAATGGTCGCCCAGACGATCAACATGCTGAACGGCCATCAGGTCGACTATGAAAAAGTAGGCGTCGGCGAAATCGAAACCAACGTGCTATCCGGTCTGACGCCCTTCCTGATCAATTCGTCCGGACATCCTTGGAATGCGGACTATGTTTCTGTTACCGGAGACCTGTGTGCCGATCTGCTATCCAATATCGCCTCAGAACAAAGAGCGAAGGTCGTTTATGAATACCTTTACCGACAGATCAATGATAAATATGTTAAAGAAACCATTGATTTTCTGCTCAATCGGGAGGAAGCCCACAACGCCATGTTCCGGGAAGCCTTCAACAAGGTACGGGATACCGGCTCGAACAGGGATTTCGGCGTGACCAAAGATTCCAAGCTGTTTTTCGATCTGTCGACGCCCTCCGGCAGCCAGACGATCCCGAAAAACACAAACGTCAACCCGCCAAGCTTTTCGTAATGAAAATAAAACGGCTGTGAGCCTTTTCACTGCCGTTTTTTATTGCTGATACTATGGTCCTCCGCGCGATAAATGACTTCCCCATTGATGATCGTAAACAGGCATTTCGTAAAAACCTCCATGGGGTTTCCGGTAAATACGGCAATGTCTGCATCTTTTCCCACCTCAAGGCTCCCGACGCGGTGAGATACCCTGCAGATTTCCGCCGGGTTGATCGTAACGGCTTTCAGGCCTTCTTCGATGCCCAAGCCCTCCTTTGCGGCAAGTCCGGCGCAGATGGGCAGGTATTGAATTCGTGATACGGGGTGATCTGTGCAGATGGCAACTTTGACGCCTTGTTCATGGAGAACGCCGGCCGTCTTGAAGTCCATGTTCTGGACCTCGATCTTATTTCGGGACGCCAGCGTCGGTCCGATGATGGCGGGAAAGCCCGAAGCCTTGATCTCTTTTGCGATCAAATGGCCTTCCGTACAATGATCCAGCGTCATATCCAGATCGAATTCCTTTGCGACCCGGATCGCCGTCAAAATATCGTCCGCCCTGTGGACATGGGCTTTCAACGGAATTTGTTTTCTCAAAACGGGAAGCCAGCTTTCGACTTTAAAGTCCGCCTCGTATGCTTCCCCGCTTTTCTCCGCCTTCTCTTTGTTCTTCAGATATTGCTTCGCATTGAAGATCTCTTCCCGGAGCATGCCGACCATGGTCATTCGCGTTGAAGGGATCGTTCCGAGTTCATTATAGTTCCCCTTGGGATTTTCTCCAAAGGCTACCTTCATGGCAGCCGGCTCAAGCACGACCATATCGTCGATACAGCGTCCGTCGGCTTTGATGAATGCGAATTGTCCTCCTACGACATTGGAGCTTCCGGGGCCGATCATCATGGAGGTGATCCCCGAGCTGATGGCGTTGTGAAACGCGGAGTCCATCGGATTGATGGCGTCCAGGCCCCGGATATACGGAGTGATCGGGTCCTTCATTTCATTGCAGTCGTCGCCTTCAAAGCCCTTTTTTTCTTCGGTGATCCCGATGTGGCAGTGGGATTCGATCAGGCCGGGCATGACCCAGCAATCCGTCGCGTCGATGGATTCAGAGATTTCCTCGGATGCGACGTCGATTTCACGCCCGATCTTCAGGATTTTCCCGTCTTTGATCAGCAGATTGCCCGGTTCGTAGGTTGTGCCGGTCATGGTAAGTATTTTTCCGTTTTTAATCAGTATCATTTCGCATTTCCTTTTTAATATAAAAAAAGTGGCTACGCCACTTCCGCCAGGGAACCCAACGATAAAAAAACAAGAAGTAGTGATTACTACCTCATGTTTTTCAGAGTTTTTGAAATAATAACGATACCGACGGTTGTTCCCTTTTTTATTTATCGGTTGTTATCATTCCGGCTGTTTCTCAAGTCCCTGTTCTGGTTGTTGCGCAGGTCTCTGTTGTCCTGGGCATTGCGCAGATCTCGGTTGTCCTGAGTGTTGCGCAGGTCCCTGTTGTCCTGGGTATTTTTAAAGTTTCTGTTGTCCTGAGCGTTACGCAGATCTCTGTTTTGAGAATTGTCCAGGTTGTCAAAGTTGCTTCTGTTGTCCACTACTTTCACCTCCGGTATTAGTATGAACATATCCAATCAATTTATTCATAATTCTTTCTGACTTATCCGCTTCCTTTTGGTTAAACTAAAAGAATAATAATTTAACATAAAAGAATTTTTTAGGAGGCGAAATAATGGCTGAAAACAAATACAAGGAATTTCACATGAGAATTCCCGTCGAAAACCATGCGACCGCCGCATGGGCTGACATGGCAAACCTGAAGGAGGTTTCCCAGGTCATCATGCCGGGCGAGCCGCAAGTGATGGAGGCTAAGGAGTATGTCGATGAAAACCATAAATAAACTGGTTTTCAAATCATCCGGCAAGGTATCAATGCCGCGGCCGGATTCACGCCCGGAGCGAGCCCGGCCGGGGCGCAGCCTTCTTTATTGAATTACCTGCCGAGCCGGAGCATTAAAAGATCTGCTGCTCCGACAGCAGCTTTCTTCTCCTGTTTCTGATGAAAGATTCCTGCTCGCTCACCTCAAAGAGCAGCTCCGCTCGCTCCGGATATACGTTTTTCAGCTGGGAGTAGCGAATCTCCCCCTGGAGGAATTCTTTGTAATCTCCCGTCGGATCCTTGGAATCCAGCGTCAGCGGATTTTTTCCTTCCTTTCTGAGGTCCGGATTGAACCGATACAGCTGCCAGTAACCGCATTCCACAGCCTTCTTCTCCTCTGCGAGACTGGTTCCCATTCCCGATTTGATCCCATGACTCACGCACGGAGAATAGGCGATGATCAGGGACGGCCCCTGATACCGCTCCGCCTCGACGAGCGCTTTGATGGTCTGGTTCATATCCGCTCCCATGGCGATTTGCGCCACATAGACGTTACCGTAGGTCATCGCCATCAATCCTAAATCTTTTTTTTTCGTGCTTTTTCCGGCCGCCGCCAGCTTGGCCACCGCGCCCGTAGGCGTGGATTTGGAGGATTGACCGCCGGTATTGGAATAGATCTCCGTATCCATGACAAAGAGGTTGATATCATCGCCCATGGCGATCACGTGATCCAGTCCGCCGTACCCGATGTCATAAGACCAGCCGTCCCCTCCGATCGCCCACACGGAAGGCTTCACAAGATAATCCCGCAATCTGAGTATTTCAGCCGTTATGGAATGCTTCTCCATTTCATGTTCGCAGGTAAGAATCGTTTTCGCCGCCTTTTCCGACGCTTCGCCGTCATGCATATGCTCGATCCAGGCCTGGAAGCTTTCTTTGAGAAAGACGGACAGCTCCGTTTCCTCTATCGCCTGCCGCATCAGCTCCGCCAGTTTTCTTCTGATCTGCCCGGAGCCGAGGGCAAGTCCGTATCCGAATTCCGCCGCGTCCTCAAATAACGGATTGATCCATGCCGGACCGCGTCCCTCTTCATCGGTGGTATAAGCGATGGACGGAGCGTAGGCGCCCCAGATGGAGGAGCAGCCTGTTGCGTTGGAGATGATCATTCTCCTGCCGAACAGCTGGGTCAGCAGCCGGATATACGGCGTTTCGCCGCAGCCCGGACAGGCTCCGTTGAATTCCAGCAGCGGTCTTACAAACTGGCTTCCGATCACCGTTCTCGTATCCGTCAGCTGGCTTTTGTCAGTAACAGTCATGGCAAATTCCCAGTTTTCCGCTTCCATTTCGATTTCCTGGTCGGCCGGTTTCATGATCAGCGCTTTTCCTTTTGCCGGGCAGATGTCCGCACAGTTGGAACAGCCGGTGCAGTCCAGCGGAGATACCTGGATCCGGTACTGCAGGTGACCCAGGTTTTTTCCGACAGCGTCCTTCGTCTTGAAGCTATCCGGCTTCCGCTCCGCTTCCTCCTCGTTCAGAAGGAACGGACGGATGGTGGCGTGAGGACAGATATATGCGCACCGGTTGCACTGGATGCATT
>ENA-UOYA01001500-UOYA01001500.1-activated-sludge-metagenome-genome-assembly--contig:-NODE-1500-length-24642-cov-6.791068_pt1 | contig 24642 bp, 17 predicted proteins | sample MGYA00238163_ERZ764804 | MGnify/ENA primary metagenome ERZ764804 (study PRJEB28919, sample SAMN05720223) | activated sludge metagenome | isolation source: Anaerobic digester | place: Hong Kong... | reverse complement strand
TGACATCGCTAATTTACTATATTATAGTTTTTCATTTTCCGGTAAATGGTATTGCGGGATATGCCCAGCTCGGCCGCTGCTTTGCTTACGTTGCCGCCGTTCATATCCAGGGCTCTGATAATTTGTTCCTTTTCCTGCTCGATAACATAAAGTTTTCTTGCGTTGCGGTCCAGGGTTTTGTCTGCTGCAGCCACGGATACTGGCTCAGGTATATTCCCCCATCTTTGCCGGGAATGGCCCACCGCCTCATTGACGATCTCCCGCGGCAGGTGTTCGATGGTAATATGTCCGTCTTCTGCCACCAAGAGGATCCTTTCCACCACATTCTGCAGTTCACGGATATTGCCCGGCCAGTCATAGTTCTCAAGGCATTTCAACACAGCAGGATCGACCAATGTTGCATTACGGTTGAACCGCAGTGACATTTCCTTTAGAAAATGATTGAAAAGAAGATTTATATCTCCCGGCCTTTCTTTTAGACCAGGAATGGTGATCCGCACGACATTAAGCCGGTAATAAAGGTCAGCCCGAAATCTTCCTTCCTCTACCAAAGTCAGCAGATCCTGATTGGTTGCCGCTATGATCCTCACATCCACATTGATCAGACTGTCACCGCCTACTCTTAAAATAGCCCTTTCCTGAATAGCCCGCAGCAGCATGGCCTGCTGTTCCAGAGGCATGTCTCCGATCTCATCCAAAAAGAGGGTGCCATTATTGGCCAGTTCGAATTTACCAGGTCTCCCGCCCCGCTTGGCTCCGGTAAAGGCACCTTCAACATAGCCAAACAGTTCACTGCCTACCAGTTCCCGGGGAATGGCCGCACAATTGATGGCTACGAAAGGTCCATTTCGGCGCAGACTACCGTTATGGATCGCCTGGGCAAAAACCTCCTTTCCGGTACCGCTGTCTGCTTGCAACAGCACTGTGGAATCATTCACCGCTGCTCTTCTGGCCAGCTCCACAGAACGTTTTAACTGCCTGTCTTCACCAATGATGGAATCAAAGGTAAAAGAAGCCTGAGCACCGGCATAGGCATTGACCAACTCCTGTACACGGTCGATGGGCCTGAGTATGATGGTGGCTCCGGTCAGCTGATTATTTTCATCGAATCTGGGTTTCCCGGAAGCCATGGCATGGATTTTGCCCCGGAAGCCATCCAATAAAATCTCCCGGTCATTAAAAGCCTCCCCGGTTTCCAGCAGATTTAGTGTTTTTGGAGCTTTGCCGCTGAACAGATCGACCACGTGGACACCGATCAAGGCTTCATCCGAATAGCCGATGATCTTCTGGGCAGCCGGGTTAAACTGGGATACCCTTCCGTCTTTGTCCAGTGCCAGCACCCCGTCAGACATGGTATCAAAGACTCCGGTAAGTTCCTCATGCATATTACGGATGGCCTGTTTTTCGAGCAGTAGCTCTTTTTCCTGATATAAATGACAGTTTTGTATTTTATTCAAACCGTTAAAAATAGCAACAGCCATATGATGGCAGGAGTTATAGCCGCAGGCTGCACAATTTCTGAAATCTTTAGGCTGCAGCTTATGCATCTTAGTATAGATTTTTTGCAATTCTTCGTTGTTGGGCATCCGTAGTGTATTCAATCTAGTCAAGTCATCATAAGGCCCCACATGAAAATCATGTTTTTGAATGATGTCCGCCAAAAATTTATCCAGTTTGCGGTTGACCGCTTTATCGCTGATACTCTGTTCCGAGCGGGATGCTACCGCATATTCAATATTGCTGATGGATTTATTGATACACCCGACTCCCATGTTACATCCCTTTTCACAGCTTAATACATCAACTATCAGGGGTAATTCGGGCTCCCCTTTCTTGATCGCCCATGACAGGTCACTCAGGTAACCTTGGAACAATATCGAGCCTTCCATTCTGGCAATAGAACTGGCTGGCGTTTCAGGATAATGGAACAGATATGATTCCTTTAACCCGCCCGGGGTGCTGAAATTGGTGGCAATCCCGGCCGGTACCGACTGATCGAAATCACTTTCCGGCAGTGCCGAAAGATCAATATTCTGATCCTGCAGAATTTCTTGCAGGGAGGTATAGATCACATTGTACTTAATAAGATTTCGGTTGACGATCTCCCGCTTTTTTTCCACGCAGGGAGAAAAGAATACCATTTCTGCTTCGGGGTGCAAAGACTTTACATAAACCGCCATGTTATGGACCGGACTGCCGAATGGAGCCAGATGATCCAGCAACTGGGGATGGTTGATCTGTACATATTTAACCACCGCCGGACATGGAGTAGCTATCAGCGGCGTTTTGACTGTGCCTTTCTCAATCGCATCATGATAAAGTGCAACTGTCATTTCCGCCCCCAAAGAGACATCATATACATACTTGATCCCCAGCTTTTTTAAACCAGTGATCAGTTGCTTTAAGTTAAAATTACTTTGCGCTGAAGGGGCGATAAGTGCTGCCATTTCTGTATGGGGCAGCGCTTCCATAAACTCCGCTGCATCATCAATGGTATAGCGGGCGCTTTTTTCCACCACCCCGCCGTGGCTTTTTATACAAGCCTCAACACACCGGCCACAGCCGATGCATAAATTATTATTGAATTTGACTACATCACCGCTGCCATCACTGCAAATCTTTATAGGGCATACGGCTATGCACTGATGACAGTTGGTGCAGTTTTCTTCATTGATGCCGATAATTTGTGCAAAATCGTTCATTTTTCCTGCCACCTCACTATCTATAGTGATTATATTATATCATGATGTGATGACTTTGTGAATATTTTAACATGAATAAGCGTCAGCCAAATAAACTTATTGCAGGACAAATCATCCAGTCAGGTAGACCGCCCTGTTCGCCCGGCATCATCTCGTCTGACCAACTAACCAACCATCTGCCTAATAAAAACCTCTCGCATAAGTCCCGGCCAATTTGCACACTGCTAAGAAAAGATTATCTTAAATGGAAAGGAAGCGGCTATGCAATACAGTGCCTGGGAAGGATTCACTCCCGGAGAATGGACCCGGGAAGTCAATGTCTGCGATTTTATCGATAAAAACTACACACCTTACGAAGGAGAAGAAACCTTTTTGTGTTCTCCAACCGAACGCACCCTCAAACTGTGGGAAAAAGTAAAGGCTCTGATGTGGCAGGAACATCAGCAAAACGGGGTTTTGGATATCGATACCAAAACCGTATCTTCCATCACCTCACACGGTCCCGGCTATGTGGACCGGGAACTGGAGCTCATCGTCGGTCTGCAGACGGATGCTCCCCTTAAAAGAGCCGTCATGCCCGCAGGAGGGATCCGTATGGTCAATGCTGCTCTGGAGGCTTACGGCTATGAAACTGACCCGGACATGGAGCGAACTTTCACACTTTACCGCAAAACCCATAACCAGGGGGTATTCGATGCATATACCCCGGAAATCAGATTAGCCCGTAAAGCTGGAATTATCACCGGACTGCCGGATGCTTACGGGCGCGGACGCATCATCGGCGACTACCGACGGGTGGCTCTTTACGGTATAGACTTCTTAGTTGAGGATCGGATCCAACTGTTAAAAAATCTTAATCGGCCGGTTTTCAATGAAGAAGTGATCCAGATGCGGGAAGAATTATCGGAAGGCATCAAAGCTTTGCAGGAACTGAAAGAGATGGCAGCTGCTTATGGCTGCGACATCACACTGCCGGCCCGCAATGCCCGTGAAGCTGCCCAGTTTATCTATTTTGCCTATCTGGGTACCGTAAAGGAACAAAACGGTGCCGCCATGAGTCTGGGACGTATCTCGGCCTTCCTGGATATTTACTTTCAACGGGACCTGGAAAAAGGCGATCTTGACGAAACTGCCGCCCAGGAAATCATTGACCAACTGGTAATGAAACTGCGGATAATCAGATTCCTGCGCACCCCGGAATATAATGAACTGTTTTCCGGTGATCCGGTATGGGTAACCGAAGCTCTGGGCGGAATGGGTGTGGACGGCCGCACCCGGGTGACAAAGACCGCTTACCGCCTGCTGCACACCCTGACCAACTTAGGCCCGGCTCCTGAACCTAACCTGACAGTGCTTTGGTCACAGCATCTCCCGAAATATTTCAAGCGATATTGTGCCCGTATGTCTATCGACACCAGTTCCATCCAATACGAAAACGATGACCTCATGCGCCCGCTATGGGGGGATGACTATGCCATCGCCTGCTGCGTATCGGCTATGCGGGTGGGAAAACAAATGCAGTTCTTCGGCGCCCGGGTCAATCTGGCCAAAGCCCTGCTCTACGCCATCAACGGCGGTGTTGACGAGATCCTGGGCAAACAGATTACCCCCGGTTTTGCTCCCATCACCTCGGAATATCTGGATTTTGATGAACTGTGGGAAAAGTATGAGCAGATCCTGGAATGGCTGGCGCAAATCTATGTCAACACCATGAACATCATCCACTACATGCATGACAAATACGATTTTGAGCGGCTGCAGTTTGCCCTGCATGACCTTCATATCCACCGTACCATGGCCTTTGGCGTCGCCGGCCTGTCCGTGGTTACAGACTCTTTATCAGCTGTCAGGCATGCCCGGGTCAAAGTAATCCGCAACAGCCATGGCATCGCTGTGGATTTTGCCGTTGAAGGAGAATTCCCCACCTTCGGCAACAATGATCCCCGGGTAGATGACCTGGCGGTCCTGGTGCAGAAGACTTTCATGAAAAAGCTGATGAAGTACCCAGCTTACCGCAAAGCTCATCATACCATGTCCATTCTGACCATTACTTCCAATGTAGTCTATGGCCGTAAAACCGGAAGCACCCCTGACGGCAGAAAAATCGGTGAACCCTTTGCCCCCGGCGCCAACCCCATGCATGGACGTGACCACCGGGGAGCTTTGGCTTCCATGTCCTCCGTCGCCCGTCTGCCTTATGAATATGCTTTAGACGGCATTTCCTATACCTTTTCCATCGTCCCCGGGGGGTTGGGGCGCGGCACGGAAGAACGGATCACCAACCTGGCCGCTGTCCTGGATGGGTATTTTGCCAGCGGCGGCCATCATATCAATGTCAATGTACTGGAAAAAGAGACCCTGGAAGATGCCATGCGGCACCCGGAAAAGTATCCCCAATTGACCATCCGGGTATCCGGTTACGCGGTAAATTTCATCAAGCTTTCCCGGGAACAGCAGCTGGATGTGATCCACCGCACCTTCCATACCCGCATGTAAAGGAGGAGGCGTAGGAAAATATATCATCTTCCCGTTGAGGAATGAATGATTACTATGACTCGCAAGCTCGTCGATAAGGAAGCGGGCGGATACTATCCGCCCCTACGGCTATTTAGTAATAATTTATGCCCTAGCGGTGTAGCGGAAGGTAGTACCTTCCCGTTACCTTGACTAGTTGGACAGGTGGCTGTCATCCATGAGAATAGGAGGAAGAATGGAAAATACCGGCTATGTACACTCAGTGGAAACCTTCGGCACATTAGACGGCCCCGGCATCAGGTATGTCATATTTCTGCAGGGCTGTCCCCTGCGGTGCAGATTCTGCCATAACCCGGACAGCTGGCGTGTCGGAGCCGGGCAAAGAATGACTGCCGGCCAGCTTACCGAAGACATTAAAAAATATCTTCCCTATTTTACGGCTTCCGGCGGAGGCGTTACCGCATCCGGCGGCGAGCCCCTCCTGCAGGCCGAATTTCTCCTCGTTTTATTCAAGAAACTGAAGAGTTTAAATATCCATACTGCCATCGATACCAGCGGATATGCAGATGTTGAGAAAGCAAAAGCACTTCTTAAGTATACAGACCTGGTACTGCTTTCCATCAAACACGCCGATCCGGATAAATATCCTGATATCTGCGGCGCAAAAAGCGACCGTCCCCGGGCTTTCGCCCGCTACCTCACCAAAATCGATAAACCGGTATGGATCCGTTATGTAGTCATACCTGGTCTCACCGATGATCAGCACAGTCTGGATCAAATAAACGCCTGGGTAAAAACCATGAATAATGTAGTCAAACTGGAACTCCTCCCCTATCACACGATGGGAGTTTATAAATGGGAGCAGTTGGGCATCCCTTATACATTATAAAAAACGGGGAAAAAAGGGACGGTTATATAATCAAGCGTTGGCAGTCCTTCAGGAGCAGGATTTCCAATTCCTCTGCCGGCATGGGGCGATGGAAATAGAACCCCTGGATCTCATCGCAATTATGGCGGCGGCAGAATTCGTACTGAGCTTCCGTTTCCACTCCTTCAGCCAGGACCTTCAGGTTCAGGTTTTTGGCCAGCTGGATAATGGTCTTGGCGATAGCTTCGTCTTTATTGCCTTCAGCAATGCCATGGATAAACTGCATATCAATTTTGATCCGATCCGCAGGCAGGTTTTTCAAGCGCGTCAGGGAGGAATATTCTGTGCCAAAATCATCTAAAGCGATCATGACGCCCAGCTTTTTAAGGTTGTTAAGGATGCTTATGATATAAACGGCTTCTTTAACGGCGATGCTTTCCGTAAGCTCCAGTTCCAGACAACCGGGATCCAGCCCGGTCATTCTTAAAGTCTGATCTACCATTTTCACCAGCTTTGGACTGCGGAACTGTTCCAGGGACAGATTTACTGCCATGCGCAGCGGAATGCCCATATCCTGCCACCTTTTATTTTGCCGGCAGGCTGTTTCCATTACCCATTGTCCAATAGGACGAATCAATCCGGTTTGTTCGGCCAGACCGATAAAGACTTTCGGGTGAATCACACCCAGCTCCGGATGATTCCAACGCAGCAGGGACTCGACCCCAATGATTCTGCCGGTGGCTACATTTATTTGAGGCTGATAAAAAAGCTGCAGTTCGTTTCTTTCCAGTGCACGATGAAGATTGTAGGTTAGTGTTGCATTTTGCTGCACATCCGTTTTCATCGCCCGTGTACAGAAGCTATACTGGTTCTTGCCATTATCCTTGGATGCATACATGGCCAGGTCGGCATTTTTGATGAGTTCCTCCGCATCCTCCCCATCGGTGGGATACACGGCGATTCCAGCACTGCCGGTGATAAATAGTTCCTGCTTCTGGATGTGCAGGGGGACGGCAAAGGTCTCCATGATCCGGTCAGCAATGGCTGCTATGTCTTCCTTGCTTTCAAGGTTGTTCAGCAAGATGAGGAATTCGTCCCCTCCGAAGCGGGCAATACAGTCTGTTGGGCGGATAACGGAAGCAAGACGTGCAGACAGAAGCTTTAAAACTTCATCTCCTTTGTTGTGGCCCATGGTATCATTGATGGATTTAAAGTAATCCAGGTCAATAAACATCACCGCCAGTATCTTTCCACCTAACCTGGCGGTATCGATTCTTTTATTTAGGGTATTTTTAAAAGTCTGGCGATTAGGAAGTCCCGTCAGGCTGTCATAATAAGCCATATAAGAGATTTCCTTTTCGGAATCGATCTTGCCCAGCATATCCGTCAGGACATTGGCCAGGATTTTAAGCATTTCCCGGTGATCTTCCCGCCAGGAGACGTGTTTTGACAAAGTAGTGAAACACAAATATCCCAGCAATTCGTTTTTGGCGGCTACCTTGATGCCAAGAAATGATTTGTTGCTGCGCTGATACAGCAAACTTTTTTCTGTTTCGTGTTCCGGGCCCAGAGCTTCAGTATCAGGCAGGTAGACTATATCAGCATGCTTTAACGTGTCTATGATCCAGGGATAATCATCAGAGTTTATACTCAGCAGATACTCTCTGGCAGGAGAAATGCCTTCAGCGCACCATTCCCAAACCTGCAGCGGCGAAAGCATTTTAAACCATGCCCGATCAGCCCGGAAATACCTGCCGCTGGCAGCCAGCATTTCATTTATCAAATCGTCCATATTATGCTCGGCGGCTTTGACAAATTCCTGGGAGACCTGAGATATCAGCTTCTGGAATTCTATCTGGGCTTCATTGATTGCCAGACGCTGCTGATATAGCCGGTTGACATAATAAACCAACCAGATAGCGATGGCAGACAAACCGAAGCGGGTAAAATAAGTTCCGGCATTCACATGTACAGTTACAGCGGGAGCTAATAAATAGACCAGCAGCTGGGTCAATAGAATCATTAAACCGACCCATTTCAGCATAACTGGCTTATAGACCACTGACAAGATCAAAAATAGAATAGGGATCATCCATACCGTGATACTGGCCATATGGATAAATTTCAAAGTGATAACCGGAATCGACAAATTGACCAGGAGGATAAACAGAGTTTCCTGGATCTTCGCTCTTGGCGGAAATCGGCGGACCAACTGAAAAATTATACAATAAACAAAAAGAAAAATACTAAAGGGCAGCACCGACTTCAAGGAATAATGATAAAAGAAATAGGCAACAGCAAAGTGCAGAACGCTTCCCAGAAAAAAAGCAACCGAAATGACCTGGTATAGAAAGGGGAGGTCAGCATCCTTAAGCAGCGATGGTTTATGTTCAATAGACTCTTTGGTCGGATCTATGAAACGGTATTTGCGGATAGCGTAAAGCATCACTGCCACAGGGAGTAAAACTGAGTTCTCTGCCAGATAATACAGTTTGGACAGTTGGCCGCTATAGCCAAGGACGTTATTTGTTGCTAACGAAAAGATCATGACAAAAATAGAAATGATCAACCATCGGGACAGCTTCTTTTTGGTTGTCTCTTCCGTCCTCTTCTGCCAGCCCCATAACAGATATATAGCTGCCAGACTAAAACTGATCGCATATATGTAATAGAACCTTAGCCACGCACCATGATCGGCTATGTTTACCCAGCCGGCACCAGAATTGATTAACTGGTATTGTTCAGCAGCCAGGCCTCCGCTGATGCCAAAAACAAAGACCGTGACTGCACCCGGCAGATAAAGAAGAACGTAAAGCCATTTGTTTTTGAGAAACTGCTCCTTCCCGGTCATTGCTAACACACAGTGGAGAAAGAGAGCGGCCATCATCCCCCAGCCGAAGACTGCCACACGCATCCAAATCAAAGCTGTTTCCTGATCCGGCGCTGAATTGGCAATCGCATAAGAAAAGGTCCAGATGCCCAGCAATAAACAGAGCGTGAAAAATAATCGATTGATTTTGCTTCTCATATCTAAAAACACTACATAGAGAGCAAACAGAATATAAACAACACAGATACTAAAATATATGAGTGAAAAAACAAAAGCGAGAGACATAAAAGCTCCTTATCCCGTCAATACAATTGCTGCCCAATCATCTATTTGTATTAAAAAGGTATTGTCTAAATTTTCAATATTTTACACCGTAATCAAATTATATGACGATTCCTGATGGTCGTAAAGGAAATATTTTCTAGCTCAGGGTGTGACAGTGCTAGCCCTTCGGGCATTAGTTAGAAAGTAGAAAGTTGGAACCGTCAGTTGTTCAGTCAGGACATGGGTTAGGGGTTAGGGGCTAGGGCCAGGAGACAGTTGGTCAGTGGTCAGGGGCAGTTGGTCAGGGAACAGTTGGAAAGTTGGACAGTTGGAACCAGGCGATAGTTGAACGATAGTTAAGCAATGGTTGAACAATTGTTAAACGATGGTAGGGGCAGACGACTCTGTCTGCCCGCACTTCACGCCTCACTTTACTATGCCAAAAACGTTTATTGTATAACCAAACCTTATTAGACAAATTAATAATATTAATTATATAATTGAATATAATTTCAATACATGTGCGAGGAGGAGAAGGTTTGAAAAAAGTTGTTGCGTTATTACTTATGTTAGCTCTCATGGCGAGCATGCTGATTGGCTGCTCAAAAAGCCAGCCGGCATCCACTGAAAAGGGGTCGGATGACAAGGAAGCTTACAAAATCGGTATCGTCACCCCAACGCTATCCACCAGCGAAGATGAATTCAGGGCTGCGGATAATATGGCCCAAAAGTACCCGGGCATCGTAAAACACATAACCCTGCCGGAAAACTTTGAAACCGAGATCGAAACCGGACTGAGCCAGATCAATTCCCTGGCTGATGATCCGGAGATGAAAGCCATCATCGTGGTATCAGGACAGGCAGGTTTGCTGCCGGCTCTGCAGAAGATCGAAGAGACCAAACCCGAGATCATTACCATTACTGCCCCCATTTGGGACGATCCCGCCCTGATGTCCAAGTATGTGGACGTGAACCTGGACACAGACTGGGTGAGAAGAGGCCGGACCATCGCCACCAAAGCCCATGAACAAGGGGCGAAAACCATTATCCACTATTCATTCCCCACCCATCTGGCCAAAGAAGTGATATCACAGCGCAAGGATGCCATGCAGAAGACCGCCCAGGAACTCGGCATGGAGTGGGTGGAAGTAGTCACACCCGATCCCCAGACCGGTAATGGCACCGGACCCATGCTGCAATTTTTAAGGGAAGATGTTCCCCGCCAAATTGCAAAATACGGACCTGACACCAATATATTCGGCTCCAATTGTCCCATGTATGATGTGATCATCGACGAAGCCTTCAAAGAAAAATTCATGGTTATGGAGCAGTGCTGCCCGACTCCGCTGCAGGCTTACCCAACCGTGCTGGGCCTGGAAATCTCAGAAGAAGATGCCTGGGATTTCGATAAAGTCAATGGCATGATCAGTGAAAAAGCAGCAGAAGCGGGCATGACCGGCAGATTGGGCGGATGGCCCATGCCGGCAACAGTATTTATGCCCCAATATGCAGTGGAACTGGCCATGAAAATGATTGAAGATCCTTCATTTGATTATAAGAACACGGATAACCTGAATCAATTCGCCAAGGATACCTTTGGCACTGAAGTCAGTTTCACGAAATTCAAAGCCAAAGCTGATGGTCCTGAATTTGACAATTATTTCGTCATGATCATGGATACCATCCTGTATTAGAATAATCAAGGCTCAAAAATTCAGGCTGTTCTAACCAGGGCAGCCTGAATTGTTTTATTTACGTTTTTGTCAGCAGCAGATATAGTATAAAATGTGTAGTGGCAATCGCACTTGACCAGTTATGGAGCAGTCAATGGAAAATCTTTTGCAGATCAAAAATTTAAGTAAAAGCTATTATGGCAACCCGGCCCTGAAAAATATCGACCTGACTGTAGAAGCCGGGGAGATTCACGGCATCGTGGGGGCCAACGGCTCCGGCAAGACCACCCTGATGAATATTCTGTTTGGCAACCCGGTCATTGAGGAGACCGGAGGTTATCAGGGTGAGATCTATTTTGCCGGCCGCCGGATCGACCTGCATAGCTGTGCTGAAGCCATCCGGCAAGGGATCGGCATGGTCCATCAGGAGTTTGCCCTGATCCCGGACATGACGGTGGCGGAAAATATCAAGCTGGGCCGGGAGAAAACCGTGGCTGTAACGGAACGGCTGCTGGGACGGTCCTATTCCTTCGTCGATACCAGACAGGACCGGATCAGGGCGGAAAAGACCCTGCAGAAGCTGGACATTGAGCTGGACGCCGGGATCAAAGTGATGGACCTGTCCATCAATTTGAAACAATTCGTTGAAATCGCCCGGGAAATAGACCGGGCCGATCTGAAACTGCTGATTTTAGACGAGCCTACTTCGGTGCTGAACAAAAACGACGGGATACATCTGCTGAAGATCCTGCAGGATATGGCGGCGCGGGGGATCGGGATCCTGTTCATCTCCCACCGTTTGGAAGAAATACATCAGGTCTGCCATCGGGTAAGTGTTTTCCGGGATGGAGAATTGGTTTCCCGGTATGACCAAGGCGGCTTTTCCGTCAATGATCTGGCCCGGGACATGATCGGCTATATCGTAAGCAAAGCCGCGGCGGAAAAAAGAAACATTACCCGACGGCCTGTCATAAGCTTCGAGCACTTTTCCGTAAACATGCCGGGGGAAGAAATCAGAGACTTGGCTTTAAGCGTATACCAGGGCGAAATCCTGGGGCTCACCAGCCTCTCGGGCCATGGTAAACTTGCGCTGGGTTATGGCATGATGGGCATGTATCCGGTAAGCGGAAGTGTTACTTATGAAAATGAAACACTGGCCCGCATCAATGCCCGGGCCAATATTATTAAGGGTATGTACGTGCTGCCGGATGACCGGCATAATCTTGGCATTCTGGCTGACCAGTCCCTGCAGGAAAATATTATTTTTACTGCCAACCAAATCAAGGGCAAATTCAGCCTGAATTCGTTCTTTCGTTCCCTGGGTCTGCTGGACCGGCGCCAGGCAAAACTTCATGTGGAGAAAATGATCCGGGACTTCGATATTAAATGTACTTCTGCTGATCAGAAGGTAAAGGAATTAAGCGGCGGCAACCAGCAGAAAGTATGCATCGCCCGGGCCTTAACCGTCGAGCCCCGCCTGTTATTCGTGGCAGAACCCACCAGGGGAGTTGATATTGCCGCAAAGGAAAAGATCCTTAATATGCTGATCGAAATAAACCGCAGCCAAGGCACCACCATCATCATCGCATCAAGTGAGCTGGATGAGCTCAAGCGGGTCTGCGACCGGATTGCCGTGATGGTGGAGGGAAAAGTCTTTAAGATACTATCCCCCAATGCTTCAGAAGTGGAATTCGGTCTGGCTTTATCGGGTGAGGAAGAGGTGCGCTATGCGTGATCGCCGGCTCCAGCTGCCGCAGCTGATCATCACCGTCTTTCTTCTGGTGCTGGTAGCTGCCGCCTGGCTGCTTAAAATGGATATGGCAGTACTTTTCAACGAATCCCTGGTAAAGCTGGTCATGAACGGTGTCCTGGTCCTTTCCCTGATCCCCATGCTCAACGTGGGGGCGGGCCTCAATTTCGGCCTGCCGGTGGGGATCATCGGCGGGCTCCTGGGCATGTTGGTGGCAGTCAACTTCAGGCTGACCGGGTTTTATGGTTTCTTTGCCGCCATTCTGTTCAGTCTGGTCTTTTGCCTGGTGCTGGGCTGGGTTTATGGCTTAATATTAAACCGGGTCAAAGGCCGGGAGGAGATCGCCGGCACCTTTATCGGCTTTTCCTTTATCCCGCTGATGAATTATTTCTGGACCCTGGCCCCCTTCACCAACCGGGAAATGCTTTATCCCATTGGCGGTCAGGGGTTAAGACCCAAGATCAGTCTGGAGAAATATTTTAACCATATCGTGGACAACCTGTGGGTGATTAGATTGGGCGATATCGAAATCCCTTTCGGGCTGCTGCTTTTTTTTGCCCTGGTCTGCCTGTTTCTCTTCTGGTATTTTAAGACCAAAATCGGCCGCGCCATCATTGCTGTGGGTGAAAATGAAGCCTTCGCCAAACTTTCCGGCATTGATATCGCCCGGACCCGACTGACGGCCATCATCATTTCAACAGTCATCGCCGGTGCGGGTATCTGCATCTATACCCAGAGCTACGGTTTCATACAGCTTTACGATGCCCCCTTGTCCATGGCCTTCCCTGCCATCTCTGCCATCCTGATCGGCGGAAGCAGCGGCAAAAGGACGTTTGTTTTCGAGGCCGTACTGGGTACCTATTTGCTGCAGTCCCTCTATCTGCTGACGGTGCCCATCGCAAATGAGCTGTTGATCCCTGAACTGACTGAGATATTACGAACCTTCGTCACCTATGGGATCATCCTCTACGCTCTCCTGGTCAGAGAAAAAGGGAGGCGCAGTGTGTTATGAAGATAAAAGCGTTTACCAGCCGCTATGTAAACCGTGAATACATCGTCCCCGCTGCTTTCCTGGTACTGTCTTTTGCCGCCTGGCAATTTTCCGGGCTGTCAGGCAGCTTTGTCACCAACCAGGTGATCACTCGCTTTATCCGGGACGGACTGCTGGTGCTTTCCCTGATCATCCCGGTGGTAGCCGGAATGGGACTGAATTTTGCCATCACCGTAGGAGCCATGTCCATACAGACCGCTTTACTGGTGATGATCGCTTACAATATCGAAGGCATTCCCGGGATCCTGCTCACCATCGTATTTGGAACAGCCATCGCCATCCTGACCGGATATCTGATCGGCCGCATCTTGAACCGGGTCAAGGGCAAAGAAATGATCACCACTATCATCATCGGGTTTTTCGCCAACAGCATCTATCAGCTCATTTTCCTGGTCGGCTTTGGCACCGTGATCCCGGTGGCCAATCAAGACATCATCCTCACCCGGGGCATCGGAGTGAGGAACACGGTGGATCTGAGCATGTACCGCAATACCATCGATAAATTGTGGATGATACAAATTGGCAGCATTGAGATTCCGTTGTTTATGATTCTGGTCATGCTGCTGTTTGCCGGCATCATTTATTATATTTTGCATACCCGCTTCGGCCAGCAGATAAAAGCAGTGGGCTCTGCTGCCGAAACCAGTGCCATTTTAGGCATCGATACCGACAAGGTCCGGATCAAGGTCATGATCCTCTCCACGGTTTTAGCCGGTTTAGGCCAGCTTATCTACTTGCAGAATATCGGCATGTTCGATGTTTATACCGCCCATCTCAATACGGATGTCATTTCCTGTGCCGCTCTTTTAGCCGGGGGTGCCAGCATCAAAGACGCCAAGATCAGGCATGCCCTCCTGGGCATATTCCTTTTCCACACCCTGTTCATCGTTTCCCCCCAGGCCGGGCAGAACCTGTTTAATAACGCCGCCCTGGGCGAATACTTCCGCAGTTTTGTAGCTTACGGCACCATCGCCTTCGCCCTGATCATGAACATCAAAAATGAAAAACGCTGAGGAGAGTTGGTTAGGGGCTAGGGACTAGGGACTAGGGACTAGGGGTTAGAGGACAGTTGGAAAGTTGAAAGTTGGAAAGAACCTGGGGAAAGACACGGGGACGGTTCTTCTGTCTGCGGTAAAAGGAGGTTAAATCCTCTTGTCTCCGCGACACCCGCAGACAGAAGAACCGTCCCCGTGTCTTTTCTTATTTTTTTATCGTTTAACAATAAATTTATGTTGTATATCAATAATCTTTTTGCTATACTGCAAATAATCAAGGGTGGGCCCACCCGTTTCAGAAAGGAAAGAATCTTATGTGGAATGGAGAAAAATCGATCACTCTTAGTAAGCTTTGCATTTTAGTATTCTTTGGTTTGCTTATTGCTGCAGTAGTGTCTGCCCCCTGGCTGACCCGCTGGTTTATTGACTTTTCCCAGGCCGGGCTGCAGGGAAAGGCTGCCTTTTTCATGGCAACCATCTACGTGGGAGCTGTTCCTGCCGGATATCTGCTTTACAGCCTGCTGATTCTGCTTCGCAGGATCGATGCCGGTCAGGTGTTTGTAGACCAAAATGTTGAACTGCTGCGGCGGATCTCCTGGAGTTGTTTTCTGGGAGCAGTGATCGCTCTTCTGTCTGTGTTTTACTATAATTCCTGGTTCTTCGTAGCAGTGGCTGCCGCTTTTATGGGCCTGATCGTACGAGTTTTGAAAAACGTTTTTGCCCAGGCGGTGGAACTGCAAAATGAATCAGACTACACGGTTTGAGGAAAGGAGAGCATACCATGCCAATCGTAGTAAATCTTGATGTAATCATGGCAAAAAGAAAAATGTCCTCGGGCGAACTGGCTGAGAAAATCGGTATCAGCCAGGCGAATCTCTCTATTCTTAAAACCGGCAAGGCCAAAGCCATTCGCTTTTCAACCATGGAGGCGATCTGCAAGGCCCTGGATTGTCAGCCCGGAGATATACTGGAATACAGACCGGATGAAGGTTAAGGAGGTTTAATTAAATGGATGAACTTTCTCTTGAAAAAAATCAGGCAGCTTCCATTTCAGAGTCAGTGCCGGACAGTTCCGTTTCCGCTAAAAGTCCGCCGGCACCCCCGGTAAAAAGCAAGCCCCCTTTTGCACCTGACCTGAAAGACAGCTATTTTGCCCTGTTTGCTTTTGTACTTGGCTTTCTTTTTGCCCGCTGGCTTTTATTTTCCTGGCAAGGCTGGGGAGTGTCCTTATTTACTCTTATGTATTGCGGATCAGTGACCTTGTATCTGCTGAAAAAAGGTGTACAGATCCCCAAGGCCGGATGGTTCTGGCTGGTTATGGTGATACTCCTTGGTTTAAGCTATGGACTTTGGGCCAATAACGGCCTTGATCCCTGGCACGGACTCTTGCTTTTTAGCAGCGCCCTATACTGGATCCTCTGTGCCACCGGATTGCTGATAATGGGGAAAACCAGCGACCTGTTCCTATTGGACGGCTTAAATGCCATGTTTGTGATCCCTTTCAGTAATTTCGGCTGCCAGTATAAAGGTCTGGCTTTATTGGGCAGCAATAAACGTGCCCGCGGAAAGGAGCTTTTCTCTATAGCCCTTGGTTTGTTTTTGACCTTTATCGTAATGATCATGGTATTTCCTCTGCTGATGGAAGCAGACAGCGGCGGTTTTGCCAAAATCGTGGAAGGAATATCGGCCTGCTTCACCTTTGGCGCGGGTTTCTGGGAAACATTCTGGCAGCTCATTCTGGCGGTTCCCATTGCAGCATACATCTTCGGCCTGGTTGCCGGAAGTGCTCATAAAAGAGGCACCGACTCCTTTGAAAAAGACAGCACATTAAAAAATATTTCCGCCTTTCGGGTCCTTCCCATGACTACGGTTTATATTCTTCTGGGTCTTTTATGTATCTTATACATCGTATTTATCGGCAGCCAGATCCCTTATTTCTTTTCCGCATTTGTAGGCCAGCGGCCGGAGGGATGGGAAATATATTCTGAATATGCCCGCAGCGGGTTTTTCGAGCTGTGCGGAATTGCGGCCATCAACCTGACGGTACTGACAGCAGCCAATATCATGAGTCATAAGCAATTCAGAACCAGTTTGGTCCTGAAGATCCTCAACTCGCTGCTGGCTGTTCTTACCCTGGTGCTGATTGCCACCGCCTTCAGCAAAATGGCTTTGTACATCGGGGCTTACGGACTTTCCATGCGCCGTCTCCTGCCCTGTGTCTTTATGATCTTCATGGCAGTCATCTGCGGCGGGATCATCGCCCTGCAGAAATGGCAGTTTTCCATTACCCGCCTGGCAGTTGGCACCGGCATCATTATGTTTTGCATTTTGTGCCTGGTGAATCCGGATCGTCTGGTACCCCGCTACAATGCAGACCGTTACCTTTCAGGGACCCTGAATAATTTTGATGTAGAGATTTTATACCGCTCCGGACCGGCAGGTGTGGCTCCAGCCTTGACGGTCTACGAACAAACCAATGATCAATCACTGCAGGCCGATCTGGAAGTATATCTGCTTGCCCAGAAGCAGCAGGCTGATAAACTGGCCGGAAAACCGGGTGACAGTTTGGAAAGAGCCCAGGCCCGAGATAAGATTGCTGAACATTTCAAGCAGTAAAAGAATAAATGACGAATGGAAAAGCGGGGTCATTTTGTTGCGGTTGCAACATTTCTCCGGCTATTATATAATGCCTGCGGGAGGAGAATTACATGAAGCAATATATCGATTTACTATATGAAGCACCGCTTTTTCAGAATATCAATAAAGCAGACATGGAATCCATGCTTACCTGCCTGAACCCCTACGGGAGATTCTATAAAAAAGGCAATTATATCACCCATGCCGGTGATGACATCAATTCCATCGGCGTGGTTTTAGACGGGACAGTGCAGATGGTGAAGGAAGACGTGTGGGGAAACACAGCCATCCTGGCCATCATTCCGGAAAAAGAAATTTTTGGTGAAACCTTTGTCTGCAGCAGATCCTATAACAGCACCGTTTCTTTCCGGGCAGCCGGGGATTGTGAGATTTTGTTCCTTTCCTTTGATAAGGTACTGCATTCCTGTACAAAGGCCTGCCAGTTTCATCACCGGCTGATCGACAACATGGTGATTCAGATCGCCATGAAAAATATGCAGTTAATGGAGAAAGTAGAGATCGTCTCAAAGAAAACCCTGCGGGAAAAAATCCTGGTTTATCTATCCCGGCAGGCCCAGCAAAGCAAAAAGCTGCAATTCACTGTGCCCATGGGCAGAATGGAACTGGCGGAATATCTGGGTGCAGACCGGAGCGCTCTTTCCAGGGAACTATCGCGGATGAAAGAAGATGGTCTGATCGATTACCATAAAAGCACATTCAGGCTTTATCAAAGCCTGGAGCATTAAAGGGTCTGGAAGCATCGCAAGGTGCTTCTTTTTTTATTAAAGGCAATTTTTCTTAGAAACATTTCAAAATGTTGCATCGGCAACATAACTGCCCTGACTTTTCAAATATAATTCAAATTGTAAGACAGATTACAGCAATCGAATAAACATAAAAACCATAATCAAAGGAGGCAGTATTAATGAGTATGTTTTGTTTTCAATGTCAGGAAACAGCCAAAGGAAAGGGCTGTGAAATCAAGGGAGTATGCGGCAAAACCGAAGAAGTGGCAAAACTTCAGGATCTGGTGATCTATACGGTCAAAGGGATCGCCGAAGTAATTGTAAAAGGAAATCTTGATGTGAAGGAAATCCCCAACGTCAACCATGAAGTGTTTACCGCTTTATTCATGACCATTACCAACGCCAATTTCGATGCAGCAGCTCTGGAAAAAGAAATCAAAAAACTGCTGGCTTTAAGAGATGAATTGAAAAAGAATGTACAGGCAGATCACTTACATGATGCAGCCACCTTTGAAGCAGGTTCCAGAGAGTCCATGCTGGAGAAAGCTGCCACAGCGGGCGTACTGGTTACGAAAAATGAAGATATCCGTTCCTTAAGAGAGTTGATCACCTACGGGGTAAAAGGGATGGCTGCCTATGCCCACCATGCCCTGAATCTGGGCAAAGAAGATGCAGACATTTATGCTTTTGCCTATGAAGCACTGGCTAAAACCCTGGATGACAGCTTAACAGCCGATGATCTGGTAGCTCTGACCATGAAGACCGGTGAACATGGCGTAAAGACCATGGCTCTCCTGGACGAAGCCAATACTGCAAAATATGGGCATCCTGAAATCACTCAGGTAAACATCGGGGTAAGAAACAATCCGGCCATTCTGATCTCAGGCCATGACCTGACAGATCTGGAGCAGCTGCTGGAACAGACCCGGGGAACCGGTGTGGACGTATATACTCACAGTGAGATGCTGCCGGCCCACTACTACCCTGCTTTCAAAAAGTATGAGAACCTGGCAGGTAACTATGGCAACGCCTGGTGGAAACAGCTGGATGAGTTTGCATCCTTCAACGGGCCGATCCTGTTTACCACCAACTGCATCGTTCCCCCCAGAAGCGAAGAGATCCAGTCCCGGATATTTACTACCGGTGCTGCCGGATACCCTGGCTGTGACCATATAGAAGCAGACCAGAACGGCAAAAAAGATTTCTCCAGGATCATTGAAATGGCCAAAAAGCTCAATGCACCTGAAGAAATAGAAACTGGCTCGATTGTGGGCGGGTTTGCCCATGAACAGGTTTTTGCCCTGGCGGATAAAGTGGTTGACGCTGTAAAATCCGGTGCCATCAGGAAATTCTTTGTCATGGCCGGATGTGACGGAAGAATGAAGAGCAGAGAGTATTACACTGAATTTGCCCGCAAGCTTCCTATGGATACAGTGATACTGACCGCAGGCTGCGCCAAATATAAATATAACAAACTGGATCTGGGCGATATCGGCGGTATTCCAAGAGTACTGGATGCCGGCCAGTGCAATGACTCCTATTCACTGGCCCTGATCGCATTGAAACTAAAAGAGGTATTCGGCCTGGATGATGTAAACGATCTGCCCATCGCCTACAATATCGCCTGGTATGAACAGAAGGCTGTGATCGTACTCCTGGCACTCCTCTATCTGGGCGTTAAAAACATCCATCTGGGGCCCACTCTGCCCGGGTTCCTGTCCCCCAATGTTGCCAAAATCCTGGTGGACACTTTCGGAATTGCCGGAATCGGTACTGTTGATGAGGATATCGCACTGTTCATGGGCGCATAGGCTGAGCCGATTCGAGTATACTTTAAATAATTAATAGAAAGAAGGTTATGATCATGGGAAAAGCAACTCAGGATCTCAGAAAAGAACACGATGCCATTCTGCATGTTTTGAAAATTCTCGATGTGATGATGTCAACCGAAGATAAGGAAGATACTGAAATGCTTCAGTATTACAAGGAAATTGTGTACTTCCTGAAAACCTTCGCTGATAAATGCCATCATGGCAAAGAAGAAAACCACCTTTTCACGGAATTGATCGCAAATGGCATTCCCAACCAGGGCGGGCCTGTAGGAGTAATGCTTCATGAACACGGCGTGGGCAGGGATTATATCGCTTCCATGGATCAAGCCCTGGAATCAGGAGACCTGGAAAAATTCAAGGCAGCAGCCCAAGGCTACAGTGATTTGCTGAGAAATCATATTGAAAAGGAAAACAGTGTCTTGTTTGTAATGGCAGACAGGGTACTCAGTGATGAAAAGCAAGACCAATTATTCGAGCATTTTGAAGAACATGAGGAAACTGTGATCGGACACGGTGTTCACGAAGAGCTTCATGCCATGATCCATAAATGGTCGGAAGCATTCGGAGTCCATTGATCCATACCGGAGGAAATATGGCTTTTTCAAGACGACTGGAAGCAAATACAGTACAAAAAATGATCGCGATATACTGTCATGAAATGCATGGCACAAAAGGAAATAACCTGTGTGCTGAATGTTTAAAGCTTTTCGATTATTCCGAAAAGCGTATTGACAAATGCTTTTACGGCGATGATAAACCGGTATGTTCAAAGTGCCAGGTTCATTGCTACAAGCCGGAAATGAGAGACCGGATAAAAGAAGTCATGCGGTATTCAGGACCCAAAATGATGTTTAAAAGCCCGCTGCTATCCATCAGGTATATGTACAGGAAGATCTTTAAGAGCAATGTCAGCTCTGCCCGCAAGAGCAAGGAGAATTAAAAGGAGGCCCCCCGGAATTCATAATGACCCGGGGGGCTTGCTTATCTGCTGTTTATCTGAGGGTATTATTTAAATAAATCCGTACTTAAATATTTTTCTCCCCGATCGGGAAACACTACCACCACAAAGCCCTCTTCAATGTCCTTGATGCATTCCAGGGCGGCAAGCATAGCCGCTCCGCTGCTCATCCCCACCAAGATGCCTTCCTGAGAAACAATGGCCCGGGCCATGGCAAAAGCGGCTTCAGATTCAATCATTACCCGCCGGTCAATTTGGGTTTCATCGTAAATTTCCGGAACTATGGCTTCCTGCATATTTTTCAGGCCCTGGATGTAATGGCCTAAAACAGGATGAGCTTCAACAATTTGAATAGCGGGATTTTTGCTTTTAAGCCCCATTCCTACTCCCATGATGGTTCCTGAGGTTCCCAGGGCGGAAACAAAATGGGTAACCTTTCCCTCAGTCTCCTCCCAGATTTCATGGGCTGTGGTCAAATAATGAGCCAGTTTATTATACTCATTGGAAAACTGGTTGGGCATGAAGTACTTATCAGGATAAGTGCGGCAAAGTTCATGGGCTTTCCTGATGGCTCCGTCCGTGCCCAGAGAAGCATCTGTCAGCGTAATCTTCCCTCCGAAAGCCTGGATCATTTTGCGGCGTTCGATGGAAACCGATTCACTCATGACTATTTCAACTTCATACCCTTTTACAGCACCTATCATCGCCAGTCCAATGCCAGTATTGCCGGAGGTGGGTTCAATTATGGTTTTACCCTTTACCAGAGCCCCGGTTTCTTCGGCTTGCTCAATCATTTTTATGGCAATGCGGTCTTTAATGCTTCCGGTTGGATTGAAGCCTTCCAACTTTGCATACAGCGGAATGTGCGGCTTGGGATTCAGCTTATTTATCCTGACAAGCGGTGTCCGCCCAATCGTATCAATAATATTATCGTACATATACATTCTTCCTTCCGGTTAATCAAAAACTATATATTATAATATCACTTTGCATAACGAGTGGTAAGCCAACACAGCGAGACCGCAATGATGAGCGAAATAATTTATAAAAAAGATCCCCTGCGTATCATAATCGAATCTGAATTGCAGGGGATTATATTGGATTTAATACCTGTATGCCAGGCGGTATTTATAAAATGAGTGTTTTTCCTGCGGTGGTCAGAATTTCAGTGGCGGTAAACATATTGGTCACCTGACCCACCAAGAGCTTATCCTTCTTGCCGAAAAAGTCCAGGCAGGTCCCGCAGGATAAGATCTGCACACCCTTTTGCTCCAGGAATTGCAGGTGCTCCAGAATGGGAGATCCTTCGGTGGTCAGATGCACGCCGCCATTCATAAAGATCAGGTTTTTGAGCTCCGGCCCCATTTCGGTCAGGGTATAAAAGAAGCTCTTCATCAAGACTTCTCCCAGTTCATCATTTCCCTGCCCAAAATATTGCGATTTGATCAGGATCGCCACATCCTGTTCCGAGGCCGCTTGGTAACACTGGCAGGCATCCTCTTTGGTCATGTGAATGTGGCTGTCTGTTCCTTCTGTTTCGATGACGCAGGCATATCCCTGGCTGGCAGCCAGTTTGCTTACATTTTCCAACGCGGTTTGATTATCTACCAGGGTCACGATTTCTTCGCCGCTGTTTTCATCCATTGCCCGTTTGGTCAAAATGACCGGCTGGGGACAATTTAACCCCCGGGCATCAACCGTTATGCTCATAATTAGCACCCCCTGAATTTCCAATTTTTTATAGCGGGCAGCTGTACAATTTTTTCAATATTGATGCGCTGCTCCTCGATCAGCTGATTGATGACCGGCAGATCCTGTTCCAAAACGATCAGTGAGATACCGCAGCTTTTACTGGCAGCCCGGGGAGTCGGGGCGATGGTATTTTTGATCCCCCGCTGCTTTAGTTCACTGTTTAGCCGCAGCCCTTCATGATGGTTGGGAAAAAGGATATACCAGTCATAATCAGATGTTGTTCCCAAAACACTAACCTACTTCCGCAGTATTTCCAAAAAGGCCTCGACCCGGGTCCTTAATTGTTCAAAATCATTTTCGCTGTAGTCGGTCTCAATATGCAGAACCGGAATACCCAGCTCATCCAGCTTCTGTTTGACCAGGTAGCTTTCCGTGGAATAAAGGTTACAGAACTGCAGATTGGTATCGATGATACCGTCTACATTATACTCTTTTGCCAGGCGGACAACATCCTCGATGCGTCCAGGATTCGGTGTGAAACAAGCGCAGTTGGTCTTCATATAACGTTCCGCCAGCGCTCTCACCTGTCCTTCGATGGTGGTGGCACTTTCATCTACCAGGTTTTCAAAATAGCGGGTCCCGGTACATAATTCTTCTACCACTACTGCTGCTCCGGCTGTTTCGATAATGTGGTGCAGCTTCCAATTGGGGATGGCCATGGGCGTTCCGGTGATCAGGATACGCGGAGCATCCGCCGGGAAAACCCCTTCCTGCCGGGCGATCCGTTCTTCCAGTTCATCAGCCAGTTTATTGCCCATTTCCGCACAGCGGGTCGGGTCATCATAGAAAGCGATCTGGGTCACCAAGAGTGCATCCTTGCCGCTGATGGGAACAGGTGATGCCTTGCGGGCGTTATAAATACGCTGCAGGGTCTTTCTTTTGTTATTGATCAATTTGATGCTTTCGGCCAGGGCTTCCGGAGTCACCTTGTTACCGGTAAAATCTTCGACCACTTTTATAAAATCCATAATTTCCTGCTGGTAAGCGGCGATATCTTTTTCCCGTTTCATCTGGGGAATATCGATAACATGAACAGGTACGTCCTGGGCCAGTATCTCCCAGGCTTTCTTCTTGCCGTCGCAGGTGGTTTCCCCGACAAACATATCCGCGATCATGAAAAACGGGCAGGTCTTATCCAACCGGGCTCCAACTGACGCTTTTATCAGGGGGCAGGTATTGGCCGGCAGTACTTTTTCCCCGCCCGGCACCCAGAATTGCGAACCTCCACACAAACCGGTCGCGATGGCTCCGGCCGCGAAAACCACTTCATCCGGGACATAAACACAGAAAGTGCCGAACACCTTGCCGCCCGTCTCCTGATGTTTGATCAGTTCTGACGGTCTGACACCATGGATCTCAGATACGACAAAATCATAGAAATCCATCCCCTGGGGACGATTTTCCTGCGACAGGTAAACCCCGCCAAAAGCTTCCGGCAGCACTTCACACAGGGCCTCGTGCTTATCCACGTCCATGCCCAGATCGATCCACATTTGATGATAATCAGCCATTACAAATTCCTCCTTAAATTAAAGATTCTATTTCTCCGGGGTTTGGCTATCCTTCCAATATTTCCAGGAACGCGCTGATCCTGGTGCTGATCTGCCCGGTGTCAGTCTGGGAGTAATCAGTTTCCAGACAGAGATAGGGGAGATTTCTTTCGTTTGTAACAAATTTTTTCACCCGGTCAGATTCAATGGCAAACGTATGACAAGCCTGCAGGATCACTTCGATCACTCCATCCACCTGGTAGTCATCGATCATCTCGTCCAGGGCTTCGATCCTGCCCGGATTGGGGCTCATGACCGAGCAATTGGTCCGCAGATACTTTTCCGCCAGGGCCAAATAAGGATCTTTGTTTTCGTCCACCAGATCCTTCATGGTTCGCGGTCCGCTGCAATTTTCAAAGCCCACCACATCAGCGCCCGATTCTTCGATCAGCCTGATGATCTTTTCCCTCACGCCGCCGGTAGGGCAGCCGGTAATCAGGACCCGCGGCCGGGATGGTTTGCCGGCAAAATTCTCCTCATAGTCTTTTTTCAATTCCGCCGTACGCCGCTCAAGAAAGGCAATCATTTCTTCCGTGTCAAAAAGAAAATCATTGCTGTC
>ENA-UOYA01001498-UOYA01001498.1-activated-sludge-metagenome-genome-assembly--contig:-NODE-1498-length-24653-cov-4.971380_pt1 | contig 24653 bp, 26 predicted proteins | sample MGYA00238163_ERZ764804 | MGnify/ENA primary metagenome ERZ764804 (study PRJEB28919, sample SAMN05720223) | activated sludge metagenome | isolation source: Anaerobic digester | place: Hong Kong... | reverse complement strand
AGTAAGGCTTTTGAATATACTGTCCTGTAAGGGAGTGGCTTTGCTATGGTTGTCGTCATCGTGGGCGGAGGCTGGGCCGGGTGCGCGGCGGCATACTCGGCCAGGGCGGCCGGGGCCAGGACAGTGCTGCTGGAGAAAACAGACATGCTGCTGGGCACGGGACTGGTCGGCGGGATTATGCGCAACAACGGGCGTTTCACCGCCCTGGAAGAGGTGCGGGCGCTTGGCGCCGGTGATTTCATAAGGGTTATTGAAGAGGCCGCGACCCACCGCAGGGTCGACTTTCCGGGGCACCGCCACGCCATGCTGTACGATGTGACCAGGATCGAGCCAGCGGTCAAAAATTTGCTGTTGTCCCGCGGTGTGCAGTTAAAGCTGCAGAAAAGAGTTGTCTCCGTCGCCAAACAAAACAACCTGATAACAGATATAACCACTGCTGATGGAGAAACGGTCAAAGGCGACGTTTATGTGGACTGTACCGGTACCGCTGGACCGGCCGCCAACTGTACCCGTTTTGGCACCGGGTGCGCCATGTGCATCCTGCGCTGCCCCACTTTCGGCCCCAGAGTAAGCTTCACAGCCAGTGCCGGAGTCGAGGAAATCAGGGCGGGGGAGGGATTTCCCCATTTTGAAGCGATGAGCGGGTCATGCAAGCTGGACAAAAAGTCCTTAGCCGCGGCGCTGGTTAAAGAATTAGAAAACAAAGGTGTTTTGGTCATGCCGCTGCCGCCGCACCTGCAGAAAGCCGAACAGCTGGCCAGAAAAGCCTGCCAGCAGTACGCTACCAGCGACTTTTTTGAAAACCTGATTATCCTGGACACAGGGCACGCCAAGCTCATGACCCCGTATTTTCCCCTGGAAATCCTCCGCACCCTGGATGGTTTTAAAGACGCCCGCTACGCTGATCCTTACTCCGGCGGCAGGGGTAACTCAGTCCGCTTTATGGCCATTGCTCCCTGCGATGACAGCCTGCGGGTACCGGGCGTGGCTAACTTGTTTTGCGCCGGCGAAAAAACCGGCCTGATTGTCGGGCATACAGAGGCCATAGTCACCGGCTTCCTGGCCGGGCACAACGCGGTACGGCTGATAGACGGCAAAGAGCCGCTTTCTTTGCCGGCTGAACTGGCCTGCGGCGATATCATCTCCTATATGCACGAAGAAATGAAAACACCGGCAGGCCTGGGGCAAAAGTACACCTTCTCCGGCTCAGTCTACTTTCAGCGGATGCGGGATTTGGGACTGTATACGACAGATGCGGCCGCCATCAAGGAAAAGGTTGCCAGGACAGGATTGGCCGGTGTGTTTAAAAAGCGCTTGCTTGACTAGCTTAGCAGGTTTTTCATTTCTTCCAAAACACCCTTCTCTCCCATTATTTGTAATATTCACGTCCTTTTTTTCATAGTGATATAATAGACAACCCTGGGGGCGGGGGTATTTTTATGGTAAATTTCGTTTGGCTGGGTATGATTGTCTTCGGCATCATCGTGGCAGCTGTCAACGGCAACATTGAGGTTATAACCAAAGCGGCCCTGGACGGCGCGAACAGCGCGGTCAAGATCTCGATCAGCCTGATAGCCATCATTACTTTCTGGCTGGGCATTATGAAGCTGGCCGAGGAGTCCGGCCTGGTCCGGGCTCTGGCCTGGCTGGTGCGCCCGGTGCTGCGCTTTCTGTTTCCCAGCGTGCCTAAAGACCACCCGGCTATGGGGGCCATTGTCTTGAACCTCAGCGCCAATATCCTGGGGCTGGGCAACGCCGCCACACCGATGGGCCTGATCGCCATGCGGGAGCTGCAAAGCCTGAACCGGGACAGCGATACCGCTTCGGAAGCGATGTGCACCTTCCTGGCCTTAAACACTTCGTGCGTTACTTTAATCCCCACCACGATCATAGGTATCCGCCTGCTTTACGGCTCCACCGACCCTACGGACATAGTGGGGCCGACCATCATGGCCACAGCATTCAGCATGGTCGCGGCCGTTATTGTGGACCGGGTGCTGCGCCTGATCTATTCCGGCAGGAGGTGAGGTCAGATTGGAGATTGTCGCCGAACTGTCCCGCTGGGCCATACCGGTCATTCTCCTGGTCGTGCCTGTGATTGCCGTCCTGCGCGGTGTCAAGGTATATGAAACATTTGTGGATGGGGCGGAAGCAGGTTTTGCCACAGCCATTAAAACCATCCCGTACCTGGTGGCGATGATCGTGGCTATAAGTATTTTCCGGGCCTCGGGGGCGATGGAAGTGCTGGTGGCCGCGCTTTCCCCGGCCCTTAATTTTATCGGTTTGCCGGCGGAGGTGCTGCCCCACGCCATCATGCGCCCGCTGTCCGGCGGGGCGGCGCTGGGCATAGCTTCAGATATAATAAAAACTTACGGGCCGGACAGCTTCTTAGGACGCCTGGTGTCCACCATGCAGGGCAGCTGTGACACCACCTTTTATGTTCTAACCCTTTATTTTGGCTCGGTCGGTATCAAAAAGTACAGGTATTCGGTGTTTTTAGGGCTGGTGGCCGATTTTACCACGCTGTCTGCCTCTGTGTTTATTGTCAGGACAATGTTTTAGGCCAGCCTGGCTGCAATTGACAACCCATGCCTATTTCTGTTAAATTTTTAAGGACATTCGATATGTCCTTAAATCTTTTAAGGAATGGAGATCTCTATGGAACGGCTGCAAAAATTCATGGCCAGGGCGGGGGTGGCCTCGCGGCGCCGCTGCGAAGAGCTGATCACTTCAGGTATAGTAAAAGTGAACGGCAAAGTGGTCAGCCGGCTTGGCGCCAAGGTGGACCCCGCCAAAGACAAAATACAGCTTGGCAGCGAAACGCTTTTGGCAGAGACACAAAAACATTATATTTTGATGTATAAGCCCCGCGGTTATATCACTACCATGAGTGATGAAAAGGGGCGCAAAAAAGTAACCGATCTCTTGAAACCAGGCGCCGGCAGGGTCTACCCGGTCGGCAGGCTTGATTACGACAGCGAAGGGCTGCTGCTGCTTACCAACGATGGTGATCTGACCTATGCTTTAACCCACCCCGGGCGCCGGGTCCCCAAGACCTACCAGGTCCGGGTGGCAGGAGTGCCGGAGCAGGTGAAACTGGAGCAAATGGCCGGCGGCCTGACGCTGGAGGACGGTCCTACCGCCCCGGCCAGGGTGCGCCTCACGGGAGAAAGAGAGGGCAACGCGCTGCTGGAAATCACCATTTACGAGGGGCGCAACCGCCAGGTGAGGCGGATGTGCGAGCATATAGGGCACCCGGTCCTCCGCTTGAAAAGAATAAGGTTCGGCGGCCTTGATCTTGTAGGCTTGCGGCCGGGGCAGTACCGCCATCTCAGAGGAGAAGAAGTGGCCAGGTTGAAAGAAAAGGCCGGCCTGAAAGAAAAATAATTAACACTGTCCATAATGTGGCTTTATTAGTATAGAATGGAGTTTGTGAGCAGGAGTTTAACGGGCAGGGTAGAATTATCAAAACATAATGTGTTTTAGAGATGCCCAATGATTGCGGGAGGGATACTTTTGCCTAAGAGCCAGGGTGCCGACGGCACAGGTGATAGGGACGGTGTTTTATTGAAAGTCCGTCTTGATTTTAAGGGTACGGGCAAGCCCGGGCGGTTTTTGTTCGGGGGCAAGCCCACAGACAGGTTAGCCGAAGAGGCGAGGGAGCAGCAGGCAGCTGTTTTCCGCAACGTGCCCATACAGGGCATACAGATTATGGACATAGACGCCAGTGCCGACGTGTACACTGTTTATGATGACCTGGCCAACAATGACACGGCTTATGCCCCGCTGGTGCTCACCGTTAAAGCCGACAGCCTGGAAAACGTGGTCCGTTTCATTGCCAGGGATGATTTCAGAAAAATAGAAATACTTGACCCGGCCTTTCTCACCTTAAACCACTCAGACATTGAAAGGCTGCTTTTCAAAGTGTACGAGGAAATGAAAGAATTCAGGCAGAAGTTGGAGAAAAAATATAACTTGAGCAGGTGAAACCAGTGAACTGCCGCGAGGCGTTCCTGTAGGAAAGACAGTTTGAGTTTGTTTGCTTTTAAGTGGACGCTCCGGTATAATATTGTCAGGAGGTTAGCAACTGCTACAAAATAGAGAAATAAAACTAAACATTAATTAATAAAACATTTTTAAACAAACCATTGACACGAACACTTGTTTTATTAAAATAATGGTAAGGGGTGGTGTCAATGGATAAATTATTAGTATCCCGTCAGGTGGTAAGGATATCAGGTTTAACAGGTTTTGGGGGAGATGTTCGCCAATGAAGACCACAGTTAAAGGCGTCATCCTCCAGATTAATGAACAGGGAAAAACCTATCTGGACAACCTGATGGACAGCTTTTGCGCTGCCGTGCGCTGGTCATACAAGAGACTCTTGGACATGTGGAAAATTCAGGACATAAGATTGGCTGTCCAAGGAAAATTCAGTCTAAATTCCCGCCAGGCCAATGACGCCGTTTACGAAGCCCAAACGACGATAAGATCGCAAAAAGAACTGGTCAAATTAAACCGCAGCAATACTAAAAAGAGAGTAGAACTTACCAAAAGCCGCTTAAAAAAAGCACGGTCAAAAAAGAAAAAAGCAAACCTGACCAGAAAGCTGAACAAAGAACAACGCCGCCTTGCAGAATTACAAAAACATATGGAAAACAGCGCTACTCCACCGGTGCTATTCGGCGGCAAAAAGCTATTTATTGAACGGTGCAAAGGCAATATCAGCCACGAACAATGGCAGGAAGCCCGGAGCAATCGCTACCTCTCTAGGGGCGACAAAACCAAAGGCGGCAATCTCAACACCAGACTGTACGCAAAAGACGGCAATATTTATCTGGACATAGCTGCCGAACCAATAGAAACAGACAAAGTCATCAGGTATAACCGGATCACCGTGCCCGTCTACCTGGCCCACAAGCCCTCCCAAAAGACAGGGCGAATCAATGGACGCAATTACCGGCAGATGGTGTTAAATTACCTCAAGGCCGGTAATGCCTATCAAGTAGAAATCATCCGGGAAAACGGGCGCTATTACATCCACGTTACCATTGAAGAAGAAACACCCCAGGCTTACGTTGCCCGTAACGGCGCAGTGGGAGTAGACACCAACCCGGACGGTTTGGGCATAACCCGTGCAGATTACCTGGGGCAGTACAGAGAAAGCCTGTGGTTGCCACAAGGAGAGTGGACCTACACCAGGAGCAACCGGCGGGATAACCTGATCGGAGAAGCCACGGCTTTGGTGGTAGAACTGGCAAAACAATTAAATAGCATCTTGGCCGTAGAAGATTTGGCCTTCAAAGACGACAAGTCAGTGACAGCAAAATTCAATAGAATAAGCCACAGCTTTGTCTGGTCAAACTTCTTAGAAAAAGTAGAGCGCGGGGCAGCCAGGGCCGGAGTGCCCCTGGTTAAAGTAAAACCACCATTTACATCCACCATAGGGATTTTAAAATACCAGCAGCAATATGGCATATCAAATCACGAAGCAGCCAGTTACGTTATTGCCAGGCGGGCTCTTGGGTACAGCCGGGAAAAAGTGCCGAAACCCTTGAATAACAAGTTCATCATAGAAAAAGAAAATTTTTCAAAACTCTCCAACTGGAAGCAGTGGAGCGCAGTAAAGAAGGCGGTTATGGCCGCTACAAAAAAACAAACAAGACAGGAGGCGCAAAGTCTGGTTTCATGGCAGCATTACAGAAAACAAATGATAGTAGGGTAAACCCTTAGCCATAGAGTTTGCGGGAGTATGGCGCGGTACACGCGGTGAAAGGCCGTCGCCGTACAGTCAAGAACCCAGGCGGTGGGTAACACCCCCTTCCGGGTAGTACGGATAGCCGAAAGGTTAACGGCGGCATAAGCCACCCGGAATGTAAGTGAAAGCTTACAGCTCAGCAGTTGAATCCTGTGACGCTGCCTCCCGTTAGTCGGCGGGAGAGAAAGTTAATAAATCTGGATTATTCTAAATAAATCAGATTTATTTAACTATCAGAAACCAGGCACTAAATATAGGAGCTTTTGCACTCCTGTGCGGAGTGTATTTTATTTAACAAAGGTGGTTGGAGCATGACCCTTTACGGTAGCCGTAAAGTTGCCAGGGTGGCTATAGAAATGGCGCTTACTGACAGCAGGGAGCAGGAAAAGGAATACAAGACGCGTTTTTCTAAAGAAGGCATCAAGACAGCGGCTGTTGATTACGGCGGCGACTTTATTTCATCGGTTAACAAGATTATTGAGCGGGCTGTGGTGGCTTCCAAACGGGAGGGCGTGATCAAGGAAATGCACGCCGACGAAGGAGCAGTGGCCGGCGCCACCAGAGAGGCGCTGTCACAGGTGATGCCAAAGGCGTTAGGTTTTAATGTCGGCGGTAAAATCGGCATTGCCAGAAAGGACGACCATATCAGCGTGGCTATATTTTTTGGGGTGGGCTTGCTTCACCTTGACGAGGTGGCTGTGGGTTTAGGCCACAGGGCGGTACACTCCTAGGGTGGATCGGGGAGGACAGTAGAATGGCAGGTAGATCTTTAAGAGGAATACGCGGGGCAATCACAGTCGACCGCAACGAAGCGGCGGAAATCGCCGCCGCTACCAGGGAGTTAATTGAGGCTATAACAACTAAAAACAGCCTGGATACTGAAGATATAGCCAGCGCCATCTTTACAGTCACCCCGGACCTGGATGCCGGGTTCCCGGCAACCGCGGCCAGGGAGATGGGGTGGCAGTATATCCCGCTGTTGTGCGCCAATGAGATCAATGTGCCTGGCAGCCTCGGCAAATGCATCAGGGTTTTGATCCATGTGAACACCGAAAAGTCGCAAAAGGAATTAAAACACGTTTATCTCAGGGGCGCCGCTGTATTGCGGGAAGATCTAAATTTATTGTAGGCTCGATTTCAGTCGAACTCTTTAATCATATTTCAAACGAACAAGTGGCGGGCAAGGTTGGACCAACCGGAAGTCCCGCTGATTTTTTTGTCTAAAAAAAGGGATTAACATAAGATTATCGAATAGGCAAAAAAGGAATTGTAGGAAGGGGATACATCTTCAGTGTAATATCAGGTGCCGGGTACCGCTTGTGTCCCGGTTCTAAACATATCAAAGAAGATAGTTCCCCAATTAAGGGTGGAATTTTGTGGGTTTTTTGAACTGGCTGCAAAATACCGACCAGGGGATATTTTTATTTATCCTTTCTTTTGCCAACGCCATTGTTCTTCCGGTGGGGCCGGAAGTGGCATTTGTCCCCATCTTAATGGTCAGCCATGAAAAGTTTTTGTCCTATGCCATGTATTGTGTTGTGGGGAACGTGCTGGGCTTGATGTTGATTTATACCGTATCGTATTTCTGGAGCCAGACTTTTATGGACAGGTACATTTCCCAGGAAAAGATTGAAAAGGGCGTGGACGTCTTCAGCAGGTACGGCCCATGGGCCCTGGTCATTGCTTCGATGTTTCCTGTTTTCCCCTACCGTATCCTGGTGATAATTTCCGGCTGTCTCAAGCAGAGGGCAATTACGGTTTTTTCTTTCCTGTTGCTGGGCAAAACTTTAAGGTTTTTCGGCTATGGTTTTTTGATCGCCAAACTGGGCGAGTCGGTGACAAAGTATTTGAGGTAAATACTCAAAGTGCCACAGGCGAGCGTAGTTAGTTACGCTATCCTGTGGTTTCTTTTTTATCCTTGTAGTGGCAAGTATGCACAAAAAAAATTGTAAGTACTGACATGTAAATATTTTCAATGTTTTGTAGGAAATTTGTCACATAAGGTAAAAGTATACATCTTAGTAGCCAATATCCATCGTAAGAATATTGGGTAGAGCGGAGTATGATAGACAGGAAAGTGATTAGTTCCAATTGTTGTTTATCTAATTAAATGGACTAATGTCTATTTGACGAAGTTCCTTACAGTAGACATAAGGATAATATACAAGAAAGATGTTAGAGGTATCGTAAATATTGAAACTGGGTTCAAATACGCTTGGTTCTCCTGTTTTATACCCAAGGCATTCTTGTGGTTAAGTCTGCATTCCAGTTGAATTTGATGTTGCCAGTAAATCGGTGAAACGAACGCTACGCTTGCAGCAAGGCAGCAACCTTCCGGCGGCAACAAGCACGCGCAGACTGGCAGTTAGTTCAGATGAAAGCAAGGCTTATTTCGGGACCTATATACATGGCGAAGCCGATAAAGGGATCGGAAATCTTTATATAGTTGATCTTAAGAGCTTTACGATCGGAGCAGCAGGTATTTAAACCCCGCCTCCAGGGACTCGCGCTTCCAGTAAAAGGTCACCAGCAGGGCCGAGGCCAGGGTGGTGGCTTCCACTACTACATAAAGCATGATCAGGTTGTTGGTAAGCGTCGCCCAAAGCATGGTACAGATAAAAAGGGCGTCCAGGCTGAAATAAAACGGTAAACGCTCCGCCACGGTTTTGCCTGCGGCAACGTCGTTGCGCAGGTAACGGTAACTGAAGACAGTGGCCGCCAGACCGGCCACACCGATCACCAGGGTGACCAGGGCGCTCAGCCCGTCAGCATAGAGCTGCCCGTTCCAGGCAATTAATTTCTCTCCCTGGACGACCCGCCCTGCCAAAACCAGGACCAGCCCCAGGGTGATCGTCACTCCCGCTATGGCAGCTAGGCCGGCTGACTGCGGCCTCTTTCGCCCCAGCAGGACCTTCGCTCCCGCGGCCAGCGCGGGCACGCCAATGATCAACCAGGGCAAAACTGAATTGCTCTCCATTGCAAAGCCTCCTAGCCCCAAAGTTTCGCCATTTCACGCATATCCGTCGAGCCCACTTTTTCGTGAATCCCCGCCACAATAATCAAGAGGATCCAAACTGACAGGACCACGTCTGTAACTACCCCGATCATCGCCGTTTCCGGCAGGCTTGGGGCCAGGCTGACCAGGCTTAAGTGAACGGCGTTTTCAATCAGGCAGACTCCTATTACAGCCTTCAGGGCGTCCCGGCGTGACAGCAGGCCGTACAGGCCAAAGGCCAAAATGGTAAAAGCCACGGAAAGGTTGGTCCCGTATGGTTCGCCTGCTATTTCCGGAAACGGCGCCAGCCAGCTCATGTGCCCGTCAACCAGCCGGAAGAATCCCGCCAGCACCGCCGCGCCGGTCAGCAGCGAAAGTCCGAAACCCAGTGCGTTAGGCGTTTCTGTTGCCGGCATCCGTTTCAGGTAATGCCATAATAGCAGCGGAATAATGCCTGCCTTGGTGACCAGTACGGTGGCGCTCCACAAATACAGGGTATGGTTGGGCAGCAGCGCGGCGTAAGCAATCAACAGCGCCGCCAGCAGCAAGGCCTGGGCAAAGTAAGCCATAACAGCGTATTTCAGCTGCCTGATCTCCAGTGCCGTCAGCGAAGTTGCCACCAGGGCCAGGCTGAGTCCCTGAAGCACTGAGGAATGTGTTCAAACATGATCCTTTGCCTCCACTCCCCCCAGTGCTTTGGCCTGCTTGGTCTTCCGGCACTCGGGGCACCAGGACAGCCACTCCGGGGCCTCCTGCCCAAACTCACCGCCAGTGAGCTTTTCACCCGTTTTTCTCAAAAGCCGCTCGGGGGCAAAGGGCTTCCCGCACAGGGAGCAATTGGCCATTTTTAAATTTACTGTCATGGTTAAATCCTCCTTTTGGCTGGTAGCCAGCTCATAATTATTTCCCAGGCGAATCGCTTTTTCGGGGCAGACATCAGCGCAGCGGGCACAGTAAGTGCAGCGGCTGTAATCAACCTTAAGCGCCCGGGAATCTCCATCGTCAACAAGAGTAATCAAACGGGGCGGACAAACTGTTGCGCATTCCCCGCAGCCGATACACCGCCGGCCGTCAACTTCAGGCTGCCCGCGAAAACCTTCGGCAGTCGGCCGCGGGACGAAGGGGTAAGGGAGGGTTACCCGGCCTGCCTTGAGGCAGATCAGGGCCTCTTTCCACTTACTTATAAACAAATCGGCCCACCTCCTTACAAGCCCATGAGGGCAAAGGCCAGTCCAACCAGGGCCAGGACGGCGACACCCTTGAAGTAGTTGAGCGCCTGATCAATCCGCAGGCGCGGGTTTACCAGCTCAATTAATTCCACGAGACCTATTACAATGAAAACCTTGACCAGGTTTGACAGCAGGTCAGCCGCCAGGATGCCGGTCTTGGGCCAGGGCAGAAATACTTCAAGAAACAGCGAGATGTAAATGACCATTTTAGCGTAGAGAGCCCACTTGAAAAGCGCCAGTTTCGGGCCGCTGTATTCCACAAACGGTCCTTCCATGATTTCCGTTTCCGCTTCGGCAATATCAAAGGGGAGCTTGGCCAGCTCCGACTGCAGGGACAGGAACAAAGCCAGCCCGGCGATTACAGCTGAAATACTCCAGCCGTGGGTAAGCGTCCAGCCGCTAAGATCAGCCAGGACCAGGGAGTCGGCCTTAATCCCGGCGGTAAAAAGGGTGATGAGCAGGATTGGCTCCACCGTTAAAACAAGCATCATTTCGCGGCTGGCGCCAAGCATGGCGTACGGGCTGCCGCACGACATGGCCCCGAGCATGATCGCGATGCCGGGGATACTGAGCAGATAGACCAGTAAAAACAGGTCCCCGCCAAAACCCAGGGGGGCCGGTCCGCCCATGGGCGTGAACAGGGCCGCCAGCAGGACCGACCCAAGACATACGACGGGCGCCAGCCGGAAAATGACACCACCGGCGCCTTCCATGCCTTCTTTGCGCTGACTGGTAATTACGAGGTGTCTTACCTGTTTTCCTTTGACCGTGCTGACCTGTTCCTGTCGCTGAAAGTGGAAATAGACCCGGCCAATCCGGTCATTGAATCAGTTACCCCCGTCATCCCCGGAGCCGATTGGGCGGAGCGGGAGGTCCGGGATTTAATCGGTGTCGTGCCGAAACCATCCCGACCCGCGGCGGCTGGTCCTGGCCGATGACTGGCCGGAGGAACTTTACCCGTTAAGGAAGGATTTCCCTTATGACTACAAACCGCCCCAGGCGACCGTCGCCGGGCCCCGGATGATGTCCGGTCGGTTCCCACTGTGGTGATCAGCCGCGCCCCCAGCTGGTTGAACACGTAACCGGCCAGGGTTGGCAGGTCTTCAGCTTTGATCTTAACCAGCAGCATGTTGCCGGCTGTTGACATTGCAGGTAATGCCTTGCCCAGGTGTTCCGTTAGTTTGCGGGTTAATTCTTCGCGTGTCACCTTGTTTACCCCCTTATTACCAGAAAAGCCGCCGCCAGTACCAAACCCAGTCCCAGCACCTGCCACAACAGGTACCATCGCGGCCCGCCGGTATGTACCCGGCTGACCCGGCGGCTGAAGCTGACAAAAAGCCGGCCCAGCGGCAAATAGAAGTTATCCAGGTCCAGCCAGACAGCCAGGCGGGACGGCAGTTTGACCCGCGGCAAGTTCAGGCTGCGGTACAGGGCTGCGAAGTGTTCCCTGAACGGCAGGTAAAAACTGTCTGCCCGGTACAGGACTTCTTCTTCCGCTTCCAATTCACCACAGTTCCAGAGCTGCGACTGCCGGACCGGCGCGGCAGCCAGCCGGTAAATCCCGTAAGCGGCCAGGCATCCCGCCGCCAATCCGGCCAGGACGACCAGCGGGGCCGCCTGTCCTGCCGTCCCGCTGGTTAGGAAGAGCTTGACGCCTCCCCAGGGGGCAATATTTAAAAAACTGTTACCGCTGGCAGCCGCCAGGAAAGAGCCGTCCAGGGCGCCCAGGGCCAGGGCCAGCGGCCAGGCCGGGAAAATGCCGAGAAGCAGGCAGCCCAGGGCCAGGCAGGCTTCAGTAAAACGCATGGACAGCGGGACATCGTGTTGCTTTTGCAGTGAGGCCGGAAGCGGCCCCAGAAAAGCCGAGCCAAAGAATTTCATGTAGCCGGCCAGGCTGACAGTACTGCAAAAGACGGCTACAATCCCGAACAGCATTAAGACCTGCCAGGTCTTGCCGACGGTTACGGCTGCCTGGTAAAGCAGCCACTTGCTCATAAAGCCGTTTAAAGGCGGCACCCCGGCGATAGCCAGGGACCCGGTCAAGGCCGCCATGGTGGTTAGCGGAATGATCTTAATCAGGCCGCTCACTTTATTGAGATCGCGCTGACCGCTGGTGTATTCGACTGAACCCGCGTTTAAAAACAGCAGCGACTTGAAACAGGCGTCGTTGATCAGGTGGTACAGGGCGCCGACCATACCCAGCAGGCTCAACCAGGGGTTGGTGGCCAGAAACATTAAACTGATGCCAAGGCCAAGCCAGATATAGCCCATCTGACCGATGGTGCTCTGAGCTACCAGGCGTTTGGCGTCTTTTTCGGAAAGTGTTCTTAAATTACCCACAACCATTGAAACTACGCCTGCGGTGGCGATGACCAGTCCCCAGGCGTTGGTTGCTCCGGAAGGTGGGAGCATCCAGTAAATAAGCCGCAGCAGCCCGTATACCGCCACCTTGTTCATCACACCCGAAAGCATGGCGCTGGCGCCGGCGGGGGCAGCCGGGTGAGCCTCGGGAAACCAGAAGCCCAGGGGGTAAATGCCGGCCTTGGTGGCAAAACAGACAACCAGCAAGCCAATGAGCAGGTTCAGCATGGCCGGGTTGGCGGCGGACAGCTGCCGGTAAATTTCCGGTATGGCTGTAAAGGACAGGGAGCCTGTCCAGCCGCTGAACAGGATTGTCACCAGGATCAGGCCCGCTGAGGTGACATGAGTCATGAAAAAGTAAAGAAAGCCGGCCTCCAGGTTTTTTTTGTTATCCCGCTGGTAGACGACCAGGAAGCGGTTTTCATTGATAACCATGGCTCCGGTCACAGATTTGCTGATAGCCCCTACCGGGCAGACCTTTACACAGGCCGCGTTGTCGCACTGCAGGCACATCATAGGCACTGAAACACCGGCTGATTCCCAGGTAAGAACAGAGATCCGGGACGCGGCAGGCCGAAACTCCTGGTTGTGCTGGAAAGAGCAGGCTAATTCACAGGTGCGGCAGCCGGTGCATTTCTCCGGCGCCAAAGATAATATTTTTGTCATACCGGACCTGGCCTTTGCTGGCCAGGTTCTTCACCTCCTTAATTTCAAAACCTATATTTTGTAAAATCCGTTACTCCAGCCAGACCCTCCTTTCAGTGTTCAGGCAATACTGCGGGATACCGGATGAAAAATATTTAAAATATTTTTAGCAAAATACATGCCAAAGGTCAGACTATATTTTTATCACAAACAATTCCTTTGAGGGAAGCAGTTTAGCGGGTTAACGGTGTTATGACCGGTTCCTGTCCGGCTGCCTCCTTCACAGGAATTGTGTCAATATGGCAAAAATCATCAAGATTTTGCTCCGGAATGGAACAGTAAACAACCAAAAAGCGCTTGTAAATCCAACAGGTTAGATGTTGCACTCGCTTTAAGTAGCGATTACAATTAGGAAAACAGAAATAGTTGAAATTTGTTCGATCATGAAACATAATTACAGAAAACAATCTATATCCCAGGATGAACGTTGTCCATTATGGAGGGAACAAAATGACCAGGTCAAACCTTACAGTTCCTCCTCCCGCCTGGCAGCAGTTTGTCGAGAACAGGCAGGTCAACCCTGCCGTCGTACCTAAAATTGTAATCGATTCATGGTTTTAAACGATAATAGCTCTGTCTGGACGGAACTGCTGGACGGCCCCGGCCGTCTTGACAGATTGCTGCGGCAGGCAGCCTTAAAACATGGTTTTACCTATTCCATCCGTTCGATTTGGGGTGAAAAACGCCGCTGGATGGGCGCTGTGGCGTCAATTGAAAACACAAAACGCTCAGTAGAGCAAACAACGGTTCCGGGTAATTCTACCCGTTACACTTTTGCCGACATAATCGGACGCAGCCCGCGCCTGCAAAACGCCAAACGGCTGGCCGAACTGGCCTCGCGCACTGACTCCACTGTTTTGCTGCAGGGAGAAACGGGGACCGGCAAAGAAATGTTCGCCCATTCGATTCACAATGCCAGCAACCGTAAAAACGGGCCTTTTGTGGCCGTTAACTGTGGGGTCCTGCCAAAGACCCTGATTGAGAGCGAGTTGTTTGGCTATGAAGAAGGAGCTTTTACCGGGGCAAAGCGCGGCGGCCGGCAGGGGAAATTTGAGCAGGCCAATGGCGGCACAATCTTTTTGGACGAAATCGGGGACATGCCCCTTGACATTCAGGCCAGTCTGCTCCGTGTCTTGGAAGAACGGCAGGTTGTCCGCGTCGGCGGGCAGCGGCCGGTAGCTGTTGATATCAGGATCATTGCCGCCACCAATAAAAATCTGGTGGAAGAAGCAGCCGGCGGTAATTTCCGGCCCGACCTGTTCTACCGTTTAAACGTGCTCAGTATCGACATTCCCAGCCTGCGTGAACGTGAAGGCGACGTTATGGAGCTGGCCAATTACTTCGTCAGAAAAATAAGCAACCGTCTCGGCAAGGTGGTCAATCATATCGCATCGGGGGTTAAATTCCTCTTCCAGAGCTATGATTGGCCGGGAAATATCAGGGAACTGGAAAACATAATTGAACGATCGATCAGTTTTTGCGAGGGGACAACCATCACTCTCGAAGATCTCCCTGAATACTTGAAGCAAAAACAACCTGTGGCAGGAAATTATTCTGTCGCGGACTTAAACCTGCGGCAATTGGAGGAACAGGCCATCTCCGAGGCTCTGAGTAAATTTGACTATAATATCTCTAAAGTGGCGCAGGCACTCGGCATCGGCAGGAACACCCTGTATAGAAAAATGAAGGAGTACGAAATAAATACAGGTGATTAAAGCTAATCATTTTGTTAGAGATTTATTCTTTGACATAATCTGGATGGCGGGATTATAATTAATGTGGTACGCTGGGAATCCGGAGGCCCGATATGTTTGAGAATATACTGGTCGCCTATGACGGTTCAATTCACTCGGTAAAGGCTTTAAGCATAGCCATAGATCTTTGCCGGAAGTACGGTTCCGCGCTGAACGTGGTCATGGCGGTGAACCTGCCGCAGCTGCCGGAGAGCGGCGGCGCCTTGCAGGACAGCGCCTCCCACCGTGGTGACCTGGACCGTGCCGCGGCAATGGCGGAACAGGCAGGCGTGCGGGTGGTTACCCACCTGCTCAGGGGCACTGTGGCCAGTACTCTTGAGCGGTTTGCCCTGGAGAACAAGTTTGACCTGGTTATTGTCGGCGCCCGCGGCCGCGGCGCAGTTAAGCGCTTCCTGATGGGGAGTGTTTCCACCCACCTGGTGGCAAACCTCGATTGTCCGGTCATGGTTGTAAAAGAAAAAAATGCTTGACGGCATTTTGTCCATTGTGGTATTTTAAGTACAAATTTATTAGAGCAGAGTTAGTTGAGCAGAGGAATAGTCGAGTATAGCTGAGGTGAGTTCGGTTTTCATTTTTTGAAAATTTCCGGCACTCATTTGAGTGCCGGTTTATCTTTTTTCAGGGGGGGGAGAGCATGATTACGCCAGGCAGGGCTGAGTACCTGGACCTGGCCGGGGCGTATAACCTGATCCCGGTCAGCTGTGAGATCAACGCCGACCTTGACACACCAACCAGCATCTACAAGAAAATTGCTCCCAAAAGCCCGGCTTACCTGCTGGAGAGTGTCGAGGGCGGTGAGAACCTGGCCAGGTACTCGTTTATAGGTTTTGACCCTTTTCTCACCTTTGTCTCCAGGGGAACCGAGTCCCTGGTTGAACAAGAAGGGCGGCGGGAAACCTGTGCGGGTATGCCGCTGGATAACCTGGAGCAAATTGTTTCTTCCTTTAAAGTTTACCAGAAACCGGGTTTGCCCCGCTTTTTTGGCGGCGCTGTGGGTTACATCGGCTATGACCTGGTGCGTTTTATTGAGGATATAAAAATGCCGCCGGGTGAAGGCATACCCGGCATACCTGAATGCTGCTTCGTCTTTGCCGGTACTGTCCTGATCTTCGACCATGTCCGGCAGGCGCTGAACATTGTTGTCAACAGCCGGCCCGGCGCTGAGCCGGCGAGTTCCTATGACCGGGCTGTGGAACAGATAGAAAAGGTTATGGGGGCGCTGAAAAACAATATTATTTTTGAGTACGCAAGGAAGGAAAAGCCTGAGACAGGCGGGGCGGCTGAGGCCAATATGACCCGCGCCGAGTTTATGGCAAAGGTCCGGCGGGCCAAGGAATACATCGCAGCCGGTGATATCCTGCAGGTGGTACTGTCGCGGCGGCTACGGGTACCCTTCACCGGTGAGCCTTTTAACGTTTACCGGAGACTGCGGGCCTTAAACCCTTCCCCTTATCTCTTTTACCTGGATTTCGGCGAATTGGTGGTAGTGGGTTCTTCCCCGGAAATGCTGGTCAAAGTAGAAGACGGTGCGGTGGAGACCTGCCCGATTGCCGGCACCAGACCGCGCGGTAAGGACCTGACAGCTGATGAGAATTTGGCCGGGGATTTGCTGGCGGACGAAAAAGAGAAGGCCGAGCACCTGATGCTGGTAGACCTGGGGCGCAACGACCTGGGCAGGGTGTGCGAGACAGGCAGTGTCAGGGTGAAAAGGTTTATGGAAGTGGAGAAATACTCACACGTTATGCACCTGGTATCAAATGTCCGCGGCAGGCTGGCGCAGGGAAGGAGTTGTTTTGACGCCCTCAAGTCCTGCTTTCCGGCAGGTACTCTGTCAGGCGCCCCAAAAGTGCGGGCTATGGAGATTATTGGGGAACTGGAGCCGGACCGGAGGGGTGTCTACGGCGGGGCTATCGGCTACCTGGGTTTTTCGGGGAACCTGGATACCGCCATTGCGATCAGGACTGTGCTGTTCCATGCGGGCAACGCCTATGTCCAGGCGGGGGCGGGCATCGTGGCCGACTCCGACCCGGCGCGGGAGTACGAGGAAACAATGAGTAAAGCGCGTGTGCTGCTGAAGACTCTGGAGGAGGCGAAATAAGTGATCTTGATGATCGACAACTACGATTCTTTCACTTACAATCTGGTCCAGTACCTGGGTGAACTGGGCAGGGAGGTAAAAATTGTCCGCAATGACAGGATTACCTGCGAGCAGATAGAGGAACTGCGGCCGGAAGCAATTGTCATTTCGCCGGGGCCCTGTTCACCTGACCAGGCCGGCATCTCTCTGGCGGTGATTGCGCGTTTTGCCGGCAGTGTCCCCATCCTCGGGGTTTGCCTGGGCCACCAGGCCATAGGTCAGGCTTTCGGCGGCATGGTGGTGCGGGCGGCCAGGCTGATGCACGGAAAAACTTCTCCTATCCAGCATGACGGCAGGACTATCTTCCGTGCCATACCGTCACCGTTTAACGCCACGAGGTACCATTCATTAATAGTCGATACAGACAGCCTGCCCGACTGCCTGGAAGTTACCGCCTGGACCGGGGAAGGCGAGATTATGGGGCTGCGCCACCGCCTGTACCGTGTGGAAGGGGTGCAGTTTCACCCGGAATCAATCCTTACCGAGCACGGTCACAGCCTGCTGCGCAACTTTTTGGAATACTAAAAAATGATTGATTCGTTGGCTCAGTAAAGATAAAACAAATGGACAGGATTAACAGGATTTTAGAAAATTAACAGGATTATAAAATTAAATTTTTATTGAGAATTCTTATTTACAAAAGTTTTTCAGGATAACATTAAAGGTTTCAATGCTAAAGGAATAATCAATATAAGTCTTCATTTATTTATAAAATCCTGTAAGTCCTTATAATCTTGTAAATCCTGTCAATTTGTTTATTGACATAAGATTTACAAGACAATCTTAAGGTGTTGCTGAGTAAAAGGAATAATCATAATAAAGCTGAGCAAGTTGAGAGGAGGAAAGCTGAGATGAAGACAGCTATCAGGAAGGTTGTTTCAGGGCGGCACCTGGCGGAAGAAGAGGCCGTTGCCGTAATGGAACAGATTATGAAAGGGGATGCCAGCCCCGCCCAGATTGCTTCACTGCTTACAGCCATGCACCTTAAAGGGGAAACAGTGGAGGAAATCACCGGTTTTGCCAGGGTGATGAGGCGCATGTCAACGCCGGTCAAATCCAGCTACCCGGTTTTGGTGGACACCTGTGGTACCGGAGGCGATGGTTCAGGCACTTTTAACATTTCTACAACCGCTGCCTTTGTAGTGGCGGGGGCGGGTGTGCCTGTCGCCAAGCACGGCAACCGGTCGGTGTCCAGCCGCAGCGGCAGCGCCGATGTGCTGGAAGAGCTGGGCGTCAGGGTCGACCTGGACCATGCCGCTATGGAGGAGTGCCTGGCTGAGGCAGGCATCGCATTTCTTTTTGCGCCGGTACTGCACCGTGCGATGGGTTACGCCGCGGGACCCCGCCGCGAAATAGGGATCAGGACCATTTTTAATATTCTCGGCCCGCTGACCAATCCCGCCGGAGCGAGAGCGCAGGTGCTGGGTGTCTACAGCCCGACGCTTACCGAGGTGCTGGCCAGGGTGCTGGCCAGGCTGGGTTCGTCCCGTTCCTTTGTGGTGCACGGGGCCGGAGGCCTGGATGAGGTTTCCCTGGCCGGTACTTCCGTGATCTGTGAAGTTAAAGACGGGTCCGTGCGCAAAGGTACTCTGGACCCTGCCCGGTTTGGTTTCAAATATGCCCCTGTTGCTGATTTAGCCGGGGGGACGCCGAAAGAAAACGCTGATATTACCCGCTCGGTTCTGGAGGGTGAGAAAGGCCCGCGCCGCGATGCGGTGGTGTTAAACTCGGCTCTGGGTTTGGTGGCGGGCGGTAAGGCCCGGGGGATTTCAGAAGGCCTGGAAATGGCCGCGTCAAGTATTGATTCCGGGGCCGCCATGCGCAAACTCAAAGATTTGATTGAAACAACCAGGCGCCTGTCGCCTAAAGAAGCGGTCTCCCAATGATCCTTGACCGTATCCTGGCCCATAAAAGAGCGGAACTGGCCAGCCGCAAAAGAATAATGCCTCTTAATGAATTAGAAAAGGCGGCGCAGGGCCTGCCGGCGCCGCTGCCGCTGGCGCCGTCCATACGGCGCTCCGGTGAACTTAAGGTTATCGCTGAGGCCAAGAAAGCTTCTCCGTCTAAAGGCATCCTATGTAAAAATTATGATCCGGTTAAAATAGCAGTGTCATACGAACTGTCCGGCGCTGCCGCCATATCGGTCCTCACCGAGGAGAAATTTTTTCTGGGTCACCCGTGTCACCTTGTTTTAGTTAAAAGAGCGGTGCGTATACCCGTTTTAAGAAAGGACTTCATCATAGATCCTTATCAGATTTACGAATCCCGTGCGCTGGGTGCCGATGCCGTGCTTTTGATCGTGGCCGCACTTTCTCCCGCTCTGCTGGCGGAATTGACCAAATTAGCCGGCGACCTGGGCCTGTCCTGCCTGGTGGAGGTTCATACGGAGCGGGAACTCAGCCAGGCACTGGCGTACGGTGCGGAAATTATCGGGATTAACAACCGTAATCTGCACAATTTTGTAACTGATTTGAGCGTGACCTTCAACTTGATTGACCTTATCGATTTAAACAAAATTACAGTTGTTTCAGAAAGCGGGATTAAAAATAAGGGCGATATTTTGAGGCTGAAAGAACGAGGGGTGCACGCCGCGCTGGTGGGTGAGGCACTGGTGCGCTGTGCCGAACCGGGACAGGGTTTAATCAAGTTGACAGATTTCCGGGCCGGCGGTTGACACAGGCAAATGAAAGATAAATACTGCTACGCTTTCGATAGGCAAAGGGGATGTGATAATTTATGGATTATACCGGAGATGCTTTCCCGGACAGCAGGGGCTATTACGGTGGTTACGGGGGGCGTTTTGTGCCGGAGACTTTAATGCCGGCGCTGGAGGAACTGGAGCAGGCGTACCGGAACATAAAAAATGACCCTGAATTTATAGGGGAACTGGAGTATTACCTGAAACATTACGTCGGCAGGCCTTCACCGCTTTACTTTGCCGAAGGGCTCACAAGACACTGCGGCGGGGCCAGGATCTACCTCAAAAGGGAGGATCTCAACCATACCGGCGCCCATAAGATCAATAACACTATCGGGCAGATCCTTTTAGCCCGCCGCATGGGCAAAAAGAGGGTGATCGCCGAGACAGGAGCGGGCCAGCACGGCGTCGCCGCGGCCACGGCCGCCGCTTTGTTCGGTTTGTCATGCGCCGTTTACATGGGTGAGGAAGATATCAGGCGTCAGAGCCCGAATGTTTTCAGGATGCGGCTGCTGGGAGCAGAGGTGATACCTGTGTCTGACGGCAGCAAAACACTGAAAGACGCCATGAACGAGGCCATCCGCGACTGGGTGACCAACGTGCGGGATACCTACTACCTGATCGGATCAGTGGCCGGGCCCCACCCGTACCCTGAGATGGTCAGGGATTTCCAGTCGGTCATAGGTGTGGAGGTAAAGGCCCAGGCTGTGCGGGAAGCGGGCCGCCTGCCCGATTTTATCGTTGCCTGCGTGGGGGGCGGCAGCAACGCTATGGGCATCTTTTACCCGTTCCTAAACGAAACAGGAGTCAGGCTAATCGGGGTCGAAGCCGCCGGGCGCGGCCTGGAAACCGGTGAGCACGCGGCAACTCTGAGCCGCGGCAGCGCCGGGGTGCTGCACGGGTCGCTCAGTTATATCCTGCAGGATGAAAACGGTCAGGTCCAAAACGCCCACTCCATATCCGCCGGGCTGGACTACCCGGGTGTGGGCCCCGAACACGCTTACCTAAAAGACGCCGGCAGGGTAGTTTACACCACCGCCACCGATAAGGAGGCGCTGGCGGCCTTTCACCTGCTCTGCCGGACAGACGGCATCATACCGGCCCTGGAAAGCGCGCATGCCCTGGCCGAGGCCGTCAAAATGGCGCCTTCCCTGCCGGCAGAGAGTATGATCGTGGTGAACCTTTCGGGGCGTGGTGATAAGGATATCCCGGCTATTGCGGGATCAGCGGGGGTGAACATATGAGAGGCGAAAGCAGGATTACAGCATGCCTGGAGAAGCTGCGCCGGGCAGGGAAAAAGGGCCTCATTACATTTATCACAGCGGGTGACCCGGACCTGGCCGGTACGGTAGTTATAGCAAAGCACCTGGCAGCAGCCGGCGCGGATATTATTGAACTGGGCATACCTTATTCAGATCCCCTGGCCGACGGCCCGGTAATCCAGCAGGCCTCCGCCCGGGCCATAGCCGCAGGGACAACAATAGATAAAATATTCGGAGCGGTTGGAGAGATAAGACAGCACTGCAGTGTCCCCATTGTACTGATGGGCTATTATAACCCTGTCTACAAATACGGTGTTGGCAAATTCGCCGGCAATGCCGCGGCGACAGGGGTAAACGGGCTGATTATTCCCGACCTGCCGCATGAAGAGTCGGGCCCGCTGCGGCGGGAGGCGGCCAAGGCCGGCCTTGACCTGATTCCCCTGGTGGCGCCGACTACGACTGAGCACAGGCTTGTTAAAATAGCCTCGGACGCGCGGGGCTTCATCTACTGTGTTTCCGTGACCGGTGTGACCGGGGTCAGGGAGGAAATAAAAACGGACCTGGCAGCTTTCACCAGCCGGGTGCGCCGCTTTGCAAACCTGCCCCTGGCGGTAGGTTTCGGCATTGCCGGGCCGGAGCAGGCCGCGCGTGCGGCGGTGTATTGTGACGCGGTGGTGGTCGGCAGCGCCCTGGTTAAGATCATTGCCGGCAGCAGGGATGCCGGCGCGGCCGGACCGGCGGCGGGGGCGCTGGTGAGGAGTATGAAAAACATGCTGGACACGGCTTAACACCGGAGCCGGCAGAGATGCTTATTGCCATTTTTGCCATTTGTATGCTAAGATAAATCTGGTCTATTGTTTTTTGTTGGATTGCAGGACGGTTTATGGCCCCGGGGCTTAAGCCTGCGGGCGCTCCGGGGAGACAACACGAGAAGTACGGCAGAACGGCAGGGGAGGCGGTAAGTATATGCTTATGGTCTGATTAAGTGCTCCTCTTGGGAGTGCTTTTTGTTTTTTGCATTTGTGAAATAATAGGATTATTAATTATTATACGGAACGGGGGGACCTGCAAAATGATTCTGGTAATGAATCACCGCGCCGGTGATGACGAGATAGAAGCGGTAATAATTCGCCTGGAAAAACTGGGTTTCCAGATTCACCTTTCACGCGGTGTTGAACGCACAATTATCGGCGCTATCGGTGATAAAGGCCATTTAATAGAGCTTGACCTGGAGGCAATGCCAGGCGTTGAAAAAGTCGTTCCCATCCTCCGGCCTTATAAACTGGCCAGCAGGACTTTTCATGAAGAGGGAACGGTGATCAGGGTAGGCAACCTGGAAATAGGAGGGGAAACGGTCCATGTCATGGCCGGGCCCTGTGCCGTTGAAAGCAGGGAGCAACTGCTCAGCGCCGCGCGCATTGTCAAGGAGGCCGGGGCTACTATCCTGCGGGGCGGCGCTTACAAGCCGAGGACTTCCCCTTACTCCTTCCAGGGCCTGGAGGAAGAAGGCCTGGAACTGCTGGCGGAAGCCCGCGCGGCCACCGGCCTGCTGATCGTGACTGAAGTTATGGATGCCAAAACGCTGCCTGTGGTTGCGCAGTACGCGGATATTCTGCAGATCGGTGCCCGCAATATGCAAAATTTCTTTCTGCTGCGGGAAGTGGCCAAGATTGATAAACCTGTTGTGCTGAAAAGGGGGCCCTCCGCCACAATTGAAGAGTGGCTGATGGCGGCTGAATACATCATGTCCGGCGGCAACTACAATGTAATTTTGTGTGAGAGAGGCATACGCAGTTTTGAGACCTATACCAGAAACACACTGGACCTGACATCTGTGCCGGTGGTAAAACACCTGTCTCACCTGCCGGTTATTGTTGACCCCAGCCATGCCATAGGCAAATGGCGTTTTGTGACGCCTATGGCCAGGGCGGCTATCGCCGCCGGCGCCGACGGGCTGATGATTGAAGTGCACCCCAATCCAATTGAAGCGCTCTGTGACGGCCCGCAGTCCCTGACGCCTGAGAACTTTGCTGGAATGATGGCGGATCTAAGGCGGATGGTGGAGGTAACTGGGAGGAAAATGCCTTGAAACCGGTGTTTAACCGGGTGGCTATAATAGGGGTAGGCCTGATCGGCGGCTCACTCGGCATGTCTCTTTGCGCCAGGAAACTGGCCGGTGAAGTGGTCGGGTCAGGGTCCAGGCTTGAAAACCTGCGTCTTGCCGTTGAACTCGGCGCGGTGCAGCGCTTTGCCGCAACTCCGGCTGAAGGGGTCGCAGGCGCGGACCTGGTAATTATCGCCACCCCGGTCAGCGCTACCATCCCGGTGCTGGCACAAATAATGCCGCGCCTGTCTCCCGGCGTTGTGGTGACAGATGTGGGCAGCACAAAAGCGGGGATAGTGCGTGGGGCGGAAAGCATTTTGCCCCCGGGCGTCAATTTCATCGGCGGCCACCCCATGGCGGGTTCGGAGCAGGGCGGCGTCAAAGGGGCCGACCCCTACCTGTTTGAGAACGCCTTTTATATCATCACCCCCACTGACAAAACACCCCCCGCGGCTCTTGAGGCGGGGCGGCAACTGGCTGGAGGCGTCGGCGGCAAGGTCATTGAGATGACACCGGAGCGGCATGACCAGGTGGTGGCGGCAGTCAGCCACCTTCCCCACCTGCTGGCCGCTTCACTGGTCAATACCGCCTTGCTGACACCTGACAGCGAGGGGGTTTTGCCCCTGGCGGCGGGAGGGTTCCGGGATACCACCAGGATCGCCGCGAGCAGCCCTTTAATGTGGCGGGATATCTTTATAGCCAACAAAACACAGCTGTTGGAAATGATCCGCCGCTTCAGGGGAGAACTTGATCTTTTTGAAAACGCCATAGAACAGGAAAACGAAGATTTAATTCTGGCCAGGCTGGAAAGCGCCAGGGCAGTCCGCTCCACTCTGCCGGCTAAGACCAAAGGGTACCTGCCGGCGCTTTTCGAAGTACTGCTCAATGTGCCCGACCAGCCGGGTGTTATTGCCCGTTTTACTTCCTTCCTGGCCCAGGAGGGCCTGAACGTTTTTGACATCGAAATTTTAAGAGTGCGTGAAGGAGAAGGCGGCACTATCCGTTTGGGGTTCGCCACCGCTGAGGAGCAGGAAGGCGCCGTAAAGGTGCTTGGAGAAAAAGGCTATAAAGTGCGTAAAAGGTGAGACAAGGGGACGGTTCTCCTGTCTCATTTACTGTTGAATGCGACCTGTTGTTAGGTTCGAATTTATTCGAAATTGTAGCTTGAGTTAAATCATACAGGAGTAGAAGGTGAGTGCTATGGACATGGTGATCCAGCCAACCGGAGGGCTGCGCGGTACCGTGACCGTGCCCGGCGACAAATCCATTTCTCACCGGGCAGTGATGATCGGCGCTCTGGCGGAGGGGGAAACGCTGATTTATAACTTTCTGCCCGGCGAGGACTGTCTTTCCACTATAAACTGCTTTAGAAAACTGGGTGTGGTCATAGAAGGCCCGGCAGAGGGCATGGTCAGGGTGATTGGCCGCGGGTTGGCAGGTTTGCAGGAACCCGGCGATGTTCTGGATGCGGGAAATTCTGGAACAACCATGCGTCTTGCCCTGGGTATTCTGGCCGGGCAAAAATTCTTCAGTGTTATAACCGGAGACGATTCCCTGCGCCGGCGCCCCATGGCCAGGGTGACGGAACCCCTGCGCCTGATGGAGATCGGAAGAGCGTCGTGTAGGGAAAGAGTGTATGCCTGTGTGTAG
>ENA-UOYA01001497-UOYA01001497.1-activated-sludge-metagenome-genome-assembly--contig:-NODE-1497-length-24663-cov-6.945018_pt1 | contig 24663 bp, 18 predicted proteins | sample MGYA00238163_ERZ764804 | MGnify/ENA primary metagenome ERZ764804 (study PRJEB28919, sample SAMN05720223) | activated sludge metagenome | isolation source: Anaerobic digester | place: Hong Kong... | reverse complement strand
AATCGTTTTCTAATGAAATCGTCATTGAATAACGCGATTAATGTCCGTTGAATAATCAAATCTTGTTCAACTTGGTAGTTTTCCTGCCAAGGAGCCTGTTTTCGCCATGCAGTAATGTAGGACTGTGGTATCATATGTCTGTTTCTATTTCAACATTAGGAACAATTTTCCATTTGTTGCCGGTTATCATATTTTCGGGTTTCTTTTTTTGAGGACGTAACAAGGTCGGGTAATAACGAATTGATTCAAGATAAGTATAAAGAGCATCACTTAAAGAATACTCTTCTAAAACATATTCCAATACATATCCCAAACGCTGAACTACCGATATTTCATCATATTGTTTCGCTGTTTCTATTAATCGATCTGCTTGCATTACTTCTTTCAATTCTTCTACTATCGTCGCCACCCGGTTAAATCCTCCTACCTCATTATAATAGTTAACCAGATCCAAAGCGGTTAATTCCGGCGACGAAATATTGATATATCCGGTTTCCACTTTTTTCTTTAAGATATCTTCTTTATTCCAGTATTTTTTGATGTAAAAATTAATGGACACCTTATCATTTTTTATCGGTCTCAAAACAATTCCCTCTGTAATGATAGAATAATTTTGAGGCTGCTGATGAGCAGCTCCATGATAGGCAGCAGCATTTAACAGTCCTACATAATAATCTCTATCCAGAAATTTCATTAAGTCATTTATATACAAACTGGTCGGAATAATTCCTTTAGCCCTGTATTCCGGAGGCACAATCACATAAAACCCCCTTCGGATCATCACTATATCTCCTTGCCTTTTAAGTCGTTGCAATGATTTCTTTAAAGCATTTTCTGAAACATCTAATTGATCATGCAGGTTTTCGGTGGTAAAGCTATATTTACCATTTGCCCTTTGTGCATCAATAAAGGAGTCTAAATATTTGTATTGTTTTGCCATTTTTAGTTGATGATTGCGATAGGGGTTAAAATGTTGCCCCTATCGCAATTGCAAACTTAATGTTTTTTCTTATAGATTCAAATAGTGGCGTAAAATTTTCTAATTTGAACTTAGCACATGAAGTTAGATTTCATTTAGTAGTTTCTTGGCTTCGTTCAATTTGTTTTGCCAATCGTCGGAGGGTTCCAGGGTGATGAAATACGCGATGGCCTCTTCTAATCGATTTAGCTTAGCCAAGGATTCGGGTGTATTTTCTTCTGCGTACTTTTTGCGCAATATGCGGATTTTTTCCGCATCCTGAATACCTTCCACCAAGCGTTCGAAGCGGATAGAGCTTCGTGCATCGGGATAGACGATATACGTATCGCCGGCCGGCCAGGTTCTGAAGCGCGAATCGGTCAACGGATTTTCGACCCACGAGTTGTAAGCCCAGCGCAGGAAACCATCGAAATCGGCGGCAACAGCGTGCCACGCAGCATAGACCGATTCTGCCGATGCGGAAAAGGTAAACATGTTGGGGAATTTGTCGGCACAACACACATAATAGGTGGTGATTAATCCTTTGGCTCTTCTTGCGGCGATTTCTTCTTTGGGTACTATATTGCCGACTCCCACGCTGATATCTTTTATCCACGGATACCGGCGGTAACTCTTGTGATTGTCTGCCAACGAGACGCCCAATTCGGGAGCGGAGCTGTTCAACACCTTCAATGCAGCCTCCATATCTTCCGGCGCGCGTTCGTCCATGGCTATATTGGTTTTCTCCAACCATCCTTTGGCGCGAAGATGCCGCGTGAAATCTTTCAAGAATGGGGTCCACAATTCCGCATATTCTTTCGATTGGGCTTTCAGCTCTACGGTTACCAATTCGCCTTTTTCCGCATCGTTGTAATGCAGTTGGTTGTTCCAAGTGAGCAACGAGTAACAATTGATCATTTTGTTGATGCCCAAGTCCATCATAAACTGCACCCATTTGTCGAAAACGGTGTAGTCGTAACTCCAGCTTCCATCCCTGTTTTTCGTCCAGATAATCATATCGGCATACGCATCGTAACATTGATGATTCCAGGGATCTTTGTTGAGTGTTGCGGTAATCACTTTCTGTCCTGCATCGGCTAGCATTTTCATCAACGGTTTCATCTTTTCGAAATGGGCATCGCTCCAGAGTTGCAAATCGTGTACTCGCGCAACGGCCGAAGGATGCTGCCACAGATCGAGGTGATATATCCATTCCGACGGTTCGGGAAGCACTTGGTCTATAACATTCAGTTCAATTTGGAAATCCTCCACAAAACGGCCGTCGGCATACAGCTTCAACTTGCCTTTATAGTTGCCGGAAACCGCGTCGGAGGGGATTTTAAAGGTAAGCCAGACCGGCCTTGCGGTTTTTGCTTCCATATCGAAGCACTCCGGGTTATCGAGCATATCCGGCGCAAGTGAGGCCGCAAAATCTTCCGGTTTGCGGTAACCACAGCCGGGACCAAACTCATCGGTCATCACATAACGCACAAACCGCGCCTGGGCTACCGATGCCGGCAGTTTGTTTTCACCCGACTCGAAGTCGGTAAACGCCAATGTTATCTGAGGGGTATTTTCTGCCGACCATAAAAGCAGTTGAGACGACACTTTTTCTCCTTTCCAACCGGTAACCGTTGCATTTTTGATGAGTGGCACACGGGGTGCTACCGATTTAGGCAGCTTGTCGTCGATGCTTATAAATGCAGCCTGCAAACCGGAAGGTACATCCGACCAGTCGGATAGCGTGTCGTTTGTGGGGTCGGGCATTTCTGCAAAATTGGAACACGTTTTTTGGGGTTGTTTGGTTTCACACGAGATAGGGATTAAAACCGTTAATCCTAACACAATGCATACCGCCAAGCGGTTAAATGGGGTTGATACTTTCATCATCTTATTTTTCATTTTTGACAAGAGTAATAGGAATCCGGATGGATCAGTGAATGGCTTCGACAAATACTTTCCAATGGGCGTCGGTCATTCTGTCGGGGGTGAACAAACAGATGCCGGTTGCCCCGTTTTTTATGGATACGTTGATGGCTTTGCCCAGTTCTTCGGGCGTTAAACCATGATTCTCGGGATCAGGCTCAAGAGCCTTATTAGCCGGGTTGGGGCAAATGAATAAGCCGCTGTATAATTTGCTTCTTCCTTTAACTGCTTTCACTTCTTCTTTGGTGATTTTCCCGATCCAGCGGACGTCTTCAAGATAAAAATCGTTGTAATTCATGGGATAAAAAGCATCCAGATTCCATTTATCCCATTCTTGCCGCACGATTTTTTTGGCTATCGAAGGGCCCGGAAATACGGCTGCCGATATCGTTTTCCCTTCTTTGTGGACGGCATCGGCCAGTCGGTTGACGATTCGGGTGATCTGATCGTAACGAAACTGTTTCCATTCGGGAACGGCAGAAGGGTCTTTCACTTGACGGATATCGATGCCGGTTTGCGCTTTGAAATGGGCAACGCACGAATCGCAATAGCAGTAGTCGAATTGCGGATATTCGCGATCCATCACGAGGTTGTACTTTTTCCATAATCCGCGGGCGAGAATCACATCGGGGAAACGGATATAATCCAAGTGAATCCCATCGACATAGGGCACGTTGGCAACATGTACATACAATTCTTCCAGAAACCGGTAAACTTCTTCGCGTTCAGGACAAAGGAAAGTGTAATGGGAGACGTATGCCGGATGGGTGAGGGCCGATTCGCCCCGACCATTAACCGCGTACCATGAGGAGTCTACTTTGTTGGAGTAGGCTTGTACCATTGCGGGAATCCAGGCATGAAATTCAAGTCCGGCTTCGTGGGCCAATTTTCCTACACGTTCATACGTAGCGGGGTCATGTCCTCCATTGTACATCAGGGCATCGATCCCTTTGGACTTGAGATCGGCAAAATAGTCGGCAATCTCTTTATCGGTGGCTTTTCCGGGACCGCCTAACCAGGCATGCACCGGTATTTTTTTCGCTTGAATGCCAAGCGATATCGCCATGAGAGCAAAAAGGAGAATAGGTATTTTTTTCATCTTCATATGGGTTGGTTTGTGTTAATTGCTTTCGATTACTTGCCCTCCTTCGGTATAGAGGGAAATGGGTCCGTCGAGCAATACGGCTATTACCGTACCGCGGGGATCGAGTACGCTTTCGGGTACATCGATATAAACAATTCCGGGTACTTGGCTCCAGTAGAGTTTTCCAAATACTCGGTGATGTAATTTCGTGGCGTTTCCCACTACCCATATGCGGTTGATGGGATTTTTGAGTCCTTTCACAACCAACGGGCCGTTGGGTTTGCCGTTGATCAACAAATACAGGATGGTCTTGTCCTCGGAAAGCATGGAGGGACCTGCGTAGTGAAGGGTAGAGATTCCTTTTTGCCAGTTTCCGAGTAAGGGCATGTGTTTTTGTGTCCATCGGTTGTCTTCTTGCAGGTAATCGATAAACGACTGCGTTAAGGATGTTTCCTTGGTCGGAGTTTTTAATTTTAACGGTTCGGCAAAATCGACGGCCACTACTGTCATTACCGGATCTGCCGCATTTTCCGGGATTGAAACAAACAAGGTTCCTGTGGCGTTTTCTTTTTTTGTCACCGGTTTGATGTCACTACCCACGATGCGGATATTTTTTATTTCCGAATCGAGACCGTTGACAACAATAGGTGCACCGGGAAGATGGTCAACATAGAGATAAAGGGTGCGACGGTCTTTACTCAATGCGGTGGGGCCGAAAAAGTGACCTTCGGGTATGCCTTTTCGCGTTCCGTAAACGGCTTCTTGATGCTTGGACGTCCATCGGCCAAAAGCGTTGAGAATATCGATTTCTTCTTGAGGAAGTGTGCCGTCTTCCTTTGGACCGACATCCAGAAGCAGATTGCCACCTTTGCTGATGCAATCCACAAAGGTCCATATCAACTGATAGGGGGTCTTGTAGTTATGGTCGTTATGCTGATATCCCCAGCTGTCGTTCATCGTCATGCAAAGTTCCCAATAGGGGCTTTCGGGTACAGCCACAGGAACCCCTTGTTCCGGAGTGTCATAATCGCCATAGCCGGCTAAACGGCTATTGATAATGGCATTCGGGTTGTGTGTCAGTATCTGTTTTCGCAACGCGGCTGCTTTCCACTCTTCGGCACTGTGTTCCCAGTCGCCGTCGAACCAAAAGAGATCGGGATTGTAGCGGGTGGATAATTCGTTCACTTGTCCGAAATAGAAGTTTACGAATTTCTCCCAGCGATGAGGGTCGTTCTGATAACGAACGCTGTTGCGGGTGAAAGCGGGGTAGTCGGGATGTGACCAATCGATGAGGGAGTAGTAAAGCCCTACTTTCATGTCGTTTTTTCGTAATGCCTCTACAAAGGGTTTGATGAGATCGCGCTTTGCAGGAGTATGATCGATTACATTAAAATGATTGAAATTGCCTTTCCACAGGGCTACTCCGTCGTGATGTTTAGTGGTAAGCACCGCATACTTTGCGCCGGCTTCTTTGAAGAGTTTCACCCAATCTTCGGCATTGTATTTCGAAGCGGTAAAACCCTTCAATTGTTTCATGTAATCGTCGTAGGTGATGTAGCCGTTGTGAAACGACCACGATTCGTCTATTCCGTTTACGGCATAGATGCCGTAGTGGACGAAGATGCCCAATTTGGCGTCTTTGAATCCTTCCATTCTTTTGTCCGACTCTTTCGGTTTTTCCTGTGAGAAAATAGAGAAGGAGAGAAGAAGCAAAAGCATAATAAGAAGATTGTTTTTTCGTTTCATTGTACGTTTTTTATGGATTAATCAAGCAACGTTGGTGTTGAATTTTCGAGAAGCGTTTCATTTCGAAAAATGAACAAATCCCCACATTTCGGGACGATGCATATCTACAACCCCCTGAGGAGACCATACCCAGTTTTCCTCCGGTAATATCTTGCCGGATATCGGATCTTTTTCTTTGACGTATTTGCCGTTTACAATAGTGGTATGCCATTCGACACGACTGAAATTAACTCTCCATTGATCTCCGTCCGACGGTTTCCGGTTACCGTTCAATTCTGCAAGCACATCGAGTGGAAAAGCAATTTCGACATACCAGGCTTTGTCTATGTCTGAAGGATCGTTGAGGGTGCCGTCGATGTACACTGCCGACCGCAGTCCTTTGGCGTCGTAGCCATTGAGTGCGGGACCTCCTTCACGATAGGGTTTGACCAGCAATAAATCCCAAATGGTATTAAGGGCATTCATTTCGAATTCGTAGTATAAATGAGTGTCGCCATCGGGGTCGATAAAAACTTCGAAATCGTTGTCATGAAAAATAACGGCATCCCGTTGGGTAATGGTGCCTTGAATGTGAGGTTCTTCCAGATAGGCGGCTACATAAAAATAGTGATCGTCCCAAAGCATTTTTACCCGTGTATCATAAGCAGGTTTTGGAAAATCTTTTCCGCGAATATCTTGAAAAGATGCTGTCCAAGGTGCTTTCTTCCAGCATTCGTCGTCTAAAACGCCGTCGATGTGTGGTGCTGTTGGTGTATGGTAACACACATAATGTAACGGGATATCGGTGGGCAAAGACCCACCGGTAAAGCTGCTGCTCAGCAGATGGAACAAGGTGATAAAAATCAACTTCATTTTTTTGGATTTGTTACGATTAGTCGCGATTGATGCGGTCTTTGTGAATTAATACGTCATCGACATAGATTTCTACAATATACCTTCCTTTTGGCAAATAACCGATATTGTATTCGAATGTGCCTGATTTGAAGTGGGTATATTCATGTATTTCAACCGGGACTTCGTCTGCGGTAAATTGTACGCGCAGTTTTTGGGGATTTTTAAGGAAAGCATCCAATTCCAATTTATCTTTTGTGCGTCGCGGATAGATGAAAAATGCATGTTGCGAAACGGTGGAATCCAACTTTGCTTCGGGACTGGCTTTAAATGCCAGGAATTGCCCGTTTCCGCAATCACTGATAAAGTGGTGCAAAATATTTCCTTCTGCATCGAGAAAACGCAAGTAGCCGTATCCTTGTTGAGGTTCAGCCCAAAATTCAAGTCCATCGCCTCCCTCGTCCGTCAATTCGAATTCATACAATCCCGGTTTCAGGTGTACGGTGTCGGTATAGAGCATGTCGGGCTTACCTTGTTGCGGATTTCGTTGATATACCGTATCCTGCTTTTCGTTGATGATGAAGAGTCGGTTTTCTTCCGGCTTTTTATTGGTTTTGTAAGCTACGACGAAATCCAACGGAAGCGTTTTGAGCGATTTGAAGGTAGAGGACATCCTATTATCGGCTGCCCATTGGTCTTTTTTGCCGTTTGGTTTTACCAATTCGACCTCAAAAATATTTTCTCCCTCGTTGAATTCGATGGGGCCGGGCAAAACAAGGGTGGTTTCTTCATAAAATCCCAAACGGCCTGTCCACTTGTACGATTTGTTTCTGAATCCTTTTGTGCCGTATCTGATTTCGACTTCTTTCAACGGTTCGCTTCCTACGTTCCTGAATCGGATTACCGGACGGAAGACGGAAGGATTACGCCTGCCGTAAAGTTGTTTGTTCGTTGGGGCCTCAATTTCTTCCATTGCCACATCGAAGCGATGATTGGGTTGTTTGTATTGGATGATATAGGCCGTTATGGCTTCTTTCCCGTCGACTTCTCCTATGGAATCTACATAGGGCATCATATCGATGTCGATGATACTTTCCTTCGGATCGGCTTTTACGTCATAACAATCGGGGTTTTGCAGATCTCCCGGACACCAATGTCCCCGGTCGTAGACCCAGGTGCCGCCTTGGGGATAGAGCGGATTGCTGCCACAATCTTTCCAAAGGTCTCTTCTGTCGATGACTTTACCGTTGAAAATTACTTCACGCCATCGGCTGCAAAATTCGCTGCAACCGTCCGGTGGTCCGAAGCCGTGTCCCGTTTGCTGAATCCGGATACGTCCGAAAGCGGCATCATCTGCAAATGTGACGGGGATCGGCTTGAGGTAATTTTCGATGGGATCGTTTTTATCTCCGTAAGGGAATTGGCCTTTATAAAGTTCGGTAATGGAAATGGGATCGGCTATGGCGGGACCGGTAAGGATTGCGAAATTTACCGTCAGCGACCAACCCAGTTTGTCGGGTTCGTAGCCGGAGTGAACATATTCGATTTCTACACTGTCGCGGAGCAACGAGGCAAAGTCGGTGACATCTACTTCCCACGTAAAACTCCAGTCTTTGGTAAAACTGCTTCCGTAGGGTGTGATTAAGCGACCCAGTTCGATGTCGCGGCTTGTGCCTGTTTTGCCGCCGGTGCGACGCAAATAAATAAAATCCAGGTAGTCCCAGTGAGCAATAGCTGCAGAGTCGGGGTGTGCTAAGGTGACTTGCATTTTGATTCTACGAACATCCTCTTTGGCATCAGGGAAAACACCCCACCCGAAAAACGACTTTTTGCCTTCTTTCATGTTGGTGTTTATGAATACACGCTTGTGGGTAGTAACATTTAGGGTGTTTTGTGAAAAAATTTTACCTACAAAGAGAACCCATGCCGAAACCAAGAATAATAAAGCGGATTTTTTCATTAATGATTTGATTTTTAGTTTACTTAAATGCTTTAAATAAGGGTTGTTTATAGTATGACTTAAAAAATGTTCGGTTTTTTTAAAGATATGCAACCCTAATTTTGTACAAACTTAAAGAATTTTTTTCGTATCTCTGTCAATTTATGATTTATTCTTGAAGCTATCGGCTTATTTCGCGAATCATGATTATCTTTGCTTTCTAAAAAGAAAATTATGGAGGAAAAACAATATCTTCTCGGTATGACGCTAGCCGAAATAAAAGAAGCGGTGGAGGAACTTGGTCTGCCTAAATTTACGGCTTCGCAGATCGCCGACTGGGTGTACGTGAAGCGCGTGACAGATATCGATGAAATGAGCAATATTTCGTTGAAAAACAGGGAAATTCTGAACAGTCGGTTCAATATTGGGCGGGTAAAGCCGATAGATATACAAACTTCTACGGATGGCACAAAGAAAATGCTGTTTGGAACCCACCACAATAACAAATTTATCGAGGCCGTAACGATTCCGGAAAACGATCGGCTCACGCTTTGTGTTTCGTCGCAAATCGGGTGCAAGATGAATTGTGTTTTTTGTCTGACGGGGAGAATGGGATTTAGTGGCAATCTTTCTACAAACGAGATACTTAATCAGGTGTATGCTGTGCCGGACGCCGAAAATTTATCCAATATCGTTTTTATGGGGATGGGAGAACCCCTCGACAACTACGATAATGTAATGAAAGCCATAGAGATACTGACGGCCGATTATGCCTTGGCATGGAGCCCCAAGCGCATTACGCTTTCGACTATCGGAATATTGCCCAAGCTTAAACGTTTTCTTGAGGAAAGCAGCTGTCATCTTGCCATTAGTCTTCATAGTCCGTTGTCGGAGCAACGGCAATTGCTCATGCCGGCAGAGAAAGTTTATCCCATTGAACAAATTATCGATTTGCTTCACAACTACGATTGGACGCATCAACGCCGCTTGTCGTTTGAATATATTATGTTTGCCGGTGTGAACGATTCGCCTGTTTATGCACGTCGGCTCGTGAGACTTCTTTCGGGGTTAAGTTGCCGGATCAACCTCATTCGTTTTCATGCTTTTCCCGAAAGTTCGTTGCAGCCTTCCGATGAAGAAACGATGATAAAATTTCGCGATTTTCTCACCTCCAAAGGATTCATTTGCACCATTCGTGCTTCGCGTGGCGAAGATATTTTTGCAGCATGCGGCATGTTATCGACCATGAAAAATCAAAAGAAGGAAAATGGCGAGAAACGCTAAACAAAATCAGGTTATGTTTGTTTTAAAGTTAGTTTAAAAATAGAAAAGAAAAATACCCTAAAAGGCAGATATTATGAAACATGTTACTTTTTTTATTTCCATTGTTGCCCTCTCGTCAGTACTTTTATCTTGCAAAAAGTCAAATCGTTTTTTAAGCGCTTCTTCTATGGCCAATGAAGTGGTTGTAGTAATGGAAGATAGTGCATGGGAAAAGGGCAAAGCAGGACGAGCCGTTTTTGATTTGTTGAATTCACCTGTACCGGCGTTACCTCAACCAGAGCCTTATTTTAAGATTTTGCATGTTTCGCCGCAGAATTTTTCTACAACTTTTAAAATGGCGCGAAACATTGTCATTCCGGAAATTTCGAATATTTATTCGACTCCCAAGGTTTCTTCCGAAATAGATAAGTATGCTTACGGACAGGTGATTCTGACAATAAAGGCACCCGACACCCTTTCGTTTGTCAATTATGTGAAAACAAACGGGCAAACCATTCTCGATTATTTGGTCGAAAAAGAATTGGAGCGAACAGCCGAATGGCTTAAAGATGCCTCGGGAACCCCGCAGAAAAACATAAGGGAAAAGTTCGGCATCAGCATTCATTACCCACCGGGATTAACGCATGTGACGGAGGATAAGGATTTTTATTGGGCAACCAACGATGCAGCCAGAGGACGTCAGGATATTGTCATTTATCAATTCCCTTATGTTACGGAAAAAGTGTTTGAAAAGGATTCGTTGATTGCCATTAGAGACCGTGTATTGGGTGAACACATTAAAGGTTCTTTCGATGCACAAATGACAACTTCCAAACAATACGATCCTATTTACAAAAGAATGGTGGTCGACAGCATTTTCCGGGCCGAAATTCGCGGGCTATGGGAGATGACTACCGATATGATGGGTGGACCTTTTGTAGCACAGGCTTTTGTAAATCCTTATACCAATAAAGTGATTGTAGTGGATGTGTTTGTTTATGCTCCGGAAGGAGATAAGCGCAATTTACTGCGCACGTTGGAAGCATCGTTTTATACCATTAAAATTCTAAATCCAAACGAACAAAGTCAAGGGGAAAATAAGCGTAAATAATAGGTATTGATTTGAAATATAATTTGAATATTACATGTCGGAAAGGATAAAAGTAGGGATTACCCACGGCGATTTGAATGGTGTGGGGTATGAGATCATTTTAAAAGCGTTTTCGGATAATCGATTGGTGGAAATTTTTACACCGGTTATTTACGGATCGGCCAAAGCAGCTTCGTATTACCGAAAAGTACTTAATTATAAACCGGTGCCTTTCAATTTTATCAACAAAGCCGAAGAGTGCAAAGAAGGGGAAATCAATTTTGTGAATTGTGTGAAGGAAGAGGTGAAGATTGATGTGGGGATGCCTACCGAAGCAGCGGGCGATGCAGCTTTTCGCGCTCTTGATTGTGCGGTTAACGATTTGGCAACAAAAAAAATCGATGTATTGGTTACCTTGCCCATTTGCAAGGATACAATACAAAGCAAAGATTTTCATTTTCCGGGGCATACCGAATTTTTGCAAGAACGTTTTTCGAAAAAAGGCGATGAGGCGCTAATGATTATGGCCTCCGAATTTTTGCGTATAGCGCTTGTAACTACGCATATGCCACTTTCTGAGGTACCTAAAAATATTTCAAAAGAATTGGTCAAGAAAAAGCTGAAAACATTGGATTATTCCTTGAAACGCGATTTTCGGATTGAGAATCCGCGAATTGCAGTATTGAGTTTGAATCCTCATGCCGGAGAAAACGGATTGCTGGGTAAGGAAGAGCAGGAAATTATTCTCCCGGCAATTGAAGAATTGCAGAAGGCAAACAATATCCTTTGTTCGGGAGCATTTGCTGCCGATGGTTTTTTTGGTTCGGGAAGATATCGGGATTTCGATGGGGTGTTGGCCATGTATCATGATCAGGGGCTTATACCGTTTAAGACGATTGCGATGGAATCAGGCGTTAATTTCACGGCAGGGTTGCCTATTGTGCGTACTTCACCCGATCACGGAACGGCTTATGATATTGCGGGAAAAGATCAGGCATCAATCGATTCGTTTCTTCATGCGATTTATATGGCAATTGACATTTTCAACAATCGCAAATGGTACGATGAAGCGCATGCGAACCCCTTGAACAAAATGTTTTTTGATCGGGGAAAAGATGATGAGAAATTGGATTTAACAAAGGAAGTAGATATTGAGTAAGGTAATTTTTCTTTTAAAATAGGTTCCCAAACTTTTTTATATTTCTAGTTGTAAAACCATCGCGGGGTAGGTTATGAAGCCTACCCCGCAATCATTTCTAAGTGTACTCTCTCTGAGGTTTAATTGTTTTCGGGTCTCAGTTTTCTCACTACTGCGCCTGTTTGCCACATTTCGCTTTCGCGAAGCGCTTTCAGTTCTTCTTCCAGTTTTTCGCGATAATCGGGTTGCGAGTTGGAATCGATAGAACGTTGAGCTTCGTTTCCACTGGCCACCTCGTTGTATAATTTTTCAAAAACGGGTTTTACGGCATCGTGGAAAGGCCCCATCCAATCTAATGCGCCGCGTTGAGCAGTAGTGGAACAGTTGGCATACATCCAATCCATCCCATTTTCGGCAACTAACGGCATGAGCGATTGGGTAAGTTCTTCAACCGTTTCGTTGAAAGCTTCGGAAGGGGTGTGCCCGTGTTCGCGAAGGGTTTCGTATTGAGCCAGGAACAAGCCTTGGATAGCCCCCATCAATGTACCCCGCTCTCCGGTGAGATCGGAATACACTTCGCGCTCGAAGGTGGTTTCAAACAAATATCCCGAACCGATACCGATACCCAAAGCAATGACTCTGTCGTATGCTTTACCGGTAGCGTCTTGAAAGATCGCATAGCTGGAATTGAGTCCTCTTCCTTCGAGGAACATTTTCCGTAAACTTGTTCCCGAGCCTTTTGGTGCAACCAAAATAACATCTACATCGGGAGGAGGAACAATTCCTGTTCGGTCTTTATAAGTGATCCCGAACCCATGTGAAAAATAGAGTGCTTTGCCCGGTGTGAGGTGTTTTTTTATTACAGGCCAAACTTCAATTTGAGCTGCGTCGGAAAGCAGATATTGAATGATCGTGCCTTTTTCTGCAGCTTCTTCGATTTCAAAGAGCGTTTTGCCGGGAACCCAGCCATCGGCAATGGCTTTGTCCCATGATTTACTGTTTTTCCGTTGTCCAACAATAACGTTGAACCCGTTGTCGCGCAAATTGAGTGATTGTCCGGGCCCTTGCACGCCATAACCAATGACGGCGATTACCTCGTCTTTCAATACTTCTTTTGCTTTACTTAAAGGAAATTCGTCGCGGGTAACTACATTTTCTTCTACCCCGCCAAAATTCATTACTGCCATATTTTAAAATTTTAGGGTTTATGAGTTTTTGCTTTTTATTTTTTCTTCTTTCTCTTTTAATTTTTCCAGCATATCGCTCAATCGTTCAACACGCGATTTGGTGATAGCGATACGTCCGGAACGGACAAACTGGAGCACACCTATACGTTGCGCCAGTTCGTCGAAAAGTGCCTGTGTATCTTCGTAGTGTCCTGTTTTTTGAATGACGGTGGAATGTTCGTTTACGTCCAGGATAAGGGCATTGTGTTTGCGAACCAGATCTTCTACCTGGCTGGTTGCCAACAGTTTTTCTGTTTCGATTTTATACAAGGCAATTTCCTGATGAACCAAATCATCGTTCGTATTATAATAAGCTTTCAGAATATCCACCCGTTTGTCGATTTGATTGACCAGTTTTTTTACGACCTCTTCGGAGTCGGCAAAAGTAGTGATGGTAAATTTATGGATACCCTTAATTGCCGAAGGCGATACGGATAGCGTTTCGATATTCAATTGCCGACGGGTAAAAATGGTTGCAATTTGATTGAGAACGCCTACTGTATTTTCAGAAAAAATGGTGATGGTATATAATATTTTTTCTTGCATGATTGTATTCATTTAGAAATTAAATTTCTGATTAATTGCCTTTTCCGTTTTTATCGCCTAACAGGATATTCGTAATATTTCCACCCGCAGGAATCATTGGATATACCATTCCTTTGGTTTCCACCTTCACTTCCAGCAGATAGGGTCCTTTATGATTTAACATTTCTGAAATGGCATCATCCAGTTCCTCTCGTTGAGTTACCTTCCTGCCTTTTATCCCATAGGCTTCGGCAATTTTAACAAAATCGGGATTTTTCATGTGGGTTTCGGAATAACGTTCATCATAGAACAATTCCTGCCACTGACGGACCATTCCCAGGTAGTTGTTGTTTAAAAGAATGATCTTTACATCGACACCATATTCCATGATTGTGCCCAATTCCTGGATGGTCATCTGAAAACCGCCATCGCCAACGAAAACACAAACGGTTCGATCGGGAGCGCCGTATTTTGCGCCAATAGCTGCCGGCAAACCAAAGCCCATTGTTCCCAACCCTCCTGAAGTAACCAGGCTGCGTGATTGGGAAAATTTGAAATAACGCGCTCCCATCATCTGATTCTGCCCTACGTCGGTAACGCAAATGGCGTCGTTGCCGGTTGCTTCGCTCACTTTGTTGATGACTTCTCCCATTTTTATTTCTCCCGATGTGGGGTACAGTTCGTCTTTGATCACTTTTTCGTATTCTTTTTCTTCGTAAGGTTTGAACTCTTCTAACCAGTCTTTATGGCTGTTTTCTTTCAGTAATTGGGTGACTTTGGGTAGCGTTTCTTTTACATCGCCAACGACTTTTACATCGACTTTGATGTTTTTGTCGATTTCGGCCGGATCAATATCGAAATGAATGATTTTGGCTTGTTTGGCGTATGTGTTTGGGTTACCGGTTACGCGGTCGTCAAAGCGCATTCCGATGGCAATGAGAACGTCGCATTCGTTGGTTTTCATATTAGGACCGATGTTTCCGTGCATGCCGAGCATTCCGCAATTGAGCGGATGTGAAGAGGGCATGGCTGATAGGCCGAGAACAGTGGATGCAAAAGGAATATCGGCTTTCTCCAGAAATTCCTTTAACTCGTTTTCTGCATTTCCTAAAATGACGCCGTGTCCCACCAAGGCAAAAGGTTTTTTTGCTTGATTGATGAGTTCTGCGGCTTTTTTGATGCTCTCTTCGTCAATATCGGGTGTAGGCTGGTAACTGCGGATAAAGGTAGTTTTCTGATACGTGTAGGGTGTTTTGTTGTTTTGGGCATCTTTGGCAATATCCAGCACTACGGGTCCCGGACGTCCGCTTGCCGCGATATAAAAAGCCCGCGAAACTGCCCAAGCAATATCTTCGGCACGACGAATCTGATAAGCCCATTTGGTGATGGGTTGCGTTATGCCGATAACATCGGCTTCCTGAAAGGCATCGGTGCCCAGCAGCGAAGAAGCCACCTGACCGGTGATCACTACCAGCGGAATGCTGTCCATCATGGCGTCGGTAATGCCGGTAATGGTATTTGTCGCTCCGGGTCCTGAGGTAACCAGCACAACGCCCACTTTTTTGGAAACGCGAGCGTAACCTTCGGCTGCATGAACGGCCCCTTGTTCGTGACGTACAAGGATGTGCTTGATTTCGTTTTTATGATCATACAACGCATCGAAAATAGGGATGGCAGCGCCGCCGGGATAACCGAAAATGGTGTCTACCCCTTCGTTTATGAGCGAACGAATCAGCGCTTCGCTTCCCGTTACCATCGGTATAGTTGGTTTTTCTTCCATATAATTACAATTCGAATTACGTGTTTTTATTCTTCTATTATTCTGATTGCGCCTTTGTCGGCCGAGCTTACCAGCGATGCATAGGCTTTTAACGCTTTTGAGACTTTCCTGTCGCGTATCGGCTTAAAGGCTTCTTTTCCTTTGGCTTCTTCTGCTTTTCTTCGTTCTTCCAATTCTTCATCGGATATTTTCAGGTGGATGGTGCGGTTGGGGATGTCGATTTCGATGATATCGCCATTCTTTACCAGCCCAATGTTTCCGCCGGCTGCAGCTTCGGGGGAGATATGCCCGATGGATAATCCTGAGGTTCCTCCCGAAAATCGCCCATCGGTAATCAGCGCACATGCTTTTCCCAAATGTTTGGATTTGATATAAGAGGTAGGATACAGCATTTCCTGCATGCCGGGACCGCCTTTGGGGCCTTCGTAGATGATAACCACAACGTCTCCTGCCTGAACAGTGCCGTTCAGTATGCCCTCACTGGCCTCTTCTTGCGAGTGGAATACTTTTGCCGTCCCACTGAACTTCCAAATACTTTCGTCAACCCCGGCAGTTTTTACCACGCAGCCATCTTCTGCAATGTTGCCTTTCAGAACAGCCAGACCTCCGTCTTTGGTGTAAGCGTGAGCGACATCGCGGATGCAGCCTTCTGCTCTGTCGGCATCCACCGTCTCGAATCGGCAATTTTGCGATCCCATCTCCAAATTAAACCGATTTGCCGGTGCGGAGGTATAGATATCAACGGCTTCCGGATCGGGATTTTCAACGGTGATGTCGTATTTTTTTATGGCTTCGGCAAGTGTGAGGCCATCAACTCGATACACGGTGGTATCTACCAGCTTGCTTTTTGCAAGTTCATTCATGATTCCCAGAATGCCGCCTGCACGATTGACATCCTGGATATGGTATTTTTTTGTATTGGGTGCCACTTTGCAGATGCAGGGTATTTTGCGCGAGAGAGCATCGATATCGTCAAGGGTGAAATTGACTTGTGCTTCGTTGGCAATGGCCAGCAAATGCAGGATGGTATTGGTGGAACCTCCCATCGCGATATCCAGCGTCATGGCGTTAAGAAAAGCTTCGCGTGTGGCAATGTTTCGCGGTAAAACCCGTTCATCGCCTTCGGAATAATAACGCAGGGCATTTTCCACGATTTGTTTGGCTGCCTTTTTGAACAAGGCGATGCGGTTGACGTGGGTAGCAACCACCGTTCCGTTTCCGGGTAGGGCCAGGCCGATAGCCTCGTTGAGGCAGTTCATGGAGTTTGCCGTAAACATTCCCGAGCAGGACCCGCAGGTAGGGCATGCCAATTCTTCCAATTGGCGGATGCGCTCGTCGGAAACGGCGTCGTCTGCCGATTCAATCATGGCATCGATCAGGTCGACCTGTTCGTTGCCGATTTTACCGGCTTCCATTGGTCCTCCCGACACGAAAATGGCAGGAATGTTCAACCGCATAGCTGCCATGAGCATCCCCGGCGTTATCTTGTCGCAGTTACTGATGCAAATCATGGCATCGGCTTTGTGGGCATTGATCATATATTCCACCGAATCGGCGATGAGATCGCGCGAAGGAAGCGAGTAGAGCATCCCGTCGTGCCCCATCGCAATGCCGTCGTCAATGGCGATGGTATTGAACTCGGCCGCAAAACAACCGTGTTTTTCGATTTCTTGTTTGACAAGTTGCCCGATTTCGTGCAGATGCACATGACCCGGCACAAACTGTGTAAAGGAATTTACGATAGCGATAATGGGTTTGCCCATGTGTTCCGGCTTCATGCCATTGGCACGCCACAAGGCACGGGCGCCGGCCATCCGTCGGCCCGAAGTGCTGGTAAGACTTCGCAACGGTATTTTATAGTCTCCGAAAGGATGATATGTATGTTCTTTTTTGTCCATATGCGTATATTCGTTTACGTTTTCCCCTTGTAAAGTAAAAACTCAAGAGAAGAAACCATTATTTGTTGTTGATATAGTTCACGATCCAAGCGCCTACTTCCGATAGTTTATAAGCGTGGCCACCCTCTGCAATATCTTCGGTAACTATGCCGGCTTCCAGGCTTGCATTTACTGCTTCGCGAATCAAAGCACCTTCCTTCATCAGGTTGAAGCCATATTCGAACATGAGTGCAGCCGAGAGAATCATAGCCAACGGATTGGCGATATCTTTACCTGCAGCTTGAGGATATGAGCCGTGGATGGGTTCGAAAAGCGAGGTATGCAACCCGATGGATGCCGAGGGTAATAAGCCGAGTGAACCGGTAATAACCGAGGCCTCATCGGTGAGGATGTCGCCAAAAAGATTTTCCGTTACCAGCACATCAAAGCTCTTCGGCCATTGAATGATGCGCATGGCGGCGTTATCCACAAAAAGATAATCGGTTTGGATATCGGGATATTGTGGAGCAATTTCCTGTGCAATTTGTCTCCAAAGGCGCGAAGTGGCAAGTACATTGGCCTTGTCTACAACCGTAACCTTTTTCTTTCGTTGCCCTGCAAATTTATAGGCCAGATGAAGAATACGCTCGATTTCTTCGCGGGTATAAATACAGGTATCATAGGCTGTATTGCCATCTTCGCTTCGTCCTTGCGGACGACCGAAATATAGGCCTCCGGTCAGTTCGCGGATGCACATAAAATCGGCACCTTCGATGAGTTCCGAACGAAGGGGCGATTTATGAATCAGCGAGGGGAAAGTGGTTACCGGGCGGATATTGGCATAGAGTCCCAATTGTTTTCTCATTCGCAACAGTCCCTGTTCGGGGCGTACTTTGGCATTGGGGTCGTTATCGTATTTGGGAGAACCGATAGCTCCAAAGAGTACGGCATCGGACTCCAAGCAGAGTTGATGTGTTTCGGCAGGGTAGGGGTCACCCGTTTGATCGATGGCACAAGCGCCAACAATTCCTGTTTTATACGATAGTTCATGACCAAATTTGTTGCAAATTGCTTGGGTAACTGCCACTGCCTGATTCATAATTTCAGGACCTATTCCGTCGCCGGGCAATACAGCTATGTTTAGTTTCATTTGTTTTATTTTTTATTCGTATGTATTTCTTTTCTTCAATTATTTCCTATGATGTTTACGGCAATTGCATATAATTAATTGTCGGGATGGTTTTATTTTCGATCATATTCAGCATTTTCATTGTAGCTTTAATTGCGGCGGCTGTTTGATCGACATCCAGACCTCGGGTTTTGAATACTTTTCCTTCGAATCGCCAGGTAATGATGGTTTGAACGTAAGCATTGGTTTTCCCTCCGGGGGGTATCACTACCATATAGTCGAGCAATTCGGGAATAGGCTTGTTTAAACTCCGGTAGATTTTGTACATCGCTTTCGAAAAAGCATGATACTGTCCGTCGCCTGCTGCTGTTTGTTCATACACCTCTCCTTTTATTGCTATTTTTACGGTTGCCGTCGGACGTAGTCCGTTTGTCAACGTCAGGGAATAATTCAACATTTGGATGACTTGATTTTCTGTTCCGTTTTTCAAAATATCGGAGATGATGTAGGGAAGCTCGTCGGGAGTGACGATTTCTTTTTTATCCCCCAATTCAATGATGCGTGCCGTCACCTTTTTGGTCGTTTCTTCGTCCAAATCGATTCCTAATGCTTCGAGATTTTTCATAATATTGGCTTTTCCCGAAGTTTTGCCAAGTGCGTATTCCCGAGAACGACCAAATCGTTCGGGAAGGAGATCATTAAAATAAAGGTTGTTCTTCTTGTCTCCGTCGGCATGAACACCGGCAACCTGGGTAAAGACGTTGTCGCCAATCACCGGTTTATTCGGCGGAATGCGGATCCCGGAATAACTTTCCACAATTTTGCTTACATGATAAATACTTTTTTCCCTTACATTGGTTTTCATTTTCAATTGGTCTTCGATCACGGCGATCACACTCGATAAAGGGGCGTTTCCTGCCCTTTCTCCCAAACCATTTACCGTGACATGAATTCCTTTAACACCGGCTTTAACTGCCTCGAAAACGTTGGCAACGGCCAAGTCGTAATCGTTATGGGCATGAAAATCGAAATGCAAATCGGGATAACGGTGGATCATTCTGGTGCAAAAATCAGCCGTTTCATCGGGGGTAAGGATACCTAATGTATCGGGGAGCATAAAGCGACGAATGGGCAAATCTTTCAAGTTGTCCATTATCTGATAGACGTACTCTTCGGAATGGCGCATGCCGTTTGACCAATCCTCGAGATATACGTTTATATCCAATCCTTTTTGATGAGCATAGGCTATAACCTGCTTAATATCTTCCAGATGTTCTTCAGGCGTTTTCCTGAGTTGTTCGCGACAATGCCTCAGTGAGCCTTTACAAAGCAGATTTATTACGCGACAACCGGTATTGATGATCCAATCGACGGAAGCTGTACCATCGATAAATCCCAATACTTCGATTTTGTCGATATAACCCCGATTTTTTGCCCATTGGGCTACTTTCCGAATCGATTTGAATTCCCCTTCGGAAACCCGTGCGGATGCCACTTCTATTCTGTCAACTTTGAGCTCTTCGAGCAATAATCGGGCAATACTGACTTTTTCTTGGCCGGCAAACGACACACCCGATGTTTGTTCCCCATCACGCAGGGTAGTGTCCATTATTTCGATTTTTCGTTTTTCCATCGAATAAATTAAATCGGCAAAAATTAATAGTTAAAGATGCGATTTTTTTCGTAAGCTTCAATCTTGTCTTTATTGGAAAGAAGAAAATCGATATCGTCCAAGCCTTTCAGCAAACATTCTTTTTTGTACGCATTGATTTCGAACGATTCGGTTCTTCCCTTTTCGTTATTCGTAATAGTTTGTTCTTCCAGATTGACCGTGATCGTTGCTTGCGGATTTTTATTTACGCATTCAAATAAATCATTCAAAAAGTCTTCGCTTACTACTATCGGTAAAATACCGTTATTTAAGGCGTTGTTTTTGAAAATATCGGCAAAAAAGCTCGATACGATTACCCTGAATCCGTATCCTGCGAGTGCCCATGCGGCATGTTCACGACTGGAACCGCTGCCAAAATTTTTCCCCGCAACCAATATTTGACCGCTATAGGTCGGATTGTTCAATACAAAATCGGGATTGGGATTGCCCGATTTGTCGTATCGCCAATCGGCAAACAAATAGTTGCCGAAACCTTCGCGGGTTGTTGCTTTTAAGAAACGCGCCGGAATGATTTGATCGGTATCCACATTCTCTATCGGAAGTGGAACATATGTCGATGTGAGTGTTTGAAATTTTTCCATTGTATAACTTTTCTCGTAGATAATTATTTGGTAGGATCGGTAATTCTTCCTGTTACGGCTGCTGCTGCTGCCACAAGCGGACCGGCCAGAATGGTACGTGCTCCCGGTCCTTGGCGTCCTTCGAAATTTCGGTTCGATGTGGAAACAGCATATTTACCTGCCGGGATTTTGTCGTCGTTCATGGCCAAACAAGCCGAACATCCGGGTTGGCGCAATTCGAAACCGGCTTCTTTCAAGATCTTATCCAGTCCTTCCGCTTCAATTTGTTTGCGAACTTGCCAACTTCCGGGAACGAGCCATGCCGTAATGTTATCGGCTTTCTTTTTCCCTTTTACATAGTTTGCAAACATACGGAAATCCTCGATACGTCCGTTGGTACAGCTTCCTAAAAATACATAATCCACCGGTTTTCCTTCGAGTTTTTCCCCGGGTTTGAATCCCATGTAGTTTAACGCTTTTTCATATGAAATCCGGCTAGCGGTATCCCCGTTTTCGGGTTCGGGAATGATTCCGTCTATAGGCATAGCCATACCCGGATTGGTGCCATAGGTAATCATGGGTTTTATTTGTGAAGCATCGAATACCACTTCTTTGTCGAAAACGGCATCATCATCGCTTTTCAGCGTTCGCCAATAGGCCACGGCTTCATCCCATTTTTCGCCTTTGGGTGCAAATTCACGCCCTTTGAGATAAGCAAAGGTAGTTTCGTCCGGTGCAACCATGCCGCCGCGAGCTCCCATTTCGATGCTTAAGTTGCACAATGTCATGCGTCCTTCCATAGAAAGATTTTCCACGGCTTCACCGGTATATTCTACAAAATAGCCCGTTGCTCCACCCGTAGTCAATTGCGAAATCATATATAATGCCATATCTTTGGCTGTGACACCTTCGTTTAATTTTCCCCGGAAAGTGATCCGCATGGTTTTGGGGCGGGTTTGGAGAATACACTGCGATGCCAACACCATTTCCACTTCGCTGGTGCCGATGCCGAAGGCGATGGCACCAAAAGCACCGTGGGTTGAGGTATGGCTGTCGCCACAAACAATGGTCATACCCGGCAGCGTATAGCCGTTTTCCGGACCGATAACATGAACGATGCCGTTCTTTGGATGACCTAATCCGTAATAGGTGAGTCCGAATTCCTGCGCATTTTTGGCAAGGGTGTCAACCTGAAAACGCGAAACTTCATCGCGAATCGGTTTGTCTTGATCCATTGTGGGTATGTTGTGATCGGCCGTTAAAATGGTTTTTTCGGGACGAAAAACTTTCAACCCTCTTGAGCGCAACCCGGCAAAAGCTTGCGGACTGGTTACTTCGTGACAATAATGACGGTCGATATATAATTGAGTGGGACCGTCTTTTACTTCCGTTACGATATGGGCATCCCAGATTTTATCGAATAATGTTTTCATTTATTTTATTGGATTACAAATTTGTTTACTGCATCAATAAACGCTTCTACAGAAGCAGCCACAATGTCGGTGTTGGCAGCAAAACCGTAATACACCATGCCGTTGTGTTCTACTTGCATATGTACTTTTCCGGTATCGTCACTGCCACGACTTATAGCTTGAATCAAAAATTCCTTAATGGTTATTTTTCGACGGATAATATTTTTTACGGCGCGGATAGCTGCATCAACGGGTCCGTTTCCTGTGGCGGTGGCTTCGAAATGTTCACCCGAAATATTTAACCCGATGCTGGCGACATCGCGTACGCCTATTCCGCATAATACCTGCAGATAATCAATCTTTATGCGATGCAGTCGTGAGTCTTTTCCTACCAGCATCAGGATGTCGTCGTCGGTGACCGTTTTCTTTTTATCGGCAAGCTCAAGGAATTTTTGATAAACCTTATCGAGCTCTTCCGATTCGATTTTAACGCCCAGCATCGTCAGCCTGTTTTTCAGTGCTGCACGGCCACTACGTGCGGTCAATACAATGGAGTTACTGTCGATACCTACATCCTGCGGATTAATAATTTCATAGGTTTCGACGTTTTTCAATACACCATCCTGATGAATACCCGATGAATGTGCAAAAGCATTGCGACCCACAATTGCTTTGTTGGGCTGTATCGGCATGTTCATCAGATTAGATACCAAACGGCTGGTAGCATAAATCTTCTGCGTGTTGATATTGGTATAAAAACCACGTTCAGGGTGACTTTTAAGTGCCATTACCACTTCTTCAAGTGGAGTGTTTCCGGCTCGTTCACCCACACCGTTGACGGTTACTTCAATCTGACGGGCACCATTAATGATTCCTGAGATGGTATTCGCTGTGGCCATACCCAGATCCTGATGACAGTGAGTGGAGAGAATGGCATTTTTCATGTCCACATGATCGATCAGGTATTTAATTTTAGCTCCATACTCATCAGGGAAACAATATCCTGTGGTGTCGGGTATGTTGACCACGGTAGCTCCGGCATCAATAACCGCTTGTACTACGCGCGCAAGATATTCGTTCTCTGTACGACCTGCATCTTCGGCATAAAATTCGACATCATCCACAAAATTTCGTGCATATTTTACGGCTTTGACCGCCCGTTCGAGAATTTCTTCCCTGTTGGAATTGAATTTGTATTTGATGTGAGGATCCGATGTGCCGATGCCTGTATGTATCCGTTTGCGCTTAGCGTATTTTAGGGCTTCGGCGGCTACTTCGATATCCTTTTCGACTGCTCGGCTGAGTGCACATATTACAGGCCAGGTAACAGCTTTGGAAATTTCCACGACAGAGTTGAAATCTCCCGGACTCGACACCGGAAAACCGGCCTCGATGATGTCTACTCCCAATTCTTCCAATGCTCGGGCTACTTCTATCTTTTCTATGGTGTTCAATTGACAACCGGGAACTTGTTCCCCGTCACGTAATGTGGTATCAAAAACATATATTCTTTCCATGTTGTACGTTGAATTAGCGTTGTTTTTTTATAAGAAAAAACCTTTCTCACCGAGTGAGAAAGGTCGTTCGTATTTTCTTTCAATCGTATGAAGTATTCTAATACCTATCTCACCTCCCGGCAGTTGCCCACTAGAAGAATAGAAATGACTAGAATATGAATACTGCTATTGATCATACGTTGAAATGGAATCACCCTTGTTTTCGTTGTTTTCGGTTGCAAAGTAAAAGTAAAAAAATCAAACTACAAAATATTTTTCAGTTTTTGTTACGAAAAAACGATATTTTATTATTTCTCTATGTAAACCGGACAACAGAAGCAAGCTATTTTATGCACCAAAATCGTCAAACATGAGCATTTCGGGAGGAACACCCAAATCGTCGAGCATGCGTTTTACGGCATTGGCCATCGGACCCGGTCCGCACATATAATACTCAATTTCTTCGGGTTCTTCGTGGAATTTCAGGTAAGTTTCGTAAATTACCTGATGAACAAATCCCGGTGTGTATTTTACTCCTGCTGCATCGGCTTCCGGATCAGGACGGTCGAGAGCCAAATGGAAGGAAAAGTTAGGAAATTCTTTTTCCAATGCCCAGAAATCTTCCAAATAGAATGCCTCATTCAACGCCCTTGCTCCATAGAAGTACGACATTTTGCGGTCGGTTGTATGCAACGTTTTGGTCATGTGCATAATTTGAGAGCGCAACGGTGCCATACCTGCACCTCCTCCAATCCACATCATTTCGCGTTTGCTGTTGTATATCGGATGGAATTCGCCATAAGGCCCCGACATTTTTACTTTATCTCCCGGTTTCAAGGTAAAGATATAAGAAGAGGCAATACCCGGTTTCACATTCATCCATTTGCCCGTTGCTCTGTCAATGGGAGGAGTGGCAATACGGACGTTGAGCTTGATAATATCTCCTTCGGCAGGATAATTAGCCATAGAGTAGGCACGAACGGTTTCTTCTTCGTTTTTTACCGAAAGGCT
>ENA-UOYA01001496-UOYA01001496.1-activated-sludge-metagenome-genome-assembly--contig:-NODE-1496-length-24678-cov-11.083255_pt1 | contig 24678 bp, 17 predicted proteins | sample MGYA00238163_ERZ764804 | MGnify/ENA primary metagenome ERZ764804 (study PRJEB28919, sample SAMN05720223) | activated sludge metagenome | isolation source: Anaerobic digester | place: Hong Kong... | reverse complement strand
GAGCATCTGTTGGGATGAAATCTGAATAAATGTTCAATATTGTAACAGAAAATAAAGTTAAAAAAAGCGAATTGTCGGTCTTTTTACGGTAATATGATTTTTTTTTTCTAAAAAAGTAGGAACTTTTAGTTTTTTTTATTACTTTTGCCCACAGGTTATGTCAGGAGGTAATTAAGTTATCGGATTTTTTTATCATATAAATAAATATCAGTTATGAAAAAATTATTAATTGTATTGGCTTTCGCAAGCTTTTCAATGGCTTCAATGGCTCAGGATGCAGATCCTGTTCAAAAGTACAGCGTAGCAACAAACTCATTCTGGAGCAACTGGTTCCTTCAGGGTGGTGTTGAGTGGAGTGCATGGTATAGCAACCAGGAGCACCAACAGAGCCTTGGTCTTTCCAAGAGTCCGTTCAAAGGTTTCCGCGCTAGTCCATCTGCATCTATCGCTATTGGTAAGTGGTTTACTCCAGGTTTGGGACTTCGTACCAAACTGCAGGGTATTTGGGGCAAGAATGTCGTTGATAATACCAGTGAAGGTAACTTTAACCGCTACTGGATTTTGAACGAGCACATCCTGTTCAATCTGAGCAACATGCTTTGTGGTTACAATCCTAACCGTGTTTGGAATTTCATTCCATTCGCTGGTGGTGGCGTTGGTCGTACCATGAGCCGTAACCTCTATTCTATGGATTTGAGTGCAGGTATCCTGAATGAGTTCCGCGTAAGCAAGAAGGTTGCTATCAACCTCGAACTTGGTTGGAACCGTCTTGAGGGCGATATCGATGGTACAGATGCTTCTAATGGCAACCGTGGATGGGATTCTCACGACAACAACATTTATGGAGAACTGGGTCTGACCTTGAATTTGGGCAAGGGCACATGGGACAAAGTTCCTGATGTTGATGCTCTCAAGGCTCTTAACCAGCAGCAGTTGGATGCTCTCAATGCACAGCTCAACGATGCTAATGCTGAGAACGCTCGCCTGAAAGAAATGTTGGCAAAGAAACCTGAGCCACAGGCTGTTCCACAGAGTGTTAAGGAATTCATCACAACTCCTATCTCTGTGTTCTTCAATATCAACAAGACAGAGATTGCTTCTCAGAAGGACCTCGTAAATGTACGTGCTCTTGCTAAGTATGCAAAAGAGAACAACTCTAACTTGCTCGTTGAAGGTTATGCTGATAGTGCAACTGGTACACCAGCAATCAACCAGAGTCTGTCTGAGCGCCGTGCCGCACAGGTTGCTGACGAACTCGTTAAGATTGGTGTAGATCGCGACAAGATCAAGACCGCTGCTCATGGTGGCGTCAACGACCTGAGTCCTATCTCATTCAACCGTCGTGCTACTGTACAGGTTACAGAATAATATTCTGAAATAGATTAAAGATAAGGTGTTTCCCTCCAGGGGAAGCACCTTGTTTTTTTATTGCATATTACCAAATTTATAGTCTGCCTATAAAAATATCAGAAAAAATTTGGTGGATTGTGTAAAAAGCATTATCTTTGCACTCGCTTACAACAAGGGCGTTTAGCTCAGCTGGTTTAGAGCATCTGCCCTACAAGCAGAGGGTCGGCGGTTCGAATCCGTCAACGCCCACCAGTGGTGAGACCTGTATTTCGAAAGAAGTGCAGGTCTTTTTTTGTCCAGAATAGTTTAATTCTTAAAATAACAAAAAAAGGAATGTAAACATTTGGCAGTTTAAAGGAAATACCGTATCTTTGCACTCGCTTTCCAGATGAAGCCTTGGGCGTTTAGCTCAGCTGGTTTAGAGCATCTGCCCTACAAGCAGAGGGTCGGCGGTTCGAATCCGTCAACGCCCACCAAGGTTGAGACCTGTAACTCACAAAGAGTTGCGGGTCTTTTTTTTAGAAAGTTTATAGGAAAAAATAGTAGTGATTTCAAATTTAATTATTAATTTTGTAGCCTAAATAATACGTATTAGTTATGAATCTTGATTTATTGACAGCCATATCACCGATTGATGGCCGTTATAGAGGTAAAACAGAACAGCTGGCAGATTACTTTTCAGAGTATGCTCTTATCCGTTATCGCATTCGTGTGGAAATAGAATATTTCATTACTTTGTGTGAATTGCCATTGCCTCAATTGTCAGCTTTTGATAGTTCGCTGTATGAGCGTCTGCGAGATATATACCGTGATTTCAACGAGAAATCTGCTCAACGAGTCAAAGATATCGAGAAAGTGACAAATCACGACGTGAAAGCAGTGGAATATTTCATCAAGGAAGAATTCGATAAAATTGGTGGATTGGATGCTTATAAGGAGTTCATCCATTTTGGTTTGACGTCTCAGGATATTAATAACACCAGTGTCCCTCTTTCATTGAAGGAAGCGCTCGAAAATGTGTTTTGCCCGCAGGTGGAGGAACTTATTTCTCTGTTGCAGCAGTATGCTGATGAATGGAAAGACATTCCAATGCTTGCCAAAACTCATGGACAGCCAGCATCCCCTACACGTCTAGGGAAGGAGATCATGGTTTTCGTATATCGACTCACGGAGCAATTGAATTCTCTCAAGGCTTGCAAAATCACGGCGAAGTTTGGTGGAGCTACAGGCAATTTCAATGCCCATCATGTGGCATATCCGTCTTATGACTGGAGAGTTTTCGGCAACAAGTTCGTAAGTGAGAAGTTGGGCTTGGAGCGTGAGCAATATACCACCCAGATAAGCAATTATGATAACTTCGGTGCCATCTTCGATGCCATCCGCCGTATCAACACAATCATCATTGATTTGGACCGTGATTTCTGGATGTATATATCTATGGAATATTTCAAGCAGAAAATCAAGGCTGGAGAAGTTGGTTCCAGTGCCATGCCTCATAAAGTGAATCCTATCGATTATGAGAACAGTGAGGGCAACCTTGGCATATCCAATGCAATCCTCCAGTTCCTCGCACAGAAATTACCAGTGAGCCGCTTGCAGCGTGATTTAACCGATTCGACTGTGCTTCGCAATGTCGGCGTGCCAATCGGGCATAGCATCATTGCAATTCAAAGTACATTGAAGGGGTTACATAAACTGATACTTAACGAAGAGAAGATTTCAGCAGATTTGGATAACACTTGGGCAGTGGTGGCAGAAGCAATACAGACGATTTTGCGCCGTGAGGCATATCCTCATCCTTATGAGGCTCTCAAAGCCCTGACACGTACCAATCAGAAAATGACTGAAGAAACTATTCATGATTTTATCAAACAGCTGAATGTCAGCGACAGCGTAAAAGCTGAACTAATGGCGATAACGCCGCACAATTATACGGGAATTTAATAGTTAAAATATTTATTAATCAGCCGTGAGGCTAAAATACAAATTCAATATGGATTCAGAATTAGAAAACAAATCTCAGGATTCAACTGCGTCTGAACAGGACCAGAACCAAAGCAGCCGTGAAGGTTACAAGCCTGTTGGCAATTACTCAAGAGATTACCGTAGCAATACCGGTAGACCTCAGCGTCCACGCATTCATACTCAGGGTGCTTACAACTCAAACAGAAATGGCGGCAATGATGAGGGAGGATTCCGTCCGGAAGGTTTCGGAGCAGGTCTCCAAAGTGGAGACGGAGCATCTCAGCCTCGTCCTTACCGTCCACGTTTCAATAACAATGGGGGTGGTTATCAGTCTCGTGATGGAGGCGGCTATCAGCCCCGTCAGCAGGGTGGTGGTTATCGCCCGAGATATAACAATAATGATGGTGATGGCGGCTACCAGTCTCGTGGCGGCTATCAGTCACGCCAGCAAGATGGAGGAGGATACCGTCCACGCTACAATAACGATGGCGAAGGCGGTTACCAGCCACGTCAGCAGGGCGGCTACCAGTCTCGTGGCGGTTATCAGCAGCGCCAGCAAGGTGGCTATCAGTCTCAGCAGGGTGGATACCAGTCTCAGCAAGGCGGTTACCAGTCTCGCCAAGGTGGCGGCTATCAGCAGCGCCAGGGTGGTGGCTATCAGCAGCGCCAAGGTGGAGGTTATAATCGTGGCGGTGGTTTCCAGCGTGGCGGTTACAACAATAACCGCGGTGGCTATGGCCAGGGTGGCGGCTACAATCAAGGCGGCTACCGTCCACATACAGCCGACTATGATCCGAATGCCAAATATAGCTTGAAAAAGCGTATTGAATATAAAGAGGAACATATAGATCCCAACGAGCCTATCCGTCTCAATAAATATCTTGCTAATGCCGGCGTATGCAGCCGTCGTGAAGCTGATGAATTTATCCAGGCAGGCGTCGTAAGCGTTAACGGTACAGTCGTTACCGAACTCGGTACAAAAGTGATGCGCAGCGACGAGGTGAAATTCCACGATCAGTCTGTATCATTGGAGAAGAAAGTCTACGTACTTTTGAACAAGCCTAAGGATTATGTCACCACAAGTGACGACCCACAGCAGCGTAAAACGGTGATGGATCTCGTTAAGGATGCTTGTCCTGAGCGTATTTATCCTGTAGGACGTCTCGACCGCAACACCACTGGTGTGCTTCTCCTTACAAACGATGGAGAACTTGCCAGCAAGCTCACTCATCCTAAGTTCCTCAAGAAGAAGGTTTATCATGTGTATCTTGACAAGAATGTCACCGCCCATGATTTGCAGCAGATTGCCGACGGCGTAACGTTGGAAGATGGCGAGGTGCATGCAGATGCCATAGAATATGCAGATGACTTCGATAAGAGTCAGGTGGGAATCGAAATCCACAGCGGTAAGAATCGTATCGTCCGCCGTATATTCGAGAGCCTTGGCTATCGTGTCGTAAAACTCGACCGTGTTCAGTTCGCCGGGTTGACAAAGAAGAATCTTCGTCGTGGCGACTGGCGTTTCCTCACCGAGAAGGAAGTGGAAATGCTGCGCATGGGAGCTTTCGAATAATTCATAATGCACAAGGCGCAATTCATCATCAGGCTTGCGCCATTGTACGTTTCGTACCAATACATATAAATATATATGCGTGATTGCCAATGCACAAGTAGAATTGTGCATTGCGCATGATGCATGATGCATTAAAATAATAATATGGAAAAAATTCGTAGAACGAAAGTCGTTGACGTGCTCAAGCGTACCGACTTCGGTGCTGTAGTGAATGTAAAGGGATGGGTGCGTACCCATCGTAGCAGTAAAGTCGTTGACTTCATCGCATTGAATGACGGCTCTACCATAAAAAATGTCCAGATTGTTGTCGAGCCAGCCAAATTTGACGAGAATAAATTAAAGCAGATTACCACAGGCGCCTGCATCAGTGCTACCGGAAAATTGGTGGAGAGCCAGGGACAGGGACAGTCTTCGGAGATCCTCTGTGAAAATCTCGAAATATACGGTCTCTGTGGCGCTGATTATCCTATGCAGAAGAAAGGCCAGTCTTTCGAATATATGCGTCAGTATGCCCATCTTCGTCTTCGTACCAATACGTTCGGCGCTGTGATGCGTGTCCGTCATAATATGGCAATCGCTATCCATAAATATTTCCATGAGCATGGCTTCTTCTATTTCCACACACCGCTAATCACGGCCAGTGACTGTGAAGGGGCGGGGGAGATGTTCCAGGTTACAACCAAGAATCTCTATGACCTCAAGAAGGATGCCGACGGTAAAATCATTTATACCGATGATTTCTTTGGCAAAATGACCTCGCTCACCGTGAGCGGTCAGCTTGAAGGCGAACTCGGTGCCACTGCGCTGGGACAGATTTACACCTTCGGACCAACGTTCCGTGCCGAGAATTCCAATACGCCGCGCCACCTTGCAGAGTTCTGGATGATAGAACCTGAAGTCGCGTTCATTGATATGACCGATTTGATGGACCTTGAAGAGGACTTTATTAAATATTGTGTGCGTTGGGCTTTGGATAATTGCAAAGATGATCTTGAGTTCCTCAACAAGATGATTGACAAGAACTTGATTGAGCGTCTGAATGGTGTGCTCAACGATTCTTTTGTCCGTCTGCCATATACAGAGGGTATCAAGATATTGGAAGAGGCAGTAGCCAACGGTCATAAGTTCGAGTTCCCTGTATCATGGGGCATGGATTTGGCTAGCGAGCACGAGCGCTTCCTCGTCGAGGAGCATTTCAAGAAGCCAGTCATCATGACCGACTATCCAAAGGATATCAAAGCCTTCTACATGAAGATTAATGAAGACGACAAGACTGTGCAGGGTACTGATGTGCTCTTCCCGCAGATTGGCGAAATCATCGGCGGTAGCGTGCGTGAAGAGAATTATGACAAACTGATGTCTGAGGTCAACCGTCGCAATATCCCGATGAAGGATATGTGGTGGTATCTCGATACCCGTAAATACGGAACGTGTCCTCATGGCGGTTTCGGTTTGGGCTTTGAGCGTCTCATTCTGTTCGTCACAGGTATGCAGAACATCCGTGACGTGATACCTTTCCCACGTACTCCGAAAACAGCAGAATTCTAATTTCACATTCTATATTGAAGCCTCACTCCCAAACAGAGTGGGGCTTTTTTTCTTTGTTTTACATCCACCTGAAATGGCAGATGTGACAAACCGTACAATGAAAGCAATCATGTCTCCGACCAATATACCCCTATATTGGTCTGCGATTTGATGCTTTCGACACTGTGTTTTGATGCAAAACGTCGACCAATATAGGGGTATATTGGTCGGAGACTGCAATGCTTTGACAGGGCAGACGCATTACTCTTATGAATTTAAAGGGTTGTAAGTATGAATAGACTTCATGTAGTATTTATGTATTTGAATGTATAAGTCATGTACAAGAATGTATAAGTTGTGCATAAGTAGTGTAATAAGAAAAACGCGCAAATCACTGTTTATCAATTCATTGACCTGAAATCCATGTATAAGTTGCGAAAATTGCATTTAAAAATAGTGGAGAGAGCTGTTCCTACTATCAATATAGCAAGTTTGAACTTCCGATTTCAGTTAATCAATAAAAATGCCCTGAAACTACATTCACATGTTGTTTCAGGGCCTGAAAGTGTGTTTTTAATCGTCTTTTTATTCTAGTGATAAATTAAACTTTTCCTTTAGTCTATATCACTACAGCCTATAAGGCTTTTCAGTTATGTCTTATTCTGCAATGCAGATCGAAACACGGTTCTTGTCGTTCTCTGCGAACGGCTGAACACGAGCACCCTTGCTTTCAGAGGTGATGCGGTCAGCTGGAATGCCATACTTCGTAGTAAGTTCATTCACAACCTTGGCAGCACGCTTGGCAGCGATACGATCGTTGATAACATCATTACCTGTACCTGCATCGGCATAACCTGTTACATTAACCTTTGCATTAGGATATTTGTTCAGATAATCTACAACTTCCTTAACCTTCTGTGCCTCAGTGTCTCTAATCTGAGTAGAGTTGATGGTGAAGAATACGTCGCGACGAAGCGGTTCAATCTTCTCCTCTACAACAGGTGCTGGTGCTGGAGCTGGTTCAACCTTTTCTTCTACTACTGGAGCAGGTTCTGGCTCTGGAGCTGGTTTCTCTTTCTTGGTATATGTCTTGCCAAGGTTGATGCGGAATCCTGCCAAAGCATTGAAGTACCAGTCTGGATTGTCAGCATGTTTTGAGTTATAGTGGTCATTAATAATATTTGCATTTCCTTCGATAAGGAAGCTGACAGCATCGCTGAGACGGAAACCTAATTGTATACCTCCACGGCCAACAGGCAATAGTTTTGTACCATCCCAAAGATGACTCATATTTTCTTTGCCATGTCCCAGCCCGTATTTTGTTGCAATATCGTTTGCATCATCGTTGCCCCATGCAACATTAAGACCGCCGCCGAGGAATGCTGTCACATCAAGTACACGTTTGGGATTAAAACCGCAGAATGCATTTGAAAGATCAAACATAAAGTCAATTTCAGGAGAAACGTAGTTCCATTTAAATGTCTTTGTACCATCATAAGTCGATACAGCCCCTTTATTCTGCCATCCAGAAACGGCAAGTCTGGTACTGAATAAAGGGCACCATTGATAACCGAGTCCAATTTGTGCGGCGGGAGTTATAAGCTTTGTCCATTTTGTCTCGCCTATAGTTTCAGACGCACCACCTTGTAGATTGATAAAAGCATGTTTCTTAAACTGAAAATCAGTTTCTTGTGCCATTGCTGAGGTACTTAAAACCAAAATACCAGCAGCCAATAATGTTTTAAATAATTTCATAATAAAAAATTTAGTTATTATATTTATTTGTTCTTAAATAATATTTTCTTTCCATTAACTATATATATGCCATTGAGTCCTTCCGTTACCTCTTTGGCATTGCCCTTACGAATCAATTCGCCTTGCAAATTATATATAGTTATAAGTTCCTTGTCGGATGTTACTGATGTTATACCAGATGTATTCGAAACCTCAAATGTATATGAGAGTGCTTTATCGTAAATCTCTTTATCTAAAATAAAAAGGTTTGCTGGTATTTTCAGCGTGTATGTTCCGTTTGTTGTAATTTCTTTTTCTAAGTCTATAACAATCTCTTTGTTGCTGTTGCCCCATCTGGCTTTTCCTTTAGTTACTATATTACCTTCGGAATCTACCAATGTCGGTGTATCAGCAATGACAGCTACATCAGAATAACCAATATTCTCAAATCTCAGAGTTATGGAACTAAGAGAGGATACTACAGATTTGTCCGCAGGTGTCACTGTTATTTTGTCTCCTGGGTTTGGTCCTGGTACTACCGTGTAGGTAAAGTACATCGCTTCGGACAAATCATTGCCCCAATCGCCCAAAACAAAACATTTCGCAGGTATTCTTAATATGTATGTACCAGCCTTCTTGACTGTGTTGCTCAATGTTATGCTACATACATTGTCATGAACGAATGAGCATTTAGCTTGACTTATTACATTACCGTTCAAGTCTTCCAATTGTGGCTCAATGCTTGTGCCATAGGGGATGGCATTTGTCCAGTCAGTAAAAGCAATAGTGAATGTGCTGAGACTTTCTACCGTAGTGTTATCAGATGGGGTCATCGTTACATGATAGTCTGTTTTTGGACCTGTAACAATGTACTTGATCCATGTCTCTTTATTGTTATATTTATCTGCAAGTTTGAAGCGAGAACTTGGAATAAAAAGATAATAAGTACCTGCCGTTGTTATTGCGGAGGTTAGGTCAGCCTTAAATGCTGTTCCGTCTGCCGTGATGTTATTTATGTCCTCTACATGTGTGTTTTTGTCACTGGCGTAAAGAATAATCGGATTCTGGCTGTTACCATTAGAGATACCTCCTGTGTAGCTGAATTCAAATGTGTTCAATGATTCCACATTTCCCTCAGCAGGACTTGTTGTGAAGTCTGGGGCACCTAAATTGCTCTTGTAAGTCAGTATCGTGTATGAGTTTTCTTCTTCACCCACATCTCCTTTGATAACATTGCCAATAGAGTCTGTGGCATAAATGTTAAGTTTGATTTCAGATGTTGTTTGTGCCAACAAAGCCGTAGGAATAGTAAATTCGTATGTCTTGTCATTGACTGCCTTAATATCATCAAACTTGATGCTATCATTGTTTTGGGAAATTATTATTGATTTGTTTTTGTCGACCGAAGATTTACCAGAAAAAACGATTTGTATTTTATTATCAGTTAAAACTTTGATTTCATAGCCATTAGTTGGATTTACATTATTAATAACCGTGTTGCTATATTGATAAGCGGCACCGTTACCAACATATTTTGCATAAACTGTATTGACGATGTCACTTTTTTCGCTGCTTTCCGCATGCCCTTCCAACTTGACAGTGAAGTTGTGGTCTTTCATCAGTTCTACATTATTGTAAAATGTTAAGATCCATCCATTCGTATCCTTTGTTGATGTAAAATCACTATATATTTCCGACTGTTTCTTATCATCGATGATAGAAACTTTAAATCCGCCGCATGAACTGTCGAAATTTGTATTGAAGTACAATTTGTCACCAGATGAAAATCTTTCTACAAGAGAGTTGTTCGCAGGCGTAATTCCTGTTAGTTTTGGAGTTACTATTTCATTTGAAATGGTTAATTTCGTTATGTATAATGTTGCTTCGCCATCGCCTCTGGTCAGTTTTATTGAGGTACTTCCTGCTGCTTCAGCAGGTACGATAATTTTGTTTGTATTAGGATTAAAACCGTCGGAACCATAATCTTTTGATGGATCTTGATCATCAAAATAGATGTTCGTAAATGACGATTTATCTGCTTGTGCGTAGTCATTACCATATACTAAGGTTAGTGAAGTCGTTGCCTCACTTTTACTACTTATGAAACCTGTTACCGATATTGTATCACCAGCTTTTAAAGGCTTTTGCAATGCGATGTTTATGTATCCAGCTTCTTCAGATGCTGTGCCATTAATACTTGCGTATTTGCCTTTTATGCTTAATGTGTAATATTTTGCATTGTCTTTCGTATTGAAATCGAACGGATAGTTTACTCTGGAAGTACCGTCTCCGTTTTCGTATGTGGCAGTTCCTCCCGCCTCGATTGGCTTGCCGCTGGGAGATTCCCATGAATATGAAATATTGGAATCAGCCATAGACATACATATAGACATGATTGATAACAATAATGTCGTAAATAAATGTTTCATAAGCTTCTTTTTTATTTGTTTATTTAATCATTGTTTTTTCAATCTTTCCTGAAATTATTTTCAACGGAAGATTCTGCAACTGTAAGATACCAAGTCCCTCTTATGCGCTTTGGATGTACCGCACATTTGATGGTATTTGGCCGATTGTCATTCTTTGCTTTTTCGAAGAATGTTATTGTGTATCTCACTTCTGTGTCGCTGTCACTATATAGTAGGACTTCGTCAATTTTGTAAGAGTGTACAGGAAAAGCTTCTATTGTATTTTTCAGTTCGCTTCTGCGTTTAGAAGACAGTGGCTTTACACTGTTGTTCTTAAATTCCACAAGCTGATTTAATGCTGCCTCGATGTTGTTTTCTTTTAATAAATCAAGATATTGTTTTGCCATATTAAGCACTCGTTCAGTATCTTGCTTTGTTCGCTGCATGGACATATCCATACGAGGGTCTACATCTTGGATAAGCAATTTATCTTTCTTTTTATTGTTACTATTGCAAGAAAAAGCAATTGCTATAATTGCCAATAGTACTGTTACTTTAAATAACTTTTTCATTTTAAAAAACAATTCATTTATTAAGTTAAAAGAGAGTGCCCTAAACCTTTCAATCCAGAGCACTCTCCCTATAGTTTAACTAAATATTGATTACCTTTATCAATTATTTATTTCTCTTTGCTGCATTTGTTCCATGAGGATAAACAGGAACTTTTACATATCTCGTAATCTTACCGAAACCGTAGGTTACTGAGCAAGGTATGTAAGCGTAGCACATCTTTTCAATATTAGAGCCACCGTTGTTCTTAAACAACATTTTACCTGGTGTTGGTTCTGATATTGACAAATCAATGTTACCATTGGTCAATTTCCTCAAATTAGCACCTGTCATACTGTTTGCATAAGTCAGAGTGTTGTCAATAGATACAGTTCCGCTTGTTTCCTTCATTGTATAGCGTACTCCTGTGAAGTCCCAAATAGGATCTTCAACTTCGTAATACTTGTACAATTCTGCTGCGTACTTTTCTTGTTCCTTAGTACCGGTGGTAGTCTTTGCAACAATATAGCCGCGGAAATCAGTCATAGTAAAGGCATTAGAACAGTCTATCGTAGTGCCTGATACCCAACCGTCTTCGAAAGCACCATCAAGTACAGCATTAACACGCAAAGGAGCAACTAAGCAAAGGCTATATTTCTTTACTGGAATATAGTTCCACTGGTTAAGTGTTGCCCAAATAGACATGTTAATCTTCTTTTCATGAGTTCTAGCAGGCTGTGTTTGACCTAATGTTGATGTTTCATTTTCATCAGAAAGTGGGTTCAACAAATCCCAGTTAGCTGGATTCTTGTGGTCTGCAAACAGGTTCGCTGTCTTGTGAGCAGGATTACCGCACCACGATGTGTGACCTTCATCCCAAATCATCTGCAAAGCCGTTGCTGTGCCATTTATCAGTTTATAAGCACCGAATACAGGATAATTTTGAGACAGTTTGTCTGGTTCTGTTCCTGTATAATCTGGTTTGAATGGAGTTAATGTCTGATTCTGTGAGAATTGCATATCCCAAGTTCCACATTCAGGAAGATCCTTAACAATGAATGTTTGAACACCATCCTTTACCCAATATGTGAAGTAGTTCATTAAGTTATTGTTGTAAACGCAATAAGGTAATGTCTGTGCTTTCGTATTGTATTGAACAGGCAAAACATCATGTGCATCATACTTGTTGAACCAGTATTGGTCGTAGTATCCATTGATAGATGGTAATGTAGGCAACTTGATTGTGAAGTCCCAATAGAACCAAAGGTCTGCATACTTAGAAGGCATGGACGACTTGAATGTAACCTTAACACGGAATGTCTTGGTGTTGTTTTGGCTGTCATAGTAAACAGTTTGAACATCTTGTGGTAACAGATTCCATGTTGCAATGAGTGCATCGCCGTTAGCATTTGTAGTATTCTGGAATACAGGAACAGAACCGCTCCATGAGCCAGTAGTGCTATAGTTTGTTGTCCATCCGCCCGGTGTAGCAACGATACCGCTGAATGGATAGATTTGCTCAAAGTTAGACTGGCTCAAACCGGCTTCATCGTTGGCCTTTGCATAAATATCGTTAACGAATTCTTTCCATGTGTATTCTGCGTCCATTGATTCGCAGTTCAATATAGCTTCAGATGTCTTGTTGTCAAGCTGTATCGGTTCTTTATTGGTCAGAACCCATTTAACTTTCATGTAGCGTTGGTCAATGAGTTTGTTGTTAACTGTATCGACCATGTCTATGCGGATGATAGGCTCTTTACCTACTACAGCCTCATTGTTTGTAACGCCAGCTGGAGTTTTAGAAGTGATGACACCATCTCTTGTAACAGAGGCAAATGTTTGCTGGTCTGTCAAGTTGTCTACGTCCTTCTTATAAGGAGTTGTCGGGAGTGCAAAGCGTAAAGCAACACCATATTTCTTCAACTCATCCTTTGTGATCTGATTGTGGGTAGAGTTAGCACGGTTTGCATAGTCTCTTGTGTAGCAGCCTGTAACAAGCTGACTGAGATCGTATGAATCCTTGTAATAGATTGTCTTTGTAACAAGTACGTTTGCATCAACACGAGACTCATAAATAGTGGTAGAGTCTGAATAATGCTTATCGCCAGGATATGCACTTGCACCCCATGGCAGTGCTGCAATCTGAGGAGTAAAATTGGTTTCTACAAGACGAGAGTTCTCAGACAAGATGTCTGCTGCGTCAACCTTATTTGCTGCATCAGCTTTTCTCGGCACGTTCAGAGAAACGATGTAAATGTTGTTGTTTGGCAAATTCAGTGAAGTCGTAACGGTCTTCTTCAGACGTACTTTCATCACACCGTTAGCAAAAGATGAAACACCATTGAATTTGATAGGTGAAGTTACATAGTCATTTCTTGTTTGAGCAATAGCAGACTTAATAGCGATTTTCGCGCTGTCAATGCTCGACATTTTAACAGTGCTTGGATTGAGAACATAGGTAGCCTCGGCCTCACCATTGTCCACAAGGATTGCACTTCCTTCTGTAACATTTCCACTAGTACCTGGTTTTGCAGGAACATAATAGAGAGACTTAAATTCAATTGCCTCAATACCGTTCACGTAAAGATCAGGAAGCAAAGAGATGCTTGTGAGAATTTTGTTGACAAGATACTGAAGAACGTTTACATCACTTTGGAATCCATTAACTTTACCATTGATAGCTTCCATTTGTGTTCTAATGTCAGCTTTAACACCTTCAATGTCTGAAGCCTCTTTACTCTGTAATGCAGTAATCGCTGACTGTGCATCACCGATTTGTGTAATTAACTCAGTAATCTTCTGCTGAACAGCCGAGAGATCGGTAACGACTGTAGATCCTTTTGGAAGGAGCTCTTTCAAATAATTGAGCGCATCAATCTGATCTTGAAGGTTTTGGTCGGCTGCTTGAACGTCAGAAACCTTAGCAAGACTGCCAAGTACATTGAGAGAGGTCTCAATGGATGATACTCTTGTTGCCAAAGCATTAAAATCATCCTGACTGGCTTTGCCAGCGAGCAGAGTCTTGCATTGTGCAATGGCTTCTGCAATAGCTTCTGTTTTTGCTGTTGCTGCAGCTTCCTGAGCTGCAGCTTTTGCAGCGTTGGTGGCATAAGTCTCGGTTGCATAGTTCTTGCTTGCGAGATCTGACTGAGTCACAAATGTGGCATGAGCCGTAGCAGCATCAGTTTTAGCTTGATCTAAAGCTGCCTGTAACGTCGTCAGCTGATTTTGCAAGGCTGTAATGGCATCTTTGTTAGAATTGATGTCATCATCGTAGTCCTTACAAGACGTAAACATACTCATAGACGCGATGAAAAACGCTCCCATAAGTAACGTACTAAAAAATTTTCTTTTCATACGATAAATTTTAAATTAAACAATATATAAGTAAACTTTACGTTCTCTATGTACAAATCACGTGCAATCTCTCCCTAGGAGATACAATTTCGGTGCAAATATATAGATAAATATTAAAACACGCAAATAAAAAAGAGATTTTTTTAAAATTTAAACCAATTAAAATTTTTCTTTTACTAGAATATAGCACAATCATGGTATGCAGAGATGCAGTGTATCAGTAAAAATGTAAAAATTAATTATATAAACAACCTAAATATTTAACAAAAATAGCACAAAAATGGAAACTAGCAAAAAATTATCCGCCAATAATATGATTATTGACAATTATTTAGTAAGTTTGCAACGGTTATTGTCCAGTCAAAATCGATTTCAAACGTGTAGTACAATCTTCTGTTTCATATATGTGTATATGAGCATGAGGTATGTTGTGATTAACTTGTTATTATAGGATGAAAACGATTAAGATTGAATTTTCGTCAAAAGTATTGCAACTTTTGAACGACGACATCGTAATAATGATTGAGGGTAAAGACATTAAAACGGGTAATGAGACAAATACTAAATCAAAATCATTTTTTGAATTTACGCAATCTATTATTAAAGAATTATCTTTTAACGGAAATGTGAGGACCTCAGAAACCTATACGAGTACGTTGAACAGTTTCAAATTGTTTCGATGTGATATGGATGTATCTATCGAACAGATATCGGGGAAAATGATTGAAGACTACGAGAGATTTCTCAAGAAACGTCATCTTTCGATGAATTCGATCTCATTTTACATGAGGATTTTGCGAGCCATTTACAACAGAGCTGTGGATGCGGGCATGACAGAAGACACAAAGCCTTTTAAAAATGTATACACGGGCATCGGCAAAACTGTGAAGCGAGCGATATCTTTATCAGACATAGAGAACATAAAAAGTATCCAACTTGCAGAGCATAAAATGATATTTGCGAGAGATATGTTTATGTTTAGTTTCTATACACGGGGAATGTCATTTGTGGACATGGCCTATCTGAAAAAAGGAAACTTGAAAAATGGCATATTGACTTACAGGAGGAAGAAGACCGGACAAGAGTTGAAAATCAAATGGAAAGAATGTATGCAGGATATCGTTGACAGGAACCCGTCTCTTGATGGTGAGCATCTGCTACCTATTATAGACAGTGACGCAGGTGACGAACGGAACCAATACAAGAACAAACAGTACATGCTGGACAAAGCGCTGAAGTCATTGTCACAAAAGGCAAAATTAGATCATGACATCACGATGTATGTGGCGAGACATTCCTGGGCATCGATAGCCAAAAGTATGAATATTCCTACATCAATCATTTGTGACGGAATGGGACACAATTCGGAAAAGACGACAATGATCTATTTAAAGTCCATTGATGCAGAGAAGATAGACGAAGCAAACGACATGATATTGAAATGCCTCTGATTTATTCAATATCTATTTAAGAAAACGGGTTGACAGACGATGAAAGTCTATCAACCCGTTTTTCTTTTTACGCCTTATAAACTTTATCCGCCTTCAGAATTTGAAGGTAAGCCGATTTCTATATCTAATTTTGATATTTTGCAATTGAGATTTGCAATGATTGCAAATCTCCTAGGGAGAGATTGCATGATGATTGGATAGAGAAACTAATAGTTTATTTATATATTGTTTAATTTAAAAATTATCGTATGAAAAGAAAAATTTTTAGTACGTTGCTTATGGGCGCGTTTGTTATCGCGTCTATGAGTATGTTTACGTCTTGTAAGGACTACGATGACGACATCAACGATCTGCAGAAACAGATTGATGCTCTGCCTACAACCGCTTCCCTTACAACTTTAAAGACTGAGTTGGAATCAGAAATTTCAACCCTTAAGACTCAGCTTGAGACAGCAGAAGGTAATATTACTGCCCTTACATCGTCTTTGGCAACTAAGGCAGATAAAACAGCTCTGGCCGATGAAGTCACTCGCGCAACTGCTGCCGAAGCTGCACTGGGCGCTCGTTTGACAACTGCTGAATCAGCATTGACAACAATCAATTCTGTTCTTGCAAACAAAGTTGACAAATCTGCACTCAACGATTCAATCGTAAAGATTTATGGCCGCATCGAGGCTGTTGAGACTGGATTAGGTAAGGTGATCGAAAATTGCACCGCTCTTAAGAAAGGTCTTGACGATGAGGTTCTCGCTCGCGAGGCTGTCGCTGCCGATGTTGCTCAGCAGAAAATCGCTCTCGATAATTTCGAGACACGTCTGAAAGCTCTTGAGACATCTAATTCTGAACTTTCTTCAAGTTTGGCAACAGCTCTGTCTGACATTGCTACTCTGAAGGATCAGGTTAAAGCAGCTCAGGATCAGCTTGATGCTAACACTGAAGATATCAAGACATTGAAATCTACAGTTGAAGCTCTTTCTGCAAAAATCGACAAAGTACAGGCTAGTGTTAATACACTGAATGTATTGCTCGATCAGGTTCTCCGCAGTCTCGTCTTCATTCCAGAGTCTTACTATTGGGGTATTGAAGCAACCAAATTGCTCTATCTTGAGTTCAACTCTTATACACTCCCAGACGCAGCTTGGAATGTTAAGGAAACAAAGGGATATGAAGATGATGTACGTTATGCTTGTGTAGAAGGAACTAAGGTTCTCTCTTTTGCAGCTACATACCACATGAACCCATCTTCTGCAGATCTTTCTAAGGCTTCTGTTGCTGTTCTTTCTAACGACTTGGTTTATGAGAACACACGTTCTGCAGCTTGTGGCCTGTCTGTTAAGGACTGGAACACAACTACACCTGGAATCCTCACAGTTAACCTTGATGTCAAAGATCCTTCTTTGATTAAGAGCGTTAAGGATGATCAGATGGTTACGAACTTTGCAACTCAGGTAACTCTGAAGAAGAAGACTACAGATAATAGTAATGATACTACTATCACTTCTGACTATGCTACATTGTACAAGTTCACTGTTAAGGATCTGAAACTCGCTCACGCAGCAAACACAGAAACAAACCCAATCAATTTGTATTCTAATGCTTCTAAGAGTGCATTGAGCCCATGTGCTCTTGAAGCTGATTATGGTCATCTGATGCAGACTGTTCACGAGGCTGGCGTTACATTCGCTCCTCAGGATAGCTGTAACTGGAATAGCACTATCGACCTGCGTAACTATGTGAAGATTCACTACACGGACAAAGAAGGCAACCACGCTGTCCTCACGGACGCTCAGATTGCAGCTAACTTCGATGTTAAGTTCGAACTCACCGCTTTCTATAATGGAAATAACAGTACAGACGAGTCAGCTCACGCAGCTATCGCTTCTGATGGTTATACATTCCGTCCACAGCCTGTTACAGCCGATGGTAAGCAGCAGACTTATGGCGTAGATCAGGTTCGCGCATCTGAACTCGGTCGTACTCCTGTCGTTCGCGTAACTTTGGTTGACAAAGATACCAAGAAGGTTTATGATTATGGCTACATCCGTATTAAGATTACTGAGGCTGCTGAAAGTCCAGTTATCAAGGGTGACAAGCACATTGATTATACCGGTACCGGTTACACATACAGTGGCGAATGCACATATCCAGCTTGGAAGTATCAGACTACTTGGAATATAACTGAATATGATCTTTATGTAGCTCTGGGTCTGTCTCGTGAAGAATTCGAAGCTAACTACGGTGCTCCTGTAGGTGATCCTGATGATCTTACACAGTTCTCTTATGACGCTAAGACAAACAAGTTCACTCAACTTGAGTCAAAGATCGGTACAGCTTCAACTGTAACTGATAAGACTCCTAATGAGGATGGTACAATGTCTAGTACCCTGAAATGGGAAATGACTGGTGCTCAGGCTTATAAGTTCTTCGTTACAGATAAGAAGGGTGGTGACGGTGTCGCTATCAAGTACGAGTCTAAGGATAAGAGCGTAGGTCCTGATGTATATGTATTCTTCAAGACTAAGAATGATGTAACAATTAACACTCCTAAGGCTGTCGTTGATTGGAATGCATTGAAGAACTCTACTGTATGGGCTGCTACAAATGCTGCTGCAACAGGTACAGGTTTGAATGAAATCCACGTGAATGTTCCTTCAGTTGAAGATAACAAGACTACAACTGCTGAGCCATTCGAGAAAGTATTCTCTGATGTATTTGTAGGCAACAAGATTAATGCTGCTAAGATCATTACAAGTATTGATGACAAGACTGCTACTAAGGAATATGCAGCAGCTAACTTGACACTTGACCTTATATTTGATGTATCTAATATTGGTGCTAAGTATATGGGTGTTGATGGTAAGACATATTATATGAGCTTATCTGACGATGCTAAGACTTTGTATGCAAGTCAGAAGGCTGACAATTCTGCTAAACAGGTCGTTGCTATTATCAATACAGGTGATGTAAATGCTCAGAAGATTGCTTATCAGCACACAGAGTATGCTCACAACCTCTTGAACTATGTTGCTCACAATGCTCTTAATGACAATACTCTGAAGGCTGTCATCGGTCTGAAGGCTGTCAACAAGTGCAACAAGCCTTTGACTTTGACAAACAATACATTCGATGTTCGCTTCTTGCGTCCTATCAATGTTACTAATACCGCTGCTGATGTTGAGGATGCTGCTACAACAGAACTGCAGACTATCGACCTTATCAAGTTGCTGACCTTTACAGATTGGCGTGATGCTTGGAAGGGTGAGAATCCTGGTGGACAGTACTACAACTATTATGGAATCCAAGGTGTATCTGTAGCAGGTGTTGCTGACGGTGCTAAGATCAGCACTAACCCTGACGTTCTCACCGACCAAAATGGTAATACCACAATGGTTTCTCTCCAGAACGTTAACGGTGCAATCGACTTCACATACAATGCTGGTACAAGTACATTGACATACAAGAACTACAGTAGTACAACTGCTGACTTCAAGGTTCAGATTCCTGTTGTCGTTAAGTATCTCTGGGGTTCTGTACCACAGACAATTACAGTAAATGTTAAGCATACACATGCTAATGCTAAAAAATATTAATCTGTGATTGATTAACAAAAAGTAAAAGGGGAGAGGAGCTCGGTCTCCTCTCCCTTTTTAAATTATAACATAAAAATGGAATATAAATATTTAACATTAATGGCTCTTTGTGGAGTCCTGACTGTTTCCTCTTGTAAGAAAAAACAATATACTCCCAAGGAAGAATTCTTGAGACCGGCTACAATGCAATATAGCAAGGCTGATACGAGCAATATTGATGCTCTGGTTAATCAGTATGCAGCGTATATTAAAAATAAAGATTTTAAGAATGCTGCTGAAATGTTGTACGAAGTACATAATGACAGTGTTAAGCCTTTGTCGAAAGAAAAGAAACTTGGTTTTATCAATGCATATAGTCACATGCCTATATATGCCAGCCGTTTGAATAGTTTCACTCTGCGTTCTGACAAGAACAACCAGATTGACATATTGGTTCAGATTATTAAAAATGGTGACTTGGATAAGGGAATTGGTGTAACGACAATATCTCTCAATCCTGTGACAAAGAAAGGCAAATGGTATCTAACGTTATTGGACAAAAATGCAGAAGGTGTTGAAGATGTCTATGATCCAGACAAACAAAACAGCCATTAAAATTCTGTTTCTTGCTTTGCTGTTTATAATTCCCTTCGGTGAGATTGGTGCAAAACCATCACCGAAAATTAAAATAGCAAAGAAAAAAATAGAGTTGGGTATTATCTATAATGATGATCCCATCAAGGTCTTTTACATAGATGTGGTAAACAAAGGTAATGATAAGCTTAAAATAAGTAAAGTGATACCTGACTGTGACTGCACTACAGTAGAATATGACCGAACCCCCATTGAACCTAAGGGAGAGAAAAAAATCAAGGTGACTGTCAATCTTACGGGTTTTTTACCTGTGGAGATTGAGAAGCAAGTCGCGGTTTATTCAAACTCAAAGAAAAGTCCCGTCATTGTGACGATAACAGGTAAAATCATATATAAATAGAAAATAGTTGATAATGATGCAATTTAGAAATATCCTGCTGACGATGTTACTGGCAGTAACCTCTCTCACAACAGCCATTGCAAGCAATGAGCCGACAAAACTGTATGTGAGACAGAACGGAACTGTGGTGACATTCCAGCTTTCAGAAAAACCGGTCATCACTTTCGACGCTAAGAACGTGTACATTAGTACTTCCGATTTCAGTGCTGCGTATGAGAATATAGACAGTCTGTATTTTAAGGATGAGACCGTAGTAACCAAGGTAGAGAAGATTGATAATTCAGTTAAACAAGAATACAATGTAAAGTTTACAGATGGCCACACCGTAATCATATCAGGATTTACGCAGGCAGTTCGCCTTGATGTTTATTCCGTAAACGGAATGAAATTAAATGTAGGCACAGAGCGATCTGGCGACAGCATAATCATTGATTTGGCAAACCAGCCTAACGGCATTTACATAATTAGAGCAAATTCACATTCATTCAAGATAAGCAAGCGATGAAAAAAAATATATTATTATTTATACTTCTGTCTGTCATTTCCACTATGGCAGTAGCCCAACAGAAAGTTGTTATCAAACTGATTGATGGTACTACCATTGTGAAAGAAGTTTGGGAGGTCCAAAATATTACGTTTGAACCTTCTTCCAGCGTTACGAGTCCAGCAACAGCCGAGGCCATAGACCTTGGACTCAGTGTGAAGTGGGCCAATTTCAATTTTGGTGCAACAGCTCCTGAGGGTAATGGCTATCTGATTGGTTGGGGTGATGCAACGGGTAACAATCTTTCTAAAAATCTTGCTTATTTCCCAACTGCAACGCCTGCTACTAATATCACCAATGGGGAATATGATATTGCTCATAAGATGTGGGGCAGCGACTGGCGCTATCCTACGGCAGCAGAAATGAAAGAACTTATTGACAGTTGTACATGGTCGTACGATGCGACAAAGAAGGGTTATACAATTACATCCAATAAAAATAGCAATAGTATCTTTTTGCCATTATCTGGACAGCGAAATGGAAAAGATACATTAAATGTTGGTACAAGCGGTCTCTATTGGACTGGTACTTTGGCTAGTGATAATACCAAAGCAACAGCTTTGGCGGTTGATGCTTCAAGTTATTCAACTGTTGACACGCTACGCTATATTGGGTGTGCTATTCGTCCGGTCTTTGGCAAGTATTTGTATGGTGCTGAAATATCTTCTGATGCTGCGACAAATGTGTCTAAGTCAGGTGCTACTATCAATGCTACATTTGCCGGAGATTATAAGAACTGTTCTCTTTTCGGAGTAAGTTATTCTACGGAATCAGGTGTGAATCCAGATAATGGAACTGTTATAACATCTGCAACGGTTGGCACTGACGGCAGTCAAACCTATACTATTTCAGGATTGCAGCCGAATACAACATATTATTATGTGGTTTATCTGGTTTACAATGGGAATCGCATTTCTAGTCAGGTACAGTCATTCACGACTGAGAAAAAGTTTCCTGTTGCTGATGCCGTGGATTTAGGACTCAGTGTGAAATGGGCTAGTTGGAATATGGGTGCCACCAAGGAATCGGAGTTCGGTAATTATATAGCATGGGGCGATCCTACTGGCGAAAATACGTCATATACAAACAGTGACTATCCAAACAATGGGGATATCGGTGGTACTCAATATGATGTGGCAAAAACACAATGGGGCGGAAAATGGCGTATGCCTACTGCTGCCGAAATACAAGAATTGGATAATCTTACAAAGGAAATTGTCACCAAAGATGGTGTAAGTGGCTTCTTGATTACAGGTGCTAATGGTAATTCTATTTTTATTCCTAGAGGAGGATATAAAAATGCTTTCACTACAAATGATTTTAATACGAAGGCATATTATTGGTCATCAAACATTGTGAGCCTTGACTATGCTAAGAGTTGTGATTTTGGAAAAGTAAGTTCTGTGATTTCATCAGACCTTAAAATACTTCACATGTTGGTCAGAGCGGTTTATGATGATTCAAGTTCAACCAATCCCGTTGTAACACCTCTTGATACAACTGCTCTTGGTAAGGCTGCCGTTTCTGTAGATTTGGGCTTGAGCGTGAAATGGGCAACATATAACCTTGGTGCCAAAACTTCGACAGATAGTGGCGACTTTTATGCTTGGGGAGAAACGAGTCCAAAAACATCATATAGCCTGGCTAACTATAAAAATTATAATACGACAACTAGCAGCTATGTCGATATTGGTGATGACATCAAAAATACAGAATATGATGCTGTTAGAATTCAATGGGGCGGCACGTGGAGAATGCCGACAAATGCTGAGTGCCAAGAATTGGTCGACAAATGTACTTGGGTATGGTCAACTACAAATTATGGATATACTGTAACTGGCCCGAGTGGAAAGAGTATTTTCTTGCCTGCAGCAGGAAAGCAGGATGGTACCGAGTTAAGTTCAAATGGTACACAAGGCCATTATTGGACTAGTAATGTGAACGACATAAGTACACATATTGATGACCATTGGTCTTACAAATTTACTTTCACGAGTTCTCAGCATTATGCGAATGGAGGTGACTATAGATATGATGGATTATCCATCCGCCCAGTACGACCTTAATAAAACGAAGATATACAATTATTAATTTAACATAGTATTATTATGAATTTAAAATCATTATTGGCAGTTGCTTTGTTCACATGTGGAACAACAGCAGCAATGGCGCAAGCTACTTACACTGATAAGGAAGGAACTGAGTATCAGTTTAAGAAGCACGCGTTTCTGAATCTTGAGGGTGGTGCTCAGTACACACTTGGTGAGGCAAAGTTTGATAAACTTCTCTCTCCGAATGTTCAACTTGGTATTGGTTACCAGTTCAATCCTTGGTTCGCAGCTCGCATTCAGGCTAATGGATGGCGCAGCAAAGGCGGATGGAACGGATTCGAAACAAAGAGAACAGGTAATCCTTACACCAACGACTACAAATTCAATTATGTAGCTCCTGGTGTTGACTTCATGTTCAATCTTTCTAACCTCTTGTGTGGTTGGAATCCTAAACGTGTCTTCAATGTAACTGCATTCGTTGGCGGCGGTGCTAACATCGCTTGGAAAAACGATGAGGTAAATGATATTGCCAGCACACTTCAGAGCCTTGACAACTATAATCTCGAATATCTTTGGGATGGAACAAAGGTACGTGCCTTTGGCCGTGGCGGTGTAGAACTGGGATTCCGTCTCAGCGACGCTGTTAGCTTCATCGTTGAAGGTAACGCAAATATCCTCAGTGATCACTACAATTCAAAGAAAGCAGACAATGCAGACTGGTACTTCAATGCTTTGGCAGGATTCCGCATCAACCTTGGCAAGACTTACACCAAGAAAGAGAAACCAGCTCCAGAGCCAGAACCAGCTCCAGTAGTAGAAGAGAAACCAGCTCCAGCTCCTGCACCAGTTGTAGAAGAGAAGATTGAACCGATTCGTCGTGATGTATTCTTCACTATCAACTCTACCGTGATCAGAGACACTGAAGCACAGAAGGTTAAAGAAATCGTTGATTATCTGAATCAGTATCCTAACTCAAAAGTAACCGTTACAGGTTATGCTGATGCTGGTACAGGTAATGACGTCATCAATGACCGTATCGCTGCTAAGCGTGCTGCAAAGGTTGTGAATGAACTTACTACGAAGTATGGCATTCCAGCTGACCGCATCACCTCTGAAAGCAAGGGCGCTCGTGTTCAGCCGTTCGCAGAGAACGACAAGAACCGCGTTTCTATCTGTATTGCTCAGTAATACAATAATTACCTAATAAAAAGAAGGTGACAATGTAATAATTGCCACCTTCTTTCATTTTATATATAAGGTTTGTCTTTTTTATATATAAGGTACTGTAAAGTCAAATTAGTTTGATTCCATTCTCGCTTATTGTGATGAGTCTCTTTTTGTACAGGTCTCCAATTGCTTTTTTATAGGTCTTCTTGCTAACTTGGAATTGGCGTTTAATATCTTCTGCATCACTTTTATCACCAAGTGGGCATACTCCATCATTATCTTTCAGATATTGCAGCAAGGTTTCAGAGAAATCGAGAGTCTGCTTGCGACCAATGGGTTGGAGTGTGACATCAATTTTCCCGTCTTCGCGTACACCTTCAATATAGCCTTTCATGCGGTCACCTGTGTGGATATATTTAAATATCTGGTCCTCATACAC
>ENA-UOYA01001495-UOYA01001495.1-activated-sludge-metagenome-genome-assembly--contig:-NODE-1495-length-24681-cov-7.338220_pt1 | contig 24681 bp, 23 predicted proteins | sample MGYA00238163_ERZ764804 | MGnify/ENA primary metagenome ERZ764804 (study PRJEB28919, sample SAMN05720223) | activated sludge metagenome | isolation source: Anaerobic digester | place: Hong Kong... | reverse complement strand
CCAACGGACCAGTTCCATCTCCAAATGGCATCTCTTAGTCTCCTTTCTTACACTCGCGTCATGCGAGTACCGCACTTAGCGCACACCATCTGATTGCATGGCTGTCCGCGCAGGTGCGGCACGGTCTCGCCGCAATTTGGACAGCGACAGGAACCACCCGGCCCCTGGTTTCGTCTGCCCAATCGCCGCCGCCACCCCTGGCAGCCAGGCATGATGAACGCCTGTTTGGAAAGTTCACCACCCAGGAACGCCCCCAGCACCTCGTCCACCGGCCCACATATGAATCCGATTACCCGCACGCCAGCGGAGGCCAATCTTGCTTCCACCGGCTTGGATATCGCGCCACAGATGAGGATCTCAGGCCTCAAGGCCAACAACTCGGCGACCCGGGCGAGAGGATCACCACCCAGTAGCCGGTGTTGTTCCCGGCGGCTCTCCTCACCGTTGTCGACGTCGATCAATAACAAGTTACCGGCGACGTCGAAAACCGGAGATACGCGGCCCTGCCACTGTGGAATCGCGATCCTCATCAACCGGAAATCAAGCACACCGGATGCCAAAGTGGCTAAGTTGAAGGCGTGGTGGATGATCGTAGTTGTGCGGAGAGCCAAGCTAGGGCAAAATGCAACAGCGCGCGAAAGCTGGAGTGTAATTTGCAAGAATGTAAGTTACACTTAGGTGTAGTGTCTTTGCGCGACCCCATTCTCGACTCGATCAACGAGGGCGTCTTCACGGTCGACCGCGATTGGCGTATCACCACCTTCAATCGCGCTGCCGAGCGGATCACCGGCGTGCCGAAGCAGGAAGCCATCGGCCGCGTGTGTTCAGACGTCTTCCGTGCGAACATCTGCGAGGGAGCTTGTGCCCTGCGGCGCACCTTTTCGAGCGGCAAACCGGTGATGCAGGCCACGGCGGACATCATCAGCGCCGCCGGCAAGCGCATTCCGATCCGTATTTCCACCTCCCTGCTTACCGGAGAGGACGGCGCCGCAATCGGCGGCGTCGAGACCTTCCAGGATCTAAGCCAGTTAGAGAGCCTGCGCAAAGCACTCGAAGCCAGGTACACGTTCGAGGACATCGTTGGACGGAGCCCGGCCATGCGCAAGCTCTTCGATATTCTGCCGGACATCGCTTCCAGCAGCAGCACCGTTCTCATCGAAGGGGCCAGCGGCACCGGCAAGGAGTTGTTCGCCCGCGCCATCCACAACTTGTCCCCTCGCGCGAAGAAGCGCTTCCTGGCAGTGAACTGCGCCGCTTTGCCGGACGCGCTGCTCGAGTCGGAGTTGTTCGGCTACAAAGCCGGGGCCTTCACGGACGCCCGTCGCGACAAGCCCGGCCGCTTCGCGCTGGCGGATGGCGGGACTATTTTCCTGGACGAGATCGGCGACATATCGCCAGCCATGCAAGTCCGGCTGCTGCGTGTCCTGCAAGAGCGGTGCTTTGAACCTCTGGGCGCCACTGAGTCCGTGAGAGTCAACGTGAGGGTGGTGACGGCCACCAACAGGGACCTTGTTCAACTGGTCCATGAAGGGAGGTTTCGCGAGGATCTCCTCTACCGCATTCGCGTCATCCATCTGAAGCTTCCTACACTGAAGGAGCGCAGGGAGGACATTCCGCTGCTGGTGGACCATCTCGTCAACAAGCTGAATCGAGTGCAGGGCAAGGATATCGCCGGAGTCTCCCAGGAGGTTTTGGTCCGGCTGATGGATCACGATTTTCCCGGGAACGTAAGGGAACTCGAGAACATCATCGAACAGGCCTTCGTGCTGTGCAAAGGCGGGTTGATCGAGTTGCGCCATCTCCCCCCCGAACTGCGTCCGCCGGAAACGTCCGGGCTTGGCTCATCCGGCGCGATGACAATTCAATCGATGGAGCGGCAGATGATTGAAGCCGCTCTCAAGCGAAACCACGGGAACCGCCTCCGCACGGCACATGAACTAGGCATCAATCCCAGCACGTTGTACCGCAAGCTAAAAGCCCTTGCGGCGCACGAACCAGCGTAATAGGGAAAGCACGACGTCTTGCAATTTGCACGACGGGCAAGCTGGCGGTGCCCCTATTGCGTTGACATACAGTGATTGGCATGCCGTGTGCTTCGGTAGCCGGTTGAAAGGACTCTCATGAGACTGGTAGTCACTTCGCAAGGCACAAACCTGCAATCGCCCTTGGATCCGCGTTTTGGCCGGGCTGCGTACTTCGTCCAGCTCGACACGGATACAGGCAACTACTCGGCGGTGTGCAATAGCGTCAACGCCAACGCGCCCCAGGGAGCAGGAATACAGGCGGGCAAGAAAGTAGTGGAACTCGGTGCGGCCGTCCTGATCACGGGACATGTAGGTCCCAAAGCATTCGCAACGCTGCGGGCGGGAAATGTGGCCATCTATACGGGCGCGGCCGGAACTGTCGCCGACGCGGTGGAGGATTTCAAGGCCGGCAAGCTCCGGTGCGCCGGCGCCGCCGACGTCGAGGGGCACTGGTAGACAGCGGATGAACGTTCAGTTCGACTGCGTACCGTGTTTCGTGCGCCATGCCCTCGACGCCGCCCGGCTGCGATCTTCGCGCGAAGGGTGTATGTTACACGTAGGTGGGTTATAGGCGATCCGCCACCCGAAGCGGATTCCGTAACTCAGGAAAGGAGAATCATGCCCGAAACGATGCAACGCATGCCATTGATCGGGGAACCGGCTCCGGCCTTCCGCGCTGAGACCACGCAGGGACCGATCTGCTTCCCGGACGATTACAAAGGCAAGTGGGTGATCCTGTTCAGCCATCCAGCCGACTTTACACCCGTCTGCACAACGGAGTTCATGACTTTCGCCTCCATGCAGGGCGAATTCCGGGCGTTGAACTGCGAACTGGTGGGGCTTTCGATCGACAGCACCTTCAGCCACATCGCCTGGCTGCGAACCATCAAGGAAAAGGTGCAATTCCGGGACATAAAAGACGTAGAGGTCACTTTTCCCGTGATCTCGGACCTGACGATGGAAGTCTCGCGGCTCTATGGAATGCTTCAACCCGCCGCGAGCACGACGCAAGCCGTGCGCGCGGTCTTCCTCATCGATCCGGAAGGGAAAGTGCGGGCGATCCTGTACTATCCGCTGAGCAACGGGCGCAACTTGCAGGAGATCAAGCGGCTGTTGATAGCGATGCAGACATCCGACACTTACAAGGTCGCCACACCGGCCAACTGGCAACCGGGCGAGGAAGTCATCGTCCCTCCCCCGGGTTCCTGTGGGGCCGCCAAGGACCGCATGGCGGCGAACGATCCCTCTGTGCGGTGCGTCGATTGGTTTCTGTGCTTTAAGGAGCTCGGCTAGGTGTCCGCTGCGGACCGGGCTCGGAAACTAGCGCCAGACAAGGAAAGGAAAATCGCCCAGGCGTGCGCACACTCGGTTCCGTCATGGGTCGAGAGCGCAGCCTCGGTCTTGATCAAGCGCTTACCGCGGTCCAAGATCCAGCCGCGGATGAGGTACACACCGGCGGAGGCGACCGGGCGGCGGAACCTCACGCGAAGTTCCGCGGTAAGCGCTTCACATCCCGCGGCGGCGACAGCCTTCGACATCGCTTCGTCGAGGACTGTGCTGACAAGACCGCCATGAACGATACCCCGGAAACCCTCGAGTTCCCTTGAAGGAGTCCAAGTGGCCGTCACCTCGCCATCGTCTCCACACTGGTAGTCGATCTTCAGCCCTCGCGGATTATCCTGCCCGCAGACAAAGCAGGCCGGTTGCGGCCGCGCGCGCAGCAGCCGCGCCGGCCTCTCAGTGCCGGTTATTGTAGGCATGTTTCTGTTTCCGGCGCGCTAATGGTCGCACACGTTCTCGCCAGTTACCAGAGTTCCCTCCAGGTACTGGCGCACGATGGAAGCCGCGTCCTGGGCGGGCGCACCGGTCACAACCTGAATGGAAGCCGCTTGGAACAGAGCGTGCGCGCGCGAACCCATTCCTCCGGCGATCACCAGATTGACGCCCTGATCCCGCAGCCATGGGGGCAGGAGGCCCGGTTGGTGCTCCGGAGCTTCCACTTCGACGCTGGCCGTAATCTGCTTGGCCGCTGGATCGACGTCCACAAGCGCGAACTTTTCGCAATGCCCGAAGTGTTGGGCGAGAAGTCCGTTCGCAAGGGGAATCGCAATTCGCATGGTATGTCAGTTCCTTTCCATTTGGGATCGCCGGACAACGGAACCCGGGTTTGCCGGGAGGCCTGCTTGTACGATACGATGTAGGTGCAACTAACACTTATGCTACACTTTCTTTGATCACCGGTCAAGCGCCGCCTCTCGAAAGGAAACTACCGTTGCAAATGAGCACACTGCAAGAAGCCGTCGCAGCCCCGCCGGCCTCCGACCGCATGCCCCGCTGGAAGTCGATCACTGGCGCCTCGGCCGCCATCCTTCTCAGCCTTCTGTTTTTCGTGTCGGGGATTTGGAAGTTAACCGACCTGGACGCAACCGCACAGCGCATGATCCAGTCCCTGGTGCCGGTTGCCCTCAGCATGCCGGCCGCCGTAGCCGTGGCCATCTTTGAGACCTTCACGGCTGTTCTGCTACTGCTGCCGCGCCATCGCCGCTGGGGCGCGTGGCTGGCGGCATTGATGTTGATCGCTTTCATGATCTACATCGGCGTTCTCTACAATCGGCTGCTCGGCGAAGACTGCAATTGCTTCCCGTGGGTCCGGCGTGTCGTAGGCCCGGCCTTCTTCGCGGGCGACGCGGCCATGCTGGGCCTGGCGGTGCTGGCTGCCTGGTGGTCGGTGGAATCCAGCGGTTGGCGTCGCGCAGCCGCCATTCTGGGCTGCGTGTGTCTCGCGGCGTGCGGGTCTTACGGCATCACGGCGCTTCGCCGCGGCGCCGCGGACGCTCCGGAGACGGCGGTGGTGGACGGACGGCCGTTCAACCTGCGTGAGGGCCGCGTCCTGCTTTACTTTTTCGACCCGGAATGTATGCACTGCCTGGGCGTGGCACGGGAAATGGCGAAACGCGATTGGGGCGCCACGCGCGTGGTGGTCCTCCCTACGCGGCAGCAGCGTTTCGCGGCGGACTTCCTGGAAAACGCCGGCCTCCGGGCCGGCATTTCGCTCGACGCCGCTTTGCTGCGGAACGCCTTCCCGTTCACGGACCCGCCTTACGCCGTCGCCCTGGATCGCGGCAAGTCCGTCGCCACGTTCAACTCGGGACAAATGGAGAGAAACGATTACTATGAAACGCTTGCGCGACTCGGCCACTTGACCCGGCCCTGCGCAGGCTCCGCGGGATCGCAATGATTGAGCGGCTACGCATTACCGTTCTTTCCGACAACTACGTTGCTTCCCGCGACGCGCTCGCAGAACACGGTCTATCGATGCTGATCGAAGCCGATGGGTGCCGCATCCTCTTCGACACCGGTCAAGGAAGGGCGCTACGCAACAATGTGGAAGCCCTGGGCCTGCGCCTCGCGCCCCTGGATGCGATTGTCCTGAGCCACGGCCACTACGATCACACCGGCGGCCTGGCAGGGGTGCTCGAAGAGCATAGTCCCGCGTCGATCTTCCTTCATCCCGCCGCAACGGCGCTTAAGTACGCTAAGGGCGCGGGGCCCCGGCATCGCTGCATCGGCATGCCGGCGCCCTCCTGTGAGGCGCTGGACGCATATCAGGGCCGCGTGGTCTGGACCCGATCGGCCACAGAGGTGGCGCCCGCGATTTGGTGTACTGGGGAGATTCTGCGGCGTCCTGGGGAAGCCCTTTCGGATGTTTTCTTCCTCGACCGCGACTGCCGCGAGCCGGATCCGCTTTCTGACGACCAGGCGCTGTTCGCCCAGACGGCGCGTGGCCTGGTGGTGATCGCCGGATGCACCCACGCGGGCGTGCTGAATACGCTGGACTATATAGCGAAGCTAACCGGGCGGGAGGAAATCCATGCCCTGATTGGCGGGATGCATCTGGGACAAGCCTCCATCGGGCAACTCGATGAGGCCGGAAACGCGATTGAGATGCGTAATATCCAAGTGCTCGGGCCGTGCCACTGCACCGGGATGAACGCCCACGCTTATTTGCGCGCGCGCTTCCATTCGCGGGTGCGCGATGTGGGGGCGGGCATTACACTGGTGTTCGAATGAGGATGCACTCCGAAATGAAAATCGAACCGATCGGTGTGATCGAAACGCCTTTTCGCGAGGCATCCGGAACGCCGATCCAGCCTTCCAGGGCACGCGGGACGCGCGGAACGGTACGCATCGACCCGCGCTTTCGACCGGGGCTGAAGGATCTTGACGGCTTCGAACGTATCTGGCTGGTTTATTGGTTCCACTTGAGGCCTGCCCCCCGGCTCCTGGTCACCCCGTTTCTGGACACACAGGAGCGAGGCGTATTCGCCACGCGCGCACCGGTCCGGCCGTGTCCCATCGGGATCTCCGCGGTCCGGCTGCTGGCGGTGCACGATGAAATCCTCGAAGTGAAAGATGTCGACATGGTGGACGGGACACCGCTGCTGGACGTCAAGCCGTATGTACCCGAGTTCGATTGCTTCCCCGGAAGCAAAGCAGGTTGGTTCGACAGGTCGGACTCGCCGCGTGAGGTGGCCGACGGCCGGTTTGACGTTCGAGAATAGATGTAACATACATCTATTTCGTCTTAGTGCTACCCTAACAGACGGGAGGATCGAGTGCCACGACGGATGTGCCCGAGGCACGGCAAGGACCATCCTTGCACATGCGCGATGGGGAATCTTTACCGGTTCGTCGAACCGGTCGTTCTGCTGCTTCTGAAGAAGAAGGGGCGTTCCTACGGCTACGACCTGGCGGGGGAACTTCAACAATATGCGCTCACCGACGCAGAGATCGAGAAAGCGGCGCTCTACCGCACACTGCGCCAATTGGAACTAAACGGTAACGTCGCATCCGAGTGGGAGACCGACAAGAGTGGGCCGGCGCGCCGTGTTTATCGCCTCACCGCGGAAGGCGAGCGGCACCTTGAGGAATGGGCAGCGGTGCTCGATCATGTTTCGAAATCAATGATCCGGTTCATCAAACAGGCGCGAGCCTCCACTCATCCAAAGAGCGATTCCAAGGCGGAAGCTCGCGCCTGAGACGTTGCTACTTCTGCGCCGGAGCGGGCGCTGGCGGGGGCGCCGGTGCGTTCTGCTGTTGTTGCATCCAGTAACCGCGTCCCATGCCGCGTCCCCGGCCGGCACCACGTCCCCAACCGGCTGCGGCGCCTCGGCCGCGGCCGCACCAGGCACCTCGTCCGAAACCCGCCCCGGGTCCTTGTCCGACGGGTTTCCCTGTGACATCACAAATGCCGTCTTTGTTCTTGTCGTTCCATGCGTAAGGCGCTCCGCCGCGTCCGCGGCCCATAACCTGCTGCTGCGTCGCGGGCGTTTGCTGCGCCATCAAGAAAGCCGCCGAACTAATGAGGAGTCCGGCGATGCCAATAAATCCTTTTCGCATATCTGCCTCCCGGCCTAACTGGCAAGCACGATAGATGCCATCCGGTAGTCCTATCAGAAACAACGCGTTACGCAGTGCATCCTTGGCGACACCACGCAAAGTTTGCGCGCAAGGCTGCAAAAGGGCGCAAAAGATGTAAGTTACATCTAAGTGTTATTATGTACCATTCTATGACAGCTGGGACATGGAAACCGGCGCAAGCAAGATGCGCGGCGCAGTCCAACTGCCGGACAATGAGTCATGCCGAAAGCCCTCTGGCCGTTGTTGATTGCAGCGTGCATACTGGAACTCCCTGCGGGGGCGGCGGATGCGCCGCGCGCGCGAGTTTACTCGCACCTGCTTAATCCCCGCGAACATCCCGACGATACGCGCCGCCACGTGCAGCCGCCGGACTGGAACACCTTCGGCAACCGCACCCAGTTCACTTCTCTGCGCGGCTTCGATGTTTCCGAAGGCCGCATCATGAGGTATGCCGAAGAGATCGAGAAATACACGCGCAAGTACGAACTGGGCGACGTGATCTGGCCGTCCTACCCGATCATCTTCGCCTCGAATCTGGGCGATCTGGCCGACGAGATAAACCGGCGCGGGTTGTACCTTTTCGACATCTGGGGGTACGTGCCCGGCTCGGGGCCGGGCGGCTACTGGCAGCAGTTCCAGCCTCCGGCCGGCGTATTCCCGATGCTCGAATCCAAGCTGGGCCGCCGCTGGCTGGGCATGGACGTGGGCGAGCAGGACGGGCGCTACGTCGGCGGTTACGCAAAATTGCTCTGGCCACCGGATGCGCCGCGCTTCGAGCAGTACCTGAACTTCCAGCGTTTCTTCGAGCGCATGACCAATGACCTGGGCAGCCGCATGTCCGCCCTGGTTTCGCTCAATTTCGGCCACTACTTTCTCAAAGAGGGCCTCTACACCCTGCTGGGCGCCGAGACCGCGCAGGCGCTGCCCAACAGCCAGGTCTACTACGCCTTCATACGCGGCGCCGGCAAGCAATACGGCGTGCCCTGGTTCGGCAACGCCTCGGTGTTCAACCGGTGGGGCTTCAAGAACTACGGACCGCCGGGCAAGTCTGAAGGCTTGGCGCATGGTCCGGCGAAGGGCACCAGTCTGAGCCTCATGAAGCGCCTGATGTATAGCCACATCCTCTACAACTCGATGATCGTGGGCTTCGAATCCGGCTGGATCGAGAAGGACGAACTCACTCCCATCGGGCGCATACAGAGGGCCGCCAACCGCTGGGTGAAGGAAAACGGGCAGCCCGGTGTCATGCAGACGCCCATCGCGCTCATGGTGGATTTCTACTCCGGCTGGTCGTTCCCGCGCCACCTGTACACGAGCGACGTGTATCGCGTCTGGGGCAACCTGCCATACGAGCGCGGGGACTATCTGACGCACAGCGTCCTGGAGATGCTGTACCCCGGCTACCAGGACTCGTCCTACTTCCACGATGAGACCGGCTTCCTGACCGCCACGCCTTACGGCGATTCGGCCGACGTGCTCTTGAGTGACGCCCCGGGATGGCTGCTGGACCGCTATCCGCTGCTGGTGATCGCGGGCGATGTTCAGATCGACGAAGAACTGCGTGACAAGTTGGGTGCCTACGTGAGGAGCGGAGGACGCCTGGTGGTCCCAGGCACTCTGGCGCGCCGGGCAAGGCTGGACTTCGCGCACGCCGTGCTGCCCGGGAATTATGGAATGGCCGCCTGCGCAGGCTCGTCAGGGAAAAGCGCCGTGGATCTCCACTTGGCGAATCCGTGCCCTCTGCTGGAAGAGTCGCGCGCTATTCTCGACCGCGAATTCCGCGCCCAAACGCTCTTCGAAGCCGGAGACGGTTTGAGCGTGATTGTCTGCCGGCGCGCGCCGCGCGATTACACCATCGGCATCGCGAACAACAGCCTTCGCGCTCGGCCCTTCGCGATACATTCGCGCATCGGGCGCATCGCCTCGGTGCGCGAGCTGCCACCGGACCAGTCCGAAAAGGGCGCCGCCGGGCACTTACCAGAAGGCTTCGAGACCGCCGTCATCGGGGTGAGCGATGCGCAAAACATCGCCGGAGGAGACATACGCATCTTTCGCGTGACACTCAGCGAAGAAGACGTCACCGAGACCAAGCACGTCGTGCCCCAGCCGCGCCCGCGTAATCGCGTGCTCACTATGCGCGGCTCACGGCCAATCAAGGAAGAAATTCTCGCCCGCCCCACGTTTTTTCAGCACTATGACGGCATCGTGGTCGATTGGAAATATCTGCACGACCGAACCGTCGACGCGCTCACGCGCGAATCGCGCTGGATCAGGCTACAGAGCCTTCGCGTGATGGTGGACCTCAGTTCAGGCATCAACCTCTATCCGGATCTGCGGCTGGTTGACAACATCCGGAGCGAGTACGAGGCCAGTCTCGCGGTGATCGAGGACGTTCTCTCGAAAATGAAGACCCTCGGCGCCAAGGATCTCATCCTCGCGCTCGATCGCGTTCCTGAAAACAACATCACCTCGAAAGCCACCTGGGAATCCTGGGAGGCGACGTTGCGCCGGATAGCCACCGATGCTCACGCGCAGGGCGTGACTGTCCACTTGCGGGTGGCGCCTACGCGTCCGGCCTCTAAGGTCGCCGACGCGGTGGAGTTACTGGAACGCGTCAACGCGTCGAACCTGCGTCTGGCCGCGGCGAGCACCGATGTGCCCACGCGGTGGCTGGGCTTGTGGGCGCTGCGCTCGCGCGAGATAGCGACAACGCCGCCCGCGCCCGTACCCGTGGTCTTCGACGCCGTCTACGCCAGCCACGATGAAGAATACCTGCACTGGAAACGGCTACCGAACGCTGTAGAATAGCGCTTTATGAACTCACAACTCCGTCGCGGTGCGGCCGCGCTCTTCGTGCTCCTGGCCTGCGCGTTCCTGGCCCAGGCCCAAACCGCTTTCCATCTGCGTCCCAACGACACAGTGGTTTTCTATGGCGACAGCATTACCGACCAGCGCCTTTACACAACCTTTATTGAAACCTTTGTCGTCACCCGTTACCCATCCATGCCCGTGCGATTCGTGCACTCGGGCTGGGGTGGCGACCGCGTTTCCGGTGGTGGCGGCGGTCCGGCCGATGAACGCCTGCGCCGCGACGTGCTGGCCTACAAGCCCACGGTGATGACCATCATGCTGGGCATGAACGACGGGCGGTACAGGCCCTTCGACCCGGGGATCTTCCGCGAGTACTCGACCGGCTACGAGCACATCCTGGACTTCGTCAAAGCCGGCGCGGCCGACCTGCGGCTGACGCTCATCGAGCCTTCGCCGTTCGACGACGTGACGCGCCCGCCAACCGTGGAAGGCGGTTACAACACGGTTCTCGTGCGCTTTGGCGAATACGTGAAAGAACTGGCCCGGAAGCGCGGCGCGTTGGTGGCGGATCAGAACACCCCGCTGGTCGAAGCGCTGCACCGCGCCCGCGCGACGGACGCGAAGTTGGCCGAGCGGATCATCCCCGACCGCGTGCACCCCGGCCCGGGTGGCCACCTTCTGATGGCTGCCGCTGTGCTGAAAGCGTGGGGCGCCACCCCGCTGGTCACGCGTGTGGAGATTGACGCCGCGTCCGGCAAGCTGATCCAGGCTTTGAACTCCACCGTCACCGGCATCGAGAAGAACGCGGGCTTGAGATGGAATCAGACCGACGCTGCCTTGCCCATGCCCGTCAACATGAACGATCCCGTGGTTGCGCTCGCCGTGAAGAGTTCCGACTTCGTCCAGGCGCTCAACCAGCAGAGCCTTCGCGTCACCGGCCTCACCGGAGCAAGTTACACGCTGAAGATTAACGGCGCGGCAGTGGGCACCTTCTCCAGAGAGCAGTTAGACGCCGGGGTCAACCTGGCCGAGTTGCCGACGCCCATGGCGAAGCAGGCCGCGGGCGTACACGCGCTCACTCTCAAGCGCTCGGACGTGCACAACGCCCGCTGGCGCCAGATCCAAGTGCCGTTCCAGAAAGAGACGCTTCCCCGGCTCGAGTCCATCCTCTCGAACCTGGACGCGCTGGACGAAGAACTCGCCACGCGGCAGCGCGCCGCCGCTCAACCCTCGCAGTGCTTTTACGAGCTGATCCCATGACGAAGTTTGCGCTGCTCCTTTTTGCATCGCTGCTCGGAGCCGCGCCGCCGGCCTACGATCCGGCCATGAAGCCAGCCGTTGTACATTCCCCGCCCGGCGTCGAGTACACCATCGGCTGGCCCATGTTTCAAGGCATTCCCACCATCGAGCGCGCGCCCAAGGGCCGGCTGTGGGCCGCCTGGTACGCGGGCGGCCCTGGAGAGGGCCCTCTCAATTACGTCGTGCTAGTAACCAGCGCGGACGATGGACGCAACTGGTCGGAGCCGAAGCTTGTTGTCGATATCCCGGACTGGGGCCGCGCGTTCGATCCATGCCTGTGGCTGGACCCAAGGGGCAAGCTGTGGCTCTTCTGGTCGCAGAGCCTGGTGCACTGGGACGGGCGCGGCGGCGTGTGGTTCATGACCACGTCGAACCCAGACGCGGAGAGCCCCAAGTGGAGCCGGCCCCGCCGCCTGGCCGACGGCGTGATGATGAACAAGCCAGCGGTGCTGAAGTCCGGCAGATGGCTCTTCCCGGTGGCCATGTGGCCCTACGCAGCCGATGCCGAAAGAATCAATTTGGAGCAGAAGCTCGGCCTCTCGCCCGCCGCCATCAAGGCGCTGAGCTTCCCGCTCAAGGACGCCGGCCAGTCGATGGTCTTCGCGTCGCACGACCACGGCAGAAGCTTTCGGAAGCTGGGCTACGCCGTGGTGCCGGACGTGAGTCATAACGAGCACATGATCGTCGAGCGGCGCGACGGCAGCTTGTGGATGCTGGTGCGTACCCACTACGGGATCGGCCAGAGTTTCTCAACCGATCAGGGCCGCAGTTGGAGCGAGGGCACCGACACGGGCTATTTCCATCCGAGTACGCGGTTCTTTATTGGCCGCCTGAGGTCGGGCAACCTGCTGATGGTCCGGCACAATCCGCCTCCAGCACCGGGAGGCCGCAGGCCGCGCAGCCACCTGGCGGCTTACATCTCCAACGACGACGGCAAGACTTGGAGTGTGCCGCTAATGCTCGACGAGCGCAACGGCGTATCGTATCCCGATGTGACGCAGGCGCCGGACGGCCGCATCTTCGTCATTTACGATCGCAACCGCACCACGGACCGCGAGATCCTCATGGCCTGTTTCGTGGAACAGGACATCCTCGAAGGGCGCACATCAAGCGCCACGTTGCGATTGCGGCAAGTGATTGCCCGCGGCGCTGAACCCGTTACGCCAGGTCCGCGCCGCTGAAGAAGAAGCCCAACTCGTAGGCCGCCGTTTCCGGCGCGTCGGAGCCGTGCACCGCATTGCGGTCGATGGCGGTGCCGAACTTCTTGCGGATCGTGCCCTCGGCCGCACCGGCCGGATTTGTCGCCCCCATCAGATCGCGCCACGCTTTGATGGCATTTTCGCGTTCAAGCGCCAGTACCACCACGGGGCCTTCAGTCATGAACTCGACCAACCCTGCGAAAAACGGCTTCCCGCGGTGAACGTCGTAAAAGCCCTGGGCCTGCGCCTTGCTCAGTCGCGTCATGCGCATGCCCAGGATGCGGAAACCGGCGGCCTCGATCATGGCAAGGATCTCACCTGTGTGGCCGCCCGCGAAAGAGTCCGGCTTGATGATCGCCAGCGTGCGTTCCAACTGATTCATAGTCTGCTCTTCACCTTTTCGCCGATCTCGGCCGGAGTGGCGCACACCGTGATGCCCGCCTCTTCCATGGCTTTGATCTTGTCCGCCGCCTTTCCAGATCCGCCGGAAATGATGGCGCCGGCGTGGCCCATGCGGCGGCCCGGCGGCGCGGTCTGGCCGGCGACGAAGCCGATCACCGGTTTCTTTACATTCGCTTTCACAAAGGCCGCGGCGGTCTCCTCGGCATTGCCGCCAATTTCGCCGATCATCACGATGGCGTGCGTGTCGGGGTCCTCGTTGAACAGACGGATGGCGTCGATGAAATTGGTCCCAATGATGGGATCTCCCCCGATGCCCATGCAGGTCGACTGTCCGATGCCCAACTGTGTCAACTGCTGCACGGCTTCGTAGGTCAGCGTGCCTGAGCGGGACACCACACCGACGTGTCCTGCCTGGTGTATATGTCCGGGCATGATGCCGATCTTGCACTTCCCCGGCGAAGTGATGCCAGGGCAATTCGGCCCGATCAATCGCGTGCGGCGGCCTTCAAGGTAACGCCACACCTTCACCATATCGAGCGTGGGGATACCCTCGGTGATGCAGACCACCACTTCGAGATCGGCGCTGGCAGCTTCCATGATGGCGTCGGCGGCGAAGGCCGGCGGGACGAAGATCACGCTGGCGTTGGCGCCCGTCGCCGCGACGGCATCGGAAACGGTGTTGAAGACAGGCAAATCCAGGTGCTTTGTGCCGCCCTTGCCCGGCGATGTGCCGCCAACAATCTTGGTACCGTAAGCCAGGCACTGCTGCGTGTGGAAGGTGGCCTCGCGGCCCGTGATGCCCTGGACCAGAACGCGTGTCGATTCGTTGACGAGAATACTCATTGGGCCAACCTCACCACTTTTTCGGCGGCGTCGCGCATGCCGTCCGCCACTGCGAAATTCAACCCGGAATCCTTGAGGATGCGGCGTCCTTCCTCGACGTTGGTGCCTTCCATGCGCACCACGATCGGCACGGCAACTTTGAGTTCGTGCGCGGCGGCCACCACGCCGGTGGCCAGCGTGTCGCAGCGCAGGATACCGCCGAAGATGTTGATCAGCACCGCCCGAACGTTCTTGTCGGACAGTAGAATCCGGAACGCGTTCTTGATCTGCTCCGCGCTGGCGCCTCCGCCGACGTCCAGAAAGTTCGCCGGATTGCCGCCGGCGTGCTTGATGATGTCCATGGTGGCCATGGCCAACCCGGCGCCGTTCACCATGCAACCCACGTTCCCGTCCAGCTTGATGTAGTTGAGCCCGAATCGCGACGCGTCCACTTCAAGCGGGTCCTCTTCGTTCAGGTCGCGCAATTCGGCCAGATCCTTGTGCCGGTAAAGAGCGTTGTCGTCCAGGTTGATCTTGGCGTCCAGAGCGAAGACCTTGCCGTCCTTGGTGATCACGAACGGGTTGATCTCGGCAAGCGAGGCGTCGACGGCCTCGTAAGCGCGCGCCAGGGCGGTCATGGCCGCCGCCGCTGCGTTCACGCACGGCGCCGGCACCCCGATGCCGAACGCCAGTTTGCGCGCCTGGTATGGCATGAGGCTGAAGCCCGGCTCGATGGTCTCTTTCAGAATCTTCTCCGGCGTTTTGGCGGCCACTTCCTCAATTTCCATTCCGCCCGCCGCCGATGCCATCAGGACCGGCTTCGCTTGCGCGCGGTCCAGCACGATGCCGAGATACAGTTCGCGCTCGATCGGCAAGGTTTGCTCGACGAGCACGCGCTGCACCACGCGGCCCTCCGGCCCGGTCTGAGGCGTGACCAGCGTCATGCCCAACATCTTGCGGGCGATTTCCGCGGCTTCATCCCTGCCGGCGGCTAACTTTACGCCGCCGCCCTTGCCGCGGCCGCCCGCGTGTATCTGCGCTTTGACCACCACGGCGCCGCCGATGCGGTGCGCGGCGTCGGCTGCTTCATCAGGCGTCGAAGCGACTTCGCCTTGCGGAACCGGTACGCCGAATCGCGCCAGGATCGCTTTCGCCTGGTACTCGTGAATTTTCATAGGGGAGTGCCTGTGCTACGATCGCAAGAAAGTATATTCCACTATATAACATGTCGCTTTTGCCCTACTTGCATCGTATTGTCCGCCGTGAAAATCTGCCCGAAAACGACGCCCGCAACGCGATGGCCGTCGTTCTGGCCGGAGAAGCAACCACGCCGCAAATCGTAGCGTTCCTGGTCGCGCTGGTCATGAAGGGCGAGACGGTGGACGAAGTCGTCGGCTTCGCGCGCGCCATGCGCGCAGCCGCGAACAAAGTCGATGCAGGGCCAGGAGAGGGACCGCTGCTCGACACCTGCGGAACGGGCGGCGACTGTGCTTCTACGTTCAACATTTCCACCATCGCGGCGTTCGTGGTGGCGGGCGCGGGCGGGCGCGTGGCCAAGCACGGTAACCGCTCGATTTCGAGCCGCTGTGGCAGCGCGGATCTGCTGGAAGCCTTGGGCGTCAAGGTAGGGCTCTCGGCGGAAGAATCGGCGCTCGCCATTCGCGAATTGGGCATCGGATTCCTTTTCGCCCCGGCGCTGCATCCGGCCATGCGGTATGCGCAGCCGGCGCGGCTCGAGTTGAAGATGCGCACGGTATTCAACCTGCTCGGCCCGCTGGCAAATCCTGCGAACGCCTCGGCACAACTGGTGGGTGCGCCGTCGGTGCCCGCCGCCGAGTTGATCGCCGAAGCGCTGGCTCGTTTGGGGCTCGAACGCGGCTTTGTGGTCCATGGCTCGGACGGCCTGGACGAGGTCACCACTACCGGCCCGACGCTCGCTCTTGAAATCACCCGCGGGGCGATTGCCCATCACACTCTTACCCCCGGCGACTTCGGAGTCCCGCAGGCCGAGACAGCCGATCTGCGCGGGGGCGACCCGGCCCTTAATGCCGAGATCGCGCGGGCGGTCCTTTCCGGCGCCGCCGGTCCTCAACGCGATGTTGTGCTCGTGAACAGCTCGGCGGCCCTGGTCGCCATAGGCCGGGCCCGCAATTTCAGGGAAGGTGTCGCGCTGGCAGCCGAATCCATTGATTCCGGCGCCGCCATGGCCAAACTGAACGCCATCATCAACTGGCGGCGACTGTAGCTGATCTCAGTACGTCACCGCGATTTCCAGGCGGTCGCTTCCCGCCGGCAGTTCGATCCTCTCGCGCACCGGATCGAAGCGCGTCCATCGCTTGCCGTTCACTATTACTTCTCTCATAGGTTGCCGCGCCGGGTGCGGAAGGCGTAGCTTGATCGCGCGGAGCCGTTGAGGTTGTGTACGCGTCAGATCCAACCGCGCCCGGATGCGGCCTTGGTCCACCTGGCTCTGCACATTCATTGAGAGGCTTCCGAAATAAGTGGGCGCGCGCTTCACTTCGATCCGCTTTCCGTCTTCCAGCCACCGCCGCGGCGCTCCGGCCATCAGTTGCAGCTCACCATCGCGCTCCATCAACAGCGTCTTGCGGATCATCATGAGGATCCGGCCGCTCGCCGAACCGTTCATGAAAAACGGCGTGTAGCGGCGATCCTCGGGCGAAAATCTTTCGATCGTGCCCAGCGTTTCCCGATCCACACCGCAGGCCAACACCGAATAGAAAGTGAGGAGCGCTTTCTCGATCTCGCCGCGCTCGATCCAGGCCTGGTGGAACACATCGTCTGCAGTCACCGTATAGATGGATTCGATGCCATGGAACTGCATCTCCTTGGCCACCATCTTGCCGTTCAATCCCAGTACGGCGAAGTGCTTCTGCGTGTAATTCTCCAACTGCGGGAAGGCTGGATCGTTAGCCGCCAGCAAACCGGTTTGCACGAGGGTGACGCCGGCCGTGATGAAGCTGCCCCACTCGTCGCGCCCGTAGACGCGTTCAGGGTAAGGCGGCAGCGTGGGATCGGTCTGCCGCTTGCGGCGCATCACCTCGAGAATGTCAGCGCGGTAAGCCGCGGCTTCCTTGAGGAAGTGACGGCCTTCGGGGATCCCCGCGTCGGTAAGCGCTTCGGCGGCGCGCCGCAGGCCGAGCCAGGTCCAACTGTCGGTGAACGCGTAAGCATAGCTGGGCTTGGGGTCCACGCGCTCCTCGACATCGTAAGGCTTGCCGGCCGGCATCATGCCGTAGTGCAACACCTTTTCGCCGCGCGCATCCTTCTGCATGGTCCGCGTTCGCTCGCGCACGATCCAATTGGCCGCCTCCACCATGGACGGCGCCACGCGCTCCAGCCACCGGCGATCCTTCGAATAGAAGTAATGCTCTGCCATCGCCCATAGCACCGAACCGGTGGAATTCACCCAGAGCGGAAAACTTCCGGGCTTGCGACGGCCTTGGGAGAGCATCCCGTAGATAGTCGATTCCTTGTCGTCCTCCCAGCCGCTCTCCTCGAAGGCGCCGGTGCTGTTGTACGATCCCTGCTTCGATTGCACCTCGCCATCGGGCTTGCGCATCCCCTGCGTCCTGAGGAAATAGCCGAACGATTTCGCGGTGTCGCCGTAGTAGCCCAGCGCGGCCATCGGCATCAGCATCTGCGCCGCCTCCCACGCCCACACGCCCTGATAGCCCTGCACCGGCATGTAGTAGTCGCGATCGGCCGCCTGCACCATGGCGGTCTGATTGTAAAGGATCTGGGCCTTGTAAATGTTATTGACAACGGGTTCGGGAACGTCGATTTGCATGCCCGCATCGAGCGTCGCTTCCAGTTCCGCCACCCGGCGATCATGCGCTGCCTCGAAATCCAGCTTGCGCAAGCGCTCGATTTCGGTCGGGGTGAATCCTTTCTTGTTGGTGCTCACCTTGACTCGCACCCCGGCGGTAGTGCCGGGCCACAGCTCCATTTCGAGTTTCAGTGCATTCCCGTGACGTGTGGCCTTCACACCGGCATCCGCCTCCCACACGCCGAGCGCCGCACCACCGTCCCGCCACACATCGTCACCTGTTCTAACCGGCGAGCCCATGATCGCGGGCAGCGGTTCCATCACTTCGAACAGTCCGTAATGGTCCGCTTTGCGGATCAGGTCGCCTTTGGTGCGTGCGATCCAGGGCAGGAACACCCAAAGCGTGGCTTTCTGCTTGTCGCGCACGTCGGTGTTCACCGCGTCCATCTTCACCATGACGACCTGCTTTTCGCGGCCCGTCTTCACGGCGCGAGCATCGAGTAAGGTAGTGAAGGCGCTCTGGCGGTATACGACAACCCCGTCACGCCACGCGCTTTGGACGATGGGCAGGTAGCCGCGTTCAAGCGACCGCTCCACCCGCCGCCAGGGGATCTGCGCGGGCGTGTCGCCCGTGGCGAAGGTGAACGGGTTGGCGACCATCTGCAAAGCCATGTCGGGCCGCACCCAGACGACTTCCGGGTGGGCCTTCACACTGATTACCGGCTGTCGTGAAAACGGCCCGCCAACAATACGGGCTACCTCGTCGTAGCTCGCCTCGTGCCTCGTGCGCACCACTTCGCCCGGGCTCAGGCGCTGGATAGCCGGGTCGTCATAAATTCCGGGCGCGGCGCGGAGGCCGAGTGCAAGAAGTGCGGCGTACAGAAGTCTTCGCATATCGAAGACAGCGTACTTGGTATGGAGCCGGGAATCAACGCGCGGCGGCGCGACGCAGGCGGTCGCGGATGCCGTCCCACTCGACCCCGGTCGGCAATTGCTCGACGGCGATCCAGTCCCAACCCGCGTGGTCCAGTTCGTGCAGCGTGGCGTAGAGAACTGCGGCGTATTCGGAGGCCGCCGGCGGCATTTTGAGAGAGTTCTCGCCTGCCGGCGTAGTCCGATACAAGTACACTCCGCGGCCTTGCTCCGGAAGCCGGCTACTTTCGACCAGAAAGAGCCGCGTGCGCGGGCTGTAGTGACGGCTGTGCATGCCGGGACTCGAAAGGAGATCCTTCGCGGTCGCCGCACCCTCTTCCACTGGGCCGATCACCGCTTCAATGTCCTTCCGCGAGATCATGCCCGGACGCAAGATTCGCGGCGTGGCCGTGGCCAGCGTGAGCACGGTGGATTCGATGCCTACCTTGGTCATGCCGCCATCCAGAATCATGTCCACGCGGCCGCCCAACGAGGCGCGGACATGCCCGGCCGTGGTGGGAGACAGGCCCTTGAAACGGTTCGCGCTCGGCGCTGCCACGGGCACTCCCGCAGCCCGGATCAGCGCGAGCGCCACCGGATGCGACGGCATGCGCAAGCCCACGGTGTCGATCCCGGAGGTGACAACCGGCGGGATCGACGGCTGCTTGGGCACCACCAGCGTCAACGGGCCCGGCCAGAAGGCCTGGGCCAGCTTCTCGGCTGATTCCGGCCACTCGCGCGCCAGGGACCGCGCCATTTCGATGGACGCGACGTGCACGATCATCGGACTCGACGCGGGACGCTGCTTGACTTCGTAGATGCGCCTGACAGCCTTCTCGTCGAGAGCGTTGGCGCCCAGCCCGTACACCGTCTCGGTGGGAAACGCCACTAACCGGCCCGCGCGGATCAGCGCTCCCGCGCGTTCCAGAACTTGAGGATCCATTCCGGCCACCGCCCTAGTCCGGCAACTCGTCTTTGCCGTCGCCGGCTGTCTTCCCGGTCTTGCGGTACACGAGATAGGCGTGTATCAGCTCGCCCAGATCGCCGTCGAGCACGCGGTCCACGTCTCCTACGGCGAGCTTGGTGCGGTGATCCTTGATCAGCCGGTAGGGAGCCAGCACGTAGCTGCGGATCTGGCTGCCGAAGTTGATTTCGAGCTTGGAGTCCTCGATCTTGCGATTCTCGGCGCGCTTCTTGTTCATCTCAAACTCGTAGAGGCGCGCCCTGAGCTGCTTGAGAGCGCCGGCGCGGTTCTTGTGCTGCGAACGCTCGTTCTGGCATTGCACGACGATGCCGGTGGGCAGGTGCGTCATGCGGATGGCTGAATCCGTGCGGTTGACGTGCTGGCCCCCCGCGCCGCTCGCGCGGAACGTGTCCACGCGCAAATCCTCGGGCTTGATGTCGATCTTGATTTCGTCGTCCACCTGCGGATAAACGAACACGCTGGCGAAACTGGTGTGCCGCCGGGCGTTCGCATCGAACGGCGAGATGCGCACCAGCCGGTGCACGCCCACCTCCGACTGCAGCAGGCCGTAAGCGTTCTCCCCGTTCACCTCAAACGTCACGCTCTTGATCCCCGCGCCTTCGCCCTCCAGACGGTCCGTGACGACAGTGCCGAAGTTCATCCGCTCGGCCCAGCGCAGATACATGCGCAGCAGCATTTCGGCCCAGTCCTGGCTCTCTGTGCCGCCCGCGCCGGGATGTATGGTAACGATGGCGCCCAACTGGTCGTTGTCGCCGCTGAGCAGCATGGCGTCTTCTATGCGGCTGAGATGTTCGCGGAAATTCGCAATCTCACTCGCGAGCTCCGCGCCGACGTCCTCTCCCTCGCGCGCCAGATCGAATAGCGTCTCGACGTCCGACCCCATGGCCGCGATCGACTTGGCGTCGCTAAGCGACTGCTCCAGGCGCTTGCGTTCCTGAAGGACTTTCTGACTTTTCTCCGGCTGATTCCAGAAGTCCGGCGCCGCGATCTGTTCTTCCAATTTGGCTAGCTGACTCTGCTTGGCGGGAGCGTCAAAGATAGCTCCGCACAGCGAGCGCTTGCTGGCGGAGCGTTTGGTACTCTCTTTCGAGTTCTTCAATGCTCATGATTTCAGTTTACCAAAGTCGAGTAAGTAGCCTTGTTTCCCGAGGTTGCGGGCCACTGTGGAACCGATGCGTTCTTCCACGCCCCCGGCTTCATGGATGTGCCCGCAGAAAAAGAGCCGCGGCTGGCGCCGCGCGATGAAATCCGCCACCGCCTGGCTTCCCGCATGCACGCCCTCCCTCACGCGGTCGAGCCTGGTGTTCCTTGGAGGACAGTGGCACACCAGGATCAGTGGATTGAGGGCAGCGAAGGGTTCAAGATGGCTCGCCATCTCCCGCTCGCTGTATTCTCCCGGGGTATTGAATGGCGTGGGATTGGAATAGCCCAAGCCAGCTACATGGAAGCCCTCGATCTCGATAGACTGCTCGTGAAAATATCGCAATCCAAACTTGTGGCACAGGGCAGCCATGCGCGCGGCGGATTCGTGATTTCCGGGCAGCATGAGTACCTGCTTGCCCCGCGTGCGCAGCACCTGGCCGGCGTCCTCGTAACCGCGCTCCCAGGTGACCGTGTCGCCGGCCGCCACGTAATAGTCGGCTTCGATGCTCAACAGTTCGCCGAGGCGGACAAAGTCGTTATGGATGTCCGAGAACAGCAGCAGTTTCATTCAGGAAGATTGTACAGCGTTTGGGAGAGAGGAATCAGTGCAGGAAATGGCGCACTGTGGACAAGAGTTCCTCGGCCTTTACTGGCTTGGCAAGATAGGCCTGCATGCCGTGCTCACGGCACATCTTGCGGTGCTCATCGCCATAGGCCGCGGTGAGCGCGAGAATAGGCGTCGAAGCATAATCGGGCATGGCGCGCAGCGCCCTGGTGGCGGCCAGGCCGTCCATGCCGGGCAGACCAAGGTCCATCAACACAAGATCAAACCGTTGTTGCTTCGCGGCCTCGACTGCGTCCTCGCCGGAATTTACACACACCACGTCGAAGCCGCCGCGGCGCAAGTGATGCATGATGACGGTTTGAGAAACACGATCATCCTCCGCCAACAGGACGTGATATTCCAGTGCGGTTTCGACGCTGGCCTGTCGTTCGTTGACTGCGGCAGGCAAATCGGCCGGCAGGCCTACGGGGATGGTGAGCGTAAAAACGCAGCCCTGACCGGCTTCGCTTTCGAGCGCGATCGTGCCGCGCATCAGGGAGACCAACTTCCGCACGATCGCCAGACCGAGCCCCAGGCCGCTGTAACTGCGTCCCGGCCCACCCTCTACCTGGCGAAACGCGTCGAAAACCTCGTCGATGGCGTGGACCGGAATCCCGATGCCCGTGTCGCGCACGCGCAGCAACAGTGTGCAACATCTCTCGTCGGACACCTCGGCGGAGGCTGTCATCACCACCTGTCCCTGGTGTGTGAACTTCACCGCGTTGTTCAAGAGGCAATTCAGGAGCTGACGAAGCCTCAGGGCATCGCCCACCGCGATTTCCGGCAGCCGTCCCTCGAAGATGCACAACAACTTGAGGCCTTTCGCTTCGGCCTGACGCGTGTGCTCGGCAGCGGCAGCGCGAAGCGTCTCCATCAGGTTGAACTCGGACAACTCCAGCTTCACGGTGCCAGCCGACAGGGCCGAGTATTCAAGCGTGTCGTTGAGAACGCTCAGCAATTTATCGGCGCACAACCGCGCCGCGGCCACCCACTCGCGCTGCTGCTCGTCCAGGTCCGTCTCCATCAACAGATCCGTCATGCCCACGATGCCGCTCAGCGGCGTCCGGATCTCGTGGTTCAGGCTGGAGAGAAAATACCCCTTCAACCGCATCAATTCCGCTGCCGCTGTGGCGTGCTCGCTGTCCGTGAGTAGTTGGGGATAAGTTGTACCTGCCGTCATGGCCTGACAATTGCCAGATCGGCAGATTTTAGTAGATATTTAGGGCAGATTCACCAACGGCATAGCCCTGAACCTGTCTCAGTCTTCGCTGCTGAGGATTCCACCCAGCGCGCCGAGAGGCCCACGCTCATCGCCCCCCGATTGCGCCGGGGCCAGCTCGCGCCGCAACTTCTCAAGCGTCAGGCTCTGGATAATCACCCGGCCTGGTCCTGTCAGGGTCGCCAGGAAGAAGCCTTCCCCGCCGAAGATGGCGGTGCGAATGCCTCCAGCCAACTGGATGTCGTAATCCACCGACGCGTCGAAGGCCACAATGCAGCCGGTGTCCACCTGCAGGACTTCGCCCGGCTTCAGCGTGAATTCGATGAAGTCCCCGCCCGCATGGATGAACGCCGCGCCGGGACCGGTCAGTTTCTCCAGGATGAAGCCTTCCCCACCGAAAAAGCCCGCCCCGATGCGCTTTACCAGAGCGATGTCCACCTGCACACTGTGCTGCGCGCACACGAAGGCGTCACGCTGTACCAGCACACTCTGGCCCGGAGCAAGTTCAAATGCCTGGATGCGCCCCGGATAACTGCACGCGAACCCCACTTCGCCGTCGCTCGAAGCGCGGAAGTAAGTCCAGAACAGCGATTCGCCCATCAACTTGCGCTTCACCGCGCCCCAGATCTTGTCGCCGAGCGACTGGCCCGTCATGCGGCTTTCCCAACCGACGTTGGCCGTCTTGTACACCATCTTGCCGGCCTCGGCGAAGATTTCCTGGCCAGGCTTCATCTTCACCCGCACCACCTGCAGGTTGTCGCCTTGAATCGTGTATTCGAGCGGCGGTGGCGGCGGTGCCGCCCCGGAGATTGCTGGATTTACCCCGCCTCCCACTGGTTGGCCGCAATTGGCGCAGAAACGCGCCTCGGCCGCGAGGTTTCCACCGCAGTTCACACAAAATGGCATGGCGTCCTGGATTCTCCCAAAAGCGTATCTTACACCAGCTTCGCGGCCGGAACCGGCCATACAAGGCATAGAGCCCAGGAATATGCCCGGTATTAGGACCGCCTTAGGATCATTCCGAACAGACCGCCTAATGCCGAGAATGTCGGCACGCAAGATGAACTATTCTTTGTCATCCGAATCGCAGCCGACCGGTGCCGATGCCGCGGCAGCGCGAGAGGTGCGGCTGTTGCCGCCCTGCGCCGCGGACGTATGACCACGCAGAACGAAAGGGAGAAGGAGAACACCGTGCGCCAAGCATCATTGATTCTGGCACTTACAGTATTGTTGGCCGCAGCCTTGCCGGCGACGTCAGCGACCTTGACCTGGTACAACAACCGCGCCGCTTGGGAGGCCGCGGTCGGAAACACCTTCAGCACGATCGATTTCAGCGAAGCCACGCCCGGCAGTTACAGCACCAGCGCCGGTGTGACCATTGACGATGTCTGGTTCCAGGCCTACAACGAAATCGGCAACTGGTATCTCTACGTGAGCAACAATGATCCCCTGAACCCGAACCTGTACGCGACGGGTAATTCCACCTCCAATCCACCGGCGGCATACACCAGGGCCAAGTTCCTTAACGGCGCCAGCTACTTAGCAGTCGGCGTGGACGTTTCCACCGCGTCGAGTCATTTCTACATCAAGGAAGACGCCGTCGGATCCTGGGTGGAGACCAACACCAGCGGATTCGTCGGCTTCGTGTCGGACGTGCCCGTCAGTCAGGTGTGGTTCGCTTCCAAGACCGGTGTATATGGATCTCAGGGGTACTACAACCTGGACAACTTTGTGTTCTCCGACGGCCCCGCGTCCCAACCCGAGGAGACGCCGGATCTGGATACACTCATCCTTTGCGGCACGGGCCTGAGCATACTGTGGTTTGCGTTGCAGATGCGAAAACGAATCCAGGCTTGATGCAAGGCGGCGGCCGCGCACGGTTCAGACGAAAACGGGCACTGTAGCGCGTATTTGGACGGCTTCCAGTTGCACGCGTTCCAGGCGCCGGCCGCGGAACACCGCCTCGGCCACCAGGCCCCGCTGCGTCTCGGGGCGCTGGAACTGATCGAAGATGAAGTTGCCGAGCGAGTAGAGAATCGCTCCGCCGCCGTAG